>Ga0302325_10002712_pt1 | contig 42630 bp, 44 predicted proteins | sample Palsa_T0_2_FD_201948 | JGI IMG/M metagenome (GOLD analysis project Ga0302325, IMG submission 201948) | Peat permafrost microbial communities from Stordalen Mire near Abisko, Sweden - Palsa_T0_2 | ecosystem: Environmental > Terrestrial > Soil > Palsa > Peat permafrost | place: Sweden: Abisko... | reverse complement strand
CGTTATCGTAATGTCCGCCGTAACTGGTCGTGCCGTAGAACGCGCCACCCGAGGCGATCAGCGTTCCGGCCGGACCGGCGCCGTCGGGTTTGCCGGTGAAGCGGTGGAGCACGCGTTCGACACCCGACGTGGTGACGACGAAGAGCGTGCCGCAGCCGACCGAGTTCTGACTGCGGCAGCCGTCATCGCCGCCGGCGTTCGTCGTGCCGTAAAGCTTGCCGCCCGAAGCCCCCAATCCGGCCAAAACCGGTGTCGCACCGTCGGTTCCGCCTTTGAAACTATAGACGACGTGCTCGTTCCCCGACGGCGTGATCGAAAAGACCGTGCCGTCGCCGGCGCTGCCGCCGTACTCCGTCGTGCCGTAGAGCACGCCGTCGATCGCTACGAGCGATCCTTCGGGCTGCGCGCCGTCCGCGCCGCCTTGAAAACTGTAGAGCGTTTGCGTCGAGTCCCCGCTGCGCACGAAGACGGTACCGAACGTTTTCGCACCGCCGCCGGTCGTCGTGCCGTAAAGCGTTCCGTTATAGTCGGCGAGTCCCGCGGGCGCCGATCCCGACGGCGTCCCCGGGAAGCGGTACACTAGGCGGTATCCGGCGTGAAGCGGCCGCGCGGCGGGTGCATCGGAGGCGATGGGTAGGGTTGAGTTCGCGCCGCCGGAGCACGCCGCGAACGTAAGGGCACAAAGCAAGCGAACGGGGCGCATCTTTCCGCACTCTTGTTGCCGGAGCGCGGCGCGTTCCTTCCCCGCGTCTCTCGCTCAAGGCGGCATGGCGAGCAACCCCGAACGATGCGGCGTGGAACGCTGGCCCGAACTGCATTACGACGATTGGAAAGATACGATTGCGACGCTGCACCTCTGGACGCAGATCGTCGGCAAGATTCGCTTAACGCAGACGCCGCTGGTTAATCACTGGTGGAACGTGACGCTCTACGTAACCTCGCACGGCCTGACGACCTCCGAGATTCCATACGAACGGGGATCGTTCGAGATCGCGTTCGACTTCATAGACCAGGTGCTGCGCATTTCCGACTCCGACGGCGAGAGCACGTCGTTTGCACTCGAGCCGATGACGGTCGCAGCGTTTTACGCACGTGTGATGGAGAGCCTCCACGGCCTCGGCATCGACGTTCGCATCCATAAGAAGCCGAACGAAGTAGCCGAGGCAATTCCGTTCGATCGCGATACGACGCACGCGTCGTACGATGGCGAATACGCGCAGCGCTTCTGGCGCGCGCTGCTTCAGGTCGTGCGTCTGTCGCGAGTCTTTCGAGCGAACTTCATCGGCAAGGCGAGCCCGATCCACTTTTTCTGGGGCAGTTTCGATCTCGCAGCGTCGTTCTTCTCGGGGAGAGCCGCGCCGCCGCACCCCGGCGGCTTTCCGAATATGCCGGATAGGGCGACGCGCGAAGCCTACTCGCACGAAGTCTTCAGCGTCGGGCTCTGGCCCGGCGGCTACGGGCTCGATATGTCGCTCTACGCTTACATCTATCCGGTGCCCGACGGTCTCGGCCAAGCGCCGATCGCGCCGGCCGCCGCATCGTGGAATGCCCAGCTTCGGGAGTTCCTGCTGCCTTACGAGGCGATCCGTACGGCCCCCGATCCCGATCGCTGCGTGCTCGACTTCTTCGAATCGGCCTATGCGGCGTGCGCGGACCTCGCCAAGTGGGACCGTGCCGCGCTCGAGCGGCCCAAGGCTGCCGGGCCGCCGGCATAAGCAAAAACGCTCCGTACCCCGGAGCGTTTTTACAGACTACTCAGCTGTCCCTGAGGCCTCATCTACCCGTCTCTAACGGGGCTTAAACCTGCCGTTCGGTCGCGGACGCGGGAGGCCGATGACGCGGCTAATCGCCACCGGTGCCGACTTTCTCGCCGCCGACCCACGTTTCGGAGATCTTGATGTCGCCGAGTTTGGTTGGATCGGTAGCGAGCGGATTGCTCTCGAGCAGCACGAGATCGGCGTACTTCCCCGCTGCGAGCGAGCCCGTCTTGTCGCCCAGTCCGCACTGCGCCGCCGCAACGGTGGTCATCGCGCGAAGACCGGCTTCGAGCGGCACGCGTTGATGCTCGCCGACGACGCTGCCGTCGATGGAGCAGATGCGCGTGACCGCGGTGCCGATTTCGCGTAGCGGCGCGATCGGCGAGCACGGGCAATCGCTGTGAATCGAAAACGGAATGCCGGCCGCGTGAAAATCGTTGGCCGGATTGAAGCGGTCGGCGCGCGGCGCCCCAAAGATCGCATCGCGGTAGGCGGCGCCGTAGTAGTAGAGATTGTTCATGAGGTGGCTCGGTTGGACGCCCATCGCCTTCATGCGCGCGATTTGGCCGGCGTTGGCAAGCGTGCAGTGCTCGATACGGTTGATGCCCTCCGGCGGCGGACTCGAGCCGTAGGCTGCCTCAATAGCATCGAGAGCTCGTTCGAGCGATGCATCGCCGTTGCAGTGGATCGAGACCGCCCATCCCCCTTCCTTCACCTTGAGCACGAGCGCGTTAAGCTCGTCGGCCGTATAGTTCGGGAGACCGGTCGACGTGGCGTTGAGATAGGGCTCGGATTGAAAGGCCGTCTCCTGCTGCGGCGAGCCGTCGGAAACGATCTTCACGGCATAAAACGACAGCAACGTTCCCGGGATCTCGACGGCGCGCGCGCCCGGTTTACCGTATTGCGCGACGAATTGGTTCGCAGTGTCGAGGAACTCGACGGCCGGACTCGCGCTATAACGCACCGGTGACGTGGTCATCACTGCTTTGTAAGCCTCGAGGGCTTCGGGCGTCGGGGCGTACGCACCGGCTTCGTGGACCATCGTAATTCCCAACGCCGCACTTTGGGCGAGAAACTGCTTGACTGAGCTCGAGACGAGATCGAGTGTGAGCTTCGGCAGCCCGAGCATGAACCTCGCGAGCGCCGGCGGTTCGAAGATCATGCCGTTTAAGCTGCCGCTCGCGTCTTTGCCGAAGTGTCCCCCGCCCGGCAAGTCGCCGGTCGCCGCGGTCACGCCCGCGAGCTTGAACGCGGGGCTGTTCGCGGTGGCCGAGTGCATGCTGATGTAGTACGCGAAAATCGGATGCTCGGTCGAGACGCCGTCCAGATCTTGGATCGTGAGATCGCCACCCTGCAAGATGTTATCGTAGTAGGCGGCGTAGAGCCATTGCCCCGCCGGCAGCGCGGCAGCGCGATCTTTTAGCGCAGCCAAGACGTCGGCTTTGGTCTTATAGGTGTCGTAACCGATATTCACCATCTGCGTCAGCATGATGCCGCCGGGGATCGGGTGCTGGTGCGGATCGATCAGTCCCGGCATAAGCGTGCGACCGTCGAGATCGATCTTCCGCGCGTTCGGTCCGGCGGCGCGCAGCACGTCGTCGCGCGCGCCGACCGCGACGATGCGATTGCCCGAGATCGCGAGTGCCTCCACGACGCTCATCGCGTCATCCATCGTGATCACCGGACCACCGGTAAACACCGTCGTCGCCTGCTCGGCAGCCTGGACGCGCCGAGAAAGGCCGTAGGCCGCAACCCCTGCCGCGGCCGTCGACGTTGCGATGAACCGCCGACGAGATTGCGGCGCGCGCAGAAAACTCTCGATACCAAAGATATCGCCGACGCAGACCTTGCACATGCGACGAAAATTCGAGTTCCCTTAGCCCGGGCCTTCAATTTACGAAGCGGAGGCCGATTAGCGAGAGGTCGGGTCATTTTCCGCGACGTAGCGATGCCGCCGTGACGAGCCGGACGACCTCCATGCCGACCGCTTGGGCTTTGCCGTAGAACCCGAAACCGGCAGCGCGAGCCGCTGGAACACCGTGCGCGCGATGCGCGTCTTGAACTGGTACTATCGGCGATAGCGCTCTATGTGGATTTCCGCTTTCACACGTCGAACTCGAGTGCAAGTCGTCGGTCATCAATTGGGTCGCCAAACAACTGCAGTAACCGCGCTCAAAAGATCGGCGGCGGGAGCACCACTGCGAACATGCCCAGAAAGGGACTCGAACCCCCACGGTGTTGCCACCACTGGTACCTGAAACCAGCGCGTCTACCAATTCCGCCATCTGGGCGCGGAGCGACCTCGTTTCGCGCCGGTTCAGGCGGTACCCCGCTCCGAAACCCGCCGCAGCGGAAAGCGGTTTGGAGGGACCTGGATGGTCCTTCCTCTCTATACCGCTGACGACGCGGCAGCGCTCGATCCGTATTCGCAGGCGGTAACCGCCGCCGCCGAGCGCGTGAGCCCCGCGGTCGTTAGCATCGAGGTTCGCAACGGCCGCCGCGGTGGAAACGGCAGCGGCTTCGTCTTCACGCCCGACGGCTTCGTGATCACGAACAGTCACGTCGTGCACGACGCCGACCGGATCAGTGTCGCCTTGCTCGACGGCCGCGAGTTGCCGGCGACGCTCGTCGGCGACGATGCCGACTCCGATCTGGCGGTCTTGCGCGTCGACGCACCCGATCTCGCGCACGCCGTGCTCGGCAATTCGAGCGCGTTGCGTCCCGGTCAACTCGTGGTCGCGGTCGGCAATCCCTACGGCCTTGCCTACACGGTGACGGCCGGTGTGGTCAGCGCGTTGGGACGTTCGCTGCGCTCGCAGTCGGGGCGTTTGATGGAGAACATCATTCAAACCGATGCGGCGCTCAATCCGGGCAACTCGGGCGGTCCGCTCGTCACCGCAGCCGGCGATGTGGTCGGCGTGAATACCGCCGTGCTTCCCGGCCAGGGCTTGTGTTTTTCGATCGCCATCGACACGGCGAAGCACATCGCAAGCCTGATCATGCGCGACGGCCGCGTGCGCCGCGGTTATCTCGGTATTGCCGCGCAGGACATCGTGCTCGCGCAAGGGGCTGCACGGCGTCTCGGCCTGACCGACCGGCGCGCAATCGTGATCGACTCCGTCGAGCCTGGCAGCCCGGCCGATACCGCCAAGCTCGCGCCCGGCGACGTGCTGCTTGCTCTCGAGGGTGAACGCCTGAGCAGCGTCGATGCCCTGCACAAGGTGCTCACCAGCATCGATCTGCAGCGCTCGTATAAAATCGACGCCGTGCGCAAGAGCGAGCGATTTTCGCGAATCGTCCTGCCGGTGGAGTCGCCGCGCTAGGCGGCCTCGAATAGCGAGCCTCAAGAATGATCCGCAAGCTCCTCCCGATTCTCGGCGTCACCTTTATCGACATCGTCGGCTTCAGCATGCTGATTCCGATGCTGCCGTATTTCGTCACGCATTTCGGCGCGTCGGCGTTCGTCGTGGGCTTGCTGATGGCCACGTTTTCCCTCTGCCAGCTGGTGTCGGCGCCCCTCTGGGGTTACATTTCCGACCGGGTGGGGCGCAAGATGGTGCTCATCATCAGCCAGATCGGCGCAACGATCGGTTGGGCGATGCTCGGACTCGCACCGAACATCGCGGTGCCGCTGGCGGTCGCGCCGATTGCGGTCGTCTTTGCGGCGCGCATCGTCGAGGGCATTTCCGGCGGCAACATCAGCATCACGCAAGCCTACGTCGCCGATCTGGTGGCTCCGAAGGATCGCTCCCGCGCGTTTGGTTTGATCGGCGCCATGTTTGCCGCCGGCATGGTCTTCGGTCCGGCGGGGGGCGGCCTTCTTTACGGCAAGTTCGGTTTTGCGATGCCGTTCTTGGTGGCTGCGGGACTGCAGTTCGTAACGCTGCTGCTCACGATCGTTATGCTCCCGGAGTCGCGCGCGCACCGCGAGGATGAAGAACGTCTCGGGTTCGAAGCGATTCTCGCGAGTTTCCACAAGCCTCGGCTCGCGCGCATTCTCTGGCAGAAACTCGCTATCGCGCTCGCGCTCTACGGCTGGTTCGCGGTCTTCGCGCTCTTCTTGCAGCGTCAGTTGAACTTCACGCTGACGCAGAGCGACTATCTTTTCAGCGGCTTTGCGATCTTCAGCGCGGTGATGAATGCGGTCGTGGTCGGGCGAGTCTCGGCGCGGCTGGGCGACCGCGCGATGTCGAACGTCGGCCTGGCTTGTTTGGTCGCCGGCTTCGCGCTGGTGCCGTTCGTGCACAACGTCGTGCCGTTCTTGGCGCTCGCGATGATGCTCTTCGGCTTCGGAATGGCGCTTACGAACACCGGCATCACGGCGCTCATCAGCAACACCGCTTCCGATCGCGAGCAGGGAACGGTGCTCGGAGCCAGCTCCTCGCTCGACTCATTGTCGGGCATCCTCGCACCGCCGGTCTCGACCGAGATCCTCGGCGCGTTCGGGCCTCGATTTGCCGGCGCCGAATCGCTCGCTCTTGCGGCGATCGCGTTCGGCATGGGTCTGCGAAGCGCTCGTGGTGAACGAATCTCCTCGCGCGCCGGCGACGGCGCGGTCACGCTCGCACGCGATATCGAAATGTCGGAGGTACCATGAAGACCAAACTCATCGGAACGACGCTGCCCGTGCTCGAGATCGAGCTGGAGCAGGGCGACGTGATCGTCGCCGAGCCCGGCGAGTTCTCGTGGATGACGGAAAACGTGAATCTGAAGACGACCACGATGACGGCCGGTGCCAAGGGGCTGTTTGGCGTGTTGGGTCGCGCACTCTCCGGCGGCGGCATCTTCATGACCGAGTACAGCGTGCCGTCGGGCAACGGACTGATCGCATTCGCCGCTAAGATCCCCGGGCAGATCATGCCGGTCGACGTCGAGCCCGGCCACGGCTTCATGATCCATCGCAACGGCTTTCTCTGCGCGACGCAGGGCGTCGATCTCTCGATGGGTTTTCAAAAGACGCTGGGCGCCGGTATCTTCGGCGGCAACGGCTTCGTGCTGCAGCATCTCGCGGGCGCGTGCTCGGCATGGATAGAGCTCGGCGGCGAGATCGTCACCTACGATCTGCAGCCCGGCGAATCGATTCAAGTGCATCCAGGCCACATCGGGATGTTCCAAGACAGCATCACGTTCGACATGCGCTTCATGCGCGGCGTCACCAACGCCATCTTCGGCGGCGACGGTCTCTTCATCGCGCATCTCACCGGACCGGGCAAAGTCTGGCTTCAAACGCTCACGCTGCCGAATCTCGCGCACGCGCTGCTGCCGTATCTTGGCCGCGAAACCGTCGCGCAGACCGCGCAAGCCGGAATCGCCGGCGGCGTTGCCGGAGCGGTGCTGCGCGATATGTTCGGCGGCAAGTAGCGCCGCGCCGCCCTACCTCGGGCGACGAACGCGATAGAGAACGTGCGGGCGCAGCGGATCGCCCGGTTCGAGCATGGGATGATCGAAATCGTCGGCCGGATCTCGCGTCATGCCGAGGCGCTCCATCACGCGCTGCGAACGCACGTTGGTCGCGGCGGTTAGCGCGACGACTTCATCCCACCCGAGCTTCGCGTGTGCGAATTCGAGCGCGGCCCGCGCGCCTTCGGTCGCGTAGCCGCGGCCCCATCGCTCGAACGGGAAACGCCAGCCGATTTCGTTCGCCGGCGTAAACGGCGTGTCGTACGGAACTTCCTGCAGCGCAATAATACCGGCAAACGGCGCGCCGTCGCGCTCCTCGACGACCCACCAGCCGTAGCCGTTTGCCTCGAGTTGGGCGCGGATCCTCCGTGCCGAGACCTCGGAGCGTACGCGCGGGTACGGACCGCCCAAGAACTCGGTTACGCGCGGATCGGCGTTCATCGCCGCCCACGCATCGACGTCCTCATCGCGCCACGGGCGCAAGCGCAAGCGCACCGTCTCGATGGTGGGAACGGCGAACACGAAACGCTACGCGGCGGTCGTCTTGCGGCGCTTCGATGCTCCGGTCTTGCCGTTGGCGCTCGCGCGGCGCTTCTTGCTCTCTTCGAGGCTTTGCGCGAGCACGTCCATGAGGTTGACCACCTTCGACCGCGCGGGCGCCTTCTTGGCCTTCGGGAGCTCCTTGCCGGCGGCGCGCGCCTCGATCATCGTCAGCACCTGATCGTGATAGTTGTTGGTGAACTTCTCCGGCTCGAACGAATCGACGCTCATCGTATCCACGAGCATGCGCGCCATCTGCAGCTCTTTCTCCGGCAGGTTCTCACGGCTCGGAATCTCGAGCGTGTCCGACGCGACGATCTCGCTCGCCCAATGCATGAGCTCGAGCACGAGCGCGCCATCGATCGGCTTCACGGCGGCGATGTACTCTTTCGTGCGGATGACGACGCGCGCGATCGCGACGCGATTGGTGTGCTCGAGCGTCTCGCGAAGCAGCGCGTAGGCGTGGCGGCCCTGTTTGGTCGGCTCGAGATAGTACGGCTTGTCGAAGTACATCGGATTGATTTTATCGAGCTCGACGAACTCGAGGATGTCGACCGATTGCGTGGCTTCGGGGTTCACCTTCTTGAAATCGTCGTCGTTGAGCACGACGTACTGACCCTTTTCGAACTCGTACCCCTTGACGATCTCGTCCCACGGCACCGATTTGCCGTCGACGCTGCAGACGCGCTCGTACTTGATGCGCCCTTCGTCCTTGGCGTGAAGAAGATTGAAGGAAAGCTCGTCCGTTTTGACCGCCGTGAAGAGCTTGACGGGAATCGTTACGAGCCCGAAATTGATGGACCCCGACCAAATTGCGTGCGCCATAGCCCGCTTATTCTACCCAAGCGGCACCTCTACCACAAGCGCTTTGCCTTGGCGATTGCCGGTTCCAGGCGCTGTTTTTTCCAGTGTTTCGAGCCCCAGAGGTCGCCCTCGCGCTCGACCCGGCCCACAACCGTCGCAATGGTATGCTTGGCGAACTCGTCGGCGGGGAGCACGGTGGTGCGGCGGCGCGCGAACGCCTCGACTTCGTCCCAGTGCAGCGGGGTGGAGACCGGCGCGCCGTCGCGGGCGCGCACCGAATACGGCGCGACGATCGTCTTGCCTTGACCGACCTGCACGTAATCGATATAGACCGCGCTCGGCGAGCGCTTCGCAACCGCGCGCTGCAGCGTCGCCGACTGTTCGAGTTCGCCCGCGGCGCGGCGCGCCACGACCTCCGCAAAGATCTTAACCGTATCGTACGAGTAGCCCGCAGCAAGCGGAACGACGACGTGCACGCCGTAGCCGCCGGTCGTTTTCACCAGCGGTTTGAGGCCGATCGCGCCGAGCAGCTCGCGCAGGCGCAGCGTCACGGTAACGAGCGTTTCGAGCGTGCACTTCTCGCCCGGGTCGAGATCGAAGATCACAAAATCCGGCTCGTCGAGCACCGGCATGCGCGAGGTCCAGACGTGCAGAACGATCGCCGCCAGGTTCGCAAGATAGACGAGGCTCGCCGCATCGTTGCAGACCGGAAACGTGGTCTCGGCGTTCCGGCCGCCGGGCGTCGGCACGGTCACGCGCTCGATCCAATCCGGTGCGCCGCGCGGAACCTGCTTTTCGAAAAACGCTTCGCCGTCGATCCCGTTGGGATAGCGCTGCAGCGTCAGCGGCCTGCTTTTGAGATGCGGAACCGCGGAGGATGCAACCTTCGTGTAGTACTCGATGAGGTCGCCCTTCGTGTAGCCATCGCGCGGCCAGAGCACTTTGTCCAGATTCGACAGCGAGAGCGTGCGCGAACCGACGCGCGCGCTCACGCGCGGCGCGGCCATCAGTTCGGCTCCGGAATCTCGGCGACCACATCGGCCGGCGACTTGTCCGGCCGCAGTCCGAGATAAGCGGGCTGTCGCAAATAACCGTCGCGCGTCCACTCCGAGAAGCGCACTTCGACCACGAGGGCCGGCGATGCCCAGTGCGCCGGCGCGTTGGCATCCACGTCGCTGGAAAACGGCGACGTTTTACGCTCGAGCGCGCGCAACCGCGCGTGCAAATCGCGTAGCAGTTTCGCGGAGAAGCCGGTCCCGACCGAACCGACGTACCGAAGCTTTTTCTTGTGGTAAACGCCGAGGAGCAGTGCGCCGAAGCCCGTCCGGCTGCCCTTGGGCTCGGTCCAACCCCCGACGACGAACTCTTGCTCGTGGCCGGTCTTGATCTTCACCCAGTCACGGCTGCGGCGCTCCTGATACGTCGAGCGGCGCTTCTTGCCGACGATCCCTTCGAGCTTCTGCGCGCGCGCACTGGCATAGAGCGCCTTACCCTTGCCTATTACGTGCTTGGAATAGAGCACGAGCGTGTCGTCGCGAATCAGGCGTTCCAAGAGTGCCTTGCGCTCTTCGAGCGGCGTCGAGCGGAGATCGGTGCCGTCGGCGTACAGGAGATCGAAGGCCGCATAGGTCAGACCCGTCGTCTTTTTCTGCGACTCCTGCAGACGCTGGAATGCCGAGCGTCCCTTGGCATCGAGGCTGACGATCTCGCCGTCGACCACGACGGGAACGCTCGAAAACGCGCCGCGCAGCTCCTCGAACTCCGGAAAGCGCCGCAGCATGTCGAGGCCGTTGCGGGAAACGAGCGAGAACGAGTCCTCCTCGATCGTACAGAGCGCACGGTAACCGTCCCATTTGATCTCGAAGAGCCATTCGGGATCGTCGAACGGCTCGGCGACCAGCGTCGCGAGCATCAGCGATTTGGGATGCGGCACCGGATCGCGCTTCACGTTCACGCGTTTACGCGATGCCGCAGCCTGCCGCGCGCTCGGCTTCGGCTGCCACGTGCGCGCGTGCGGATCGTGCGCGACGTCGGCGAGCGTCTTGCCGCTCTTCACCGATTTCGGGTGATCGGCCGGATCGTACGCATCGTCGCTATGCTGATCGCGATCCTTGATGAGCAGCCAAGGGTCGCCGCTTTCGTCTTCGCGGGGCTTGATTTTGACGAGCGTGAACTCGCCGCGCAGCTTCTTACCGTGCAAGACGAACTTGATCTTGCCGTGCGCGATCTCGTCGGCGGGATCGTCGCCCTCGGCCAGCGCGTACGTGCCGCGGTCCCAGACGATGACGTTCCCCGCGCCGTACTGACCGGCGGGAATGTTCCCCTCAAAATCGCGATAGTCGAGCGGATGGTCCTCGACGTGCATAGCGAGGCGGCGATCGCCGGGAACGAGCGTCGGCCCCTTGGGAACCGCCCACGATGCCAATACGCCGTCGGCTTCCAAACGAAAGTCGTAGTGCAGGCGCGTCGCGCGGTGCATCTGCACGACGAAGCGCATCGCGCTCCTGCCGCGTGCGGAGCGCGGCTTCTCCTTGCGTCCGCTCGGCTCGGGCGTCTCTCCGAAATCGCGCTTCTTGCGGTACGTCTCGAGCGAGCCGGGACGCGTCGAGGTCGTGCGGGACGCCATTGCCGTTGGCGTTCGACGCGTCGCGGCGCCAAACCGTCGGCGGGACTGTCGAGAGCCCGAAGACCGGCGGGGTATGACCTATTCTTGCCCAAAGGAGGGACGACGATGTTTCGACGCACCGCCGCGCTCGTCACCGCCTCAGCGGCGCGGCTTGCAACGGGCCGGCTCGCCGGCGCCGCGACCGGAAACCAAGATGGTGCGATTGTTCGAACGACGGACGCTTTCCCAATTGCGGCCCTCCAATGGCTTCACGACGCGAGCGATGTCGGCCGGAACGGCGAATAGCCGGGCTACGGTGAAACCCGCAACTTGGCGCGCCGCGCTCCTGACGCTCTGTGTGTTGGGCGCGCTCTACGGTGCGACGGTGCTGCTGAACGAATCGGGTTTCGGCGGCGCGTCGCCCTGGTACGGACTTTGGGGAGCTTATGTCGGTGGATCGGCGCAGCCGTACCACCTGAGCGTGCACGGCGTCGATCCCGGCGGACCGGCGGATCGGGCGGGTTTGCGCGAGGGAGATCTCGTCGACGTGCGTGGGCACACGCTCGTCGAACGCCTCTCCCTGTTCGGGCAGCCATTGAGCGGACGGCCCATCGCGTTGAGGGTACGGCGCGGCTCGCAGCAAACGCGCGCCGTAATCGTGCCGGGCCGCTTCGATCTGAGGCGGTTCTTCAACTATCTCTTTAACTCGATTGGAAACGTCTGGCTCTTGTTGTTCGCCGCCGTGATCGCGTGGCGCCGGCCGTACGCCGACCGAAATCTGCTCCTCGCTACGACGCTCGCGTTTGCCGCGATCGGGATCCTCGCGATGCCCGTCGACGTCGCCTGGCCGTGGGCGTGGCCGTACGCGCTGGTCGGCATCGCCGGCCAGCTCTTTCCGGTATCGATCGCCTTGTGGGCGACGTTTGCAAGCAGCTTCGCACGGCCGCTCCCCATGCCGCGGCGCATCGCTCTTGTGGTGACGTATGGGTTGGTGGCGATCTTCGTCCTTGTTGGAAGCGGAACGGCCGACCTCACGATGGGCCTTGCGACGCTAACCGGCGCCGTCACCCTGTGGTTCGATCCGACGATCTTCATAGGGCCGTTCTGGACGATTCCCAGCGCCGCCGCCGTCTTTATGGGGCTCATCTGCAGTGGCTTGGCGCTCGCGTCCTCAAAGGGCGTCGAACGGCAGCGAGCGGCCTGGTCGCTCGTACCGCTTGCAGCGCTCTACCTTGCGGTCCAGATGACGAGCATCGATTTTCAATTTCTCTCGTACGCTGCCGTCCTGATCGGCGCGGACGTCTTCGGCATCGTCTGTGCCGTAACGCCGCTCGTTCTCACCTATGTGGCGCTGAACCGGCGGCTGATCGACATCGGCTTCGTGATGAACCGCACGCTCGTCTTTGCGGTGCTCTCCTCGATCGTCATTGGTGCCTTCGTTCTGGTCGAATGGGCGGCGAGCGAGTGGTTTGCCGACGCAAGCCGCAGGTCCAGCGCGATAGCCGGGATGATCGTCGCGCTCGCGCTCGGCGTCTCGCTGCGCTTCATTCACAAATACGTCGATCGCTTCGTCGACCGCGTCTTTTTTCGCAAGCGGCATGACGACGAAGCCGCACTGCATCGCTTCGCTCACGAGGCGACGTTTATCACCGACCGCCGCGTCCTGCTGCGGCGGGCCGTGGAAACCGTACGGCGCCACGCGGGCGCCGCCGATGCGAGTTTGCTCGTGCGCAACGGCACCGCTGCGTACGTGCCGGCTCTGGACGGCGAGTGGCCCGGGGCCGGCGAGAACGATCCGGCCATCGTATCGTTGCGCGCGTGGGGAAAGCCCGTCGACCTTCATGGCGTCGACGGCACCGCGCTCGCCGGCGAGATTGCATTTCCGGCGATATCGCGCGGGAAACTGATGGGCGTTCTGCTCTGCGGTGCTAAACGCGACGGCGAGGCGTACGCGCCCGACGAGACCGACGCACTGCTCGCTTTAGCCTGCGGCGTCGGCGCCGCGCTCGATACGCTTGCCGACGAGAACCGCGCCGAACTCGAGTCGTTGCATGCCGTTCAAGCTGCAATTCTAGAAAGGCTGGCGCGGGTCGCCGAAACCCAGGACCGCATCGCCCGCAGGCTCGGAAGCTAACGTAGAACCTGTGTGGAGTCTCACCGGTCTGGTGCTCGCGGCGATCGTCGCGGTGGTAGCGTGGCACTGCAGCCGTTCCCAGGGCGGCTTCTACGCGCGCGAGGTCTACGCGATGGATGCCTCGACGCACCGGCGATACGCGATCGTCGGCTTGCTTTTCGCTACGTATTTTGCCGTGACGTACGTGCGCGGGCTCGTCACGGCAGGCATCGCGGGGCTCGCGCTGTATGCGTTGGTCGCCGTGTTCTACGCCGCATCATTTCTGCAAGGAGCTCCCGATGAGTGAGTTTCATTTTTCGCCGCGCCCGAACCGGGCCGGCGAGATCGACTGGATGGCGTGGGGCTCCGACGCGTTCGAGCGCGCACGCGCCGAGGACAAGCCGATTCTGCTCTCGATCTCGGCGGTCTGGTGCCATTGGTGCCACGTGATGGACGAAACGTCGTACTCCGACGAGGGCGTGATCGATGCCATCAATCGTCGCTTCGTTCCGGTTCGGGTGGACAACGACACGCGACCCGACGTCAACGCGCGCTACAATATGGGCGGATGGCCGACGACGGCCTTCCTGGCTCCCGACGGCACGACGCTCACCGGCGCGACCTATTTGCCTCCGCAGCAAATGCGCCGCGCGCTCGATGAGGTTGCCGAATTCTACGCGCAGCGTAAGGACGAGATCGCGCAGCACGTTGCCGGGGCGCAGCCGCGGCGCCCGGCCGTGTCGGCCGAAGCGACGGGCGATCTCACCGACGCGCCCGTCGCCGAACTGATCGATCAGCTCGAGCGTGCGTACGACGAAGAGTACGGCGGATTCGGCGACGCGCCGAAGTTTCCGCAACCCGAGGCGCACGAGTTCCTGCTAGCGCAATGGCGGCTTTCGGGCAGCCAGCGGCTCTACGAGATGCCGGCAAAGACGATGCTGGCGATGGCGCGCGGAGGCACGTACGATCACGTCGAGGGCGGCTTCTTTCGCTACTCGACGACGCGCGACTGGAGCGTGCCGCACTTCGAGAAGATGGCCGAGGACCACGCCGGTTTGTTGCGAGTGCTCGCCACGCTCGTGCTCTTTTCCGGCAACGATGAGTTTCGTGCGACGCTGGTCTCCGCGATGCAGTACGTCCGGCGCGTGCTGCGCGATCCGCGGACCGGTTTCTTCGCCGGGAGTCAGGATGCCGACGAATCCTACTACGCGTTGCCGCTCGAGGAGCGCCGGCAACTCGCAACGCCGTACGTGGACCGGCGATCGTATACGAACTGGACGTGTGCGCTCGCGGGCGCGCAGTGCGTGGTTGCACGCGCACTCGACGACGAGGCGCTTCTCGCCGAGGCTCTGCAGACGCTCGACGGCGTCGCGCAGCGGCTGACCGGCGCCGACGGCGTACTCTATCACCTGCTCGTTCCCGGGGAGGAGCCGGCCGTGCCCGGCCTGCTCGGCGATCACGTTGCGTACGTTCGCGCGTTGCTCGACGCACACGAGATCGGTGGCGAAGCACGGTTTCTCGAGCGCGCCGTGGCGACGGCCGAGACCACGATCGCGAACTTCGGCGCGTTCGACGGCACGTTCTACGACCGCCGCGCGACCGACGGTGCGTTCGGCCGGCTCGCGATTCCCGACCGTCCCATCCTGGATAACGGGATCTTCGCTGAGGCACTGCTCCGGCTCGCGGCGCTGACGGGCGAAGCGCGCTATCGCGAACGCGCCGAGCGCGTGCTGCGCTTTTATACGGCGAGCGCGCGTGCCTCGGGATCGTTCGCGGCCACATACGCGCGCGCGCTGCAGCGCTATCTGGCGCCCGAGATCGAAGTGCGTATCGTCGGGAACGCTGCGGCAACCGATGCGTTCCGCGAGGCAGCGCTGCGCCTGCCGTCGCCCTTCACCGCGATTCGCACCATCGCACCGAACGACGCGAGCGCGGTCGGCATGCCGCCGGACGAGGCAGCCTACGTGTGCGTGGCCGGCGCCTGCGGGGCTCCCGTGCGCGATGCCGCCGGCTTGCGCGCGGCGTACGACGCGCTCATCGGCTAACGCGCTCCTCCCACTTCGCGGCGTTGACGCCGGCGACGAGCAGCCAGAGCGTGAGCGAGATTTCGCCGATCCCGTCGAGCGCGAGCAGATACGGATTGAGCGCGTTGCCGACCGGCGGCGAGAGAAAGAGCGCGAAGCTGTTGGTGAGGAATGCGAAGCCCGCAATTGCGACGAGCAGGCCGAGGAGGCGTGGGAAGAAATCCGATTTGTAGATCAGGTAACCCAGCACCGCTTCGTAGCATCCGAAGAAGACCAGCGCGATCCAGTACCCGCGCGCGTGCAACTTGAGCGCGAGCAGCGCCATCGCTTGCAGCTGCGACGCGTCGAACGGCGCCATGTAGGAATCCTTGAGCAGAAGCAGCGGCGCCAGATGGCCCAGCGCGGCAACGCCGCCGATGGCGATGCCGATGAGACTGAAAAACGCGGCGAGCAGCGAAAGGGGGCGACTGACGGGTTTAAGCAGCTCGTAGAGCAGCAGCGTGACGACCGCGTACGCAACGCTGCCGACGATATCGGCGGCAAAACCCAGCCGGTAGAGCCCTTCCGACGCCACAATGTTGTGCGCGGTCGCCGCGGCATCGCCGTAGTCGATCAGCTTACCGCGAACGACGACTTCGGCAAAAAGGCCCGTGATCACGGTGATCAGATAAAACGCGCCCGCCGCCCGTGCGATACGCTGCGGCGACGGCCGTGCGCTTGCGTCCGTCATGCTTCCGGTACCCCGCCGACAACCGGGTTGTTTCGACAGGGCATCAGGTTCGAACGAACGTGAACCAATACCAGCAGCCCCAGAGCCCGGCCGCGCACGAATAGGCGATCAGCGCTTTTCCCCACCACCAAAGCCGCTCGCGCACGGCGAGCATCATGAGCGCGACGAGAAACGGCTCAAAATCGAGCGCGTGGCGCATGCCGAACTGCGCGTAACCGTTCACGTAATACAGCAGATTCGGAATTGCGGTCAGCGCGACGGCAACCCAGAGCGCCGCAACCCAGTGCATCGGCCGCCGAGCAAAAAGCGAAAGCACCAGCGCGGGCGACGTCCACGTGAGCGCCACGCCGGAAAGCTCGGGGCGCAGCCACGGAAAGACCGGCAGCAGCGTCGGCAGCTGCACGAAGAACGATGAGAGCTGATTCGGCAGGTACGTCAAGCGAAACGGCGAGCCGGTCGGCATGCCGGCCTGATCTTGGTGATACCACGTCGTATAGCCGATGTCGCCCAACGTCCCCCACCGCGCGTGGTTGTAGAGCACCCAGAGAACCGCCACGCCCGCGATGACTGCAGAGAAGGAAGTGAGGGCCGCCCTTCGCCTCCGCTCGCTGCGCTCGGGATGACACGGTTGTGGTTGTTCGCTGGGCTCAGGATGACACGGTGGTGTTTGCTCGTCGACGAGTCGTTGCGCGGTGAGCAAGTAGACGTATACGGGCAGCGCGGCAATCATAGTGAAGCGCGATTCAAATGCGGCCGCCGCGAAGAGCGCAACGAGCCAACCGCGCTGCCTTCCGGCAAGCTCCACCAGCGCGAGCAACGTGAAGCACGCCGCAGAGACGTGCGCGACGAACCACACATCGCCGAGCGTCGCGCACCAGAGCAAGTCGGTTCCGGCGAGCAGAAAGGCGCAAATCCAGGCGTTGGTCTCGCCGTTGAGTCCGAAGCGCTCGCCGAGCTCCCACGCGGCCCCGGCCGCGACGCCGGCGAGCACCATTGCGAGCAGCGTTTGATTCGCCGCAGTGCCGAAGGCCGCGACGAGCGGCAGCAGGAGAATCGCCGGCATAGGGGCCTCGATCACGTAGTATCTTCCGCCGTACGCCAGCGCGTCGATGTACGGGCCCGGCCAATCGATCCAGGCATGGCCCTGCAAAAACGCTTGCGCGAGCAAGACGAAATTGTTGTAAGGCGTCGGACGGAAATGCGAGACGATCGCGGTGATAACGAACGCAACCGCTCCGGCGACGTATGCGCCGCGCACCCGGTGCGACACTACGGCGACGGCGTTGCCTGTAGCGGTTCGGGCGGTTCGAACGTCGAAGGCGGCAGACTCTTCGGGAACCGGTAGTCGCTCCAAACGATCCGTTCCCGGGCCGGCTTCCCTTTCACGTGCGCTTGCGCGTCGGCGACGACCGGCATCCAATACTTTCCAAAGGGCGCGAACGCCACCTCACCGGTGCCGTACGCGTCGCCCGCTCCGGTATGAAAGTGCACCGCTCGGGGCAGAAACGTAACGCCGTCGATCGTCACACGATCGACCCATGCTGCCACGGAGCGGTTGAGCGGCGTCGTTTCATAGATGTAGTCGAGATGGTGACCGTCTTTCGCGGTGCCGATGAAAAGCATTTCGTAGGAGTCGGAGCGCGGCGCGAAACGCGCGACCGTGTATCGCTCCTCGCGGTGCGAAAAGCGCACGACTTTCGGCGTCAGCGGAATCCCGTCCACGGTGATCGTCTCGTCACGCACCGAGGTTCCGCTGCGATAGATGCGGTGATGCTGCTCGATGTTGCTCGGGCCGGCCTGCGAGACGGTGTACGAATAGATAACGACCTTCGGGGGAACGGCATCGGCGATCGCGGCCGCGTAGCGCTCGAGCACGTACTGCGAGTCGTACGGCCGCGGCGCCGCGCCGGCGAGCGCCGCAACGGCAAGCGCGAGAACCGCGGCGCGCAGCATCAGCTCAAGACGGCGTCGCGAATCGCGCGCACGGCCGCCTCGGCGCCCGACGGATTGCTGCCACCGCCTTGTGCCTGAGCGGCCTGTCCGCCGCCTTTGCCGGCGACGAGCGGCGCCGCGAGCTTGATGAGGTTGCCGGCGTGCACGCCCGCGCGCACGAGATCGTCGCTCGCGTTCACGAACAGGCTCACGCTTCCGTTATCGACGCCGGCGAGCGCGACGACGCCGCTGCGGAAGCGACTGCGAATCGCGATCGCGAGATGGCGTAGCGCTTCGCCGCTCGCTTCGTGCACGACCGCTCCGACGAAGGCTCGGTCGCCCGACCGCTCGGCTTTCTCGACGTACGCTTCCGCGTCGCTTGCGGCGAGGCGTGCCTTAAGCCGGCCGAGCGCAGTCTGCAGATCCTTGACGTCGCGCTGCATGCGCTCGACGCGCTCGCGCAGTTCCTCGGGCGAGGTCGCGAGCGTCGAGGAGAGCGCGCCGATCAGGTCAGCTTGGCGCGCGACGTACTCTTCGGCCGCCTCCGAAACGCACGATTCGATGCGGCGGATCCCGCTGCCGATCGACGATTCAGAAAGCATCACGAACATGCCGAGCTCGCCGGTGGTATGCGAGTGCGTGCCGCCGCAAAACTCGGTAGACGGACCGGCCTGCACCACGCGAATCATCTCGCCGTAGTTCTCGCCGGCCATCCAAATCGCGCCGGTTTTCTTCGCTTCTTCGAGCGGCAGCACGCGCGTGACCAAGTGGGAGTCGTCACGAATCATCCCGTTGACGCGATGCGCTACGGCGCGCTTTTGGTCGGAGGTCAGCGCCCCGCCGGGCCAGCGAAAATCGAAGCGCATGCGATCGATGCCGACCCAGGATCCGGCTTGATTGACCTCATCGCCGAGGACGTCTTTGAGTGCGCGCTGCAGGAGGTGCGCCGACGTGTGATGGCGGCGCACCTCTCGTCGCCAATGGTCGAATACGCGGGCGCGCACCGTATCGCCGACGGCGAGTTCGCCCCGCGCGAGGATGCCGTGATGCGCGATCGCTTCGCCCATGTACTGCGTGTCGCGAACCTCGAAGCGCGCACCGTCGCGTTCGATCGTGCCTCGATCGCCGATCTGGCCGCCGCGTTCGGCATAAAACGATGTGCGGTCGAGCACGAGCGTGCCTTCCTCGCCCGCACGCAGCGAGTCGACGGCCGCGCCGTCGCGCAGAATCGCGAGCACCCGTCCCTGCGTCTCGAGGCCTTCATCGTAGCCGGTAAACTCGCTCTTGGTCGCGGGCAGATCGGCGAGCGCCGTAACCTCGCGCTTTGACGCGGCATCGCGGCGCGCGCGCGCGCGCTGTTCCTCCATTAGCCGGTCGAACGCGATCGTGTCCACGGCAACGCCGTGCTCGCCCGCGATCTCGCGCGTCAGCTCGACGGGGAAGCCGTAGGTGTCGTGGAGGGTGAACGCCTCCTCGCCGCCGATCGTGCGATCGACGCGCTTGCGCGCCTCCTCCACGATCCGGTCGAGCATGGCCATGCCGCGCTCGAGCGTGCGGTCGAAGATCTGTTCCTCTTGCCGCAGCGCCGTGACGATCCGCGGCGCGCTCGCGGCAAGTTCCGGATAGCCCGGCTCGAGCGAACGCACAACCGCCGGCACCAACTCGGCGAGAAAGCCGTCGGGGTAGCCGAGCAGCCGTCCGTTGCGAATCGCGCGCCGGATCAAAAACCGCAGCACGAACCCGCGATCGGTATTCGACGGATAGATGCCGTCGTTGATCAGAAAGGTAGCCGCGCGGGCATGATCGGCGATGATGTTCTGGCGCGCAATCCGTTCCTGCGGGGAGAGCGTCGTCCGCCCGATCGGCGGCTGCGCCGCGACCAGATCGGTAAACAGGTCGGTCTGATACATGGATGCGACGCCGTTGCAGACCGCGAGCATACGCTCGAGCCCCGCGCCCGTGTCGATGGCCTTGCGCGGCAAATCCTCGAGCGTCCCGTCGGCGGTGCGATTGTATTGCTGAAAGACGACGTTCCAAATCTCGACGTACCGGTTGCCGAGATTCGGCCCGGTATCGTCGGGACCGCTTGCGTATTCCGCGCCGGTATCGTAGAAGATCTCGGTGCAAGGCCCGCACGGACCGGTCGGCCCCATCGTCCAAAAGTTCTCTTCGTCAAAATGCGTGATCCGCTCGGGCGCAACGCCGATCTCGTTCGTCCAAATGCGCTCCGCTTCGTCGTCGCCGGTGTGAACCGTCACGTAAAGACGCGGCGGATCGAGCCGCAGCACCGTCGTGACGAACTCCCACGCCCACGCGATCGCCTCGCGCTTGTAGTAGTCCCCGAAGCTGAAGTTGCCGAGCATCTCCAAGAACGTGCCGTGCCGCCCGGTGCGGCCAACGCTTTCGATATCGCTCTTGGCACCCGCGACGCGCAAGCACCGCTGCACGGTCACCACGCGCGGCGCCGGCGCCGGCTGGTCGCCGAGAAAGACGGGCACGAACTGCTCCATCCCGGCGATCGTGAAGAGCGTCGTCGACATCTCGTGCGGAATCAAGCTCGCCGGCGGAAGCAGCTTGTGCTGCTTGCCGACGAAAAAGTCGATCCACGCCTGCCGGAGCTCTTGACTCTTCACGCTGCTAGATTATAACGCTCCGCTGCGTTGGACCTCGACGTAACGACTTGGAGCCGCTCGTCGCGCCACCCTCCAGGCTGCGCTCCTGCTGCCGGGCTCCTCGCTCTCGCCCTCCATGGCTCCGCTCGTCGTCCCGAGCCTCCTCGCCATTACGTCGAGACCCAGCAGGGAGCGCTACTCGACGAGGACGGAGCGGAGTTTCTCGAGCGCTTTGGCCTGCAGCCGCGAGACGTGCATCTGCGAGACGTTGAGCCGCTTGGCGATCTCGGTCTGCGAGACGGCCTCGTAGAACCGAAGGTAAATGATCACGCGTTCGCGGCCGCTGAGCACCTCGAAGGCGCGCTCGATGTTCGCGCGATCTTCGAGCAACTCCAGCCCCGCATCGGCAATGCCGACCGTCTCCGCCAGCGTCTGCGACTTTTTGTCGGCCTCCCCCGAGAGCTCGCTATCGAGCGAGAGCAAGTTGTAGGCCTGTCCGAGCTCCTGTGCCTCGAGAATCTCGTCTTCGCCGGCGTCGAGACGCTTCGCCAGCTCGCCGACCGTCGGACTTCGTCCGAGCTCGATTGCGAGCTTGTCGCTCGTGCGATTGACGGCGAGATTGAGCTCCTGCAGGCGACGCGGCACTTTGACCGCCCAGCCTTTGTCGCGAAAGTACCGCTTGATCTCGCCTACGATGGTGGGCGTGGCATACGTTGTGAACTCCACGCCGCGATCGAGATCGAACCGGTCGATCGCCTTGAGCAAACCGACGGTTCCTACTTGGATCAGATCGTCGAGCGGCTCGCCGCGATTAGCGAAGCGCACGGCCAAAAAGCGGACGAGATTGAGATGCACGACGACGAGCTCGTCGCGCAGCCGTTCGTAATCGGGATCGGCTCGCTCGGGATCGCCTTCGTGCCGCGTCCGTGCAAGCGCAAATCGGGCGAAGAGCGCACGGGTCTGTTCGCGATCGGGGCGGAAATCGTTCACTAGTCGGGGCGGCCGGCCAGCCTTTTTACCATGAGCAGTTCCGTCCCGTTCTTGGGATGGACGTCGTAGCTCACTTCATCCATCAAGGTGCGAATCAAGAAGACTCCCAAACCCGCGACGCGCGCTTCTTCAAAACCGATGCGCTCTTTGACGCCGGAGAGTGCGGCCTGACGTCCGCCGTCGCGCACGCGGATGCGCAAGGAATCGCCTTGGGCTTCGCACGACAACTCGATGAACTCGCCATGGCCGTCGTATTGGATCACCGCCGTGCACGCTTCCGCGACGGCGAGTTTGACGTCTTCGATCTCTTCGATCGAGAAGCGCAAGCGGTTGGCAATTGTTGCGGCGGCGAGGCGCGCGAGCGCGACCCACTCGGCGCGCGACGGAATCCGAAGCTCGACGAACTCCGGGAACGACTGCTCGACGGCTTGATTCATACCAGCGACTTCATCGCCGCATCCTCGCTTTCGAAGATGCCGAAAATCTTCACGAGCCCTGTGATATCGAAAATCTTCTTAATCTGCGGATTCGTGCAGACGAGATTAACCGAGCCGCCGTGTTCGCGCACGCGCTTGAGGCCTCCGATCAGCACGCCGAGTCCGGTCGAGTCGATGTACCGTACCTTTTCGAGGTTGATGACCAGATGATAGACGCCGCGATCGATGAGGGTGCCGATCGCATCTTTGACCTTCGGCGATGTATAGACGTCGATCTCGCCGCTGAGCTCGACGATATAACAATCGCCGGGCGCCTCGCGAACGTTGACCTTGATGTCCAAGGATTAGCCCTCAGCTTTCCGCTGTAAATCGTCGGCGGTGTCGTCGGCTGCGGCGCGGCCTTCGGCGACCGCCGCATCGATGTTGGCACGCGCGCTCTCGACGACTTGCCGGCCGCGCTCGTACAACTCGGAAACGCTCGACTGCCACTGCGTCGTGACGTCGTTGACCTTGCCGCGCAGATCGTCGGTGGCTCCCATCGCGAAGTTTCCGGCCTCCTTCGCTTTGCCGGCGAGACGGTCGCGAGCGTCTTCTTGCGTCAGCAGCACCGCAGCGGTGCCGCCGAGGACGGCGCCGATGAATAAACCGGCGAAGAATCCGCCTCCGCCTTTGCCCTTACCCATTTTTTGTTACTCCCTGGTCTTCTGGTCTTTTCCGAGTACCAAGCGCCGTAAACCGGCGGTGACTCCGCCGAGCGTCGCGCCGATATTGATGATCGCCGGTACGACGGCGCTCTTCGTCAAGTCGGCGGTCCTCGAGAGCGTCCCGGCCGTGCTCTCGAGGGACTTGGTCACCTCGTCGACGTGAGCCAACGTATTCGTCACCGGCTCTCCAATGTTTTCGAGCTGTCGGTCGACCCCGTCGAGGGTCGTCCGCAGGCGCGCGAGGGTTTTGGCCAGCGCCAACGCGCCGACCAAGGCGCCGATCCCGATCAGCAGGGCGCCAACACCGACGAGCACGTCGAGCACCAACGGCCCCCACTCAGAACTACTCAATACTGCCTCCAGCGGCGCGCGGTTCGTCATGAGCCTAGGCATCCCCCCGTCGCGCCCCGGCGGAGCGCCGCAGCCCGGCCACCACCCCCGGCAAAAGCGCCAGGAATCGGTCCACCTCGGCACTCGTAGTCGAGATACCCAACGAGATCCGTATTCCGCCGCCGGCATGGACTCGTCCGCCCACTAGGGCCGCCAGCACGTGACTCGGCTCGGGGCTCCCTGAGGTGCAGGCGCTCCCCGCCGAGACCGACACACCAGCGAGATCGAGCGCGATGAGGAGCTCGTCCGCGGCCACCCCCGCGACCGCGACGTTGAGCATGCTGGGCAGCCGCGGCTCGCGCCCGTTGACCCCGACGTCCGGCACGGCCGCGAGGATACCGGCCTCGAGGCGGTCGCGCAGCGCGCCGATCCGTGACGCCGCCGCATCTCGCTCGGCCACGGCCAACTCGAGGGCGCGAGCGAGTCCGACGATGCCCGAAAGATTCGGCGTGCCCGAGCGCCGGCCGAACTCTTGCCCGCCTCCGCCGGCAATCGGCGCCAGCGGCGTGCCTGCGCGCACGTAGAGCACTCCAACGCCCTTCGGGCCGCCGAACTTGTGAGCGGAGAGCGAGAGCAGATCCACGTCAAGCGTGCCTACGTCGACGGGGAGCCAGCGGGGCGCCTGCACGGCGTCGGTGTGGAAGAGCACGCCGCGCGCGCGGGCTGCGGCGGCGAGCGATGGGATTGCCGCAACCGTGCCGATCTCGTTGTTGGCATAGCCGACAGACGCCAGCAGCGTTTCGGTCGTTAGGGCCGCTTCGAACGTGTGGGGGTCCAGATGCCCACCTGGATCGACCGGAAGCACGGCGGTCTCGAAGCCGTCGCCGGCAAGCATCTCGAGCGCGCCGAGCACGGCGTGGTGCTCGATCGCGGTCGCGACGATTCGCGCCGGTCGTCCGGCCGCGCGCGCGGCACCGATTAACGCAAGATTATCCGACTCGGTGCCGCCACTAGTGAAGACGATTTCGTTGCGCGCCGCGCCGAGGAGCGACGCAATTTGTGAACGTGCGTTATCGAGCAACGTGCGTGCGCGCCGTCCTTCGGCGTGTAGTGAACTTGGGTTATAATTAGAATCAGCTAAAGACGCGCGCATCGCTTCCGCGACCTCCGCGCGCGGCGGCGTCGTCGCGGCGTGATCGAGATAGATTCGGTCCATGTTCACAGGTCGCTCACAGTATGCTGCTCTATTATCGGGCTGTGCGAAGCTCCAACGCACACTCCGAGAAGTAGCAACGGGAAACTGGCGGTCCGAGAAATCACTCGGGCCGCCTTTTTTTGTAGTAACGGCGACCTTCGAGCGCCGGCGGCAAGTTGAGCTGCGTCACCGTGTCGTCGTCGTGCGCATAGTGATATCCCGCGCCGTAGCCGAGCTCGTGCATCAACCGCGTCGGCGCGTTGCGCAGATGCATCGGAACCGGATCGTTGCGCGTTTCTTTCACATCTTCCATCGCCGCTCCGAACGCGCGGCCGACCTCGTTGCTCTTCGGAGCGGTCGCGAGGTAGAGCGTTGCGTGCGCGAGCGGAAAGAAGCCCTCCGGCATTCCGACGAAGTGCGCGGCCCGCTGCGCGGCGATCGCGATCGGCAACCCATTGGAGTCGGCGAGCCCGACGTCTTCGGATGCGAGAATCACTAGACGCCGGGCGATGAAGAGCGGATCTTCGCCGCCGTCGACCATGCGTGCGAGCCAATAGAGCGCGGCGTCCGGATCGCTCGCGCGTATCGACTTGATGAACGCGCTGACGACGTCATAATGCATGTCGCCCGCCTTATCGTATTGCGAGCCGCGATGCTGCATCGCTTCGCGCACCAGCGCCGCATCGATGGTACGCGCGCCGTCGCCCGCGGCCGCCGTTGCGGCGGCGAACTCGAGCGCGTTGAGCGCGGTTCGCGCGTCGCCGTTCGCGAGCGTCACGAGTAAGCGTCGCGCTTCGTCGGCGAGGCGTACGCCGCTGTTGCCCAAACCGCGTTCGGTATCGGCGAGTGCGCTGTCGACGATCGCGCCGACGTCGTCGTCGGAGAGCGGATGCAGCACGAAGACGCGTGCGCGCGAGAGCAGCGCGGAGTTCACCTCGAACGACGGATTTTCGGTCGTCGCGCCGATGAACGTGACGGTACCGTCCTCGACGTACGGCAGCACCGCATCTTGCTGCGCCTTATTGAAGCGATGGATCTCGTCGATGAAGAGCACGGTGCGCGTCCCGAGGCGGCCGCGGGCCTTTGCCTCCGAAACGACCCGCCGCAGATCCGCGACCCCCGCGCTCACCGCGGTGAGGCCTTCAAAATGCGCGCCGGTCGAGCGCGCGACGATGTGCGCGAGCGTCGTCTTCCCGCTTCCTGGCGGTCCCCAGAGAATCATCGACGGTACCGCGTCGCGCTCGATGGCGGCCCGCAGCGCGCGCGTCGGACCGAGCAAATCGTCCTGACCGACGAACTCGTCGAGCGTTCGCGGGCGCATGCGGGCCGCGAGCGGCCTTTCCTGGCGAGCAAACCCGAGCATCGGCGCCGTTAGGGCGCCGGGCTCGAAACCGGCTCCGTAAGCCCGTTCTTGGGAACCTTGAGGGGCCGCGGCGTGGCGAGCTTCTTGTGTATCTCGCTGGGGAACTGCATCGTGACGTCGCCCTCCGCGTGCGCTGTACCGCTGACGGTGTTATAGAGCACCTTGCGCGCGCTCATGCTGCGCGTGCCCTGCGTGATGTGCACGGCGCCCTCGAGCAGGAGCGTGTGCTCGGCGTCGTTGAGCGTTCCGGTATTGGCATCGACGACCGTGTCGGCCTGAACGTAATGCACGTTGCCGATGGCTTTATAGACCTTGGCGGTGCCGTCGATCTGCGCCTTATCGGCGGTGAGCGTCGAGGGGCTGGGCGCGTGCTGCGCCTCGTTGCCGCCGGCCACGTTTTCCGCCGTGCCTTGCGAATCGTGCACCACCACGTGGCCGTTGAGGAAGAGCAGCTTTTTCTTATAGTTTCCGTTGGCGCGATCGGCCGTCACGTCGCCGCCGGTCCGCGTCATCACCACTTTGGCGGGCGTGCTGAAGTCGCCGTTCTTGAAGTTGGCGTCGAGCGAGTTCGCGTGCACCGTCCACACGCCCACGTCGAACGACGCCGGAGCCACGCTCGGGACGGCGTTGGGCGCGAGGCTCGACGAGGCGCGCACCGACGGTGACGGCGCCGCGCGCGGCGGCCCCGGAGGCGGCGTAGCAGGCGGGGCCGCGCTCGCCAATGGCGTGAGCAGCGCGAGCAGCGCGAGCAGCGTGAGTGTCATGCGTGTCATTGTTTTAGCGTGCGCACCTTAACGGTTGGCCGTTCGATCGGTCCCAGCAGCTCGGTGAGGCGCTGCTCGGAAACGACCCCCTCCCGCAAGAGGCGCGGGTGGCTGCCCGAAAGGTCGACGATGGTGGATTCGCTACCGTAGCGCGTCGGTCCATGCTCCACCAGCAGATCCGCCGCGGGCAGCATCGAGCGATCCTCGCCCCCGGCGTAGCGCGGACCGCCGCGCGGGTTCACCGTCGTGCCCGCGATCGGACCGCACCGCTCGAGCAATCCGCGCGCGAACGCGTCGTCGGGCACGCGGAATGCCAGCGTGTGCAGTCCGGCTGCCAACTCGTCACTGACGAACGCCGGCTTGCGGATCAAGAGAATGACGGGCGAGGGCAGCATACGCTTTGCGACGTTGATCGCAAGCGGATTGTCGGTCGCATACTCGACGAACTCTTGCGCCGTCGCAACGTGCATCGTGAGCGGACGGTTGTCGGGCCGTCCCATGGCAACGTAGACGCGATCGATCGCATCGGAGTCGTAGGGATCGCAGCCGATGAGATAACTCGTATCGTTGGGCAAAATGACGGTGCCGCCGGCAAAGAGGACCGCGGCGACCTCTTCGGCGACCTCGTCGAGCTTGGCGCCGTTGGCGTCGATGATGCGGCCGAATCGCTCGAGCGGCATCCCTTAGGGAGCCACCTAAATGCGCAGCCTGGCGCCGGTACCTATCGCAACGCACGAGAGCGGGTCGTCCGCGACGATCGCCGGAACGCCGGTCACCTCGGAGAGCAACTTTTCGAAGCCGCGCAGCAGGGCGCCGCCGCCGGTCAAGATGATGCCGCGATCGATGATATCCGCGGAGAGCTCCGGCGGCGTTTTCTCCAGCACCGCCTTGACCGCTTCGACGATCGCACCGACCGGCTCTGAAAGCGCTTCGCGAATCTCCTCGCTCGTGATCTTCACGGTCTTCGGCAAACCGTTGATGAGATCGCGGCCGCGAATCTCCATCGCCAGCTCCTGCTCGAGTTTATACGCCGAGCCGATTTTGATCTTGATCTCTTCGGCGGTGCGCTCGCCGATCATGAGGTTGTACACGCGGCGGATATAGCGCACGATCGCTTCGTCCATTTTATTACCGGCGACGCGCAACGATTGCGACACGACGATTCCTCCGAGCGAAATCACCGCCACGTCGGTCGTGCCGCCGCCGATGTCGACCACCATGCTCCCCGACGGTCCGTCGATCGGCAACCCCGCGCCGATCGCAGCGGCCATCGGCTCCTCGACGATGCCCACGTCGCGCGCGCCCGCGAGCTTCGCCGCATCCTTGACCGCGCGTTCCTCGACGCTCGTAATCTCGGCCGGCACGCAAATGGTGACGTGCGGCTTCGGCTTCACGATCGACGACCACCACGAGCGATCTTTCATAACCTTCTTGATGAAGTACGAGAGCATCGCTTCGGTGACTTCAAAATCGGCGATGACGCCGTCGCGCAGCGGACGAATCGCCTGTATGTGCGACGGGGTGCGTCCCAACATTTGGCGGGCTTCCTCGCCGACCGCCAAGATTCGGCCCGTATTGACGTCCTTGGCAACCACCGACGGCTCGCGCAGGACGATGCCTTTGCCCTTCACGTGAACGAGCACGTTTGCCGTGCCGAGGTCGATCCCGATGTCCAAAGTAGCTCCTCGTCGATTTGCTTCGACTTAACCGGTGGCGGAGACGCGCGGATACTCGCTCGTTTCAAAGAGACCTGCCGGTTCGACCAGCGGGGTCACGCCGCTGCTGCGCTGCACTTGTCCGCCCAGCTCGGAGAGGAGCTCCTCGAGACGCTCGTAACCGCGGTCGATGTACTCCAGCCCGATGATCTCCGTTTCGCCGATCGCCGCTAGGCCCGCGATCACAAGCCCTGCCCCGGCGCGGATATCGGGCGCCTCGACCGGCGCGCCCGAGAGCGTCTTCGGACCTTTGATCACCGCGGCGTTGCTTTCCATCGTCACCTTCACGTCGGCGCCCATGCGCGCCAGCTCGTTGACGTATGAAAACCGCGCGTTGAAAATCGATTCTTCCACGACGCTCGTGCCGGGACAGGTGCAGAGAAATCCGACGACCTGCGGCTGCAGATCGGTGGGAAAGCCCGGATACGGTGCGGTGAGAATGTCGGTGCCGCCGGTAATCCCGTCGGCCTTTACCCGAATCCAGTCGTCGCCGGTGGTCGTGACGACGCCGCACTCCACCAACTTATCGGTCAGCGACTGCAGATGATCGGGGCGGCAGTTCTTTACGGTAACGTCGCCGCGCGTCACGGCGCCCGCGAGCAGCAACGTTCCGGTTACGATCCGATCCGCGATGATCTCGTACTCCACGCCGTGCAGTTCGTCGACGCCCTCAACGACGACCGAATCGGTGCCCTGGCCGGAGATGCGCGCGCCCATCGCCGCCAAAAAGTTCGCGAGGTCGACGACCTCGGGTTCCATCGCCACGTTGCGCAGCCGCGTCGTGCCTTCCGCCAAGACGGCGGCGAGCATGGCGTTCTTGGTGGCACCGACGCTCGGCATGCGGAACTCGATATCGGCGCCGATCAGCCGCGGCGACCGCGACTGCGCGATCAAATAGCCGTGGGCGTTATGAACGTCGCAGCCGAGCGCACGAAATGCTTGCTCGTGCATGTCGGTGGCGCGGGTTCCGAGCACGCATCCGCCCGGCAGCGGCACTTCCGCGCGGCCGAAGCGTCCGAGCAGCGAGCCCACCACGTCGAACGAGGCGGCGAGCTTGCGCACGAGCGCATACGGCGCGCGATACGACGCGGCATTGCTCGCATCGATGGTCACCGTGTTGTCGCCCTCGTAGCGAATCCGCGCGCCGAGAGCCTCGAGCAGCGACGACATCACCGACACGTCGGTGATGCGCGGCACGCGATGGAGCGTAACGGTGCCCTTGGCCAGGAGCGAGGCGGCCATGATCGGCAACGCGGCGTTCTTGGCGCCGTGCGTAGCGACGGAGCCTTCCAAACGCGCGCCGCCCCGAATCCGGAGCGTTGTCTCGAGCCGATCCAGCATACTGCGACTTACGGTTCGCGTAGGCGGCCCGCGCGCCTACTTATGGCCGGTGAGCCGTAGTTTGGCGTCCGCGTAGTCGATGATCGCTTGCTCGCGCGCATAGAGCGCGGCATCGGCGCCGGCGGTCTTTTGCCGCTCGAGCGCCTCGTTGCGCTCGTCGCGAACCTGCGCGATGACGACGTCTTCAAACCGGACCGCCTCGTCCACGAGCACGGTCACCCGGTCCGGGAGCGCCTGCATGAAGCCTTCGCTGGTGGCCAGCTCGAGGCGCGAGGTCCCGCCCTCCTTGACGATGTTGGCGCGCAACACGCCGGGCTTCAACGCGGCGAGAAACGGCGCGTGGTGCGGCAGAATGCCTTCCTCACCCTCGGTCGTGACCGCGATGACGAGCTCGGCGTCGCCTTCGAAGACGACCTGTGTCGGCGTGACGAGCTTGAAAGGAACGGTGCTAGCCACGGGTCATACGTTCGGCGTTCTCGCGCACTTCGTCGATCGTGCCGGCGTAGAAGAACGCGCCCTCCGGCAAGTCGTCGACCTTGCCTTCGAGGATCTCCTTGAAGGACGCAATCGTCTCCGGCAGCTTGACGTATTTGCCGGGCCGGTTCGTGAACTGCTCGGCAACGAAGAACGGCTGCGAGAAGAAGCGCTGAATGCGCCGGGCGCGTGCCACGGCGACCTTGTCTTCTTCGGAGAGTTCCTCGACGCCGAGAATCGCGATGATATCCTGCAGGTCGCGGTAGCGCTGCAGCACCTCTTGCACACCGCGCGCGACCGCGTAATGCTCCTCGCCGACGATCTGCGGATCCAGAATGCGCGACGTGGACGCGAGCGGATCGACGGCCGGATAGATGCCCAGCTCCGAGATCGGACGCGAGAGCGCGGTCGTGGCGTCGAGATGCGCGAACGTCGTGGCGACGGCCGGATCGGTGTAGTCGTCGGCCGGTACGTAGACCGCCTGCACCGAGGTGATCGAGCCCTTACGCGTGGAGGTGATGCGCTCTTCGAGCACGCCCATGTCCGTGCCGAGCGTCGGCTGATAGCCGACCGCCGACGGCATGCGACCCATCAGCGCCGAGACTTCGGAGCCGGCCTGCATGTAGCGGAAGATGTTGTCGATAAAGAGCAATACGTCGGCGCCGAGCTCGTCGCGGAAATACTCGGCCATCGTGACGCCCGTCTGAGCCACGCGGAAGCGCACGCCCGGCGGCTCGTCCATCTGCCCGAAGACGAGCGTCGTCTGAGCGAGCACGCCGGACTCTTTCATTTCGAGCCAGAGGTCGTTGCCCTCACGCGTTCGCTCGCCGACGCCGGTGAAGACCGAGAAGCCCTTGTGCACGTACGCGATGTTCCGAATCAACTCTTGAATCAAGACGGTCTTGCCGACACCGGCGCCGCCGAAGAGTCCGACTTTGCCGCCGCGCGTGTACGGCGCCATTAGGTCGACGACTTTGATGCCGGTTTCGAAGACGCGAGCCGTCGGCTCCTGATACTTCAGCTCCGGCGCGGGACGATGGATCGGCCAGTACGCCGCGGCCTTGACCGGCTCGTCGCTATCGATCGTCTCCCCGAGCACGTTGAAGAGCCGCCCGAGCGTGCCTTCGCCGACGGGAACCTGGATCGGGGCGCCGGTGTTGCGCACCTCCGCGCCGCGCACGAGGCCGTCGGTCGAGCCGAGCGCGAGACACCGCACTTGGTTGTCGCCGAGTTCGTCTTGCACTTCGAGCGTGATCTGGCGCGCGGCCATCGCGGTTCCGCCGAGCTCGATGCCCGACGCGGCGGTCTCGTTGCGCGCGCTCGCACCCTCGTTCACGCCGACGTGCAGCGCATCGTTGATGTGCGGCAGCGTATCGAGCGTAAACTCAACGTCGACGACGTTGCCGAGTACTCGGACGACCTTACCGGTAGCTGCTGTCATGTTTCTCTATCGTTTCCTTAACTAGCTTTCTATTCTTTGCGATAACGGGGCGGCGCGATGGTCCGCTTCGGAGCGTCTCAGTTTTGGGACAACACAGGACGTGTTCTTCAAAGCTTGCTCCTCCAAAAACTGAGCCGAGCGAGCGCGAGACAGGACGTCCGAAGCGAGCGTCTCCGAGGCGGACCATCGCGCCGAAGCGTTACGCAACGCCTAAAGCCTCTGCGCCGGCAACGATCTCGAGGAGTTCCTTCGTGATCGCGGCTTGGCGAGCGTTGTTCATTTGGATCGTGAACTCGTCGATGAGCTTCGATGCGTTGTCCGTTGCGTTGGTCATCGCGACGAGCTGCGCGGCAAAGAAGGCCGCGTCGGTCTCGAGCATCGCGGAGTAGAGCGTGAACTCCAGATATTTCGGCAGTAAGCGCGAGAGCACGAACTCGGGCGACGGGGCGAACTCGATAGATCCCTTCGACTCGCGCCTCGGCTCCGCTTCGCTTCGCTCGGGCGCGCGGCCGCCGTGCAGTGCGGCGATATCTTCTGCGAGGATCGGCACGAGTTTGCGGACTTGCGGTTTCTGCGACATCATCGAGACGAGGCGCTGCGAGACGAGCACGATCTGTGAAATCGCTCCGGCATTGAAATCGTCGGTCACGGTGCGTCCGACCTCGCGGGCGGTGTCGATTTTCGAGCCGCCCAGCGGCCAGTTGTGACGGTCGGGCATGCCCATCCGCCGCACCGCGTTGCGCGCCTTGTTGCCGACGGTATAGTAACGCACCGCGCTGTGCTCGCGCGCGAAGGCTTCGGCGGCGCCAATCACGTTGGAGTTGAACGCGCCCGCGAGCCCTTTATCGGACGTCAAGAGCACGATGCCGACCGGCGCGCCCTCGCGTCCCGGCTTCATGAACGGATGATCGACCGAGCTCACCGCGCTGATGAGGTCGCCCAGCATGTGCGCGAGCGCGTCGGCATACGGACGCGCCCGCTTTTGCGCGATCTCGGCGCGGCGAATGCGGGCCGCGGCGACTTGCTTCATCGCCTTGGTGATTTGCTGCGTGTTCTTGAGCGACCGGATACGGTCGCGTAAGTCTCGAACGGTCGCCACGTTATCGCACCATCGCGTTAACGGTGGCCCGAAGGGCCAATCGCAGCCCAAGTCGATTGTCGGGGGCCGAAGGCCGGGGGCCCCGGCGGCTCTGCAGAGGGGGGGCGAGGAGCGCGAAGCGCGGATTCGCCTGTTTCATCAGAAGCTCTTATTGAACTCCGCGAACGCCGCGTCGAGTTTCTTCGCCGTTTCGTCGGAGAGCTGACCGCTCTCGGCGATGGCTTTAGGAATATCCGGGTGCTTATCGTGCAGGTAGTCGATCAATGCCGAAGCCCAGTTTTGCAGACGCGGCGTGGCGATGTCGTTGGCGAATCCGTGGGTCGCGCCGTAAATGATCGCGACCTGATCTTCGGTCGCCTGCGGTTGGTACTGCGGCTGCTTGAGGAGTTCCGTGAGCTTCTCGCCGCGCATGAGCTGATTCTGCGTCGCTTTATCGAGATCGCTCGCGAGCTTTGCGAACGCGGCGAGATCGCGATACTGCGCGAGCTCGAGCTTGAGCTGACCGGCAACCGACTTCATCGCCTTCGTTTGCGCGGCGCCGCCGACGCGCGAGACCGAGAGACCGACGTCGACCGCGGGCCGGATGCCTTGGAAGAAGAGCTGCGGCGTGAGGTAGATCTGGCCGTCGGTGATCGAGATGACGTTGGTGGGAATGTACGCCGAGAAGTCGCCGGCCTGCGTCTCGATCACCGGCAGCGCGGTGAGCGAGCCGCCGCCCTTCGCGTCGGAAAGTTTTGCCGCACGTTCTAGCAGCCGTGAGTGCAGGTAGAAGACGTCGCCCGGATAGGCTTCGCGGCCCGGCGGACGGCGCAGCAGCAGCGACATCTCGCGATACGACTGCGCGTGCTTGGTGAGATCGTCGAAGACGATCAGGACGTCTTTGCCGGCGTACATCAGCTCTTCGGCCATCGCGCAGCCGGCAAACGGCGCGATCCAGCGCAACGCCGCCGCTTCCGACGGGCTCACGGCGACGATCGTCGTGTACGACATCGCGCCTTTCTGTTCGAGCGTCTGGGCCAGCGCCGCGACGGTCGAGTTCTTCTGTCCGATCGCGACGTAGACGCAGAAGACGTTGCGCCCCCGCTGATTGATGATCGTATCGACGGCGATCGCGGTCTTGCCGGTCGACCGGTCGCCGATGATTAACTCGCGCTGTCCCTTGCCGATCGGTATGAGTGCGTCGATCGCGCGAATGCCGGTCTGAAGCGGCTGTTTGACCGGCTGCCGCTCGATGACGCTCGGCGCGATGTTTTCGATCGTGCGGAACCGCGTCGTTTGAATATCGCCTTTGCCGTCGATCGCTTGACCGAGCGGGTTGACGACGCGTCCGAGCATGGCTTCGCCGACGGGAACCGAGGCAATGCGCCCGGTGCGCCGGACGGTATCGCCTTCCTTGATCCCGACGTCCGGGCCCATGATCACGACGCCGACGTTATCCTCTTCGAGGTTGAGCGCGACGCCTTGGAGGCCGTTGGCGAACTCGACGAGCTCCGACGAACGCACGCCGCGCAGTCCGTAGACGCGCGCGAGATTCGCGCCGACCTCGATTACGGTTCCGACCTCGTCCTCTTGGATCTTGGTCGTGAACTGCTCGATCTGGCGTTTGAGTATGCCCGCTATTTCGTCAGCGTTTATCATGGTGCAACTTTCGTCAGCGTTAAGTGGTGTGAGCGAGCTCGCGCGCGAGCGCGCCGAGCCGTCCGGATATGCTTGCGTCGATGCGGCGGTCGCCCATCGTCAAACGGAGGCCGCCGATGAGCGCCGGATCGACGACCTCGGTAACCTCGAACTTCTTGCCGTAAGCCCCTTCGAGCCGCGCGATCAGCTTCGAATACTCCGCGCGGTCGAGCGGTCGTGCCGATTGAAGCGTAAGCGTCTCCACGCCGCGCGCCGCGCGCTCGAGCGCGCGATACTCGGCGACGATCGCGGCGAGCAGCCGCTCGCGGCGCTTGCGCACCAACAGAAGCAAAGCGTGGAGCGCGATCGTATGGATGCGTCCCTCGAACGTTTCGATCAGCACGCGCTCCTTCTCGGGCCGGCCGATCACCGGCGCCACGAAGAACTCGGCAACCGTTGCGTTTTCGCCGATCGCGCGGGCGGCGGCCGCGAGATCGTCGCCGACGCGCTCGACGACGTTCTGATCCCGCGCGAGTGAGGAGATCGCGATCGCATACCGGCGCGCAAGCGTCTGATTAACCACGCACGGCCTCCTCGAGCGATCCGGTAAACTCCTCGACGAATCGCGCGTCGGTTGCGGGGCCGACGCGCCGCTGCGCGTCATCGCGCGCGATGCGCAGGGCCGCATCGGCGAGGTCGTCGCGCAGCCGCACTCGTGCCGCGGCGCGCGCGCGATCGATCTCGAGCGCGGCATCGGCGACGGCGCGTTCGCCGGCGTCGCGGGTTTCCTTCAGCGTCGCTTCACGTTCGTGCACCGTGCGGGCGCGCGCGCGCTCCTCAATCAGCTTCGCATCGTGCTGCGCGGTCTCGATCTCACCGCGCAGCGTCTCGAGCGCGGCTTTGACCTCGTCGCGATGGCGCTCCGCTTCGGCGATCTGCTGGTTACTGCGCTGCTGCGCGGCCATGAAGACCGGCAAAAGCCACTTGAACCACATAAAGACCAGCACGCCGAGGAAGACGATCGACGAGACGACCTGGCTCCAAATCGCGATCTCGAAGTACAGCTGCGAGTCGCTCACAGTGCGCCCTCGGGCAGCACGCGCTCCAGAACGAGCGACGCGAGTTTGCGTGCCGCTTCGTCTTGGCCGGCGCGCGCCGCGTTCAGCTCGGCCTCGGCGGTTTTCCGCGCGTCCGCGGCGATGGAAGTCGCTTGCTGCGCGTAGTTCGTCGCGATCTCCGCGGCCTCGTTCGAGGCACGCGCGCGTTCGGCTGCGACGAGTTGCTCCGCCTCGCGCCGCGCCGCAAAACGCACCGCCTCGGCCTGCGCCCGCAGGCCGGCCGCTTCGACCTGATACCGCTCGTAATCGGAGACGAGCCCGTTGATATACGCGCGACGCTTCGCGATCGCATTCGCGACCGGCCGCAAAAAGACGACGTTCAACACCGCGAAAAAGATCGCGAAGTTGATCAGCTGGACGACCAGCGTCCCGTCGATGCTTAGAAAGCCCACGTACCTACTTGACCAGCGCCGTGATGATCTGCGGAACCTTCGCGACGACGAGCAGGATGTAGAACGCGAGAGCGATCGCGATGAACGGGACGGCTTCCAGCACGCCGACGCCCAAGAACATGAACAGGAAAATGTTCGGACGGGCCTCGGGCTGGCGCGCGATCGATTCGACGGCTTTCGACGCGACGATACCGTCGCCGACGGCCGAGCCGAACGCGACCCCGGAGATCACGACTCCGAAGCAGAGCAGCGCCGCGGCTGCAATTATCGATTCAGGGTTCACAGACTTTCCTTTCTAGTGTTCCTCGGCAACCGCCAACGATAGATAGACGATTGCCAGCAACGTAAAGACGAACGCTTGGATCGTTCCGACGAAGAAGTTGAAGAACTGGATCAGGATTGGAACGACCGCGACACCGAGGGAGAGGTTGAAGAAGCCGATGCTGATATGCGCCAGAATGATCGAGGTGACGATGACGAACAACAGCTCGCCGACGAAGATATTGAAGAAGAGACGGGCTGCGAGCGTGATCGGCCGCAGGATCTCGTCGAGCACGTTGATCGGCAGCAGCGCCGGAAACGGCTTGAGCACGTGCCCGAAGTACGAAAGCCCCTTCTTGCGGAACGCGACGATTTGGATCGTGAAGAAAACGACCAGCGCGAGCGGTACGACGGTGTTGAGGTCGGCGGTGGGCGATCCCCCGAAGGGCAGCCCGAGCGCCTTGAACGGCAGCATGCCGAACTGATTGAGCAAGAAAATGAAGATGAAGAGCGCGACGAAGAACGGCACGAACCGCTCGCCGCTCTCGCCCAGCACGCTGGTCACCAGGTCGGCGATGTAGTTGAAGACCGCTTCGAGCACCGCCTGGCGCTTCGTCATATACGGGGAGCGGTAGCTCGCCCCGATCCATCCGAAAAACAGCAAAGCGACGACCATCACGAGCCAAGTGGTCGCGATCGTATCGGCATGCACCGGCCCGAGCACCGGCAGATGCCATAGGATATGTTCGCCGATCTGTTCCTGCAAGCTTTACTGGTCCGTCTGTCGGAAGGCTCGCGACGCGCCCCACGCATACGCAGCGAGCGGGAAGAAGAAACCGGCAAGAAACGGCCCGAGCGACCACCATGGGCCCCGGGCCGCCAATGCCGCGGCTACTATACTAAAGCCTGCTAGCCGCAGTAAACTACTTAACCCAAAGAAGACCGGGTTGCCGGTCTCGGCCAAGCGCTCGCTCCCCCGCATGATCGCCAGCGTGTTGGCGATGCCGCAGGCAAATCCCACGCCCAGCGCCAGGCTTGCCTGCCAGCTCCAGACGAGCAGCACGACCGACAGGGCTACGCCGATTCCCGCGCAGCGCCCGGCGATCCGCCACTTGAGGTGGTAGTACTCCGTCACTCGATCGCCCGCATGATGAGCCGGATCGCCGAATACCCGCCCGCGGCTCCGCCGAGCACGAGCCCGAGGGGAACGGCGAGCGGCTGGCCCAATCGGCCGGCGGCATAGATGCCGGCGAGAAGTCCCACGATCGCCGCTGCGGCAAAGGTTCCGCCCGCAACGAGGACGGGCAGCACCGTCTTCACCGCCTCGCGGTCGCTCGGGCGGCTGGGTCCGAGAACGGCTCCGGATTCGCGGCGCCCAAGAGCCGTGCCGCCAGCCACTGTGCGATCCGCTCGCTCGCGTGGCCGTCGCCGTAGGGATTGGCGGCGTGCGCCATCGCCGCGTAGGCTCGCTCGTCGTCCAGCAACCGCCGCGCAGCGGCGACGATGCGCGCACGATCGTGACCCACCAGCTCGAGCGTACCGGCAGCGAGACCTTCGGGGCGCTCGGTCTCCTCGCGCATCACCAGCACCGGCTTGCCGAGACACGGCGCTTCTTCTTGGAGTCCGCCGGAGTCGGTGAGCACGAAGGTCGACGCTTTGACCGCGGCGACCATCGCGCCGTATTCGATCGGCTCGACCAGGACGACGCCGGGAACCCCGTCGAGCACCTCGTGCGCGACCGGCGCAACGTGCGGCGACGGATGCACGGGCCAGTAGAGTTGCGGACGCGCCGGCAGTTCGGCAATCTCGCGCAACGCCAGCGCGATCTCGCGCATGTGTTCGTGATTCTCGCGCCGGTGCGCGGTGACGACGATCGCCGGGCGCCCCGGCTCGATCGCGTTCCACCGCGGCGGCGGCGGCAGATCGGCACGCGTCGCGGTCTCCAAGAACGCGTCGATCACGGTGTTGCCGGTGACGAACACGTCGTCTGAGGCCACGTGCTCCTGCAGCAAATGCTCGCGCGCGAGCGCCGTCGGCGCAAAATGGTACGACGCGATCGCGGCCGTCAACCGGCGATTCATCTCTTCGGGATACGGCAGCCAGCGATTCTGCGTGCGTAAGCCCGCCTCGACGTGCCCGACGGGGATCCGCGCGTAGAATGCGGCCAGCGCCGCGGCGGTGCTCGTCGTGGTGTCGCCGTGCACGAGCACGACGTCGGGCCGCGCTTCGCGCAGGACCCGCTCCAAGCCGATCAGCACGCGCGTCGTGACCTCGGTGAGCGTCTGATCCTCGGTCATCACGTCGAGATCGTACTCCGGCACGATCGCGAAGAAGGCCAAGAGATCGTCGAGCATCTTGCGGTGCTGCGCGGTGACGCAGACGATATCGTCGATCTGCGCGTGGGCGCGCAGCGCGTGGACGACCGGCGCCATCTTGATCGTGTCGGGACGCGTCCCAAAGACGCTCATCACGTTAACCCGCTTCATCGGCGCGCGTTACGTAGCGTGGCGGAAGACGTGCGTGAACTCGCCCGAAAAGGCGAGCGCGACGACACCGAGCACGAAGCAGACCGCGTAGAGCAAGAGCACGGCCTGACGCACGTTCAGCCCAAAGCGGAAAATCAGCTGATGGTGAAAGTGCCCGCGGTCAGCCTCGGTAATGCGCTTGCCGCTGCGGGCGCGCCGCACGATCGCCGCGGCCGTATCGAGCACCGGCAGGGCGAGGACGAGCAGCGGAATCACGACGCTGATCGCGATCGCGGTCTTGCTCGCGCCGATGATCGAGACCGTTGCGAAGACGTAGCCGATGAAGAGCGAGCCGTCGTCGCCGAGAATGATCCGCGCCGGATTGAAGTTATACGGAAGAAATCCGAGCGCCGCGCCGGTGAGCGCGGCGACGACGATCGCCACGACGGGATTGCCGTGCAGAACCGAGATCACGAAGAGGAAGAAGCTCGAGATCGCGGCGACGCCGGCGAGCAGCCCGTCGAGGCCGTCGAGGAAGTTGATCGCGTTCATCATGCCGACGTACCAGAGCAGCGTCAACGGCACGCCGACCCAAATCGGAAAGTCGATCCAATTCGTTCCGGGATTGTGATCGAATGGAACCGTGATGCCTGGAATCACGAAACCGTAGAGCATCGAAATCAGCGCGACCACGATCTGCGCGATCAGCTTGTTGCGCGGCCGCATCTGCATCACGTCGTCCCAAATGCCGACGCCGAGAATCAGCAGGCTGCCGAAGAGCAGGCCGACGAGTTTATGCGTGCCGTCGAACAAGTCGGCCGCGGGCAGGAAGCCGCGCGGCGAAGCGAGCGCGACGCCCAGCACCGCGAAGAGCGCGAAGGCAAAGCCGAAGAAAACTGCGATGCCGCCGACGCGGGGCTTGGGCATATCGTGCATCCGCCGTTCGTCGCCGCCGCGGTCGACGATGCCCAGGCGCACCGCGAGCCGCACGACCAGCGGCGTCGCGAGCACGCTGACGATCGCGGCAATGAGAAACGCGGCGCCGTATACGACGCCCGCGTTGAGCTCGTGCGGGTTCACGCTCGCGCCGCCTCGAGCGCCGCGTACGCGACGAGTGCCACGCCGGCTTCCGCGAGGAGTGCGCTGCCGACCGGATCGGGATAGGCTTGTTCGTAGACGATCTTCGTCACGCCGGCGCTGATGAGAAGCTTCGAGCAGTTGACGCACGGCTGATGCGTGCAGTATGCGGTCGCGTTCTGAACGCTGACGCCGTGCAGCGCGCCCTGTACGACGGCGTTGGCTTCGGCATGGGTCGCACGCAGGCAATGTTCGTTGACCAGCGTGCAGCCCACCTCGGTGCAATGCGCGACGCCGCGCGGCGCTCCGTTATAGCCCGTCGTCAGGATGCGGTGGTCGCGCACGAGCACGCAGCCGACGGCCGCGCGCGGACAGGTCGCTCGCGTGCCGACCGTGCGGGCGATCTGCATGAAGTACTCGTCCCACCCAGGGCGCATTATGGAACGTCGTAACGCCCGGTCAGCTCGTGCACGCGGTCGCGCAGGCGTTCGACCTCGTTGCGCGCTTCGATATCGGCGAAGCTGTCGCAGATGATGCGCGCGACCTCGCGGCACTCCTCGGCTTTGAACCCGCGCGCGGTAATGGCCGGCGTACCGATACGGATGCCGCTGGCAACCATCGGCTTCTGCTTGTCGAACGGAATCGCGTTCTTATTGACCGTGATGCCGATCTCGTCGAGATACGCCTCGACGGCCTTACCGGTGAGGCCCTTGACCGAAACGTCGACGAGAATCAGATGCGTGTCGGTACCGCCGGCGACCAATCGCAGACCGGCGGACCGGAAGACGTCGGCCATCGCGGCCGCGTTCTCCACGACGTGGCGCTGATAGATCGTGAAATCGGGCTGGAGCGCTTCGGCGAAGGCCACGGCTTTGGCGGCGATCGTATGCATCAGCGGACCGCCCTGAATGCCGGGGAAGACGCTCTTGTCGACCGCTTGCGCCCATCGCTGCGTGCTGAGCACGAAGCCGCCGCGCGGACCGCGCAGCGTCTTGTGCGTCGTCGAGGTGACGAAGTCGGCGATCGGCACCGGCGACGGATGCAGGCCCACGGCGACCAGCCCGGCGATGTGCGCGAAATCGACCATCAGCGCCGCACCGATGTCGTCGGCGATCTCGCGGAACGGCGCGTACTCCATCGTGCGCGGATAGGCGCTCGCGCCGGCAACGATCAGCTTCGGTCTAAACTCGCGCGCCTTCGCGCGGACGTCGTCGAAATCGATCAGCTCGGTATCCGGAGTCACACCGTAAGCGATCGCGTTATAGAGTTTGCCCGAGAAACTCACTTTGGTGCCGTGCGTCAAGTGACCGCCGTGCGCGAGCGACATGCCGAGCACCGTATCGCCCGGCTGCAGCAGCGCCATGAAGACCGCCATGTTCGCCTGCGCGCCCGAGTGCGGCTGAACGTTCGCATGCTCGGCGCCGAAGAGCTGCTTGCAGCGATCGATCGCGAGCGTCTCGGCGACGTCGACCCATTCGCATCCGCCGTAATACCGCTTGCCCGGATACCCCTCGGCGTACTTATTGGTCATCACGCAGCCCATCGCTTCGCGCACCGCGCGGCTTGCGTAGTTCTCCGAAGCGATCAGCTCGAGATTCTCACGTTGCCGGCGCTCTTCGCCCGCGATCGCGGCAAAGATCTCCGGGTCCTGCGTCTCGATCGTACTGCGCGTGAGGATGTCCATCTCCGTTCTTTCCTAGGTGTTTCCGAGAAGGTCTTTCGGCGTCCGCGCGTCGGTGACTTCGCCGCGCTCGAGATCTTTGAGCGTGCGGGCGCGCTGCGCGTCGCCGAACTCGAAGAGCTGTTCGATGCGATAGGCGTGGCGGCCGCCGTCGAACGGCGTGTCGAGGTAGACGTCGAGCATCCGTTCGATCATCTCCCAGCCGGTGAGACGCTCGGAGAACGCGATCACGTTGGCGTCGTTGTGCCGCCGCGCGAGTTCGGCCGAATACGGCTCCGCGACCGGCGCGCACCGAATGCCCGGCACTTTGTTCGCTGCCATCGCGATGCCGAGGCTCGAGCCGCAGACCACGATGCCGCGCTCGGCCTGACCGGTCGCGACGGCCTCGCCGACGGCGTAGCCGTACTGCGGATAGTCGACCGGCGTTGCGTCGTGCGTGCCGAAATCGAGAATCTCGTGGCCGCGATCGCGCAGCACCTGCGCGATGCGGTCTTTGTATTCGAAGCCGGCGTGATCGGCGCCGAGTGCGATCTTCATCGTTTCATCATGTCCAAGGGTGAGGAGCGCGAGACGGTCGAACGTCGACCGCCGATGAAGCTGGCGTGCGCGAGCGGTTCGCTTCACCGCGAGATCGAGCGCGGCGAGCTAACGCAGCTCGAATTCCTGGACCTGTGCGCGCGCGAGCTGGCATGCGACGGCGTCGTGTTAGACGTGCGGCATTTTCCGCGAACCGACGACGACTACCTCGCCCAAGTCAAGAAGATGGCAACCGACCGGGGGCTGACGATTGCGGCGCTTGCGGATTCGGGATTCTTCTCGGCGACGCCGGAGCGCGTGCGCGAGGCGCTCGCCCAGGCCGTCACGCTCGGAGCGCCGATCGTCGCGGCGCCCCTTGCGAAGGAGACCGAATGCACCTGGAGCGATCAGCTCGTGCGGCTCGGCATCGCGACGGGACTGGCAAAGGAGCGCAACGTCACGCTCGCGCTCCGCAACGCTCCGGGGACGTTCGCCGCGACCTCGCACGATTGCAAGCGCGTCGCGAAAGAATCCGACTCGGCGTGGCTGCGATTCGGTCCGGCGCCGCAGGAGCTCGACGCGGCAAGCGACCCCGCGGTCCTCTCGCCGAATACCGTGCTGCTGTGGAGCGACGCCGCCGCACAGGACGCCGGACTCCCCGCGCGGGCGCTTTCGACCTTTTCGCAGTTCCGCGGATATCTTGCGTTCGACGATGCGGCCGGCGCTGCGAACGCCGCGCAGCTCAAAGCCGCGCTCCGCGCATGGCGTAAAGCAATACTCGACCACATATAGCGTCTGCGCGCGCGGCTCGAACCTGCATTCTCGCAGGTGGGTGCGGCCCGGGCGCCGATCCGGCTAGGCGCGTGGCCCATGCCGGTTCGTCGTTACCGGAGCTGATGCTCCCTAGGTTCTATAAGTCGGTTCGGCACCTACGCGAGCTGCGCGCCATGCGCAGTCGAGCCCCTCTACCGTATCACCGTCGTCAAGGCCGCGCGGAGCGCGTGCTGCGAGGAAGGCTCGATGCGCGGTTGAAAGCGACGAGCGATGCTCCGCGTCTCGATCGAACCGATGGATCTTCCGCTGCGCCATCCGTTTGCGATCGCGCGCGGCGAGGAGACCGTAGCGTCGACGGC
>Ga0302325_10002711_pt1 | contig 42631 bp, 40 predicted proteins | sample Palsa_T0_2_FD_201948 | JGI IMG/M metagenome (GOLD analysis project Ga0302325, IMG submission 201948) | Peat permafrost microbial communities from Stordalen Mire near Abisko, Sweden - Palsa_T0_2 | ecosystem: Environmental > Terrestrial > Soil > Palsa > Peat permafrost | place: Sweden: Abisko... | reverse complement strand
CCCGGGCCAGTGCAGCCGGAGGTTACGGAAAAGGGATCCCAGCAGCACCACGTCGCCCAGGTAGCGCCGCCTGATGACGAGGATCCTCGGGAGTTGCGGCATGAAGCGTTGCGAGAAGCGGCCCCCCTAGACGGCCTCTGTCCTCTGGCGGTCGTACAGCGCCCGGTATAGTTCGTTGGCCGAATAAAGCTGGGCGTGGTCGCCGCGGGCGACGATGGCGCCGCGATCGAATACCAGGATGAGGGAGGCCTCGCGGATCGTGCTGAACCTGTGCGCGATGATGATCACGGTCTTGCCGACCACGAGCTTTGCCTGCGCCGCCTGGATGGCCGCCTCGCTTTCCGAGTCGAGGGCCGAGGTGGCCTCGTCCAGGATGAGGATGGGCGCATTGCGGAGGAAGGCCCGGGCGAGCGCCAGGCGCTGCTTCTGGCCCCCGGAGACCTTTGCGCCCCGCTCGCCCACCTGCGTGTCGTACCCCTGAGGGAACTGCGTGATGAACTCGTGGGCATAGGCGCTGCGCGCCGCCTCCTCCACGTCCTCGCGGGAGGCCCCCTCGCGGCCGAGCAGGAGGTTGTTGTAGATCGTGTCGTTGAAAAGCACGGGGTCCTGCGAAACAACCGCGATGTTGCGCCTGAGGTCGGCCAGCCGGAGCGACCGGACGTCGACGCCGTCGACCATCACCCGGCCCACCCCCGGGTCATAGAAGCGCGGGACGAGGTTCGCGAACGTGGTCTTTCCCGCTCCGCTTGGGCCGACCAGGGCGCAGATCGTGCCGGCGGGTATCCGCGTCGAGACCGCCCGCAGCACCGGCTCGCCCGGGTTGTAGGCGAACTCGACGTTATCGAAGGCGACGTCGCCGCGCAGGCGCCCGACGGTCACGGGCCGGGCGGGGTCGGTGATCGTCTCCGGCTCGTTCAGGACCGCCTCCAGCCTCTGGAGCGAGGCGCTGCCCCGCTTGAGCTCGTTGTTGACGGCGCCGAGCTTCTTCAGCGGCTCGTAGCTCAGGAAGAGCGCCGCCAGGATCCCGAGGAAGCTGCCGCTGTGGACATTGTAGCGGTAGGCGTAGGCGAAGGTGATCGAGATCCCGATCGCGGAGAGGATCTCGATGCTGGGCGTGAGCATCTGCGCGTACTTCACCACCTTCATGTTCGCCCGGACGAGCAGGCCGCTCAGCCGCGCAAAGCGGTCGATCTCGTGGCGCTCCAGCCCGAACGCCCGCACCTCCTTCACCCCGGCGAGGTTCTCGGTGAACCGGTCGGTGATCGTCCCGGTCTGCGCCTGGAGCTGGATGGCCCGCGTCACGAGCTTCTTGCCTACGTAGCGGATCGGAAAGACGGCGACCGGCACCGTCAGGAGGCAGACCAGGACAAGGACGAGGCCCTGCTCCTGGTAGGCGAGGATCGCCATCGCTGCGATCGTGCTGAGCAGCGTGGCCGGCTGCTTCACGAGGTCGTTCGAGATGACCGTGAGCGTGTTCTGGAGCTGGTTGGTGTCGTTCAGGCCGCGCGAGATGAGCTCGCCGCTCGACAGGCGGTGAAAGAAGGCGAGCGGGAGGCTCTGGAGCTTTCGGAAGTAATCGATGCGTATCTCCTCCAGGATCCGGACGCCCGAGTACTGGATCAGGTACGTGTTCATGTAGCCGGCCACGCCCCGGATGATGAAGATCACCGGGAGCCACATCGCGATCGTCCACACCTGCCACGTCGTCAGCCGCGGGCGGCTCGGCGCGGGCGCAGGCGCGGCTGCCGGCTCGGTCGCCGCGGGCTGGGACGTCGCGGGCGGCAGGATCCTGTCGAAGAACCGGTCCAGGTCGAAGAACCGATGGCCCTTGGCGCCCGCACCGTGGACCGGAGCCGGGTCGGGAAGGAGGACCCTCGGGATCACGTACTTGATCATCAGCGGCATTCCCAAGCCTCCGGCCGCCCCGTAGAGGATCCCGCAGAGCACCCCGGCGATCAGCTTGCCGCGGACCTTCCGGAGGTACTTGAAATAGGGGAGGAAGCGCCGCATCGGGGTCAATCCTTCGACGCCCGGACGTCAAGGGCGTCGCGTAGCCCGTCGCCCAGGAAGTTGAGCGAGAAGAGCGTCAGGGAAAAAAGGACACCGGGAAAGACAAGCAGCCACCAGAACTCCTCCATTTTCTCGGAGCCGTCCTTGATGAGGACGCCCCAGGAGCTCATCGGGGCCTGCACGCCCAGCCCGAGGAAGCTCAGGAAGGCCTCGAGCAGCATGACCGCCGGGATCGTGAGCGTCGTGTAGACGATCACGGGGCCCAGGACATTGGGTATCACGTGCCGGAAGATGATCCGCCTGCGTCCGAGTCCCAAGGCCCGCGCGGCCTCTATGAATTCCATGCGCTTTATGGACAGCACCTGACCCCGGACGATGCGCGCCATCGTCAGCCACTCGACCGCGCCTATCGCGAAGAACAGGAGGAATATGTTCCGGCCGAAGAACACCATGAGCAGGATGACGAAGATGGCAAAGGGGAGGGCGTACAGGATGTCGACGAGCCGCATCATGACCGCGTCGACCTTTCCCCCGAAGAAGCCGGCGATGGCGCCATAGCTCACACCGATCGCGAGCGCGACGAAGGTCGCCACGAGCCCCACCATGATCGAGATCCGCCCTCCGTAGAGGGTGCGCGCGAGCAGGTCCCGTCCCAGCGTGTCCGTCCCGAGCAGGTGCTGCGCCGACGGCGGCACCGCGCCAAGGTCGAGGTTCTGCTCCTCGTACGACTGGGAGAAGAAGGGCCCGGCGGCGCAGGCGAGCGCCAGCACGGCAAGGAGCATCCCCCCGGCGAGGGCCAGCCGGTTCCGGCGCAGCCTGTGCCATGCGTCGCTCCAGAGCGAATGGCCGCGCTCTATTTCCGCGGGGCTCACTCGAATGTCAGCCGCGGGTTGAGCCACACGAGCGCGACGTCCACCACCAGGTTCATCGCGATGATGAAGCCCGCGTAGAGGACGACGGTTCCCAGGACGAGCGTGTAGTCCCGGTTGAACGCCGAGTTGATGAACTCGCGGCCTATCCCGGGGATCTGGAAGATCGTCTCGATCACGAACGAGCCGGTGACGATCCCGGCGATCGCGGGCCCGAGGAACGACACGACCGGAGTCAGGCCGCCGCGCAGGGCGTGCTTCACGATGACCCGGAACTCGCTCGCCCCCTTGGCGCGCGCGGTCCGGATGTAGTCCTGGCTCAGCACCTCGAGCATGCCGCCACGCGCGAGCCTTGCGACGTAGGCCGCGTAGACCGACCCGAGGGTGATGCTCGGCAGAACCCGGTCGATCGGCCCGTACCACCCCGACGCGTTGAACCAGCCGAGGTGGATGGCGAAGACGAGGATCAGCAGCGGGCCCAGGACGAAGGTCGGGACGCAGATCCCGACCATGGCAACCGACGAGCAGATGTAGTCGATCCAGGTGTTGCGCCTGACGGCCGCCAGGACGCCGAGCGGAAGGCCGACCCCGAGCGCGACCGCGAGCGAGAGCAGGCCGAGCTCGACGGAGACGGGCAGCTTGTCCGCGATGATCTCGTTCACCGAGCGGGTGGGGTACTTGAACGAGGGCCCGAGGTCGCCCTTCAGCAGGCTCGAGGTGTAATCGAGGTACTGGCGGTAGAGCGGCTTGTTCATGCCATAGTGGGCCTCGAGGTTCCTCAGGATCTCCGGCGTGACCGCCTTCTCGGCGGTGAAGGGGCCGCCCGGCACGAAGCGGATCATGAAAAAGGTGGCCGTGATGATGACCCAGATGACGGGAATCGTCTGGAGCAGGCGCAGGATGACGAAGCGGATCATGGTGCGGCCGGCAGCGGGGGGCGCGCCCCATCGGAGCCGGTTTGCCCCGGCCGCGCGGGTGGGTGGGGAACGCGCACGACGGCAGTCCGGTCGGGCGGCCTCAATGCTGCGCCCCTGCCATCATTTCGTCCCGCCGCGCCTTGAATTCGCAGCCGGGCTTCCATTCCGGCCAGGTGTCGCCCTGGGCGACGGCGAGGCCCATGCGGAAGAGCATGTCCGCGTCGTCCGCGGCGCCCCGGAGGTCCCACCACGGCTTGATCTCGTCGGTCACCTTGTGATAGTCGTTGGCCACGTAATAGTCGCGGTGCATGCGGCCGTAATCGGCGGCCTTTCCTATGATATCAAGCCCGGCGTTCGTGTAGAATGCGGGGACCCCGGCCTTCGCGAACTCGAAGTGGTCCGAGCGGTAGAAATGCCCCTTTTCCGGGTCGGTCTCGGGCACCAGCACGCGCCCCTCCTCCTTGAGGATTCGCGCAGCCACGTCGTCCAGCGTCGAGTTGCCGTAGCCCACCACCTCGATGTCGCGCGAAGGCCCGGCGAGCTGCATGCCGTCGATGTTGATGTCCGCGAGCGTCTTCGTGAGCGGGTAGAGCGGGTGCTGCGCGTAGAATTCCGACCCCAGGAGGCCCTGCTCCTCGGCGGTGACCGCGAGGAAGAGGATGCTGCGCTTCGGCCGCTCGGCGGCGGGCAGGTTCGAGAACTTCCGCGCGATCTCCAGGACCCCGGCGCAGCCCGACGCGTTGTCAGCCGCGCCGTTGAAGATCTGGTCGCCCTTGAGGCGGGGATTGCGGCCCAGGTGGTCCCAATGCGCGGAATAGATGATGTACTCGTCGCGGAGCGAAGGATCGGAGCCCTCCAGCTTCGCGATCACGTTTCGGGACGCCATGGAGCGTATCTTGTTGGTGATCGAGAACGACGCCTTCGCGTTGAGGTCGACCGGGCGGAAATCCTTCCGGACGGCCGCCGCCTTCAGGGCGTCGAAGTCAAACCCTGCGGCGGTGAAGAAGCTCTTCGCGTAGGCGAGGGTCAGCCACCCCTCGACGGAGACGCGGTTGGCGTTGCCGTCCGGCGTCTCGAGCGAGAAATTCTCCCGGCCCCAGCTTCCGGCCACCACGGCAAAGGGATAGCCCGCCGGGCCCGTTTCGTGGACGATCAGGCAGGCCGCGGCGCCCTTGGCGGAGGCCTCCTCGTACTTGTAGGTCCAGCGGCCGTAGTAGGTCATGGCCTTTCCCTTGAACATCTTCTCGTCGAGCTTGGTCGGATCGTTGGGATCGGGGACCGGCGGATCGTTGATCAGCATGATCACGGTCTTGCCTCGCACGTCCACGCCCTTGAAGTCATCCCAGCCATACTCCGGCGCCACGACGCCGTAGCCGACGAACACGACCCCGCTGTCCTTCACGTCCACCGAGGGGGCGACGTGCCGCGTGACGGCGACGAAGTCGTTGAGCACCGCCGGCGTGAGCGTCTTGCCGCCGACCTCGAACGACGCGGACGTCGTCGAGACGATGCCGACCAGCGGCACCTTCTGGACATAGGTCCCGTCGGGGTTTCCGGGTAGCAGGCCCAGGCCCGAAAACTCCTGCTTGAGGTAATTGACCGAGAGCTCCTCCCCCGGGGTTCCCGGCCCGCGTCCCTCAAACTCGTCGGACGAAAGCACCTTGATGTGGGCGAGCATCCGGTCGGCCGCGGCCTGATCCGGATCCTGCGATGGGGTTTGCGCGGCGGCTGTCGCGCAGGCGGCCAAAACAACGGATGTCCTTAGGGGAATTCGCATCCGCCGAATATTTCGGGCGCGGCGCAAAATGGCAATCCCGCCTTGGCCGGGGAGCGCCCCCCCGGGTCGCGGCGCCGCCCGCGGGCGGGCCGCGCGGCCGAGGCGTCGAAGTTTGACTGATCGGGAAATGCCATGGCAGCCTGTGCTCAAGCCCGGATGCGGGAGCCGGCCATGCCGATCTACGAATTCTACTGCCCGGACAACCACCGGATCTATCAATTCTACGCGAGGACCCTCGCGCAGGGAAGGACCGTGCCCCGTTGCCCCGACAAGCCCGGATTCAGGATGCGGAGGATCCTGTCGCCCTTTGCCGTCGTCGGCTCCGGGAAGACGAAGGGCGGGGGGGTGGGCGACCCCGCGCCTGGGTTTCCCGCGGACGCCGCCGCGGACGCCCGGGTCGAGGCGGCCATGGGCGAGATGGAGCGGGAGTTCTCCGGCGTCGACGAGAAGGACCCGAAGGCGATGGGGCGCATGATGCGCCGGATGGCCGACCTGACGGGGGAGAAGATCGGCGGTGAAATGGAGGAGGTCGTGCGAAAGCTGGAGGAGGGCGCGGATCCCGACTCCCTGGAGGATCAGCTGGGGGCGGAGCCTGCGGACGAGGCGGGCGGGCGGCCCGAGGGGGCGGAGCCAAGCCGCCCCTCGCGCGCGCGCCGGCGCGCGCCGGTCCGCGATCCCAAGCTCTACGACTACCCGTGAGCCGCGACCCGGCCGAGCTCACCTCCAGGATCGAGGCCGCAAAAGGCGCGGTCCTCGCCGAGACGGGGCTCCTGCACCGGGAGTTCGGAAGGGCCGAGAGCCGCTGGAAGAGCGACGGCACCCGGGTCACGGCGGTCGACATCGCGATCTCGGAGAACATCTTCCGGGCGCTGCGCGCAAGGTTCGGCGGCGACCAGCTGTTCAGCGAGGAGCTCGCCGAAGGCGGACCCACCGCCCTGACCTCGCGTTTCGCCTGGGTGCTCGACCCGATCGACGGCACGAACAATTTCGCGCTGGGGATCCCGCACTGCGCCATCTCGCTGGCGATGGTCGAGGACGGGGAACCCGTGTACGGCGTCGTCTACGACTTCAGCCGCCGCGTCCTGATGCACGGGGGCCCGGGCTTCGGCATGTTCGACGGGGAGCGGGCCGCCCGCGTCTCGACCGATGAGCCGAACCCCGAGACGCTGGTCGGGTTCCACAGCCCGGCCGACAAGTCCCTGATGCCGGCCGCCGACGCCGTGCTCTCGCATTTCAAGATCCGCGGGCTGGGGAGCGCGACGCTTCACCTCGCGTACGTGGCCGCGGGCCTCTTCGGGGGGGCCGTGGACTTCAACGTGAAGATCTGGGACCTCGCCGCCGCCATACCCCTCTGCAGGGCCGCGGGCGGCGAGGTCGTATTCATGAACGGCGAGCAGCTGCCGATGAGGACCTTCGACCTGAAGATGGGGCGGATCGTCTACGTGGCCGGGGCCCCCCCGATGGCGCGACGGCTTGCCGCGCTCGTCTCGGCCGGCCGGCCCTAGATCTGGTACTGCTGGAGCGGCACCGGGTCGATGACCTTAGCCGACGGGAGAAGGACGGCGAGCTGCTGGGCAAACCAAGCCCTCGCCAGCGGGTCGCCGTGGGTGAGCACGATGCTCCGCGCGCCGGTCTGCACGGCGAACTGGAGGAGCTCCTCGCGGTCGGCGTGCCCGCTCAGCTCGAACCGCTCGACCCGCGCCTTGATCTTCACCTTCACGTGCGCGGTCTCGAACAGGAAGGTGTCGCCGGGCTTAGAGGCGAGGAGCCGTCCGCCCGGGGTGTCCGGGTCGCAGTACCCGACAAACCCGATCGTGTTGCCCGCGTTGCCGAGCAGACCCGAGGCGAGGGTGTAGCTCGGCGTGCGCTCGACGAGCATCCCCGAGCTGATGATGTAGAGGGCGTTCTGCTTCGGGTCCACGCCCGGCTTGAGGGTGCGCGGAAGCGGGCGCATCTTCAGTTCCTTCACGATCCCGCGGTTGAACTGGATGTGCTTGGTCTTGCGGCTGATCTCGTCAAAATAGTCGACCAGGTCCATGCCGAGCCCCGACCCGTAGATGGGGCAGTCCACGAGCCTCCGGAATTTCCGGGCGTCGTGGATGATCGAGAGCACCTCCTGCATGCGCCCGAGGGCGAAGACGGGGATGAGAAACGAGCCGCCCCGCCGGATCGTGTCGTTGATCGACTCGACCAGGCGCGCCATCTCGGCCCCGCGCGTCTTATCCGGCTGGCGCTCGGTCAGCCCGCGGGTCGTCTCGATGACCAGGGTGTCGAAGTGGCCGGCCGGGAACTTGGCCCCCGGGAGGGTGCGCTGGTTCTCGAAAAGGACGTCGCCCGTGAAAAAGATCCCGCGGTGCTTGTGGCGGATCTCGACGGCCGCCGCCCCGGCCACGTGGCCCGCGGGATGCAGGACGATCTCCACCTCGTCGCGCGCGCCCCTGAACCTCTTCACCTGGCCGAAGGGCACGCCCGTCAGGCGCCTCGAAATGCGGTCGATCTCCTCGTGGGTGAACAGCGGGTAGTCCGGGATGTGCTCCTCCTCGCGCTGGCGCAGCATGACGCTGGCCGAGTTGTGGAGCATGCGCTCGACCAGCATCCGGCTCGACGTCGTCATGATGACCGGGGCGTTCGGGTGCTCCCTCATCGTGACCGGCAGGCTCCCGATGTGGTCGAGGTGGCAGTGGGTGATGATGATCAGGTCGAGGTTGATCCCCCTCAGGGGCGCGTGGTCGGGCGTCGCCCTGCGCCCAACCTTCTTTGGGTGAAGCCCCGAGTCGACCAGGATGTTGAGGTCGCCCAGCTGGATGAACATCGAGTTGGCGCCGATGCCGCCATCGCGGTTCAGATCAATGAGCTTCATTCGTAGCCTCGATTAAGCAGGGAGTGCGCGGACAATTCAAGCGCCGGCCGCCCGGCCGCCTGAAATACCTCAGCACGCGGGCAGCACAAGGTCGAAGGGCGGCAGCAGGACGTGCACCTTCGCCCCCGAGTCATCCACACCGTGAAAGCACCCGTGAACGCGGGCGTTGCTGCCGGTCACGTGGTGGCTGTTGTAGGAAAATTCCTCGCCGGGGCCGAGCCGCGGGGTCTCGCCCACGATCTTGTCGCCCTCGATCACCTGGCGGGTGCCGTCCTCGTACTCGATGACCCATTTGCGGCCGAGGAGGGCCACGGTCGAGTCCGAGGCGTTCCGGATGGTGATGTAGTACACGAACGCATGGGGCTTGTCCTCGGGCAGGCTGACGCCCCCGTGGTGGTACACCAGCTTGTCGAGCCGGGCGGTCAGGCCGGGGATTTCTTGTGATGAGCCGCAGGACACGACCATAAGGAGACTCCGCTTCCGCCGCACCGCAAGCGGCTTTCCGCTTGAAGCGCGGCGCGCGGGCCCGCACAAACGCGCCTTCAGACGATGAAACTCGCCCTGCTATCGGTCAGCGACAAGCGCGGTCTGCCGGAATTCGCCGCGGCGCTTGTCAGGGACCACGGCTACACGCTCCTCTCCACGGGGGGCACCGCGAGGGCCCTCCTGGAAAAGGGGCTTCCGGTGACCGAGGTGGGGCGGCACACGGGGTTCCCGGAGATCATGGACGGGAGGGTGAAGACGCTTCATCCCAAGATCCACGGCGGACTCCTCTGCAGGCGCGACGACCCGCGGGACCTGGCGGAGGCCGCCGCGAACGGGATCGAGCTCGTCGATCTCGTGGCCGTGAACCTTTACCCGTTCGAGCAGACGGTGGCGAAGCCCGGGGTGGGGCTGGCGGAGGCGATCGAGAACATCGACATAGGGGGCCCGTCGATGCTCAGGAGCGCCGCCAAGAACCACGCGAGCGTGACCGTCGTCTGCGATCCCTCCGACTATGACGGCGTGCTCGCGGCGCTGGCGGCCGATCCTGGGGCGCTCGCGCAGCTGCGCCGAAAGCTCGCGCTCAAGGTGTTCCAGCGGACGGCGGACTACGACGCCGCGATCGCGCGCTACCTGGAGTCGCAGGAGGCGGGCCCCGACCTCGAGGCCCTCGCGGGATTCGCGCCGCGCCTGAGCCTGTCGTGGGCCAAGGCGCAGTCGCTTCGATACGGCGAGAACCCCCACCAGAAGGCCGCCCTCTACGGCACGTTCCACGAGCACTACCAGCAGCTCCAGGGAAAGGAGCTGAGCTATAACAACGTCCTGGACATCACCGCCGCGACCTACCTCATCGGCGAATTCGAGCGGCCGACGTTGGCGATCCTCAAGCACTCGAACCCGTGCGGCCTCGCCAGCGCCGACTCGCTCGCGGACGCCTGGGAGATGGCGTACGCCACCGACCGGCAGGCTCCCTTCGGGGGGATCATCATCGTCAACCGCACCCTGAACGGCGCGCTGGCGTCCTCGATCTCCGAAATCTTCACGGAGGTCATCATCGCACCGCGCTTCGACCCGGACGCGCTCGCGATCCTGGAACGCAAGAAGAACCTCAGGCTCCTGGTGGCTAGGGAGGGAATGGGCGCGGACGCGCTCCAGGAGATCCGCTCGGTCGTCGGGGGCGTCCTCCTCCAGGACCGCGATCGGGCGCATGACAACCCGTCGCGCTTCAAGGTCGTCACCCGGCGACAACCCTCTCCGCAGGAATGGGACTCGATGATCTTCGGCTGGAAGGTGTGCAAGCACGTGAAATCGAACGCGATCGTGTACTGCCGGGGTGAGCGCACCCTCGGGATCGGCGCCGGGCAGATGTCCCGCATCGACAGCTCGCGCATCGCGGTCTGGAAGGCCGGCGAGGCGGGGCTCGATCTCAGGGATTCCGCCGTCGCGAGCGAGGCGCTCTTTCCGTTCGCGGACGGACTCGTCGCGGCCGCGGACGCGGGCGCGACGTCCGCCATCCAGCCCGGGGGGTCGATCCGGGACGACGAGGTAATCAAGGCGGCCGACGAGCGCGGCATCGCCATGGTGTTCACCGGGATCCGGCATTTCAGGCATTGAGCCGGTCGATTCCGGCCGGTTCGGGATTGGCAGGGACAGGCGCATGGCGCAACGTGGGCTCATGTTCGACGCCCTTGAGAAACTGAAGGAATTCATCCGCTTCCCAAGCGTCTCGACCGACTCGAAATTCAAGGAGGGAATGGCCGGCGCGCAGGCGTTCGTCTCCGGCCTGCTCGGGTCGATGGGGTTCAAGGTCGAGGTAGTCAAGACGGACGTCCATCCCATCATCCTCGCGAGCCGGGCGGGCGAGCCGGGCTGGCCCCATGTCGTCATCTACGGGCACTACGACGTGCAGCCGGCGGACCCCCTTGGCCTCTGGAAGACGCCGCCCTTCGAGCCGACCATCATCGGGAACCGCATCTATGGCCGCGGCGCCGCCGACAACAAGGGCCCGCTCATGACCAATATCGCGGCGGTCGCCCAGCTCCTTGAGGAGAACCCGAAGCTTCCCCTGCGGATCACGTTCCTGATCGAGGGCGAGGAGGAGATGGGCAGCCCCAGCTTCCCCGCCTTCCTGAAGACGCACGCCCACCGCCTGAAGGAGGCGGACTTCGTCTACCTGTCCGACACCGCGCTGCCGAACGAGAACCAGGTCGTCATCACGTGCGGCCTGCGCGGCCTCGCGCTCCTCGACGTGATCGTGACCGGCGCGAGGGTGGACCTGCACTCGGGCCTCCACGGCGGCGTCCTGCGCAACCCCATCCAGGCGCTCTCCGAGATCTGCGCGACCCTCCATACGCCGGACGGGAAGGTCAACGTGCCCGGGTTCTACGACGACGTGCTCGATGTCCAGCCGTGGGAGAGGGCGGAGCTCGCGAAGCTCGAGGGTGACGGGAAGGCGTACATGGATTTCCTGGGGATAGACGCCTTCTACACGACGGCCGGGTTCTCGCCGTTCGAGTCCATCCGCTTTCAGCCGACGCTCGAGTTCAACGGGATCGGCGGCGGCTACCAGGGCGAGGGGACAAAGACGGTGATCCCGAGCAGGGCGTTCGTCAAAATCAGCTGCCGGCTCGTTCCCAACCAGGAGCCCGATAGGATAAAGTCGATCGTGATCGATGCGATCCGGGAGCGCTGCCCGAAGGGAGTCAGGCTCGAGTTCGTGGACCAGCACAAGGGCGACCCATACGTCGTCGTCCCCCCGGGCCGGCCCAACACGCCGGGGGACCAGTCCCCCGTGCTCGCCCGGGCGTTTCGGGCGACGGAGGCCGCGGTCAAGGCGGTGTGGGGGCGGCCTCCCCTGTTCCTGAGGGAGGGCGGGAGCGTCCCGATCATCCCCGCGATCAAGCACGCGACGGGGCTGGACTCGGTCATGCTCGGGCTCTTCCTGCCCGAGGACAACCTTCATGCGCCCAACGAGAGCTTCAACCTCGACGTGATGAGGAAGGGCGTCGAGACGGCGAAGCGTATCCTATCCGGTATTACTACTTCTTGAGGATCACCAGGTCGACCCTGCGGTCGGTGGCCATCGTCGCCGCGTCGGCGTTCTTCTTCGCCTCCTCGCTTCCCTTCGAGAGGGTCTCGAGCTTGTCGGCGGGGACGCCGATCGACATCAGGTATTTCTTGGTCCTGCTGGCGCGGCGGTCGCCGAGACCGAGGTTGTACTCCGCCGTCCCGCGCCAGTCGCAATGGCCCTCGAGGAGCAGGCGCTGCGCGGGGTTCTTGTCCAGGTAGTCCTTCGCGGCCTGGAGCTTCACGCGCTCCTCGGTCTTCACGTTGTCGCGGTCGAATTCGAAGTAAACCGGCTGCAGGAGCCCGCGGATCGTGTCCGCCGTCTCGATGACGCCGGGCCCCCGCGACTCGAGCGTCGAGGACTGGTCTGCGGTCGTCGGGATCTCTGTGGGCGTCAACGCCCCCGTCCCGCCGGTCTGGGGCCCGAGCGCCGTCTCGCTCGGATTGGGGCGAACGGGCTTTTTTGCGCAGCCGGCCATGAGGGCGGCGGCGGCGGCGGCGAGGCAGAGCGACTTGGAGGCTAGTTTCATGTTGTGGTTAAACGTCCGAATGCGAATGAGAATGGCTGCGCCCAGTTTTTGCCAATCTTTTGGCCGCCGCAAGGAATTAAGAAGGAAAGTCAGGTGTGTTCCTTGTTCCCGAGAAGGCCGCTTTCGAGCGCGTGCCGGGTCAGGCTGGCGACGTCGTGGATGTTGAGCTTGCGCATGAGGTTTGTGCGGTGGTTGTCGACGGTCTTGGCGCTGATTCCCAGCTTCGTCGCGATCGCCTTCGTGCTGTGTCCCTCGGCGACGAGCTGAAGGATCTCCCGCTCGCGCTCGGTGAGGAAGTCGGGCGAGCCGGCCGACTCGGGATGGGCCACGACGTTCCTGAGCACGCTCGCGATGGCCGGCCCGAAATAGGTGCCCCCCAACGCTATGGTGGCCAGCCCTTTCCTGAACTCCTGGATCCCGGCCGTCTTCTCGACAAATCCGCTGGCCCCGGCCTCCAGCATCTCGCGCACGACGACGGCGTTGTCCTGCCCGGAGAAGACGAGGACGCGCAATCCCGGGAGTCGCTTGGTCAGCCTGCGAAGGAGGTCCACGCCGTTCAGTCCCGGCAGCTTCGCGTCCAGGACGAGCAGTTCGGGCTTCAGGTCGAGGCAAAGCTGCAACCCCGTCTGGCCGTCGCCGCATTGGCCCACCAGCTGGTAGCTCTTGTCGTTGGCGAGGATCTCGACCAGCATCTCGCGGATCGCTGTCTGGTCCTCGATGATTACTAGCCGATGCATGGTGTGTCCGTTGATCCCTGAAGGAGGTGGTGGGCTGGCTGGGATTCGAACCCAGAACCAATTGCTTAAAAGGCAACTGCTCTACCATTGAGCTACCAACCCGTTTTATTACATGAATCCACGCGGGTGCCAAATCACCTGGTCAACGAATTGAGGGCGCAGTTGTACCGGCCATTCGCCTTCTGCGGCAAGACCAAATGGACCCTTGGGCGACCTTGGGCGCACGCGCGGCCCCGGCCATGGCTTGCCGGCCGCAGCCGGGGCGAAACAGCCGGGGGAAGCCCCTCCCCAAGGGGTCCGAACGCCCCAGGAAGCGCCCGGCAGGCCCGCGTGCCACGGCGGCAAATGGATCACGCGGAACAAGCTGGAATTCAAGACCGCAGGAAATCGTTCCATTTTGGTTGAGCTTTTCCGGCAATCGCGGGTCGAAGACGTTGACCGGAGTCCCCGATAGCCCTTGTTTCGTCGGCCGCCTCCTAATCCTTGGGAACAATTCATAAATATGCCCGTCAGAGCACGGAAGACCGAATGTCGACCAAAGCTCATGAAGTGGCCATGGACCGCGTACTTGTAGATCGATTCAAGAACGGGGATGCCTCCGCATTTGACGAGATGGTGTCCCGCTATTGGGACCGCATCTACTCGATGGTCAACCAGCTCCTGCGGAACTCCCAGGATGCGGAAGAAGTTACGCAGGATGCCTTTATCAGGGCCCATCGGGGTCTGGCGAATTTTCGCGGGGATTCGGCCTTCTCGACCTGGCTTTACCAGATAGCGACCAACCTTGCCCGGAACCGCTACTGGTACTGGTGGCGGCGCAAGCGCGACAAGTCCGTGTCCCTCGACGCTCCGGTGAGCGCCGACAACGCCACGACGCTCGCGGAGATCATCCCTGCGGAAGTCGCGACGCCCGACGACATCACGGTCACCCGGGAGTTCGTCACGCGGATCGCCAGCGGGATGGAGCGCCTTGGCGCCAAGCACCGGGAGATTCTTATCTTGCGCAACATCAAGAACCAGTCCTACGAGGAGATTGCCGGGATTCTAGGCATATCCGTGGGAACCGTAAAAAGCCGCATAGCCAGGGCGCGCGAGAGCCTGCGCGCCAAGCTTGGCGACGACTTCAAATGAACGACCGGGAATTCATAGAACTCCTCAACCTTTACGTCGACCGCGAGATCTGCCCGGAGGACGCGGTCAGGCTCGAGGCCGAGGTGGGGACGCATCCCGAGCGCCGGAGGGTCTATGACCAGTACTGCAGGATGCAGAAGGCGTGCTCGATGCTTTCCGCGCAGCTGCCCGAGGCGGCCCTGGGAGGGCCGGAAAGGCCCGTGGTCGCCTTCCCCGAGCCGGGCGCATGGAGGATTGGGCCGGTCTTCGTGGGATTGGCGACCGCCGCGTGCATCATCGCCTTCTTCGGCCTTCGCGAGCGCAGCGTCTCCAACGCCGGCAGGTCGCCGTCGGCGGCGGTTGATTCCGGCCGTTCGCGCTCGGTCCCGGACACCATGGACCTCTCGCTTGCGCCCGACCCGATGAGGTCGGTCTTCTTTGCTCCCATCCCCGGGAGCCAGGCGGCCCTGGCCGCGCCGAAGCCGGTGCTCGTCATGGCCGAGCAGTCCCCCCAGCTGGACCAGCTGGGGTGGATCGGCGACATCCACATGGCCCCGGTCTTTTCCGCGGCGAATCCCGATTTTCTCCTGACGCCGAAGGCCCTCCAGAAGGCCGCGGCGTCGGATGAGCCCCAGAACGGCCGCGCTCCCCAGGAGCCCGGCGAGATGACGGCGTTCCGGTTCCAGCGCTGAGCCCGCGCGGCAGCCCGAAGGGGCCGGTCAGCCCAGCGCCTTCTTGACCATCGCCTCGGTTGTGGCCGCCGCGCCGAGGGCCAGCGACGCCCGCCGGACCGCCTCATCCGCGTCGTTCACCCGGTAGCCCAGGGCGACCAGCGCGGCCACCGCGTCCGCGTGGGGCGTGCGGGCGGGGACGGAGCCGTCCGCGGCGAGGAGCGCGTGAACCGCCTCTCCCGTCGCGCCGACCCTGGCCTTGAGCTCAACGACGAGCCTTTCCGCGGTTTTCTTTCCGATCCCCGGGCACTTGGCCAGGGTTGCGATGTCGCCCGACCGGATCGCGCCGACGAGAAGGGGTAGCGAAAGCCGGCTCATGATCGAGAGGGCGACCTTCGGGCCGACGCCGGTCACGTTGTCGATCATCAGCCGGAAAAAGTCCCGGTCGTCGGCGCTGGCGAAACCGTAGAGTGTCTGGGAGTCCTCACGGTAGACGACGAGGGTGTGGAGCCGGACGACCGAGCCCGCCCGCGGCATGCGCTCGGCGGTCGTCACGGGCACGTTGACCTCGTAGCTCAGCCCGTTCACCTCGACGACCGCGCGAAGCGGCGTGGCCTCGACGAGGAGCCCCTGGATCGAGGTGATCATCCGGCGGGCCTCACGCGAGCCCGAGCACGTCCTGCATGTCGTACACCCCGGGCTTCCGCGTCGAGACCCACTGGGCGGCCCGGAGGGCGCCCCGCGCAAACACCGCCCGGTCGCCGGCCCTGTGCGTCAGCTCGAGCCGTTCGCCGGCTCCCGCAAAGATGACCGTGTGGTCGCCGATGACGTCGCCGCCCCGCAGCGAGTGCACGCCCACCTCCGTCCGCGCCCGCTCACCCGTGATCCCCTCGCGCCCGTGGCGGAGCGCGGTCCGGTCCAGCTTGCGCTCCTCCAGTATGATTTCGAGGAGCCTCGCGGCGGTGCCGCTGGGCGCGTCCTTCTTCATCCTGTGGTGCATCTCCACGACCTCCGCGTCGTAGTCCTCCCCGAGCGCGCGCGAGGCCCTCCTTGCGAGGGCGAAGAGAAGGTTGACGCCGATCGAGAAGTTGCCGGCCCAGACGCAGGGCACCCGCTCCGCGAGATTCAGGAGCCGGGCCTTTTCCTCGGGGGAATGCCCCGTCGTTCCAATGACGACCGGCTTGCCGAGGGCGACGGCGGCCTCGAGGAGCTCGCGCGTCGCCTGGTGCGAGCTGAAGTCGACCACGGCGTCAACCGATCGCATCGGGGCGCTCACATCGTCGCCCAGGTCGGTTGAGGCGGCGACCGCAACGCCCATTTCCGGGGCGGCGGCGGCCACCGCGCGGCCCATCTTGCCGCGGGCGCCGTTCAGCAGGATTCGCAGTGCCATGGCGGGGATCAGCGGCGGAACGCGGAGACGGCCTTCGCCAGGACGGCCCGGTTTGCCGGCTCCATGCGGCACAGCGGCAGGCGGACCTCGTCGCTGCCGATGATCCGCGCGAGCGCGAGCGCAGCCTTCACCGGCACCGGGCTCGGCTCGATGAACAGGGCCTTGAAAAGCGGGTAGAGCCTCCGGTGGAGCCTCAGTGCGCCGGAGAAGTCGCCCTCTTGCATGAGGCGCACCATGCGCGTGACGTCCCTTGGCACCAGGTTGGAGGCCACGCTGATGACGCCCTCGGCGCCCGATGCCATGAATGCAAGCGTGAGCGCGTCGTCTCCGCTCAGGACGACGATGTCGTCGCCCATGGCCCGCTTCAGCTGGTCCACGCGGTCCACGGAGCCGCCCGCCTCCTTGATCCAGCGCACGTTGGGGTACCTGGACCTCAGGCGCTCGACGACGGGGACGCCGATCTCGACCCCGCAGCGCGACGGCACCGAATAAAGGATGATGGGAAGGTCGGTCGCCTCGGCGATCGCCGAATAGTGGCGGAACAGGCCCTCCTGGCTGGGCTTGTTGTAATAGGGGGCCACGACCAGCACCGCGTCGGCGCCCGCCTCGTCGGACATCCGGGTGAGCTCAAGGGCCTCGGTCGTGGAGTTGGAGCCGGTGCCCGCGATCACGGGAACGCGCCCCCGCGCGAACTCGATCGTCGCGCGGATCACGTCCATGTGCTCCTCGTTCGACAGGGTGGGGGATTCGCCGGTCGTGCCGACCGGCACGACGCCGTCGATGCCCCCCCTAACCTGATGGTCGACGAGCTTTTTCAGGTCCGCAAAGGAGACGGCCTTCCCCCGGAAGGGAGTGGCTAATGCGGTGATCGCTCCTGTTAGGGTGCGTGGCTTCATTCGAGGGTGCCCTGAGGCATGGCAAAGATGCCTTGCCGCGTGGAGCAGGCCAAGCTACAAAATCCGGACCAACGCTTTTTGTCCATGAACGTAGTCACACCCCACACGGAGATACTCAACGACCTGCTCAAGCTCGGTGTCGATAGCGGCGCGAGCGACGTCGTCATCAAGTCGAACAAGCCCGGGTATGTGCGCATCGCGACGAGGCTGAAGGCCGTGGACATGGACCCCGTGTCGAGCCCGGAGGCCCAGGCCTTCGTCGACGAGCATGTGCCGGAGGTCTTCCGGAAGAAATGGGAGGAGCTGGGCCAGATCGACTTCGCGTACGCGGCCGAGGGGGTAGGCCGGTTCCGCGTGAACGCCTTTCACCAGCGCGGGCTGGTGAGCATCGTGTTCCGGCACGTGAAGAGCCGCGTCCCCAACTTCGAGGACCTCAAGCTCCAGGAGGAGCCCCTCCTCAGGCTCGCGAACGCCAAGGACGGGATCCTGCTCTTTTGCGGCGCCACCGGCTCGGGCAAGAGCACGACGATGGCGGCCATGCTGAACTGGATAAACCAGAACATGGACAAGCACATCATCACGATCGAGGACCCGATCGAGTACACCTTCCAGGACGACAAGTCGGTGATCCAGCAGCGCGAGATCGGGCTCGACGTTCCCACCTTCGAGCAGGCGATCAGGTCGGTGCTCCGGCAGAATCCCGACATCATCCTGATTGGGGAGATGCGCGACAAGGAGACGTTCGACACCGCGATCTCCGCGGCCGAGACCGGGCACCTCGTCTTCTCGACGATGCACGCGGCCACGGTCGCGCAGTCGCTCACGCGCCTCTTTGAGTTCTTCCCGCCCGAGCAGACGGCGCAGGCCCGCAGGCAGGTCGCCGGCTCGATCCGGGGATTCGTCTGCCAGAAGCTGATCCCCAGCCTCGAGGGCGGGGGCCGGGTCCCCGCCAACGAGGTCCTGAACGCGGACGCGACGATCCGGAACCTCATTCTCGAGGGACAATTCGACAAGATAAACGCGCTTCTGGAGAGCGGAATCGACGCGAGCAGCTACTCCTTCAACAAGGATCTCTACCGGCTGATCAAGGGGGGCTTCATCAGCAAGGCCGACGGCGTCCGGTTCTCTCCGAACCCGCAGCAGCTCGAGATGAACCTGAAGGGCATCTTCATCAAGAGCTAGCGGGAGAGCCGGGATCCCCATGCGCGTCACGGGAACCCTGATGATGGTGGTTGCGGTGGCGGCGGCGCGGGCCGGGGATCCGCCGGCCCCGGCCGGGGATTCGATCGCGGCCGCAAGGAAGGATTTTGCCTCCATAAAGCCGGCTGTCTCGCCGGCGGAGTCCGGGCCCGGGCCGTCGGTATTCGACCTGAAGGATGACGGGCCGCCCCCGGGCGGCGCCCGCACGGACCCGGCGCTTTCGCCGATGGCGCGATCCGCGGCCGATCCGTCCAAGAAGGGCGGCGGAACCGGCAATTGGCTCGTCGACGCCATGGAGCGCAGGGCCGACCCTCTGTCGTCCTACCGGGACGGCCTGGACCTCCTTGGAGGCTCGGACAGGCCCCCTGCGCGGGCGTCAGACGAGGCCCGGCTTGCGGAAGCGGGCGAGAAGGCCGCGTCCAAGGAGGTGGCCCCAGCGGTCTTCAACCCGCTGGACGCCTTCATGACTGGCTGGATATCGGCGCCGGACCGGGAGCTGCTGCTTCCCGCGGCCCGGGGGGAGGGTCTCCTGGGCGCCGAGCAGGGGAAGGGGCGCGCGGATACGCTCCCCGGCCTAGGTATCGGCCTTCGGGAGACGCAGGCTCCGCCGTCCCGGGACGCGGCGCTGGCCGATTCGAGGACGATGGCCAATCCCTATGTCGCCGAGATGGACCCGGTGTCCCTGGCGCCCTTGCAGGCTCTCCCGGTCCCCGATTTTCCCGGGCTTTCGCCGGCCGGGCTCCCGGGCCTCTCCCCGGGCGCGTCCGGGCCGGGCGCCGACCCCAGGTACCTGGACCTTTCCAAGTCCCTGGCGCCGGATTTCACGCAGCCGGCCGAGGACGACAAATATTTCTGGCAAATGAAGCGATTCTGAGGCGGCCGGCGGCGCTCCGCGGAAGGGAGTGCGCGCGCGGTCGTTATTTGGCTTGGATTAAGGGCGTTCGGGGGATTGTTTAGTCGGTTCTCCAATGGCCACGGCACTTCTATTTGCAGGTCAGGGCGCCCAAAGCGTCGGTATGGGCAAGTCCCTGCACGATTCGTCAAAGGCCGCCAAGGCCCTGTACGCCGAGGCGACCGGGGTGCTTGGCTGGGATCTGGCCAAGGTCAGCTTCGAGGGCCCCGAGCCCGAGCTGACCGAGACGCGCGTGTGCCAGCCCGCCCTCTTTGTGCACGGGCTTGCGCTCCTGGCGGCGCTCCGGGAAAAGGGCATGCTCCCGCGCGTCGACATGGCGCTCGGGCTCAGCCTCGGCGAGCTCACGGCCTACGCGGCTGCGGGCGTGTTTGATTTCCCGACGGGCCTTCGGATCGTGGCCGAGAGGGGCCGCCTGATGCAGGAGGCGTGCGAGAAGAGCGCCGGGGCGATGGCGGCCGTCATCGGCGAGCGGGAGGCGGCGACGCGCCTCTGCCTCGAGTTCGGCGTGGAGCCCGCGAACTACAATGCCCCGGGCCAGACCATCATATCGGGCGAGAAGGCGAGGATCGACGCCGCGGCGGCGGCGGCCAAGGAGCGGGGGAAGAAGGTGATCCTGCTCAACGTGGCCGGCGCCTACCACAGCCGGCTGATGGAGCCCGCCCGGGCCGGGTTTGAGAAGTTTCTGAAGGGCGTCCCCTTTGCCGAGCCCCGCTTCCTCGTGTTCTCGAACACCACGGGCCGGGCCGTGTCCCAGCCCGCGGAGATCAGGGCCGCGCTGGTGCGCCAGGTGGTGTCGCCCGTCCTCTGGGAGGACTGCATGCGCAGGGCCGCCGGGGCCGGGGCCTCCGAATTCTGGGAGCTCGGGCCGGGCGGCGTCCTTGCCGGCATGGCGCGCCGCACGGAAAAATCCTGGGTGGTGCGCAGCTTCTCCGAGTACGCGGACCTGGCGGCCTGATCCGGAGCCGCCGACCGACGATGGACGCACCGTTCACACGCAATTTCTGCATCATCGCCCACGTCGACCACGGAAAGACGACGCTGTCCGACCGGCTGCTCCAGCACACCCACACGGTCTCGGACCGGATGCTCAACGAGCAGCACCTGGACTCGATGGACCTGGAGAAGGAGCGCGGGATCACGATCAAGTCGCACCCGGTCACCATGAGCTACCCGGCCGCGGACGGGAAGACCTACAAGCTGAACCTGATGGACACGCCGGGCCATGTGGACTTCTCCTACGAGGTCTCGCGCAGCCTGGCGGCGTGCGAGGGGGCCGTCCTCCTGGTCGACGCCTCCCAGGGGGTCGAGGCGCAGACCGTGGCGAACGCCCACCTGGCCTTCGCGCAGAAGCTCAAGATCATTCCGGTCATCAACAAGATCGACCTGCCGAGCGCCAATCTCGAGCTGTGCCTGAGCCAGCTCGAGGACATCCTGGCAATACCTGCGGGCGAGGCCATCCTCGCGAGCGGCAAGTCGGGGATCGGGATCGTGGAGATCCTTGAGGCGGTGGTGACGCGGGTGCCCCCGCCGCGCTGGACCGACTACCCGCAGGTGAGGACGCTCGTGTTCGACTCGATCTACGACTCGTACCGCGGCGTGATCGCCTATGCGCGGGTCTTCTCCGGGAGCCTTCGCGCGGGGGACATGATGATGCTGATGAGCACGGGGCTCAAGTCCGACATCAAGGAGGTCGGCATCTTCACGCCCAAGATGGAGAAGCGAGACATCCTCACACCCGGCGACGTCGGGTACATCGTCTCCAACATCAAGGACACGGGGGAAATGAAGACGGGCGACACGATCACGCTCGCGAGCAAGCCGGCGCAGGTGATGCTGCCGGGCTACAAGGAGGTGCGCCCGATGGTGTTCTGCGGCCTCTACCCGATCGAGAGCTCCGACTATGAGAAGCTCAAGTCGGCCCTGGGCAGGCTTCGCCTGAACGACTCCGCCTTCGTCTACCAGCAGGAGAGCTCGGTCGCGCTCGGCTTCGGCTTCAGGTGCGGCTTCCTCGGCCTGCTGCACATGGAGATCATCCAGGAGCGCATCCGGCGCGAGCACGACGTCGAGATCATCTCAACGTACCCCAGCGTCATCTACAAGGTGGTGAAGCACGGGGGGGAGACGATCGAGGTGGACAACCCCGTCAACCTTCCCGACCCGAGCCTGATCGAACAGATCCTGGAGCCCACGCTCAAGGCCTCCATCCACATCCCCAACGACTCGATGGGCGACATGCTCGCGCTGGTCATGGAGAAGCGCGGCATCGTCGAGCACACCCACACCCTCGACTCGACTCGCGTCATGATGAGCTGCATCCTGCCGTTGAACGAGGTCCTCGTGGACTTCAACGACCGCCTCAAGGGCGTGACCCACGGCTACGGGTCGATGGACTACGAGCTCGGCGACTACGTCCCTGCCGACCTGGTCAAGATGGAGATCCTGATCAACGGCGACCCGGTCGATGCGTTCGCGAGCATCATCCACAGGGACAAGGCCGAGGCCAGGGGCCGCGAGCTCTGCAAGCGGCTATCGGAGATCATCCCGCCCCAGATGTTCCGGATCGCCCTGCAGGCGGCCATCGGCGGCAAGATCATCGCCCGTGAGAGCGTGAGGGAAATGCGCAAGGACGTGACGGCGAAATGCTACGGCGGCGACATCTCGAGGAAGCGAAAGCTGCTTGATAAGCAGAAGGAAGGGAAACAGAAGATGAAACTGATCGGAAAGGTCTCCATCCCGCCCGACACTTTCATCAAGGTACTGAGGAACAACTGACGAGGCGCGGTCCCAACCAACCAACCAAGCAACCATGTTCGGAATCTTTGACTCGCAGGAAAAGAAGATGCGCGACAACGCGTCCAACTGGCTCGAGCTTGCCGCGAAGGTATGGAACTACAGGCGGGACCGGCTGAACGCGAAGGAGTCGGCCGAGCTCGTCGAGCGCAGCCGGGAATTGAAACGGCTGCTGAGCGAGCGCGCGGACGCGGCGAGGCTGAAGCTGGGGATCGAGTCGCTCGAGGGTGTCCTGGGCCGGACGGGCGGGGCGGTCTACCCCAAGACCTCGCTGGTCGAGAACGTGGAGTTCTTCCTGGTCGCCGCGATCGTGATCCTCGGGATCCGAACCTACTTCGTGCAGCCGTTCAAGATCCCCACGAACTCGATGTGGCCGACCTACTACGGGATGACGCCGGAAAACTTTCCCCCGGGGACCGCGGCCCCAAATCCGGTCGAGAGACTCTTCAGGTTCGTCGCCTACGGCGCCGTCCGCCACACGGTGGTGGCCCCGCGGGACGGCCAGGTGTCCGTCCCGTTCCTCATACGGGGCGACATGCCGAGCGTCGACTACACGATCAAGGAGGGGCGGACCTGGCTGGTGCTTCCCGCGAAGTTCAAGGAGTACACGTTCTACGTCGACGGCGAGCCCGCCACGGTCCAGGTTCCGGTCGACTTCAACGGGTTTGACGAGATCGTGCTCGGCACGTTTTTCCCCGACCGGAGCGAGGTGGAGGGACTGCGCCGCAGCCTGATGGAGAACATGAGGCGTGACGACGAGGCGCTCCAGGTTCCGACCGGAAAGACGGTGCGGATGGGCGAGCCCGTCCTGAGGTTCGACCTGCTGACGGGCGACCAGCTGTTCGTCGACCGGGTGAGCTACAACTTCGTGCGGCCGACCGCGGGGCAGGGATTTGTGTTCAGGACAGACAACATCCCGCGCATCATGCAGGCCTTCGGGTCCCAGTATTTCATCAAGAGGCTGATCGGGGTGCCGGGCGACAGGATCGAGATCAGGGAGCCCATGATCTACCGCAACGGGGCGCCGATCACCGGTTCCAAGGCGTTTGACCTGAACGGCCGCCGCGTCAGCCCGTACCTGGGCTACTTCAATGCGATCCACGAGGATCCCCGCTACCGGCAGCTCTTCAAGGGAGAGACGATAACCGTCCCGGGCGATTCCTACCTGGCGCTCGGCGATAACTCGCGCGACAGCTTCGACGGCCGATTCTGGGGCTTCGTCCCGGCGAAGGACGTCGTCGGCCGGCCCCTGTTCATCTATTACCCGTTCACGCGGCGATGGGGCACCGCGAAGTAGCCTTCTGCGCCGGGACGGCCGCCCGGCCGGGCTTGAACTTCGGCCCCCCACAGCCAAGCTGGCCGACGATGCGCCACAGGAGACTCCGGGTCATCATGCTTGGGGCCAGGATCGTCCTCGCGGCTTCCGGGCTGGCGGTTGTCGCCCGCTCGGGCGCGGCGGCGGGGAATCCCGGACTGTTCGATGTGAGGTCGTTTGGCGCCAGGGGAGACGGCTTCGCCAACGACACGACCGCGATCAACGATGCGATCAAGGCGGCCGCAGACGCGGGGGGCGGCATCGTGGAGTTCACCGCGGGCAGCTATGTCTCTGGCTCGATCCACCTGCGAAGCAGCGTCGGGCTCCGGCTGGGGCCGGGCGCGACGATCGTGGCTTCCTCCGAGGCCCAATCCTACGACCCCCCGGAGCAGAACGAGTGGGGCGATGCGTTCGGGTACCAGGACGCCGGCCACAGCCACTGGCACGACAGCCTCATTTGGGGCGAGGACCTGACCGACGTCTCGATCACGGGCCCGGGCCGGATCTTCGGTAGGGGACTCAGCCGCGGCCACTCCTCGGACGATGCGCCGCAGAAAATCGGGAACAAGGCCATCGCGCTCAAGAACTGCAGGAACGTCACGCTGCGGGACTTCACGATCGAGCACGGGGGCTGGTTTGGACTGCTTGCGACCGGGGTCGACAACCTTACGATCGACGGGCTGAGGATCGACACCAACCGGGACGGGATGGACATCGACTGCTGCCGCAACGTCAGGATCTCGAACTGCTCGGTCAACTCGCCGTGGGACGACGGCATCTGCCTCAAGAGCTCTTTCGGCCTCGGGAAGTTTCGCGCGACGGAGAACGTGACCATCTCGGACTGCCTCGTCAGCGGCTATGACGAGGGGACGCTGCTGGATGGCACCCGCAGGCACTCCGCGGAGAATCCGGCGCCCACGGGGCGGATCAAGTTTGGCACCGAGTCGAACGGGGGATTCAAGGCGATTACGATCACGAATTGCGTGTTTGAGTGCTCGCGAGGGCTCGCGCTTGAAACGGTCGACGGGGCCGCCCTGGAGGACGTTACGATATCCAATCTCGCCATGCGGCGGATTTTCGGGGCCCCCCTATTCCTGCGGCTCGGGGCCCGGATGCGCGGGCCCCAGAACACCCCGGTCGGCGTGATCCGGCGCGTGTCCATCTGCAACGTCGTCGCGGAGGACGTCGCGGACGGGCAGGGGATCCTGATCCTTGGCCTGGATGCGCATCCGGTCGAGGGCGTGACGCTGAGCGACATCCAGATCGAGTTCGCGGGAGGCGGGAGCCTGGCCCAGGCGGCCCGCTCCGTCCCGGAGATGGAGCGGGACTATCCTGAGCCGGAGAGCTTCGGGGTCACTCCGGCCTGGGGATTCTATGCCCGCCATGCGAAGGGCATCGTCGTGAGCCACGTGGACCTGCGGGCGAAGGCGGACGACCAGAGGCCCTCCGTCGTCCTTGAGGACGTCGCCGGCGCGGAATTCGACCATGTGAAGGCGGCGCCCTCATCCGGCGCGAAGACGTTTGTTCTCAAGAACGTCGCGGCGTTCTCAGCGCAGTCCTGCCCGGGCGTTGCGGACGCCGAGCGCCCCAAGGCCGTCGAGAGCGAGAGCTTTTAGCAGCCTCGAAGCGCGAAGGGCCGGGTAGCGCTGGCATCCGGCGGTCGTGCGCATGCAAGGGTTTCACCCCATAGCACTGGACGGTTTCCGTGCCTATTATGTGCCCATGCACTTCCTTGCACCCATCTGGCATTCATTTCAGGATCTTCCCTCCGATGCCGGCGCGGCCTGTGTATCGGCGTCCTGCATCTTCTCGCTCGCCACCCTCGAGGTCGCCTTCAATCCCGGGATCACGATCTTCGCCCTCACCGAGCGCAAACAGCCCGATGTCTGGCGTTGGGCGATCGTGGACCCCGAGGGATACCTCCTTAAGGAGGGCTGGGAGCCGACGCAGGAGTATTCCAAGAGAGCCGCGGTCGATGCGCTGGAACATGAGATGGATGGCGGAAAGATTGAGTATTCCCGGATGGACAGCTGAGGGATCGGCCGGTCGAAGGCACGGCGGGTTTCCGGCGGTCCCGGCCTCTCGCCATTCCGCGGCGGCCGATCCTCAAATATCCCGCCAGCGGCTCGCGCGGGCTCCATCGCCCCGGGGCTGAGCGTTCACGGCTTCATCAGACCGGGAAGGAGGCCGGTCTTGGGCGGCGGCTCGACCCTGCTGGCCGCGGACTTGACCGGAATCTTCGGAGACCACTTGACCCATTCCTTCTCCGGCTCGTAGGCGAGGTCGAAATGGGCGCCCTCGGCGGCGACGGGCGCCAGCGGCAGCGCGTCGGGGGTGGCGAAGGACACGCCGCCGGACACAAGCGACTCGAGCGAGGTGTCCTTCAGCTCAGCCCCGAACAGGCTGACCTTGAAGGAGAAGCCGCCGGTGTTCCAGAACCGGGAATTGGTCCTGACCAGGTCCACGTAAGGCGCGTCGATGTGCATGCGGATCAGTACCGCGGTCGAGTCGTCGGAGAGGCGGCTGGCCTCAACGGCCCCCACCTTAAGCTCGCGGAAGAAGACGGGCGCGCCTGTCGTCAGGGAGCCGAGCTTGTCGGCTTGCAGGTAGAAGGTCCGCCCCTCGTCGGTGACGTCCGGAGCGGGCGTCTTGTCGAGGCCCCTGAAGTTCTTTGCGGGCGCCCCCGTGCCGGGCAGGACGTTCAGTCGGACGCCTGTAACGAGGGTGTCGAGCCCGCGGACGCCGGAGAAGCCGATCTCGGGGTGAACGATCCAGAACTGGGAGCCTTGCCTGCCGAGCGTCTCCGCGCTCCTGGTGAGGCGCAGGCGGATGATGACGCCGTCCAGCCCCGGCTTCATCGTGACCATCTCGACCTTGCCCACAGAGACCCCCTTGAACTCGAGCATCGTCTTGTTGGCCTCTACGCCGGAGCCATCGGCAAACTCGATGGTGATCTCGGGTCCGCGATTGTAGAGCTCCCGGTAGCCCATCCACAGGCCGATGAGCAGCGCGACAAGAGGAACCACCCAGATGAGCGGGAACGCGGGCTGTCGGGAGACCCTGGGTGCGGGGGAGGAATTCATCTCGGGGAAGCGTGGGAGGGGGTGTGCCCGTGGTCGGGCCAGAGGATGCGGGGATCGAAAGCCTGCGTGGCGAGCACGGTGAGCACCACGGCCGCCGCAAACGCGACAATGCCGCTGCGCGGCTCCACGGTCGAAAGCTCGCCGAATTGCACCAGCCCGGCCAGGAAGGTGGCGAGAAAGACGTCGAGCATCGACCAGCGCCCGATGAAATCGAGGGCGGCATAGAGGCGGGTCAAGCGGCGCGAGTCGGCATGGCCGCCCCTTTTCGCGCTCACCAGCAGCCAGCCCAGGCCCGCGAGCTTGAAGACGGGTATGAGGATGCTCGCCGTGAAAACGATCAGGGCGAGCACCCACAGGCCGTGGTGCCACAGCTCGACCGCCCCGGAAAAGATCGTGTCGCTGCGGTTGCGGCCGGAGGTCTCGGTGTCGAGGACGGGAAGCAGGTTGGCGGGCACCAGCATGATCGCTGCGGCGACCGCCAGCGCGGAGGCGACGGAATTGCTCCTTAGCCTGACGGCGGGAAAATAGCGGTTCATGTCGGCGCGGCTATCCTGGCCGCGCTGGGGGAGGCGAGCGGGATGTAGGGATCGTAGTCGAAGCTGCGCTGGGCGAGCACCAGGGAGAGGGCCATGCCGCAGTAGCACCAGAACCCGGGCCCTATCGAGACGTCGACGACGCTGCCCATCTTCATCAGGGCGACCAGCACCGCCAGCACCTGCACCTCGGGGAAGGCCCAACGCTCCATGATGCGTGCGGCGTGGGACAGGAAGCGCATGTTGGAGATGTGCCATCTGATCCGGTCGGGGGCATGCAGGATCGCCACGGTGGCGAGGAGGGCCACGGGAAGCACGGCGCCGCAAAGCAGGACGAGGCAGGCGAGCAGGCGCATTCCATTTTCCCACAGGTAGGCGACGCCGGTGAACAACAGGCTGACCCGCTCGTCGCCGAACTTGCCCGCGCTGATGAGCGGCAGCAGGAGCGCGGGGACGGCCAGGATGAGGCCGGTCAGCGAGAAGACGAGAGGGGCGGCGGAGCCTGATCGGCTTTCCTTTGCCATCATCGTGTTGCAGCGCGTGCAATAGGCCTTTTCGCCCGGCGCAAGACGGATCGGCCGGTGTTCTTGGCCGCACAAACGACATGTTAGGTGCATCTCTTTGGCCATCGTCAGTGTGGAATCCCATCCATGATAGCCCCGGGACATCGCTTGCGATATAGGGTGTTACCCCCTCGCGGGGGCGCCATTCCGGCACCCGATGAAAGGCGCATCCGCCCGAAATCATCTGAAAGCGGCGCCCCAGGCCTGCCCGAAAGGGGCGGCCCGGCGGCCGGGATGGGGTATTTCACCCAATCACGGCGCAAAGGTTTCGGCGCGGGCCATGGGCCTTTTGGGCGGATTGATGGTCTAATGGTCAATCCAACCATGAACGACGAAAAATCCCCCCGAAAAGGTGACGCACCCGCTCCGCACAAAACCGAGGCAACCGCCTCGCACAAGGGCAACGGACCTGCCCCGCATAGGAGTGAGGCCGCCGCCGCTCACCGGGGTGACGCGACGGTCCACAGGACCGAGGCTTCAGCCTCGCATCGAGGTGACGCGACAGCCCCGCACAAGGGTGAGGCGGCAGCACCCAAAGCTGAAGCGACCGCCCGCAGGAGCGATGTGCCGCAGAAGGGAGGCGGCATGCGCGCGGGATCGTTCATCGGGATGCTCGCGGCCTGCGCAATCCTGGCGATTGTCATCATCGTCTTCGGCGTCAAGGTGCACCGCCTCAACGCCAAGCTCGCGAGCTCCCAGGAGCAGCTCACGCAGTCCAAGTCCGACGCCACCCAGGCGCAAACCGACCTGACCAAGGCCAAGTCCCAGGTCGCGGACCTGCAGACGCAGCTCGACAAGGCCAAGGGCCAGCAGGCCGACCTTCAGGTGCAGCTGGACAAGTCCAAGGCCCAGCAGACCGAGATTCAGGCGCAGCTGGACAGGTCCAAGGCGCAGTCGACGGACCTGCAGGCGCAACTTGACAAGGCTAAGGTCCAGTCGGCCGACCTGCAGGCCCAGCTCAACCAGGCCACGTCCGGATCGTCCCAGCTTCTGACCCAGCTCGACCAGGCGAAGATCCAGTCAATGGATCTGCAGTCGCGCCTGCAGAAGGCGGAAGGCGAAATCGCCGAGCTTCAGCCCCTTCTCCTCAAGGCGCGCCACATGCCGGTCACCACGTCGCTTGAGAAGGTCCATGGCGGACGCAGCTTCACGCTGCACATCAACAACCTCAACGTCCAGCCGCTCTCCGTGAACGTCTCGATCACGGGCCCCGACAAGGCGCGGTCCCAGACAAACATAATAGGGGCCAGCGCAACCCTGAATGTCGAGAAGCTGGCCCCCGGGGAGACGGTGGTCATCGCCAGCGACGGCTTCGACCCGGTGACCCTGACGGCGGAGTGAAGGGGAAAACGGTCCCTCGCCCCCAAGCCTAGTCGGCGGGGAAGAACCCCTTCCGGTCCGCTGCGGCGCTGTCCTCCGCGCGCCGCAACTCGGCATCGCTCCACGCCTCCTGCCGGAGCCCGACGGCCGCGCGCACCTTCGCCACGGTGGCGGCGCCGACCGCGCCCATGCGCAGTCCCCAGGAGTTCCTCGAAAAGGTGAGGACGGCTGCTATCTGACGGTCGCTGAGCATGCCGCCCATGGGCGGCATCGAGGCGGGGAAGCCGGGGGAGCCCTGCTTGCCGCAGAGTATGATGCGGATCGCAATTTCCGGGTAGGTGGTCGCCCAATGCGAATCCACAAGCGAGGGCGCCACTCCCGGCCGCCCCGTCCCGGACAGTTGATGGCAGCCTGCGCAGATTTGGTAGGCCAGCCTGCCTTCCTCGTAGGACTGCTGGCCGCCTTCCGTGAGCGGCGGTCCCGCGGGCGCCGGCCGCGGGCTCTCCTGCGCCCGCGCCAGTCCCTCCGACAGACTCAGGGCGCCCAGGCGCGCATCCTGGTCCGGACCGGCGAGCAATGGGGCAAGGATTTCAGGCCGTGGAATGCGGGCGGGATCCATCGAGTGCCGGAATTCCGGCAGCAGGAGCGGCTCAAAGCCGGCAAGGATGGCCATGCGGCAGGATTTCGGGTTGCCATCGTCGCCGGCGCACACGATCAGGCGCTGGACCTGGTCGGTGCTGCCCCCGTGCACGATCGCCGTGGAGAGGATCGTGAGCATCGAGACGATTTCCGGGCGCGGCCCGAGCTCGCTGAGCTGGCCGGCCAGTCTCTGGAAAAAGGCGAATTCGCGGCCGCCGAGCCCTGTGGCGAGGGCCGACGGCACGTCGGGGCTGTTGCCGGCGGCCAGCAGCAGCTGGTACATCGCCTCGAGGGACGCGGGCGTGTGCGCCTCGCCGAGGGTCAGCGCCAGCTGGGCCGAGACCTCGGGCTCGGCATCGTGCAGGACGGAGGAAAGCTGCGCGACCATGGCGTCGGCCGTGGGGCCGCCAAGCCACCGCTCGTGGAGGCGAACCGCCGCGGCGCGCACCCTTGGGGAGGGGTCGGAGAGGGCCTGCCTGAGCAGCTCGGGCGTCGCCGCCTCCAGTCCGCCGAGGGTCCACAGGGCGCACACGCGCGTGATCGCCTCCTTCGCGTGCAGCGCCAGGTCCTCCAGGGGGGGCACCCCGCTCCAATCGCCGCGCTCGACGATCGCCTGCTGCGCCGTGTCCCGCCACCAGCCGTCGGGATTCACGAGCAGGGAGGCCAGTTCCTTGCCGCTCATCCGGTCCAGGGCCGGCGTGCGCCTTTCCACGGGGCCGCCCTGGAAGGTGACCTTCCAGAGCCTCCCCAGCCCGAACGCCGGCCGGTCCAGGCCGCGGGCCAGGGACTGGTCCCGCAAGAACGTGGACATGAAATGGTAGTCCTCGAGGATCCCGCGGTACATGTCGGTCACGACGAGCGAGCCGTCGGGGGCGTTGAGAAGCGCGACGGGACGGAACCGGCTGTCGGTCGACGTGAGGAATTCCCCACCGTCATACGCGTTGACCGCGGTGATCCGGCCTCTCGCCGCCAGCAGGAGGTCGCGCCTGATCAGGTTGGCGGCGGGCTCCGGCACGAACGCATTGCCATAGAACCCGGCCGGGAAATTGACGCCCCGGTAGATCAGCGGGGAGCAGGCGGCGGTGAACTCGAGCAGCGTGCCGTCCTCTCGGACGCCGTCGATGTGCCATCCGGGGATACCTATGCGATAGCCGCGGTTGACGGTGCTGGGATGGCTGGGCCAGACTTCCTGGTCCGCCGCGATCGGCGCATCGACCCACGGCACCGCGGGCACGTTGGGGTTTCGCAGGCTGTACGCGGCCCCGTAGAGATCACATCGAAGGTGGTCGGTGCTTCGGCTGAAAAAGAGCCGTCCGATGTCGTCCTGCGAGATCCCGAACTGCCCCCGGGCGGGGACCGCCACGCGCTCGACCACCCCCTGAACGTAGCGGAAGTCGCAGGGAAAGCCCGAGTCGTGGATCACGTTGTCGCGGCCCCAGAGCAGGCTGGTGGGCTCCGCCGGGCGCTTTGAAGCGCCGCGGGTGTCCAGGACCAGGGTCTTTTCGTCGCAGTGGCCGCCGCCGTGGGTATCGCGCGCCAGCCAGATATTCGGCGGGTCCGATATGAGCACGCCGTCCCGCACGATCATGAATCCCTTGGCCCCGGCGAGGCCGTCCAGCCAGACGACCCGGCGGTCGAGATGCCCGTCGTGGCGGCTTGACTCCAGCCTGACGATCCTGCCCGCGGGGACGTCGGGCTCCCTTGCGCCCGCGGCGGGGGCGGACGCGTCCCGGGCCATCCCGGCGTTGAAGTTCCCGAACTCAAGCACCCAAAGGTTGCCCTGCCGGTCGTACGCCGCGGCGATCGGGTCCTCCACCAGGGGCTCGGCGGCCATCAGCTCGACCCGGAAGCCGGCGGGAACCTTGAAGGTGAGAAGCTCCTGGTCCGCGGAGAGGGCAGGCGAGGGGGCGGGATGGCGCGCAGCCTCTGTGCGCGGGACCTGGGGTCCCTCCTCCGGCCTGTCGCCGAGCTGGCCCCGCAGCACCGCCGGAAGGAGCAACGCCAGCAGGAGTGCCTTGGGATTCATTGACGGGGCGGCCAACGTTCCACGGGCGGCGCCTCAGCCGGCCGATTCATCCAGGACGGAGCGGACCTGCGCGACCAGTTCCTGCACCTCGAAAGGCTTGTTGATGACGCATCGCACGCCCGATTCGCGCGCCTTCTGCTGGGCCTCTGAATGCAGGTATCCCGACGTGAGGATGATGGGGGTCTCCGGCCGTATGGAAAGGACATGCCTGGCCAGCTCAAGCCCGGTCATCTCGGGCATCGTCAGGTCGCTGATCACGGCGGAAAAGCCGCCGGGATCGGCCCGGAACGCCTCGACCGCCTCGGCGGGCCGCGCAAAGGCCACGGGGACGAACCCCAGCCGCTCCAGCAGGTCGGCGCCGATGACTCGGACCGCGTCCTCATCGTCCACCAGCATGATCCTTCGGTTGTTTCCGAAGGGGACGAACTTGTCCTGCCTGGCCTCCCTGGCGCCGAGCCCCGGCACGGCGACGCTCAGGACCGTCGCGGGAAAGTAGAGGTCGAACGTGGTCCCGGAACCCGGGACGCTTTCGACGACGATGGACCCGTTGTGGCTCTTCATTATCGCGTGCACCATGGCAAGGCCGAGGCCCGTGCCCTGGCCCAGCGTCTTCGTGGTGAAGAACGGCTCGAAGATGCGCTTGAGCACCGCCTCCTGCATGCCGCACCCGTTGTCGCGCAGCGTCAGGCAGACCGTCTGGCCGGATATGACCTGGGGATGGCGCTCCCGCAGGGCATTGCCCGGCGTGACGGGGCGCAGCTCCACCGAGATGATCCCGCCGCGGCCCCGCATCGCATGGGCGCTGTTCGTTCCGAGGTTCATGATGACCTGGTGGATCTGGCCCGAGTCGAAAACGACGGGCGGGCACCCGGGATCGATCTCGGTCCGGATCTCGATCTCGCCCGCAAGCCCGGCGCGCAGAAGCTGCACCGCCTCGAGGACCACGGTGCCGAGCGAGGCGGGAGACCGGTTGTCGCGCTCGAGCCGGCTGAAGGAGAGGATGCGCGCGACGAGGTCGCGGGCGCGCCAGCTCGCCTTGTCCGCGGCCTGAAGCGCGACGAACGCCGGGTGCCCGGTGGGCAGATCCATCTCCGCGATCTGCAGGTTCCCGAGAATCCCGGTCAGGATGTTGTTGAAGTCGTGGGCGATGCCGCCCGCGAGCGTGCCAAGGGCCTCCATTTTCTGCATCTGGCGCAGCTGATCCTCCAGGTTCTTCTGCTTCTGGTCGGCCTGCCGGCGCTCGGTGATGTCCCGCAGCGCAGTCATCCTCACCATCCGGCCGCCCAGGCGCATCATCTTGGCCTGCGCCTCCGCCTGGAAGGTGGTACCGTCCTTGCGCACCAGCTGGTGCTCGTAGGCCATCTCGCGCTGGTTGCGAATGCTCTCGGCCACGATCGCGCGGGTCTCCGGGCTCACGAAGTCGACGGCCTGCCGGCCGATCATCTCGGAGCGCTCGTATCCGAGGAAGCTCAACGCCTGGTCGTTGATGTCGACAATCCGTCCGTTCTCGGTGATGACGATCCCCTCGAAGGCCGCCTCCGTGAGGTTTCGAAAGCGCTCCTCGCTCTCGCGCAGGGCCTGCTCGGCCCTCTTGCGTTCGGAAATGTCCTCGATGATGCCGTCGTAGTACTGCGCGCGCCCGTCGGCGCCGCGGATCACGGTGGCGCTCTCCCGCACGAGGACCGTCGTCCCGTCCCGCCTTGTCCATGCCGCCTCCCAGCCGCTCAGGAGGCCCGCGCGCTCGATCGTCTCCCGGAACTCCGTCCGGGGGTAGCGCGCATCGTGGCTGTCCGCCTCGAGATTGCGGGACGCCATCTCCTGGAACGAGTCATAGCCAAGGATCCGCAGCATCGCGGGATTCGCCATGATGATCCGGCCCTCGGGCGTCGACCGGTAGATGCCGACGGTCGCGTTCTCGACGAAGCTCCTGAAGCGCTCCTCGTTGGTCAACAGGGCACTCTGGGTGCGCCGGCGCTCCGTGATGTCATGGATGATCGTCAGCACGCACCGCGCGCCGTCCAGCTCGAAGCATTCGGCGCTGTAGACGACGTCGACGGCGCGCCCCGAGCGGTCCAGGATCTTCCGCTCGATGCCGCGCACCGACCCCTGCGCCCGTAGCGGCGCCGCGAAGTCCTCCCGGTCCTCGGTGCTGGTGAAGGTCCCGATTTCGACGGACGTCCGGCCCAGAACCTCCGCCCGCCTGTAGCCGGTGAGCCGCTCGTGGCTGTCGTTGACGTCGATGAAACGGCCGGACTCCAGCTCGGTTATGACCATCGCGTCGGGGCACGTCCGGAAGGCCTTTGAAAATTTCTCCTCCGCGTGGCGATACTTGACGATGAGGGCCCGCATCTCCCGCAGAATGTAGGCCACGGTCCCCGTGATCGCGCATACCGCCAGGACCTGCGCGAACACCGTGCGCATCCAGATGTCGTAATGCTCGGGCCGCAGCCGCGGGACAACCGGGCCGATCGGCAGAAACCCCTCGATCCAGCCCCAGGCGCCTGCGACGATCAACAGAATGCTTGCGATGCCGGCCAGCATTCCGCCCTTCCAGTCGTAGTAGACAGCCGCCACCAGGATGAAAAGGCCCAGCAGCACGGGAACGCCCGGGGACGTCCCATATACCAGGATCGCGCTCAAGGATGCGCTGAAGTAGCAGACCTCGATGACGGCGAACCGCATGCGATCGGAGGCCGGCACATATGCCGCCACCCAGACCGCGGCCAGAAATGCGACGTTGCTTATCCCGAAGACGCTCCGCAGGAGGCTGGGCGTCGTGATGAATATCGCCGCGATCCAGGCGGCTCCCACCACTGCCGACAGGCGCAGTACGGCAGCCAGCGACGGCCGGCGCCAAGCGCCTTCGCAGATCTGCCCCGGCTCAATTGCGGAAGTAGGCTTCATCACAACCTGCCATGCTGCTGGTGCGATAATTGATCTTCAATTAAAATGAAGGCTCGATGCATGAACCGCCGTGGGTCGAAGGGGATCTGGAGGTGGCGCGGGTGCGAGCGTCCGCCTGATCGGCGCCGCCGGGCTGCGGACCCGATTCACGAACAGGCAAACAGGGTGGGGCGGCGGCCCTCCTTGTCGATTTTGAAAAGCAACGCGGCCTCGGCGCTCGCCAGCGCACCCCCGGCCTCACGGTGCGCGGCTTGCCACTTGCCTTCGAGCGGTCGCGGTCGATCGTCGCTTCATGACAATTGGCGCCATCGACAGGGCCGGGGGGCCCCTGGCTCCGGAACGGGGGACGGCCCGGGCAAATGGATCCCGCAATGCCGAGGAATCCCGTACCCGGGGCCCCGGCGAATAATGCCGAGATCCTTCGAGATCCTGGGTGGCCTGTTTGGCCTGTCCGAGGTCCTGCTCGCCTGGGCGAAGCGTTCCAGGGAAGGAAGCGTTTCCAGGGATCGCGGTTCCCTCGGGCTGCTTTGGTCCGTGATTCTGGTCTGCGTCGCCCTCGCGAATGTATTCTTGGTCCTGGTGCCCCAGGCAGGGAGCGCCTTTCTGCACGCGATCCGGTGCCTAGGGGTGGCGCTCGTGGTCGCGGGCCTGTCTCTGCGCTGGTATTCGATCATCCACCTGGGGCGCTATTTCACCGTCAACGTCGCGGTTGCCGCCGGCCAGAGGGTGGTCGATTCCGGTCCCTACAGGCTTGTCAGGCATCCCTCGTATTCCGGATCCCTGATCGCGTTCCTCGGGCTGGGGATCTGCTCGGAAAACTATCTTTCGCTGCTGGTGCTCCTGCTGCCCGTGACGCTTGCATTTCTCCGGCGCATCTCGATCGAGGAGGCTGCCTTGAACGAGGCGCTGGGGAGCGACTACAAGGCGTATACCGCCCGGACCAGGCGGCTGATCCCGTGGATCTACTAGGGTCTCGCGCCGCGAGGCGCTGCTGTCAGCGCCTCGTATCCGGAGATCACGTCGAACAGCTCCTCGTCGATGGATTCCTGCCGGATGCGGTGGAAGGTGCGGCTTAGGTCCTCCAGAAGCTCCTCAATGTTCTTTTCCGCCCGCTGCATCGACGCCAGGCAGCTGGCGTTCTCGCTGGCCAGCGACTCCGCGCACGCCTGGAAGAGGAGAACAAAGAAATACCCCTGCATGAATGCCTCCAGCGTGGGCACGGTTCCCTCGATGACCTCGGGCAGACTCTTTGTTGGCCATGGCAGCGAGGCGAGCTTGCTTTGCCAGGCCTGATCCAGGGGAAGGATGCGCTTGCTTATGGGCCCGTAGGCCGCTCCGGACCCCGGGCGGTTGTGAAAGAGATAGACCTCCCCGACGTCGCCCTTTGCACGGGCGGCCCCGATTTCGATGAGAATCTGGCCGACCAATGGGGTGATGGCGTCGACCGAGGTAGGAACGGCGAACAAGCCGGCCTGGTCAAGGCCCCGGTCGGCCAATAGGGCGCTGATGCGCTCACCGACCGCCCAGACCTTGTTTGGACGTCCGGGGTTCCTCCCAAGCTCGCGTGCGACGAAATCCACGAGCACCTCGTTGAATCGGCCGACAAGGCCCTGGTCCGAGCCGAAAACGATCGCCCCCACGGCCTTCGCGGCGGTGCGGCCCCTGGCCGGAGGCGCCGGCGCGGCGGCGCCGGCCCGACGCAGGCAGGCGGACAGACCGAGCTCAACCGTGCGATAGTAGTGATCGAGCGACTGGACGGCCCTTTCGTATTGGCTGATGTTGGAGGCTGCCAGCGCCTTCATCGAACGGACGACGGATTCGAGATCGCCGGCACTGGCGATCTTTCGGCCCAGAATCTCGGTCGCGCCGCTCATTTCGCGGGCTTGGCCGGAGGCGCGGGCTCCGGCGCTGGCAGGAACGCCGCGAGCGCACGGGAGGCCGCGTCCAGGATCGCCTTCCGGTCAGGATCGCTGAGCTTGTCGGCCGACGTGAGCCGTTCCACGACTTCCGCCGGGATGTCCGACGCAGCCTTGCGGAGCGCCATCTCGGCCGCCGCGACCTTTTCGAGCGGAACCCGGTCGAAGAGTCCGGCCGTCAAAGCCAGAAGCACGGCGATCTGCTCATGCATCGACACCGGCTGGGATTCGGACTGCTTGAGGCAGGCGCGGATGCGCTTCCCATGATCGATGATCTGCTGGGAGGCCTTATCGAGGCGGATGCCAAACTTAGAGAAGGCCTCGAGTTCCTCGAACTGGGAGTAGGCGAGCTTCAGATCGCCCGCGACCGCCCTATATGCCGCGCGCTGCGCGGCGCCGCCCACCCGCGAAACGGACTTGCCGACGTCCACCGCGGGGAGATTTCCCAGCTCGAACAACGTGGGCGAGAGATATATCTGGCCGTCCGTGATGGAGATTAGGTTGGTCGGAATGTAGGCCGAAATGTCCTGCGCCTCGGTTTCGATGATGGGAAGGGCGGTGAGCGAGCCGCCGCCGCTTTCCGGCCGCAGGTGCGTCGCCCGTTCGAGGAGGCGCGAATGGATGTAGAAGATGTCGCCCGGGAACGCCTCGCGCCCGGGCGGCCGGCGCAGCAGGAGGGAAAGCTCGCGGTATGCACGGGCGTGATGCGTGAGATCGTCATAAACGACGAGCACGTCTCGGCCCGCTTCCATGAAATATTCCGCGATGCTCGTCGCCGCATAGGGCGCGATATAGGCGAGGCCGGGGGCGTCGTTGCCCTCGGCGACAACGACCACCGTGTAGGCCATGGCGCCCTTTTCACTCAGGTTGGCCACGACCTTGGCTACGGCGGCGGCGCGCTGGCCGATGGCGCAGTATACGCAGACCACGTCTTTTCCGCGTTGGTTCAGGATGGTGTCGATCGCGATCGCCGTCTTGCCCGTCTGCCGGTCTCCCAGAATCAGCTCGCGCTGGCCGCGCCCGACGGGGATGAGAGCATCGACGACTTTCAGCCCGGTCTGCAGAGGCACGACGACGGGCACGCGGTCCATGATGGGCGGCGCCGGCCGCTCGACCGGCAAGCGCCTGTCCGACGCGACTTTTCCCCTTCCATCAAGCGGCTTGCCCAGCGGGTCGATGACCCGGCCCAGCAAGCCTTCGCCCACCACGATGTCCATGACGCGGCCGGTGCGCTCAACTTCGGCGCCGGCGTGCAGGTCCTGGTATTCTCCGAGCAGAACGACGCCGACTTCCTCCTCGTCCACGTTGAATGCAATGCCAAGCAGACCCCCTGGAAAACGCACCAGCTCCTCAAATCCAAGGCCCGGAAGCCCGGAGACCGTGGCGATGCCCGTCGAGACGCCGGTTATGAAGCCCACCTCACGCAGCGCCAAATGCGGCGCGAACGCCGCGCGAGCCTGGCTTAGGCCGGTGAACGCGCGGTCGTAGGAGGCCTCAAGAATGCCGGGTGCCTGGCTCATGCGGCCACGGGATGAACGACGGCAATCGGGGGCAGCGTGGTCCCGTCATCCGGCTTTGGGGCCGCTTTGGCGGCTGGCGCGGGCTGAGCCTCCAGGAGTGCTCCGACATCCTGCTCGAGCTTTCTTAGGTAGTCGGCGATGCTCCACGCGAGTTTCTGGCCGTTTGCCGTCAGCTCTATCCCGCATACGGCGTCCGGCGAGGCTTCGAAGCGGATGCGGACCTCGGAGGAGAACGTCTCATTGAGCGCATTCTGAATGGCCGCCCGCTGTCCGGGCGGCAGTTCAAAGGTGCTCCGTACCAGCGCGGGCTCGGCCGAGGCCCTGAGGGCCGCGGCCAGGGTCTCCTTGGCGTTGCCGTCCATCTCCCGCAGGCGGCGCGTGAAAACCTCGCCCAGCCGTTCCTCGAGACTGACGTTCGCGAGGTCCGCGAGCGCCTTCCGGACGATTGAAAATACTTCGTCCGCGGCCAAACGGGTGAGCTCGCCTCCCAGCCTCTTCCGGTCGTTTTGCAGCGCATTGTCCTGGCTGAGGCGCAGGGCGTCCGCCTGCTTTCGCGCGTCCTCGATCAGCCGCTCCCGCTCCGCCTTGGCCTCCTCCGTCGCCTTGCCTAGGAGGGCGGCGCGCTGTTCATCGAATTCCTTGTTCTTTCTTTGAAATTCATCGCGCTCCTTTTGAGCCTCGGCTCTCTTCGCGTCGGCATCCGCGAGCTCGGCTGCAATGCGCCTTTCACGCGAGTCGATGGCGTTGAGAATCGGCTTGTACAGGAAATGCTTCAGCAGCCACACCAAGATGAGGAAATTGAGCATCTGGGCCCCGACGGTGAACCAGTCGATGAGCATGGATCACTTTCCCCCCGCCTGGGCGATGACATGCGTCCAAAACGGGTTGGCGAAGATGAGAATCATCGATACGACGAAGCAGTAGATGGCCGTTGACTCGATCATCGCCAGTCCCACGAAGAGTGTCCGGGTGATGGTGGCTGACGCGTCGGGTTGCTGTGCCAGCGATGTCAGGGCGGTGGCGACCGCACGGCCCTCGCCGAGCGCCGGGCACATGCAGCCGATGCCGGTGGTGAGGCCGGCTGTGGCAATTGACGCTACCGCTATGAGGGTGCTGCTATCCATGGGAGTCCTTTTGTTGCTTATGTTGCGATTTCAATGGGTGGGGGCGGGCTGAGCCGGGGCGCCAGGCTTGGGTTTGCGCACGAGTGTTGCCGCCGCGATGTAGACCGCGGCCAGGATGCTGAAGATGTAGGCCTGAACCATGCCGGTCAGCAACCCGAGCGCCGTCATCAGGATCGGAAAGAGATAGGGCGTGATCGTGAGCAGGATGCCGACGATCATCACCCCGCTCATCATGTTTCCGAACAGGCGGATGGCCAGGGCGAGCGTCCTCGAGAATTCGCTTATGATATTGAAGGGCAGCATGACAAATGTCGGCTTGGTGTAGGTCTTGAGATAGCCGGCAACGCCCTGCTCCCTGATCCCGAAAATGGGCACAGCGATCAGCACGCACAGCGCCAGGGCCGCCGTGGTGGAAAGTGAGCCTGTCGGCGGTTGAAAACCGGGGATCACGGTGCAGAGGCTCGCCGTCGCGACGAAAAGGAAGAGCGTGCCCAGGAATGCGAGGTACTCCTCCGGCTGGCTCAAGCCCACGTCGCTGATCTGCTTCTTGATGGCAGTCACGACGATTTCAAGCGAGCCCTGCCACCGTGAAATGGCCCCTTCGGTCTTGAGCCGGCGCGTTACAAGCTTGGCTCCCAGCGCCATCACGGCCGCCATGGCCCACGTCGTCGCGATCGTTCCGTTGAGCTTGAAAAAGCCGTGCTGCCATAGGACCTGCTGGTCAGAGCTGAGGTTCATGGCCGGCGCCCCTCGATCAGTGGCTTGCCCTTTTCGATTGGCGCCCGGGTGAGCAGCGTGACGAAAATGCGTGAAACGATAAATCCCGACAGGCAGGCGACCAGCCTGCGCCAATCGCCGTTCGATACGAGGTAGAAGCCGCCAACGGCAATCGTTGCGCGCAGGAGCAGGCTGCCCAGGAACCAAGCCGCCGGCCGGCCGGAATGAAGGACCCTCCGGATTGTCCACCATAGGCCGCCAAAGAAAACGGCCCCAAGCAGGACCCCCGCTAATAAGGCCTGAGCGAGATTCAGTGTCTCAATCATCTCCGTCCTCCGGCTTGTCATGCATAGCCTGGTCCTCCCGGACCACCCAATGCCAGGCATTCGCGCAACCGATGACCAGTCCCGCGGCCAGCAGCGCGAGCGTCCAGGAATGGGCTCCCGGATGGCGCCGGTCCCACCAGAGGCCAAGCATCGCGCCAAAGACCGTCGGCACGGCAACGGACCAGCCGATCAGCCCGGACATGCCAAGGCCGAACCAGACTCCCTGCTTGCCGTCGCGCTGTGCCTTGAGCTTGCGGGCCGCCTTGGAGCCCACCTCCCGGGCAAAGGCCGTCTCGTCGCTCGACGGGTGACCTGTCGGTTCATCGCCCATGTTGAAATTCCGCCAGCCTGCGGATCAAGCCGCCTTCCAGCTTGACGATCGCGGTGCGAACCTCCCGCTCGCGCTGGTCGACCTTCAAGAACTCGCGCTTCACCGCCTCGTGAAGCTGGCCTAGGTCCGTGCCGCCGATGGCGTGGCGCACGGAGACAAGCACCTCGGCGCCGGCTTTGACCAGCACGCCCTCATCGACGGCAACATAGACCGTCCCGTCCTCCTTGGTCTCGTAGGTGAGAATTCCGGGCGCAAGCGCGGCCACGCAGTCGAGCCTATGGGGGAGTATTCCAAACGATCCGTCTGGAGTCTCGGCGACGATGCGGGACACCTCTGTCTTCTCCGCAAAGATCTTGAAGGGGATTAGGAGCTTAAGATTCATGGGAGGCCGCGGGCGCGATTTTCGGTGGCGGCGCCGCCTTCTTCGCCTCGCCAATCGCCCCGATCATGTAGAGCGCGCTCTCAGGGTAATCCTTGAACTCGTCGTGCAGGATGCGTTCGCATCCATCAAGCGAATCCTTGAGGCTGACGGTTTTCCCCTTGATTCCGCTAAACTGCTCCGTGGCGAAAAACGGCTGCGTGAGGAACCGCTCCAGTCGCCGGGCGCGGGCGACCGCCTTTCCATCCTCCGGTGAAAGCTGTTCCATGCCGAGCATCGCTATGATGTCCTTGAGGTCCTGGTACTGCGCCAGAGTCTTACGGATCTCCTGCGCCAGGTTGTAGTGGCGCTCCCCGACTATGCCGGGCGTCGCCATCTTCGAGCTGGACTGGAGAAGGTCTATTGCCGGGAAAAGGCCCTCGCTCGCCCGCTTTCGCGAAAGAACGATCGACGCGGAGAGATGTGAAAAGACATGCACCGCCGCCGGGTCGGTCAGGTCGTCAGCGGGAACGTAGACCGCCTGGATCGACGTGATCGCTCCTGCCTGCGTGTTGGCAATGCGCTCCTCCAGCCCCGAGAGTTCGGTGCTCAGCGTCGGCTGGTAACCCAGCCGGGACGGCATCTGTCCCATAAGGCCGGACACCTCCATGCCCGCCTGGATGAAGCGGAAGATGTTATCGACCAGGAAAAGGACATCCCGATGCTCGTCGTCGCGGAAATATTCGGCCATCGTCAGCGCCGCGTGTCCGACCCGCGATCGGCTGCCTGGCGGCTCGTTCATCTGGCCATATACCATCACCATGTTCTGGAGCACCCCGGCGTTCTTCATGTCACGGTATAGCTCTTCGCCTTCGCGGCAGCGTTCGCCGATTCCGCAGAAAATGCTCACCCCCTGCTGATGCCCGATCATGTTGTGGATCATCTCGGTGAGCAGCACCGTCTTGCCGACGCCAGCGCCTCCGAACAGTCCCGCCTTTCCTCCGCGCTCGAGCGGCACGAGAACATCGATGGCCTTGATGCCCGTCTCGAAGATTTCCGACCGCGTCGAACGATCCGCTAGCGGCGGCGGGGCCCGGTGGATGGTGCGCCACTGAACATCCGCTGGCGCCGGCTGCCGGTCGATGGCGCGCCCGAATACGTCGAACATGCGCGAAACGATGGCCTTTCCCACGGGCGCCTTGAGGGGGCCGCCGGTGTCTTCCACCGGCATGCCTCGCGCCAGGCCCTGGGTGGGTGTCATTGCGATGCCCCGGACCCGGCGGGCGTCGAGCTGAGCCATGACCTCGATGATGACCTGGCCGTCCGCGCCGGCGCGAAGGAGCGAATAGACGGGCGGCAGGGAATGGTCGAAGCGTATGTCGACAACGCTGCCGCGCACGGAGACGACTGAACCTGGGCTGGGCCGCCGGGTCTTGTCTTCCATGTGCGTTTCAGTGCTTCCGCCAGCTGTCAAATGCAGGTGTCCGCGGCTTCTTTTGGCGATGGGCCTTCATGCCTGATGATGAGGCGCAATCGGCAACCCAGCCATGGGGTATACTACCCAATCCCGTTTCAGCGCAAAGCGGCGATGTCGGACCCGAAGACCGGATGCACTAGCACTACTCCGTTAAGTAGCTACGACGTGTCGAGGATGACTCCTGAGCGTGTGAAGCGGGTGCGGCAACGCGGACAGATGCAAAGGACGAGTGCCTCCATGAGCCAGCGGCGGACCTCAGG
>Ga0302325_10002709_pt1 | contig 42634 bp, 38 predicted proteins | sample Palsa_T0_2_FD_201948 | JGI IMG/M metagenome (GOLD analysis project Ga0302325, IMG submission 201948) | Peat permafrost microbial communities from Stordalen Mire near Abisko, Sweden - Palsa_T0_2 | ecosystem: Environmental > Terrestrial > Soil > Palsa > Peat permafrost | place: Sweden: Abisko... | reverse complement strand
CTGCATTTTTTTGAGCTAACTCGCTCATTTAGTGCTTGATGCGTCTCTTATTCGCCCGTTAAAAATAGCTTTGATTATGGAATCCCCTGTGCAACGATAATGGACCCGCGGGGACTCCAGCGGCTTTGTGTCTCTACATGTATTTTCCGATGTTGATCGGGAGTTGCGATGTTAGATGAAGAAGATGGACAGCCGTCTCGCAGCCTAGATGAGTACTGGGCTATTGTCCGCCGGCGGCGCTGGTACATACTTATTCCTGTGTTTGCTTGCTGGGCGATCGCTTGGTCCGGAAGCTGGCTGGTACCTTCAACCTTCCAATCCGACGCGCTCGTTCTCGTAGAACAGCAAAAAGTTCCCGAGCAGTATGTCGTTCCAAACGTTACCGTGAATCTCCAGGACCGTCTACAGGCCATGACGGAACAGATTCTCAGCCGCACTCGGCTTCAGTCCACGATCAACCGCTTCCATCTTTATGAAACGCGCAAACGGTTAGCGCTTACCCAAGGCGGGGATCCCGTTGAGCAAATGCGAACGGACATCAAAATCGAGCTGGTGGAAGCCCCCGGCCGGCCAGGGCAACTTACGGCGTTCAAGATTCGATATTCGGCTGGCTCACCTCAGCTTGCACAACAGGTGAACAGCGAGCTTACCTCTCTATTCATCGACGAAAATCTTAAGTCCCAACAGCAGCTTTCCGAGAGCACCACAGCTTTTCTGCAAAGCCAGTTAGGGGATGCGAGAACAAAGCTTGAAGAGCAAGAGGCTAAGGTCCGAGCATTCAAGGCGAGTCATTTCGGGAATTTACCCAGCCAAGTGGAAACGAACGTTCAAATCCTGACTGGCTTGCAAGCTCAACTTCAAAATACCCAGCGGGCGTTAGACGGAGCGAACCAGCAGAAGCTGTACCTGGAATCCATGCAACAGCAATATCAGGCGATCCAGGCGAGTTTAGGCAACGGAAACCCAACAGCAACATCCCCGGACGCATTGAGTGACGACCTCTTAGATTTACGCCGCAAGCTTCAAGCAGCTCGGTTGCGATATACCGAGGATTATCCAGACGTCGTTCAGTTGAAGGACAAAATCTCCAAGATGGAGAAACTGAAACAAGATATTGATTCTGAAATTACGACCAAGGAGCAATCCGCGAAGACCCCAAGTGACGTGGACCCCGGCGCTGCAGTAGACGTGCAACGCGGGTCAACTTCTCCCATGATGCAGATTCAGAGCGAGCTCAAGGCCAATGGTTTGGAGATTCAAAATTATCAGCAGCGCGAGAAGAACATTGAGTCCGATATTACTACCTATCAGGCCCGTCTGAATTTGACACCCGAAACAGAACAGGAGCTGGCGGATATCTCCCGAGGCTATGAAGAGTCGAAGTCAAATTACAACTCGCTTCTCCAGAAGCAAAATCAGTCGCAACTTGCTACGAGTCTTGAACAGCGCCAGCAGGGTGAGCAATTCCGCATCCTTGATCCGCCGAGTCTGCCATCTAGACCGTCGGCTCCAAATCATTTGCTCATCAGTATTGCAGGCTTGATGTTCGGTTTCGCGGTTGGTGCCGCTCTAACGGCTTTCGTTGAAATGACCAATGTTCGAGTTCGGCAGGAAAAAGATCTCGAGGATGCAGTTCCGCTCAAGGTGCTGATCGGGATTCCTCATCTAGATGCTCCTGGAGAAGACCGTTTTCGCGTTCTGTTCCGCCGACTAGAGCTTGTCGCCGCGGTGGTAATGGTGATTGTGATCCTAGTTGGAAATCTTTACGCGTTTTACAAAAGTTAGGGACGATGTACAAAAAATTCTATGGGTTGACGCGCAATCCGTTCGGAGTCAGTCCAGATCCTTATTTCTTTTACCCGACGCCACGTCACACCGAGGCGCTTGCCAATTTGGCTTATGGCGTGCTTCGCCGCAGGGGATTTGTGGTGGTCACGGGCGAGGTCGGGACAGGCAAGACGTTGCTTGTGCGATGTCTTCTGGAGGCTCTCACCAGAAATAAAATCGCATTTGCATATGTGTATAATCCCGTGGTTTCCGTCTCTGAATTTCTCTCTCATGTGATTACTGACCTAGGTCTTCTTCCGGCGGCAGCACGCACAAAAACCGAGGCGCTTTCGCGCCTTAACAACTACTTAATGGAGCGTTCACGTCAGGACCTCACTACAGCACTCGTCGTCGATGAAGCCCAACTGCTTAGCTGGGAGCTGTTGGAAGAAATCCGCCTCCTTACAAATCTTGAGACTACCAAGCACAAGCTACTCCAAATTGTGCTAGTAGGGCAGCCGGAGTTCGAGGAAAAGCTCGATTCACAACAACTGCGCCAACTAAAGCAAAGGATCGGTCTGCGTTGCAGTCTGAGGCCCCTGGAAATGAAAGAGCTGCAGGGCTACATTCATCAAAGGTTAGAGCTATCTGGAGCTAATTCGCACGCGGCGTCCATTTTCCCCGAAGAGACTATTGCTTTGATTCACAAGTTTTCGCGAGGCATACCACGCTTAGTCAACACACTTTGTGAGAATTCCCTGCTGCTAGGTTTCGGCCACCATCAACTCCAAATTACGCCCGAGATCGTCCAGGAGGTAGCTGGGGATCTTCATCTGAATAAGGTTGCGGTAGATTCGTCTGGAACCTTGGACGAAATCAAATTGCAGTCGAGAGTGGAATCAGAGTGAGCCGACTCTACGACACTTTGCGAAGAATGGAGGGGGAGAAACGGAAGTCCGGAACCGCTACGCCCGAGCTCAACAAACCTCTCGAGCTCCTAAATAATATCTTGGGTCAGTCCGTCGAGAAGGCAGATGGTCCGCGGGCAAATATCAAACTCGGCAAGACGTCGCGTTTGGTGGCTCTCACAGATCCCAAGGGATTAGGTGCCGAGAAATTTCGCGCCTTGGTGGCTCGACTGGAAAATCTACGTCAGAAGGGCGAGCTGAAATCGTTGCAGATCACCAGCGCAGTTATCAACGAAGGCAAGAGTTTAGTCGCAGCAAACCTCGCGGTCACTCTGGTGAAGCACTTTGGCTATAAGGTCCTGCTGCTCGAAGGCGACCTGCACAGGCCAACCCTCACAACGTTGCTCGGATTGACGAATCTGGAAGGGATAAATCAATGGTGGCGCAAGCGAGAAGAAGATACCGAAATTGCTCGCTACATCTGCAAATTGGATGATATTCCACTGTGGTTTCTCAGTGCCGGGTCCGCGTGCGATCAGTCATCGCAAATTTTGCAATCGGCCCGATTTGCGGAAACGTTTACGCGATTAGTTGGCGGTTTTGACTGGGTTGTAGTCGATTCAACCCCCATGTCGCCAATCGTCGACGCGAACCTGTGGTCAAGACTGGTGGACGGCACACTCCTCGTTGTCCGCGAAGGCGTTGCACCGATCAAAGCCCTAAAGATGGGTGTGAAGGGTTTGGATAATCCGAAATGGATAGGAATGGTCCTGAACGAGGCTTCCGAATTCGATCGGGTGAATTATTCAGACCAATATTACGGCGTTAAGAAGAAAGAAAACCAGCCGGCAAGAGAAAAGAAAACAAAGGCTGTTCCATGATCCGCCTCCTCAATACCTATTTCCCGAGTCGCACCCTCTTCCTGGGAATTTCGGAGGCGTGCCTGGTCGCGCTTGCATTCGTCGCTGCTACGATTGCGCGGTTAGGCAAGACCGATGCCTCGCTCATGCTCCGCTACGAACAGGGTTTTGTGAAAATTCTCGTGCTCACTGGCGCCTTCATCATTTGTATGTATTACTTCGATCTCTACGATTCTTCTATTCTAAGCAATCGGCGTGAAGTCCTCATTCGTCTGGTCCAGGTGCTGGGCACCATGTGCATTCTGGTAGCCCTCGTGTACTATATTGATCCACTTTTGGAATTGGGCCGCGGCATTACCCTGATCGGCTTACTCATTGTTGCGGTTATTCTGGCGCTGTGGCGAGCCTTGTTTTCTGCGCTTAATCGCCGGCCTCAGTTCGCCGAACGCACCATGATCTTCGGAGATGAGCCCTCCGCATCAAGACTTTTGCGGGAGCTCGAATCCCGCCCAGAGTTGGGTCTTAACGTCGTGGGTCGAATTTTGGTAGGCGGCAACCGGAGCTTCGAACTGAATTGGGAACGCCGCAACTCCGCTGGAATATCCGATGGCACAATTAGCGACGAGGACCTTCCAACGGCCATCGGTCTGCAGCGAGTGAATCGCGTCATAGTTGCTCTGGATGACCGTCGCGGAAGACTTCCGGTGGAGCTGTTACTCTCCATGAAAAGTCGGGGCGTGCGCGTTCAGGATGGCACTGAGTTCTATGAGCAGGTCACGGGGAAAATCCCAATTGAGTCATTGCGCTTAGGCACACTCCTTTTTTCTTCTGGTTTTCATCTTTCGCACTTTCTAGTGATTTATAAACGCGCCGCTTCCATGGTGGTGTCGATCGTTGGTTTGGTCCTTTGTCTGCCCTTACTTCCTTTTGTAGCCCTCGCCATCAAACTGACATCGCCTGGACCCCTTCTCTATCACCAAAAACGCATTGGAAAAGACGACGCGATTTTTTATTGCCACAAGTTTCGAACCATGCGCGCCGACGCGGAGGCCGATACAGGTCCTACTTGGGCCGGCGATGAGGACCCCCGAATTACTCGCGTGGGGCGTTTTCTCCGGACGACCCGGCTCGACGAAATTCCTCAACTATGGAACGTGCTCAAGGGCGACATGAGTCTTGTCGGTCCACGCCCCGAGCGCCCCGAGTTTATAGAATGGCTCAATCAAGAAATTCCTTTCTACAACCTTAGGCATACTGTCCGGCCTGGAATCACCGGCTGGGCACAAATCCGATACAAATATGGAAGCTCCGTCGAAGATGCCAAGGAGAAGCTCCGCTACGATCTTTTCTATGTCAAGAACATGTCACCTGGTCTGGATGCGTTGATTTTCTTCAGCACTGTAAAAACCATTCTGCTGCGACGAGGGGCGAAGTGACGACGCCGTTTTTTGCTGTGCGCGATGCTGATTGGGACTCGGTCGAGCGGTTCGCCAACAGTAGATCTTGAGTGCTTGCGAAGTAAGTGCGGAGATGTTTCGAAATGGCTATCAAGAATGGCCTCTCGGTTGATGTTGAGGATTATTTTCACGCCGAAGCTATTGCCGCCCATTTTGGGAGAGGTGAATGGGAGACTATGGAGAGCCGTGTTGTTGAGAACACGCACCGAGTGCTCGATCTTTTCGGGGAGCATAGCGCTCGCGCAACGTTCTTCGTTCTCGGTTGGGTCGCGGAGCGGTTTCCCGAACTTGTTCGAGAAATTCACGCGCGGGGGCACGAAATTGGTTGTCACAGTTATTGGCATCGGCTGATTTATCGGCTCACGCTTGACGAGTTTCGGGAAGATACTCGCCGGGCCAAAGATGTAATCGAATCTTCCATCGGTGTTAAGGTCATCGGGTATCGCGCACCCACTTTTTCTGTAACGAAAAGCTCATTGTGGGCGCTGAGGATTCTATCTGAGCTTGGGTTCGAATACGATTCGAGCATCTTCCCTACCCGCCATGACTTCTACGGGATCCCTGGTCATCCCCGATTTCTTTGCCGTTACGAGAAAGATGGGCCACGGGAAATAGTGGAATTGCCGATTTCGACGTGGCGGCTGGGTAACGTCAACCTGCCATTTGGCGGCGGGGGCTACCTAAGAATTCTGCCGTTCACCTACACGCGCCGAGCCTTTCGGCAAGTCAATGAGGGCGAACAGCAACCTGCAATCGTCTATTTTCACCCGTGGGAGCTTGATCGGGAGCAGCCGAGGTTAGATGTTCCGCTGCGATCGCGTCTGCGGCACTATACGAACTTGAGCGGTATGAGGAAACGCGTCACGATGTTACTGCAAAATTACGAATTCGTACCGCTTCGTGAACTGTTAGGCCAAAAGATCGTTTAGTCTTCCGGAGGATTTTCCGTGTCTGAGCCGAATACTGACAAGGTCTTAGCCTATTGGAACCGCACCGTCTCTGGTTTTGACGCCATTTACACTGGGAAGAAGCCCGGTTGGGCGAGATTTCTTGATAAGTCACTTCGACGCGACATGTACCAGCGTTTCGACTGGGTGATGAAAAACTCGGGAGACTTGAGTGGCAAAAGTGTGTGTGATCTTGGCTGCGGAACTGGGCGATACGTGATTGCCTATGCACAATCGGGTGCGCGGCGGGTGGTCGGTATTGACGGAGCACCGAGAATGGTCCAGTTGGCGTCGTCTCTGATTCAGGAAGCTGGACTTCAGGCCACGGCTGAAGCGCAGGAGTATCCTATTCTGAATTGCCCCGAGAGCGAGGTATTCGACATCACGATCGCGGTCGGCGTGTTCGATTATACTCAGGACGCTGCCCCCTTCTTAGAAAAGATCAGAAAAATCACAGGGTCGCTTTTCCTGTCGACGTTCCCAAGATATTGGACGTACCGCATGCCCATTCGGAGAGTGCGCTTGGGTTTGCTTGGTTGCCCGGTATATTTCTACACTGCGAAACAGATTAGGGCGCTTCACGAAAAAACCGGTTTTGCGTGCGAGCGAATCGAACGCGTGGGAGCCATATACTGCGTTGTTGCGAGCCCAAAAGGCAATACGCAACGCTGACATATGCAGTTATTTTATTCAAATATAGGCAATTTGTGGATCCACTGAACTAAGAACAATCGCACGCAAGGAACTTCCCGTTAAGGCGCTGAGACTGTGGAGCAGGGTCCTAAATCAGACGTTAGATATGCAAAGGCGCGCAATCCCCTCGGGTTTCTCTATTTTGCCCTAGGGCTGTTCATGGTCGTATATTTCATCCGCCCACAAGACTGGATTCCTGGATTGTCGTCAGTTCCATTCGCGAAAATCACAGGCATCATAATGCTCTTGGCGCTGGGGTTTTCGTTTCCTAATATCTCTCGGCACGTACCTCAGGAAGTCGCCCTCCTCAGTTTACTCTTGCTCCAACTATGGCTCGCGGCCGCCTTCTCTCCTATTTGGAAAGGCGGCGCAATTAACGCGATGCTCGAATTCTCAAAAGCATTACTAGTGGTTATCGTCATCTTTGCGGCAGTCCGCTCGATGAAACAACTGCACTGGGTCTTGTTCATGCAAGCCGCTTCCATGGCCATAATTGCAATTTCCAGCATTGTTGCTGCAAAGGTAGCGGCTGGGCGCCTCCAAGGTGTCACCGGTTTGTACGGAAATTCGAACGACCTTGCTCTCTCCATCGACCTAAGCCTTCCTCTTTGTCTGGCCCTCGCGCTTTCAACCAAGAGTTATTGGAATAAGTTTGCCTGGACCATGGCCATGCTCGCTATGATCTATGCTGTCGTTCTGACAGCCTCTCGCGGGGGCGCCATCGCCCTTGTTGTTGCAGTGATGGTTTGCGTTTGGCAGTTGGGTGTCAGAGAACGCCGCTTCTACCTGCTATTGCTAGTCCCTGTCGTGATGGTCGGTATCTGGCTTTATAGTGGAACCGCGCTTGAGCAGCGGTTTGAACAAACGAATATAGATTCAGCCACGGGTGGCCGCGCCACTGAGGCTTCTGGTTCGGTGGAGCAACGTCGACAATTATTGAATCAAAGCCTGCGAGTGACCGCACAACATCCTTTCTTCGGTGTTGGGCCCGGAAATTTTGTGATCATGTCCGGGATGTGGCGTGTGTCGCATAACTCCTACACGCAAGTCAGCGCAGAAGGTGGCGTAGCAGCATTTGTCTTGTACCTACTTATTCTTTGGCGAGCCGTTTCCAATCTCAGAGCTGTTCGAAGATATCGAAAAGCCGAAAAGCAAACGCGCCTGTTCTCTATGGCACTCGAAGCCACTCTCTCTGCATATCTCGTTGGTTCTTTCTTTGCCAGCGTCGCCTACCAAATGTTCCCTTATTTTCTAGTTGCATATACTGGTGTGTTGCGTCTTCTTGTACAAAGGAAACGAACCAAGTCGACTTTGCCGGCGGAGACTAATTCAGCGCCCGCCGAGATTGAAGTGACAGTTTGGCGGTGAGAAACGGGAAAGGGCGGGTCTTCTCGTGAGCCAGAATTGGACACAACAATTTCTATTTAGTTGGGTCTGATCCTCCGGCCAAAGGTGCTTCATACCGGATCGGAAAGCCGGGATATAATACTCCCTCCGCGTTCCCAGCATTTAGTGTAGAAAACTCCTGGTCGGTGTAACCTCGTAAATGCAAATTCGGAAAATAGTAGTGAAGCATGGGAAGGTCGACCTGCGGCACCAACATCCAGCTATTATCTAGGTGCTTTTCACGTATGTATTCGAGTAGCGATACAAGCCGCAAATCAGTAAATACCGGGTGCCGTCTGAGCTCCACCCACGTCTCCGTGAAAAGCGCAACGCTAAAGATTACAAGCAGCGTGTACGATGCGGCGTGCCGTTTTAAACGCACCAGATGCGGAGCCAAGACGCAACCAGCGAGTACATCTAGCGCCGGCTGAAACAAAAGTGCATATCGTGGAGTTGCCGTTGTAACCCGCAGGGTTGCGGCCAGCATCATTGCTCCATACAAAACGAACGGATACAAGATACGACGATTGCCTTCAGGTCGTCGCAAGAATATCCAAGCCAGCAAGGCGGCAGCGATAATGGACCACTCGATGGGTGAGCTAGAGATGCGTTTTCCCCAAGTGTCGACGAATCCCTCCTCGCCCCAAGGAGACTTTCGAAAAATTGAAAGATACGCCATAAATAGATAGCCCTTCAGAAAGGAAAGCTTCATAATAGCGCTCGGCCAAATCAATAGCACCGTTCCCACAAACGTTAACAGCGAGCGTACAATCAACGTCCGATCTGCACCAAGTTTTTGTCGCTCCAAGTACCCGCATATCATGACGGTGGCAACGGTGACGAAGCCTACCTCTAACAGGCAGCAGCTCAGCGCGGCTGCGACGACTGCCCCATAAAAATAAGATCGTTTTCCCGTCGCTAGGGTTTTGGACAGCAAGATTAAGCATGCTAAGAAACAGCACACGAAAGCTTGATGCGGGGCGAGTTCAGTGCTTCTGATGGTCGGTATGCTGAATACAAAGAGTGCCGACCCAAGGGCTGCGGCCTTTGATCCATAATCCTGGCCAAGAATCCATATACAGCCGAAGTAAATTACGAGCAAGCTGCAGATCGGAAAAGCTAGCGTGAGAAGGCGCATTCGATGTTCATCAAAATCGGCGTGCGATGTCAGGATCAACCAGTAGAAATAAAGGGGACCATGCCAGTGCCGATAAAAAACGATGTCGTCGGATCCTCGAATGAATTCTGAGAGGCGCGAATTCTGGCGCAAATCTCTTCCTCGACTAAACCCAATTTGCAAAAAATCGACAATAGACACCGTCGGAGTATCGGTATAGTTCGCGACGAGGCCAAGTTTTGTAGCATACATATAGTCTGATTCGTCGTACGAGTATGGAGATGTCGAAACGACCGTGCACGCCAAGAGCAACAGAAACAAGGCGAAAATCGAAACAATCAATATATGTCTCATACTCAATGGGCGCTACATTTAAGAATGTTTACAGCATGAAATGATCGAACAATTCCATGCCGGGCATTATGTCGCTACAAAAATTCTGGCTTTGTCGGCACTCGGTTCACTCGCTCGCGCAGATATGACAGAACACAGTTGGGAAGTCCGTTTGACGAGCCGGTCAGTCCCGGCTACGCTCAGAAGCTTCCCACGTATTTGCCATTTTGGTGTCCTCGTGAGCATAATCCGATCCCACATCACCTGGTTTGCACGACCTTTGGATGACGCCTTGCGTCATGCTGCCGAGCTTATAATGAACGGTGAAGTTTCTAGACCTGCCTTTCAAATACATTCGCAAGTAGTAACGTATTCTTCGATAAATTATAATGCTCCATTATTTTGCGTCTGCCTGCGCCTGCGATTCGCCTGCAGAGATCGGGATCGTCCATCAGTCGCGCAATCGCTGCGGCAAGTTGTCTGGTATCCGATGGGGCTACTAGCAATCCATTGACGTCGTCCTGGATTAATTCGGGTATTCCAGCAATCCGGGTAGCCACGCATGGGATTTCCATTGCCATCGCTTCCATCAAAACGACCGGTACCCCCTCTGCAAAGCTGGCTAGCGCGAACGCGTCACTTTCGCGATAGAGGGCTCTTAGCTGGTCTTGATTGAGAGCTCCTTCGAGATGGACGTTTTCGGAAAGACGGCTAGCGATAATGTGTTTTTCGAGAGTGCTTCGATCGGGACCCTCCCCAACGAGGCGTAACCGCAGTACACGGCCCCCTTTCAGGAGCTGAGCGACTGCATCAATAAGAATATGCTGCGCCTTTTCGGGCGATAGCCTTCCTACAGAGATAACATCAAAGCTCTTACACTTGAAGTGAGTCCTGGGATGGCTAACAAACAAATTGCAATCTATTCCCAATGGTATAGTCTCCAGTTTTCGCCATTGGTCGGGACCACAGAACTTCATCAACTGGTTCTTGCCATAGTTGCTGATCGAACAAACGAAGGTAGATGCCTCGATTTTCTCCGGCAAATGAAACTTTACTGGCTCCTCAAATTCTGCCGGCCCGTGGATAGTCATCGAAATTGTCAGCGGGAATGCCTTGGCCAACAGCAGTCCGACGGTCGAGGAGAAATGAATGTGAGTGTGCTTGAGGTTTCGGCTCTGCATCCATTGGCCAACGATCAAAGCCTCGGTGAAGTAAAGCAGGTTTCGTAAAGCCTTACGGACGTCCATCCCTCCGAGGCGAAGGGCAGTTAGAATCCCACGGACATAGGAGTAGGTGTGCTTTGTCGCGCGTTCAAAGTGCGCACGCAACGCTCCGCGGAAGCCCTGCTTTTTCACATACCACGTGCGAGATACCTCTTCGCGCTCCTCTGCCGTAAGGCACGAGACAGGTCGAGTGTCCGGTCTTATTGAGGCGACCTCAATCTCCCACCCTAATCCACGGAGCGTCCGGATTTCTCTGAGAATATAGGTATGATTGACGGCAGGGTACTGGCTAACAAGATATGCGATCCTTCTGGAAGAGTTCATCTTCCATTCAATGGTAAACGATAAGGAGCGATTTGCAACAACGTGAAGGTGAAATGATCGCTGTGGAAAATACTCCCTTTGCCCTTGAAGTTTTGTTTCAGAGGTGATTAGAGTTATCGGCCCTTTTTCCATGTAAGAACCGGTTTGGCCTCAATGGGAGGCATAATCAATCAGAGAGGCTCAGACAAAGCGGCGTCTGTTTTCTTGTACCGACTCCTTGCGTATGCAAGTACGGTAAAATGACAAAAATAGGAATGAACGACCGGTAGGCCGAAAATCTGAGTTCTAGTCCAGAATGGAGTCACGGATCGCTATCTATGTGCGGAATCGCAGGTGTCGCAAGCAGGGAACTTAATGTAAGACCGGATGTCGAAATGGTCCGGCTCATGTGCAGTGCCATTGTCCATCGAGGTCCGGACGATGAGGGAACCTATGTTTGCGATGGCGTCGGATTAGGAGTGCGCCGTCTAAGTATCATCGACGTAGCAGGAGGCCATCAGCCGATTCACAACGAGGACCAAAATGTCTGGGTAGTTTTCAACGGTGAAATTTACAATTTTCCTGAACTGCGTCGTGCGCTCGAATCTCGCGGACACCGCTTTTACACCCAGAGCGACACAGAAGTCATTGTCCATCTGTACGAAGAACTGGGTGCCGACTGTGTTCGTAAACTCCGCGGTATGTTCTCGATCGCACTCTGGGATGAGCGCCGCAAGGTGCTGTTGTTGGCACGTGACCGCCTCGGCGAGAAGCCGCTGCATTACGCATTCGAGAAAGGCTGGCTTTTCTTTGGCTCAGAGATCAAGAGCCTGATCGCTGTCGCACCAGGGTTGGCCGACGTCGACCGCGAAGCCTTGCTCTCCTACTTTCAGTTCGGCTACATTCCCGATCCGCGCACTGCCTTCCGGTCAATCCGCAAACTTCCACCAGGTCATCTGCTCGAATTCGAGGCAGGTGAGATCAAGGTGCGTTCCTATTGGGACATTCCTAGATATGGCACCTTAGATCCGGGTTCCGAGCAGGAGTGCTTAGATGAACTCGAGCGCCGACTCGACGAAGCGGTGCGAATTCGCCTCATCAGCGATGTTCCACTCGGCGCGTTATTAAGCGGTGGCGTTGATTCGTCGATAGTTGTTGCGCTAATGGCACGCTCCAATGCCGGTCCCGTGAAGACCTTTTCGATTGGTTTTGCAGACGAGGATTTCAATGAGACCGTACATGCCCGGGCCGTTGCTGAACGCTTTGAGACGAATCACAGCGAATTCATCATCGCCCCTGACTTTAGCGAGACTCTCGATAAACTTACACACATGCTCGAAGAGCCTTTTGCTGATTCTTCGATCCTGCCCACCTTCCATGTTTCACGGTTGGCTCGTCAGCACGTGACGGTTGCGCTTTCTGGTGACGGCGGCGACGAGCTTTACGCCGGATACGATCGTTACCAAATTAATTTGCGACGGCGCATGTTCGAAAGGGTTCCTGCTTGGGTCGGCCGTGCTTACCGCAATTATGCCTATCCATGTTTGCCTCAAAGTACAAGGGGGAGAAAATTCGCCTATAACGTCTCTCTTGGGACTCGCGACCGCTACATCGACAGCATGTCATACCTCCCGCCTGAATTGCGCGAGCGATCCATTTTCTCGGATGACTTTCTTGAGTTCGCATCTGGTTGCTTTTCCCCAGCAGAACTATTTCGAAACTATTACGATCGCGCTCCTGCTGATGATGATCTGAGTAGGATGCAGTACCTAGACACAAAAACCTACTTGACTGCCGACGTGCTCACGAAAGTGGACCGGATGAGCATGGCCGCGTCTCTTGAGGTCCGGTGCCCTCTTCTGGATCATGAATTCGTTGAATGGTCGGCCTCTCTTGCACCAGTGTGGAAACTTCGCGTTGGGCAATCAAAGTATGCGCTCAAGAAACTCGCAGAGCGGCTCGGGGTGCCTGCCCGCGCCGTAAATCGACCTAAGCAGGGATTCGCGATGCCACTCGTCCACTGGTTGCGAAAGGAGCTCAAGACTGGAATCGGGCACGTCTTGCTTGAGCCTCGTTCACTGGAGCGTGGCTATTTCAGACGTTCGGGAGTGCAAAATTTGCTTGAGGAACATTGGAAAGGCCGCCGGGATCATTCTGGGTCTTTATGGATTCTGTTGATGTTCGAATTGTGGCACAGAAACTATCTCGATCACGTGCGGGATGGAATTTGAAGTGCGATGATTTAAGATCCTAACAAGTAAGGCGGTAGGTCATTACCGGACCCCAATCGCAAGATCATATCCTGAACTGAAGCAATGATGCCCATTCGCAGCGAACAAAGCCTTCGGCTATTCATGATGATGGATAGCCTACGGACCGGCGGAAGCGAGCGACAGTTCGCTTTAATGGCTGGGGCTTTTCGCCGCCGCCCTATCGATCTCTACCTCGGCTGCCTTCAACGCACTGGAAAATTCCTGGAAGACATCGGAGAGCTTGACGAATATCCGACTGGAGGCAGTTTTCTGACTCTGCGTATGCAGCGCTCCCTGGCCAAGCTCGTGGGCTTTCTGCGACGAAACCACATCGAAGTGGCGCAATCCTTCGATTTTTACACAAATGTAGTGCTGATGCCCGCGGCTCGTCTGGCGGGTGTTCCCGTTGTCATAGCTAGTCAAAGGCAACTCGGAGACCTGCTCACACCGCTGCAGCGTCATGCTCAGAACCTTGCGTTTCGGATGGCCGGCTGTGTCGTCTGTAATTCGATGGCGGCTGCGGACCAACTCGTGAGACAAGGAGTGCCACGAGCGAAGCTATCTGTGATTTCAAACGGGCTTCCGCCTGTAGCCTTCGCGGAGGCGATACCGGCCCTTTCACCGAAATCAGGAGTCATGCGTATAGGGCTCATCGCGAGAATGAACGAGCGCGCGAAGAACCAAGCTCTGTTCCTGCGTGCGGCTGCGAGTGTCGCGAACAGGTTCCCACTTGCCGAATTCGTGCTCGTAGGTGACGGTCCCTTCCGCAAGGAATGGGAGGAGTTGGCGCGGGACCTCGGCATCGGCTCTCGAACCCGCTTTTTAGGAGAGCGGCATGACATCACATCGGTGCTGGCGGCACTCGATGTGGTTGTTAGCGCATCACGCTCCGAGAGCCTTTCAAATGCGATCCTTGAAGCAATGGCCGCCGGTCGTCCCGTCATCGCCACGCGCGTTGGGGGCAATCCAGAGCTCGTGCGCGATCGAGAGACTGGCCTGCTCGTCGCTCCTGAAGACGAAGGTGCTCTCGCAAATGCACTCGAGACTGTGCTTGCATCTCCCCGTCTAGCGCGCGAATGGGGCGAAAACGCCCGACAGATTGCCCAAGCGAAATTCACTCTTGATTACGCCCGCGAACGATTCGAGCAGCTTTACGTAGATTTGCTTGCAAAGAAGGGGCTCCGGTGAGCAGCTCCCGTGCGGTGAGCACATCTCACTTGCGCTACCGGAGAATTTGGGCAATGGTAGGGCCGCGAGCGTGGCCTTCCTGAAATCATCGAAAGAAAAATGGCGCGCTCAGGTCCGGCTTGATTGTGTGTTCGTTATCGCAACGGCCGCTCGCGCTGGAATTGATTCTGTAGTGGGCAGCTCGCCATCAAGAAAAACACGCTGCCAGATCTCCAAATTCAGCAGACGCCAAATTCGATCGCCGTCGTCTCTGCGGCCCGAGCGATGTTCTGAGAATAACCTTCGAACGGCATCGCGCTCGATCAACCCGCGCTCCAGGGTGCGCGGCTCCAACAGCATACTTTGCAGATCGTCGAGTTGGGGCCCAGCCAACCAATTCGCCCAAGGCGTAGGGAAACCCATTTTCCGGCGGGAGACAATTGAATGGGGAAGTAGATCTTTTACTGCTAATTTTAAGATATGCTTTCCGGAAAGCCCCTGGATCAAATATCGCGAGGGGATACGGGCCGTAAATTCCACAAGTACATGATCTAGGAATGGAACCCGGCTTTCAATGGACGCGGCCATGCTCATCTGATCCTGCTTCATGAGCAACTCCACCATGTACGTGTGAATATCGGTGCACAAAAGCTGGTGTAGAAGGTCTCCTGAGGACTTGTCCCAATAATCCATGGAGCTAGCATAAGCGTTACCGCCCAGTTCGCGCGCCCTTGGAGTGAGCAGTTCGCCTTGCTCCGCCGCAGAGAACGCGGAGTAGAAATTATCGAAATAGAACGATGGCCAGGACGCACCATCCCTTCCAAAGAACGTGTGTTCGAGCTTGCGCCGCAAACCGGAAGGCAGCACCCCACTGCCGATTCCATTCCGCATCCACTGGCGAAAAAAAGCGGGGGTAAGCAAACGGTATACCCGGTCCATTCTGGAGTTAGCCAAAGTCCACGCATAACGCATATATCCGCCCAAGGTTTCATCGCTGCCTTCGCCGGTAAGCACCACCTTGACCCGTTCCCGCGCCAGCTTGGCGACAAAATATAGCGACACACTGGAAGGCCAAACGATCGGTTCGTCCTCATGCCAAATCAATGTAGGCAGCGCCGCGAAGAATTCCTGCCTGTTTAGCCGCACTTCATGGTGCCGGGAGCCGATATGCTGGGCCATCTGGCGCGCATAGGGCAGCTCACTGAAAGATTCTTCTTCGTAGCCGACGGAAAACGTCTCAATCGGTTCCCGGCGAATTTTCGTGGTCAAAGCAGCGATTGCACTGGAGTCTAAACCTCCGCTCAGGAATACGCCCAGAGGCACATCGCTCATCAGGTGGCTCGAAACGCACGATTCGAGCAGTTCACGATAACTCTTGACGTAATATTCCCGGGGACGAAACTCTTCGTCCACCGGGACCGTGAGGTCCCAATAACATTCGATTTTCAGTTGCCCCGCGGCATCGACCTCTAACGTGTGCCCCGGAGGAAGCTTATCGATGCCAGCAAACATAGTGTGGGAGCCTGCCAGATAGCCAAAGGCCAGATATTCCGCCAGGACGCCGGGATCCAACTCGGCCCGAACTCCGGGGTATGACAGGATGGTTTTGATTTCGGATCCGAACAGAAGTGTTTTCCCGTCGTAACGATAATAGAAGGGTTTAATTCCCAGGTGGTCTCGCGCTGCAAACAGAGTCTTGCGGCGGCGATCCCATATCGCGAAAGCAAACATCCCGCGCAAATATTTCACGCAGTCGCGGCCGTATTGTTCATATAAGTGGACAATCGTTTCGGTGTCGCTACGCGTCCGATAGCGGTGGCCTCGTGTTTCGAGCTCGGCGCGCAACTCCGTATGGTTATAGATTTCACCATTGAAGATGATCCAAAGGCTCTCGTCCTCGTTCGAGAGCGGCTGATGGCCGGTTTTTAGATCGATGATGCTAAGCCGCCGCATGGCAAGGCCAACATTCCCCTCCACGAAAAAACCGTCGTCATCGGGACCGCGATGCACGATCTGACGATTCATGGTCGCGAGAGTGTTCCGGTCCACATTTTGACTCGCGCCGGGATAGAGAATGCCGCAAATTCCGCACATAATTAGCGACCCGCCTCGTCGCTTTCGCGGGGAACCGCCTCTCCAGATTCAAAGGATTTGCTCATCCCCTCTTGCGAAACGAGGATATCGTCTTCTGAACAAACCACCTGCGTCTTGCCGTGGGAATGGATGATTTCGCAGTAGAGCGCGCGCTTGGGAGAAGAAACGATCCTGTTCCCACGAAACTCCACATATGTGCCATTACAGAAGACGAGAAGATTCAACTTTCTATTGGTACTGCTGCAGTACAAGAATTCGGCATCGCTTTTCCACTCTTGGAACGTCCAGCTTTTGTCTTGGGAAAATATGAAGCAATGCTCTTCCCGACTGTCGATAAAGCGATAAACGCTCAGTCGTGGAGAAGATGAAATCCGCATCAACCGAGCCTGCGTATCTGTGTCTTCAGGCGACATGCCGAGAGGCGCAAGCAACGTGGCAAACTCGGCAGGAAGTGTTGTCACGGTCGTGAATCGAACTTCGGTTGCCGGTTCTTTCATTCCATATGCCAGTGACCACGGGCCTCGCTCCACGGTGTGGGACCAGGTTTGTCGCTCTGGAGAAAATAAAGAAAGCCCACCGCTTTTCCCGGACGAGATGAACTGGCCTTCGACTGTATTTGAGGAAGACAGCTCAGGATTGAGGTGCCAACGTAGATCGAGTTGATGATTGCCGGTTCCAAGCATTAAATCCCGGACCAGCCAGAATTTCGGCTTTCGAAAAAAAACCCATCTTCGATGAATGGCCGGATCGTCCGGCAGCGAATAGCCCTCATGGCTTCCAACAAACAAATCGAATGTTTGTCCGCTGATCCAATTTTCAGCCTTGGCTCTGGTGAGACTTTTCCACGCGAAAGGTCCATTGGGCTCTGACTGATTTCGACCATCCAATTGGAGGGTATTGTGGGCGGCCGTACCGCGAAACTGGTCGCGTTCCGTCCCAGCACTCACGTATTCGTAAGTGCCTGGATCTCCGAGCAACTCGCGTTCATCTGCATGCAGAGTCAGACTTAAAGCGTCGGCATGTCCGTGCCCGCCCGCGAGTGCGCCTTGTGGGCCAGCATCGACGACAACTTGCAGTTTCCTCTCGTTGCAGCTCATCACGTACAGACCAGTATCGGGCAACGCCAACGAACTCATACGTGGTTGTTTTGCTTCGATGCGATCGAACTCCGCCACGCCCTTTCCCCCGAGCAGCCAGAGCGTCTCTTCGCGCAGTTCGCCAGCCAGCATTTTGAAATCCCCGCGATTAAACATAACCGCGCCCGTGCCCAAAGGATCGGAAAGATGCTCCGCGCGATTCCGCCGCGGATCAAAGACGCGACCGCCATCATCGTCGCCCCATCGAGTTGGAGTGCCGGCCCGGCACAGCACCGCTAGCGCATCCAACATATGCTCAAGCCTGCGATCGTATTCTGGAGGAAACGGCATGTCGTTTAGCGAAGCCAGCACGCCAGCATGTAAGAGAAAGTCCAGAGCGTAAACGTGGTAATAAGTGGACTGTTCGAAATAAAATCCATCCGGCCTTACCTGTCGCTCCGATTCCCGCAGCACGATCTCCCATCCCCGCCGCTTCCAACGTGAAGAGGAGCGCAATTCGGGGCAAAGCATTCCGATGAAAAACAGCGCTACCGCTTCGCCCAGCAGGTGGGTATTGGGTGAGAAATACGTGGAAAGATAAAGTTCAATATGGCGTCCACTCAGTGCCATCGCACGCAGCCACTGTTCCCGGAACTCCGGTGTCATGGCCGGAGTACCCTCCAGCAGGAAGTACACCCATAACCAGGAAAGGCTGCGAAAGGCGATCTCCAGGCTGCTCGCCCAATTGATTCCCCGAGGATAAGGATTCTCTCTCTGCCAATGTCGCCACTGATCAATCAATTCGGAAACAAACCGATAATCGTCGGTGAGTCGATAGGCCTTGGCCAACGTTACCAAATGCTGATGACGGTTCAGCTCCCACGTGACCTTTGCATCCCCCACCGAAGCGAAATCCAAATACCGGATCTTGAACCACAGATCGCGGGGCGCCCGTATTCCATGCACGCGGTCCGAATGCCAGTCGATTTCCCGGCCGTAATCAAGATCTTGGTAGCCCAGCAGGTCGAAACGATGCCGGCAAATCCTCTCAGCGCGCTTGGCAATTGTCTCTGCTTGCTGCGGCATTCGTTTTCGTAACAAATCCATCCACCGCGGGATGTCTTCACTACGAAAAAAGAATTTTCGAGACCCACCTTCTGCCCGACGAACTTCACGGAGAGATGGATCGATGCCCAGCCCGAACAAAATCGCGTCGCCACGCTTGTTCAGCTCCTGACGGATCCTTTCCGCAAATTCCGCCCGGTCCATTGACGCGATTCGCGCCGCGATCGATGACCGATGGTTCGTTATCGGTTTTTCATTCGTCATGCGGGATCCTGGACTCTAACGTCGGTAGGCCATGTCCCAACGAGTCAATTCGCTCTCCGACTCGCGCCGCTGCAACTCTTCGGTCACCAGTTTGGTTTGGATGGCCCACCCACACCTGGGAGGAGGATAGTTGCCAATCTGCAGAATCTTCACCATGGAGAGCAGCGGGGTAACTTTCCCTGCTTGGGAGCGCACCGATCACCCCTCTTTGTTTATACTACCAGCAAGCCCTCTGTTGTGGAGAGTGGATGGTAAGTTTCCGGGCTTCCAGGTCACACCTTGTTAGTTTGCGAAGTTGCTGAAAATAGACTATCAATGGATAGAAGAGTGCACCTGCGGGAACGGTGTTGAGGCTGGGCAGTCCAATCCTTGATTCGCGTTCCAAGAATCAATTTTGAGGAGATTCGACCAAACGCATGAGTCGCTCCATTAGCGTATTCGGCTTGGGATACGTTGGCACGGTAACCGCCGCCTGTCTGGCCTACCGGGGCAACAGTGTCATTGGCGTCGATTTGAACCGGACAAAGGTCGAGGCCCTGAATTCGGGAAATAGCCCCATCGTGGAACGGCAGGTGAGCGAATTGATCGCCGAGTCTCATAAGGCCGGTCGCCTGCATGCCACAAGTTCGGCGGAAACGGCCGTTCTGAACAGCGAGATTTCGTTCCTTTGTGTGGGCACGCCCAGCCTACGCAATGGAAAACTAGATCTCGGTCACATCGAACCGGTTTGCGGAGAAATCGGCGAAATCCTGAAGAAAAAGAATTCGTTCCATATGGTGGTGCTGCGCAGCACGGTTTTGCCCGGCACTGCGGAAACCCTAGTGGTGCCGACGCTCGAGAAAGCCAGCGGTAAACGAGCGGGCGCGGACTTCGGCGTCTGCGTCAATCCAGAGTTTATGCGCGAAGGAACAGCAGTGGCGGACTTTCTGGAGCCAGCCATGACCATCATCGGCGCGGCCGACAAAGCCCATAGCGCCGTACTCCGCGAACTTTACGCCTGGGCGCCCGGCGACGTATTCGAGACCTCATTCCGTTCGGCGGAAATGGTGAAGTATGCCTGTAATGCATGGCACGCAGTGAAGGTATCGTTTGCCAACGAAATCGGCACGCTAGCCCGCGAACTGGATATCGATGCGGAATCCATCATGGACATTTTTACTGCGGACACTAAACTTAACATCTCACCCAGCTACTTGAAGCCGGGATTCGCCTTCGGAGGCTCCTGCCTGCCTAAGGACGTGCGCGCTCTGAATTATCGAGCGAGAGAACTTGACCTAAAACTTCCTCTACTCGAATCCATCATGCCGAGTAATGAAGAACATCTAGAGCGCGCGGTAGAGATGGTGTTGGGGACGGGCAAACGCAAAATCGGAATGCTCGGTCTCAGTTTCAAAGCGGCTACTGATGATCTCCGCGAAAGCCCTCACGTTCAATTGGTAAAACGGCTGCTCGGAGAAGGCCGCGAGATTCGGATCTGGGACGATAATGTTTCGCTCGGACGGCTGATTGGATCAAACCGCGAATACATCGAGCGGGTTATTCCTCACATCGGATCCCTTCTGAAAGCAAATTTGGAGGAAGTTCTGAGAGACGCCGAGGTAGTGGTGATTGGCACACGCGGCCTAGACCCGGACCTTTTGCAAAAGAGCATTCGCCGGGATCAAGAAGTCATCGATCTAGTCAATCTCGAGAAAGCACACCGCCTCCAGACTACCGCGGTGTATAAAGGAATCTGCTGGTAAATTTTTCCGATGAAGATCCTTTGGGTCAAGGCTGGTGGACTAGTTCCTCCCGATACCGGGGGGAAAATCCGCAGTTACAACATTCTGCGACAGTTGTCCAAGCATCACGCGGTCACTTTCTTTACATTCTATGCGGCCCATGAGAATGATGTCCATGCAGAACTAAGCCAAATTTTTCAAAGAGTGATCCAGATCCCTTTGGACCTCCCACCGCCAAAGAGCGCCGGAGAGTTTCTGGATTATGCCGTCAATCTTTTCTCGCGCGAACCTTATAACTTGACGAAGTATTGTCGGCCTGTGGTTCGCAAGAAGTTGCGCGCTCTGCTGCAGGAAGAAACATATGATGTCATCATATGTGACTTCCTAGCGACGGCTGGAGCCATTCCTTGGGACTGGCCCTGTCCCAAGGTGCTCTTTGCGCACAACGTCGAAGCGGTCATCTGGCGACGTCACTATGAGGTGGCTAGAAATCTATTTTGGAAGGCTCTGTCCTTTCGCGAATGGAAGACTATGGAGGCGGCTGAACGGAGATATCTGCAAAAAGCCGATCATGTTCTTGCCGTCTCGGATAATGATCGGGAGGTCTTCGCCACGTTTTTGGACCCTCAGAACCTAACAGTGATTCCAACCGGGGCTGACACGGAATTTTTCCAACCCAGCGGAGAAACGGAGAAGCCCAACTCGCTGGTGTTCACTGGATCGATGGATTGGCTTCCCAATGAGGATGGAATTCTCTATTTTGCCAACGAAATTTTCCCCTTGATCCGGCGGCAAGCTCCGGATGTTACCTTGTGTGTTGTGGGCCGTAAGCCCTCGCGGCGCCTGCAAGATCTTGCTTCTCGTGTCCCCAATATTCGTTTGACGGGATGGGTCGAAGATGTGCGGCCTTATCTGGCGCAGGGCGAGGTGTTCATTGTTCCCCTTCGCATTGGAGGGGGAACGCGCCTGAAAATTTTTGAAGCTATGAGCATGGCCAAGGCCGTGGTCTCGACCTCAATCGGAGCGGAGGGATTGGCGGTAAAAAACGGTGAGCATCTCTTGCTGGCGGATGACCCTGCCAGCTTTGCTGAAAATACGGTCCGGTTGCTCGGCAATGCTTCGCGACGCACACAGATCGGACAGGCAGCGCGACATCTGGTTCAGGAAAATTATAGCTGGGCTACGGTTTCAAGGGGCTTTGCTCAGGTGCTCGAAAGCGTTGTGAAACGGGCAGGTTCGAGCTAGCCCATTTCGAGAAACACCTTGTGAATCATGGAACGCAGCGGAATCGAACTGTCAAGCCAATCATGAGTGGTCCAAGCCTCAAGATAATGAAATAAGAGGATTACAATCGATGCTGTTTGCATTCAGCGCAAAGCTGGGCGAACGGGCGCCACTCAATGAGTGAGTATTTGAAAATCGCATTCTGGTTTTCTGTTTGCGTGGTCGTGTACGCGTACGCAGGTTATCCGATGGTCTTGCTTTTTCTTCGCCTATTTATTCATCGGCCCGTCCGCAAAAATCGCATTGAACCCTACGTGACCTTGGTAGTTCCGGCTTACAACGAAAGCGGAGTGATCGAAGCAAAGATCCGCAATGCTGCATCTTTAGATTATCCGGTAAGTAAGCTCGAAGTGCTGATCGCCTCCGATGGTTCGTCTGACGGTACGGTCGAGGCCGCGCAACGGCTATCCGACGGCACGCATTTGCGGGTTTTAGCTTTTTCTCAAAACCGCGGCAAGATATCCGCTCTGAACGACGCTGTCCGGGAGGCCAGCGGAGAAATCATCGTTTTCTCTGACGCCTCAGCAATGTTAGATTCAGATTCGATTCGTCAACTCGTCGCTAATTTCGCCGATCCTGAAGTCGGCGCTGTCAGCGGAACTTATCGAGTTCAGCAGGTGTCTGAGGCTCGTTTGGGATCCCAGGAAGAGATTTATTGGCAATATGAGACGTTCTTAAAGATTCAAGAGTCTAGCCTTGCATCGATCCTTGGTGGTCATGGTCAGATTCTAGGTGTCCGAAAAAAACTGTACCCTTATCCCGCTGCGGATACGATCAATGATGACTATGTGATTCCTGTCCGAATAGTAGCCAGCGGCAGTCGGGTAGTTTACGAACCCTCGGCCGTCGCCTTTGAGCGAGCCCAGGAGATGGTGGGCTTCCAGCGCCGAGTTCGGATAATGGCAGGAAACGTACAGCAGATCCGGGAAATCAAAGGTCTTTTTTGGCCCCTCCAAGTGCTTCCATTGTTCTTTTTCTTGTCCCACAAGGTTGTGCGCTCGGTCGTACCGTTCTTCTTGGTATCTCTGATATTATCCAACTCCTTTCTGTTGTACGGGATGTTCTTTAAACTAACAGTATGCTTTCAATTGATCTTCTACGGCATCGCGGTCCTCGGAAGCCAATGGCGGCTGAAACCCAAGGGGTTGCGACTGCCTTATTACTTTTGTTTTGTTAATGCCGCTTATCTCTGGAGTATTTGTCAATTGTTTAGGAGGGGAGGGAGAGTGAGATGGAAATAGGAATATTCGACCCTATTATAGTTGAAGGTTGAAGAGGTTCGTCGGGCATCCCCGTATGTAAGGCCCTGAGGGAGCGGAAAGCAGTTTCCGATTGAACAGTTGAGCTCTCTCGATCCCCAGAATTTGGTACGAGTGATTTCTATGAGCTTTGGCGGGGTGTACTTTCCTGCTTTCTAATTAATACCAAAACAGAATACTTAGCCCCTCAGGACACTGCCCTTCAGGACAGTTGTCCTTCGTAGATTGGCCTGCTAAGCTGGGCCAGAATCAGATCGATCGGTACTCGCGTTTGTATCGGTTTTTTGGGCTGTTGCGATCAACCAGACGTATTCGCGGTAGGCGTTTTTAGTCCCGGCGTTAGATTCGCAAGTACATGCAAGCTGAGCCCACGCGGATAACATTCGTTGGAGTACGTGGTAACACTAAAGCGAGATGCAGGAAGTACAGTCACGCTAGGCTGAGAGGCATAGTGAGGTCTTAGGGTGAAAACAACCATTTTAATTGTTGGGCTGATATTTTATTGCTCGAATCTTTATGCCCAAACCTGCACCCCTCCCAACTACTGTGCAGACCAAAGCACAACTGTTAAGCCATATCCGGCGGGTAGTGTTCCAACCCCACCCGCACTAAACACTTCCTATGTGGACCCTGTATTCCACCGAGCCATTTGGCGTTGGACGGATGGCACTATTAGCCCCGATGGCCAACGCGCTCAGGGCATCAACTGGCATTCGGGTGATTTCGCGGGGGTTTTCAACGCAATGTCGAATGCATTGGTCGCAACAGGCGATGACGGGTGGAGCACGGTCTTAAAGCTCAACCTGAGCAACCCGAGCGCTCCCAGTGTAGCGCTATGGTCCTGCACCGACACGACAACCGGCTTGTGCACCAGGGGACAAATTAAGATTGGCGACGACCCTATCTTCGCTAATCTTAGCAATTACGTCTTATACTACATGACCAACCTTGGCGTGCTGAGCAAGGCGGATTTCACCGCCAACTATAGCAGTCCGTCAACTGCACCTACCGTGACATCTCCATTATTCAATCCGTTTGCAGCAGGTAATTGCGCGGCGGCTTTGACTCCTCTTAATGGTGGGAGCCAGCCCTTCATCACGTCGGACGATAATTACATCTGGGGTTTCGAAGCCAGCACCAGCGACAAAATCATCATCTGGAAGCAGGGAGATGCCAACTGCACGCTACTGGACATGGCTGCCACTGGAGGTACTTGGGCGGTATCTGGTGTGGGCAAGCAGGGCGGCGGGACTGGGACCATATCGTTCATCAGCGAAAGCGGTGGAAGTGCATCCAACCCCGGCACTGGATGCACCTTACACAGTCAATGGTATGACCAAGTGACAAATACAGTTGTCGCTCAGATTCAAGGCAGAGATTGTTCAAACTACTCGGGGATTGATTCTTTTCATATCAGTCTCACTTCTCTGGAAGGATGGGCCTGCGACCCCACCCACTTCTGCGGCAGCGGTCACGGCCTTGGATTTACTCTAAGTGTGGCGGGGCAAGGATACGAAACCAATTTTGGGACGTTTAGCTTAAATACGCTCACATTGTGGTCAATTCCTCTCACATTGCCTGATACGCCTGAAGCTTCGGGACAATACCCGCCTGACCAAACTGGGCAAAATTTCATAAATGGTCACGCAGCGACCGTGTGGACGACTAGTTTCCCGGTACTCGGCGCTCTTTACAATCAAGACAATCAACAGAATACAGCGCCGCCACAAACCACGTTGCCTACTACTTTTAGCATTCCTTTTGCCGAGGAAATTGACTTCTGGACGATTCCTGACACCACCGGACTCAACACGAAATATTTCCGATTCTGCCATACCTATGAAGCGGATTCTGATTACGATTCCGGCGGAGCGTACTATTCAGCGGTTGGTCCGGCCCTTGCTCCTAATAAATGTTGGGTGGCCTTTCCCTCAAACTGGTACGGAAATCTAGGAACAACGGGGAGCCGTGGAACGCCTTGCACTATTTCGAGCCATTGCGCCTACGATGTATTTGCTGTGTATCTATGTAACGGTACTTCAGGTGCTACTGTTATCTCTCCTCCGACAAACTTAACTGCCACCGTCCAGTGAAAAGCATCGCAGAAGGCGACAAGGGCTTTATTAATCAGGTAATCTATATCGACCAAAGTATCGTAGGCGGCGGTCGCCATCTCACCGTTTTGAAGCGAAAGGATGACCGGGTCCGCTTCGTGTCATAATCTTTGTAACTTGGTACTGATTCTCACTCGAACTCCTGTAGCATCCTGGATGGAGAGTGCGCCGAAGCCTTTGAGATCATGATCGACTGCAAAAACGGAACTGGCAATTGGTTGGACTTCAATATACCGCTAGAGCGCGTCTTTGAAGCTGCGGCGGATTGGAAGCAAAAAGCTAAGGGTATCAACAGACCTTGGCTATGCTGGAATGTAAGTCCGAGGTGGTGTCTTCTCCAGCAACGACTTGTCCAATTCTTTGGTTGGACGCCCGTGATCGGATTCGATCCTAGGATTGGTCCACCCCCGCTGTTGAATGGATCAGTGCTGATCGACTTCAACGAGCGCTTTCAGTTCCCCGTAATGTGGCCGCATTTTCCACTAGAGTTCGCATTTTTGTGGGCGAATCGTCTTGCTTTTTGGCATGCGGACCTCCTGTGTCGGTTGCCTGTGATGGAGCAATTGGCAGGCATTTTCAATAGTCTCCAGGACGGACAGATTGCAGCCGTTCTCGACAAAGGTGGGCGACGGAACTATCTCAATTTCAAGTCACATCGGTTCTGGGAACTTTGCGGCTGCACGACGGAAGGCGCAAGCGAAAACCAATTCTACAATGGAGCTGGATGGTGGAGAAACTTCTCGCTTCATCCCAAGTGTCGTTTCTCTACCGAGCGACGTCATCGACAGCGCTATTCCTATGACAGCGGCGTAGGCATCCTGTATTGGAAGAACAACTACAGGGGGGAAGTGGTCCCCATTGACCTCAGCGTGATAAAGGAGGGTCACTGCAGCGAGATCATGTTGAACACATATAGGAATGCCCCTGCCCATTTGACGGCGTTACGGGACCTGCCGTCAGAATTAGACAGTAATTACGACATCGAAGAAGTGAGTAACAGGCTCGGAATTGCGCATTTGCTTGATCGAGATTAGGGGCCATTGCGAGGGGGGCGACCGATTTATGAAATATGCCGTAACGCGAAAGATTGTATCGGGAGAGCAGCCGCAGAATACGATTACCATGTCTCTGGGAGATTAAGGTGTCCGCACATGCACTTGTGAATGAATGGAGCCTGACGCCGTGTCCGATTTTGAGTCAAAAGAAACAAAAACCGTGGAACAGCATGTGCTTTCGCGGGAAGCGAAAATTTAACTAACACTGCTGAAGAAGTGCTTGCAGGGGATCATCTATTCCGACACCGTGGAATTCCCGCGAGTGCAATTCCGGCGCGACAGCCTGCAAGCGAAGTTCTACAAGCCGTTGGAATTACTGCTGTCGCTCAAGTCCTACTCCCTCCACAAGCGGGTGGACCTGACGCTAGATATGACGGAGAGAGGGTTGTATTGGCCTACACACGGTCTGACCATGATCGGACAAAAGCGACTGGATAACGTAGAGACATGTCTTAGTTGCGTGTTGGAAGAAAATATTCAAGGAGACGTGATCGAACGGGTGTTTGGCGCGGGGGCACGGACATCTTCATGAAGGCCATAATTGAATTGTACGGAGCGGATAAGAAACTCTTTGTTGCGGACTCTTTTTGTGGCGTGCCAAAGCCTGATGGGCGGAAGTATCCCGCCGATGCCGTAGAAGAACGTAAAGAGGCTTTCTACAAGTTTGACCAGCTTGCTGTTGCATCACCAGAGGTCCAGGCGAACTTCAGAAGATTCGGACTGCTTGATGATCGGATCGTGTTCCTGAAAGGCTGGTTTAAAAACACACTACCGTCGGCACCGATCGACCATCTCGCACTGATGCGTTTGGACGGCGACCTTTACGAGTCCACCTGGGATGCCCTAACACCTCTATATCCTAAGCTGCAATCAGGTGGTTACTGCTTGATCGACGATTACGGTGGTATCGTCGCGTGCAGGCGGGCCGTCGAGGATTACCGGAAAAAGAACAGGATCAACGCGCCCATAATTGCCGTCGATGGTACAGGGGTATACTGGCGCAGGTCGTAATTTGTTATTTGGCGAGTCTGTCGAAAGAGCTAAAGAGCTTCTACAAGAGAGCTGAACCGATGGGAAGGCCGTGAAAGTCATACCGGAGTCCAGCAGGGAGCAACCACCGAAGAGAATTGCTGACCAGGAATTGATCGATCCCCACGAAGTTCTGCCACACATTCAACGGATGACAGACCAAGAAAGACTGGACGGCGTACTCGCGAGAGGGGTCGCCTGGACTGCGGCTGCAAAGTGGCTGACCCAGATCGTTACCTGGGGTATAACGCTCATTGTCGCGCGTTTGCTCGCTCCGTCTGACTACGGCTTGCTTGGCATAGCAGTAATTTGCCTCAACTTCGTAACTTTATTCAGCGAGTTCGGTCTCGGGACGGCAGTAATTACACTCCAAGACCTGACTTATGAACAAGTTTCGCAACTCAATAGCCTCTCGTTGCTATTGGGTTTTATCGGATTTGGTGTTGCTGCTGCAACTGCATATCCCTTGGGTATTTTCTTCAAGGCTCCCAAAGTCTCATTGGTGATTATTGTAATGAGTATCGGGTTCGTAGTCTCGGCTTTCCGCACGGTGCCTTATGCTCTTCTACAAAAAGACTTGCGTTTCAGGCTTTTGGCCTTTATCGAAGGGCTGCAAATTGCCATTCAGTCAATCTCCACTCTTGTGCTCGCATTCCTAGGCTGTAGATACTGGGCGCTCGTGCTCGGGAACTTATCCGTCAGTCTTACCTCGACTGCTCTGACACTCATTTGGCGACGACAGAGCTTTGCTTGGCCACGATTGTCTCAGATTCAAAAGGCTCTCGTATACAGTTGGCATATCGTCGTGGGGCGATTGAGTTGCGCCGTTTATGATACTTCCGACTTCATCGTCGCGGGCCGAGTTCTCGGCCAGGCGCCCCTCGGGGCGTACACGATGGCTTGGACCTTGGCTCAAGCTCCCCTCGAGAAGCTCAGCAATCTTGTAAATCGGGTTACGCCTTCTGTGTTCGCCGCGATCCAATCTGATTTGGCCGCTTTGCGTCGTTACCTGCGAGCCATAACAGGGGGATTGGCCTTGGTGATATTTCCGGCGACTCTTGGCATGGCCCTGGTTGCGCGCGAATTCGTTCAGCTTGCGCTCGGCTCCAAATGGAGCGGGGTCGTTCTTCCTTTGGAACTACTTGCACTCCACGCCCTGCTTCGATCGAATGTGATCTTGTTGACTCCCGTGCTCAATGTTGTCGGTGAGCAACGATTTGCGATGTGGAATAATTTGATAGCTTTGGTCATACTTCCGATCTCGTTCTACATTGGCAGCCGATGGGGAACGGGAGGTATCGCTGGGGTCTGGGTGTTTGTTTATCCTTTCGTTTTTTTGCCGCTCTATGTGCGTCTGTTCCGAAGGATTCAAATGAAGGCTGGTGAATACCTCGGGGCTCTCTGGCCGGCTGTGAACGGTTGTATCCTTATGACTGTGGCCGTCGGAGTTGTGAAGCGAATGCTTAGCGTGTCGTTGGCTCTGTACTATCGCTTTGCCCTCGAGATCCTTGTGGGAGCACTTGCTTATGTCCTCGCTCTAAGTTTGATACACCGTAATCGTCTGGGCCCATTTTTTCGTTTGGTTAAGAGTTTTCGCCTGAGACCATTTTGAGTTGCTTCAACCGCCATAATATTTAGAGATTGACTGCTGCGTGACCCGATATGCTCTTGGTAGCAAAAATTGAGCGTTAATGATTTGCAGATGCTGATTTCGAATGCGCAGAAGTCACCTGGCAGACCTAAACTCTGTAGACGGACTTCAAAATTCAGCTGGGAGTTTTTCGGCTATAAACCCTAAGCAAGATTTATGGGGCGCCGAGATATCGATTTGGAAGCCAGACATCTTGTGGATGTGACCTATTTGGCCAAAGGCCTAGAAGAACAGACTAAGATGTGAGCCGACATTTGTAACGTGTGACAGGTTGTTCTATCGTTTTCGAGGAGATTTTGCAGTCAGGATAGAAAGTCGCTAGTAATGTCCCAAGATACGAACCGGCCAAGGGGTCACGCGTCCGACTCTGAGCCCACGATCCTCGCAACAGTCGATGGGGCCGTGGAGGTCCTCCCCCTTTTGAACGGTCGATTCAAGGTCACATTGAAACCGCGTGACCGTAGTGTCTTTGTCCCTCTCGCCAGTTGCGAGACTTCTCTTCCACCCGATGTAATAGCGGCTTTTCTCGATTTGTCCTTCGCTTGGCTCTGCGATTCCTTGGCCCGGCACGACGATCCAGACTACGTACAAAAGGTTCTCCAAAATCAGCTTCTGGCCTATGTTGAACCATCGGATTTTCAGGGCAAGCGCCTGCTAGATTTCGGCTGTGGTTCCGGTGCATCCACGCTCTGCATGGGCACATTGCTTCCCGATACGGAGGTAGTGGGCATCGACCTCAACCCACGCAATATTGCACTCGCTCGGCGTGTACTTGCTGTGCGGCAGCTTTCAAATGTCCAGTTTCTGGTCTCCTCGGATCCGAACAGCCTAGCTCCTGGGATTGGCACCTTTGACTTCGTAGTGCTCAGTGCGGTTTACGAGCACCTTCTTCCGGAGGAACGGTATCGGGTGATGCCATTAATTTGGTCAAGCATGAATTGTGGCGGAGTGCTCTTCGTCAGCCAGACTCCCTACCGGTACTTTCCTTTTGAGCATCATTCCACCGGCTTGTGGGTAATAAACTATCTTCCAGATAAATTGAGCCTCTTTCTTGCTCGGAATCTCAGCAAGATAAATCCGGAGACAAATAAGTCTTCAGATTGGACCGTGCACCTGAGAGGGGGTATTCGAGGCGCGACCGAGGTAGAGATTCTCCGTAACTTGCGCCTTTCAGCAGCTGGCCGTCCCACTATTATTCAGCCGAGAAGTCAGGACCGAGCAGCCTACTGGCTTTCTTGCACGAATCCCGAGCGTTACCGACTGCTCAAGAAGTCCGTAGCAGTGCTATTCAGACTAACGGACAAACTCTGGGGGACCGTTCCGAGCATGAACGTGGATGTTGCTATCCGCAAAGATCCCGCATAGGGATGGAAGCAAGTTCTTCCCGACGGGAGTGCCTGTAACGATTACTATGTGGTGGTCGAAGATGCTCTGCCTCGTACCCGTAGCAGGGAAAATCTCGAAGATGACAGTTGACTCCGATGTTGCAGTTTCCGTCCGATAAAGGGAAACTGCTCTAAAAAAATCTTACGCATTAACTATCAAGCGTGCATCCGCTGGACCGCATTTTGCAAATCTTACGACAGAATGATTCTTTCTTGCTTTCTTGGGGGTTTCATGCGCCAGCGGATGCTTTTCAATGAACCGCGTTGCGAGTACACTAAAGAAAATGCCTGATATCCGCACCTCTCTTCGGCTCGCACTCCCACCGAGAGCCTTGCCATTTATTCTAGCTCGAAAGTGGTATCTCTCGTTTTACTTACCTCGTCTTGCCAACTCTTGGTTCGTCAAACGAACACCAGAAGTTCATGGATTCGGTGGCAGTGGGCGCGCACCACATCTCTGGGAGCAACTTCAGAGTGTGAATACATTGGCTCCGACAAGAATGTGCTGGATAATGACCAAATATGGTAGTGACAAAGGTAACGGTTGGCATAATTACACCACGGTGTATTCAGTGCTCTTCAAGGAGTTCCACGACCGGCCTCTGCGGCTCTTTGAACTCGGCTTGGCCATCAACGATCCGGTGGACGTGTCCAACATGGGAGGGCAAGGACGACCAGGAGCGTCCCTACGTGGATGGCGAGAGCTTTTCCCGCATGCACTTGTTTATGGAGGTGATATCAATCGGAACATTTTGTTTCAGGAAGATCGAATCAAGACATATTATTGCGATCAACTTAACCAAGTGGCTATCCGTGACCTTTGGTCGCAACCGGTTTTGCGGGAGGGCATGGATATTATCATCGAGGATGGTCTACACACGTTTGAAGCTAATGTCTCCTTCCTGGAAGGATCAATTGATTGCCTGCGTCCGGGCGGCATTTATATTATCGAAGATATTGCCTGTGAATGGTCAGATCGGTGGTGTGAGCAGGTAGAATCGATCTACGTAAAGAAATATCCAAATTATGAATTCGCGTTTGTCAACTTGTTAACTCCACTAAATACGGCACGGGACAACAACTTGTTAGTGATTCGTCGGAATCGAGAATAGTCCCAAATAAGAATCCACAAAATCCTGCGACAGTCCGAGCCGGTGATCTCAGTGAAGACGTAACCGCAGTAACGGTCGAGTTCGTCACAACGTACCCGCTCGCGGTGTTGCCGTTACTGAACACTACACGTGATGTATTTTGTTGGAGACCAGAGGATTACTATGAATGGTTCCTCGCGATCGTCTTTAAGGGAGCCGCGGAGGCTGCGGATAAACTCCGGTGTTAGGGGCTGCAGCACCAGGGTTCTCTTGTTCCACAAAGGCCACCTGGGTTCCCTCTCTGTGAATACTTGCGTCGAAGCTTGAGAGGAAGTAATGAATGACTAGCTGGCCTTTTGTCGTGACGGTGGATACTTCTGTTTTCATGTGAACTTCGAGGCGTGGGATTTGTACTACGCCGTTGTGAAGGAGGAACAGTTGCGTTGGCGCTCTTGGAACCGTCACGGCCAGGAGGAAACGTCGCGAGCGATAGTTGGAAACCGATGCTGCATTTGATGGCAGGTCACACAAAGTGTGATCAGGTTGTCCAAGGTATCGTCGCCGAGCTAGCTGCGCCTCGCTAAATGATGTACTTGCAAGTCTTTCGACGAACCGCAATTTTTTCACAGCCGCCCATCTCATTCGAGCACGCCGCGGCGACGTAGATTGTAATCTTCGACCCTGAACTTCAGTCGGGTCGCTGCTGGCGAAGTTGCTGCATCGCCTCCTTTAGTACTCGCCGTCTCGGACATTGACGCCAGCCAGGAAATCAACGCAGATCATCTCGAAGCAATATCCTCGTGACTTGTCCGTCCCCAGCATCATGGCTGCCGTAGCGAGGGCTCCGTCAACAACCGGTAACTGGCCTTTGAACAGCTTGAAGTAGATGATTTCCCACGGTTCGGTTTCTTTGCCCGTCAGGTGTTGCTCGACCTCCCTCCTGAATTTTTCCCTCAGGAGTTCCCTGGCCTTGTGCACCAGGGCGCACAAGCAAACTCGGCTCCGTCTTTACGCGCCATCTTGACGAGTTCCCTCGCCTTTGGCTGAAGCGGGCGAAGCCGCAGGAACGCTCGCATGATAATTCTCGGCTGCCACATGTTCGAAAAATGGCTCTGCAATGGTTCATCTTTCGAGATTGAGAACCAACGGAGCTATACTGGTTTGCTTGTGCCACCGAAAGCGGCTGCACAGTCTATGAGCATATGACAATCCGCAAACGGAATCCCACCGCTCTGGACAATCTCAAATTGTCCGTCGTGATACCGGTTTATAACGAAAAAGATACCATATTAGAAATATTGGGGCGCGTTCTCACAACGGACATACCTAAAGAAGTGATAATCGTAGATGATGACTCGAAGGACGGGACGCGGGAAATCCTAGAGAAGATGGCTGAACTGAAGGCAAAGGGAGTGACAACCGCGGCCACCCAGGACGGAGCCGACACCTTCAATTTGCGCGACCTGCGGTTCCTGTTCCAAAGGCCTAATCAAGGAAAGGGTGCCGCTCTGCGACGCGGATTTGCGGAAGCAACAGGCAACATTGTGCTGGTTCAAGATGCCGATCTCGAATATGACCCCCGAGATTATCCAAAGTTGCTGGAGCCGATTGTGGATGGAAGAGCGGACGTCGTTTATGGATCCAGGTTTCTTGGTGGCCCCCAGCGTGTGCACTACTTCTGGCATTATGTCGGGAACAGAATGTTAACCTTGCTATCGGACGTTGTCACGAACCTAAACCTCACAGATATGGAGACATGTTATAAAGTGTTTCGTCGAGAGGTCTTGCAAGGGATTCGCTTGAAATCAAATCGCTTTGGCTTCGAACCAGAAATTACGGCCAAAGTGGCGAAACATAAGTGGCGGGTTTATGAGGTGCCTATCAGCTACGCCGGTCGTACCTACGAGGAGGGGAAAAAGATTACCTGGAAAGATGGTGTCGTGGCCTTTTGGTGCATTATTCGTTACCGATTTAAGGACTAAAAAGAACAATGCCGAGAAACTGGGAATTCGATGACTGCTTCGAGCAGTTTGGCATTGCTTTCGACAGACGCATTTTCAATCAATCTTCGTGAATAACGTGAGTGCGGCCGTGGAATGTTTCGTGGCACTTAGCACACAATGTAATTAGATTTTGTATCGTGTCATCCCCAAGGCTGCTGCGTGATTTCACATGGTGGACGTGCAAATCGTTCGACGTGCCGCAGAGTTGGCAGCGCCACCCGTCTCTTTTGAGCACCTGATTACTAAGGGCTTGGTACTTAGCCAACGGGAGCTTCAACCGCGGCCTTTTCTGAAGAAATTTACTCATGATCTTCCTTGGGCTCCTCATGAGTTTTTTCCGGAAGGTGACACTCACTTGAGGCTGCAGGGTTTTCTGGCGAGACTCATTTTCCGGGGGACATTTCTAAGTTTGCGCCCGCGAGAAAATCGGCGCAGATCATTTCGAGGGAATAGCCCCGTGATTTATCAGTCCCGAGCATGAGAGCCGCTGTCTCCAGGGCTTGCTCGACCACAGGCAGCTGACTTTTGTAAAGCTTGAAGTAGATGATCTCCCAGGGCTCGGTCTCCTGACCTGTCAAATGGCGCTCCACTTCGCGTTTGAATGTATCTTTCGGCAGCTCCTGGGCCTTGTGCAACCAGGTTGCACAATCGAAGTCACGTCCGTCTCGGCGCGCCACTTTGGCCATCTCCGTGGCCTTAGTCCAACCGATCTCTCGAAGACGTTGCTTTGGAATCCGCGTCAAATTCTCGTGAATGGCCATCAAGTAATACGCCTTTCGACGCGACTCCGGGAAACGCTTCTCCAGATACTCATCAAATGATTTCAGGTTCTCTAGTCTCCAATACTGACCTGATCGCACTTCACATAGGTATTGGCCCAGCTCCACAAATCGCCGATCGCGCTCTCGTTCCTTGGTTTGCTCCCAGGACAAGATCTCGTCGATCTTCCCGAGAACGACCAGTGCACGTCGGCGATTCAGCTCCGGGGAAGTCATCTGTCTGTTAATCCACAAGCTCGTTAAGCCAATCAAGATCACTTGCTCCTGGCCGGCGAACCAAATTCGCGTCGACCATCTTCTTGTCATTCAAGCACAGCCCTAAATGCGAACAACTGACACAAGCGTTCTGAGGGAAGCGAATCCCGCTGTGAGCAGGGAACTGACCAGCCTCGACCTGGCCAATCGTCGTCTCGACCAACCGGCCAAACTCCCGGCGTTGTTCTTCCGAGATGGATGACTTCAGGTATTGAATCTCGGGTAGCTGCTTGTGCACGAACACAACGAGTGCAACATCAGAGATACCGCTAATCCAGGAATAGCAGATGAGTTGAGGGTCTAGCGTCAGCAATCCCTCCGGCTCTTCGGGATAGCGAACCGTAGTAGTCTTCCAATCGATCAAATACCCCCTGCCATCGAGAGCGCCGAGAGCGTCTATGTAGGCAACGAACTCATTGTTTCCGGCAAGAGTTCGAAGCATCTTTACCTGCAAGCTCTCTTGCGGACGGTGAATGCGAACGCGGTCATCCTGCGCGAATTTCTGGAGCAGATGGACCCCCTGGTGGGCCAAGCGGTCCCAGGAATCTCCTTTCTTATATTCAAACGGAGTATCCCGAAAAGCACCCCATTCCTTGAAGAGCACTGCGGAGGGGTCTTCTTGGCGGAAGTAAGCGCCAAGTGCAGTTTCAAAGCAGCGACCGAAAACCATCGCTGCACGCGTGTCCTTCTCCCGCCATCCGTCCAGATAGCGGTAGCGATAGCTGCGAGGGCACCGAAGGTATTGGCTAATCTGTGTGTAGCTGTAGGTCACCAGACTCTCCTGTCACTACGCCATCGCGAGCATCCTTCGAGATGAATTCCCATTCGCTGGAGGGCGCAAATCCTGCAAGATCCAGATAAGGGCGACCAGCAAAGACTTTCTTCGTGGTTCGTAGGACTCCCGTGAGACCGACCAGGGCCTTTTCGTCCACCTCGTCGCGCCCAAGTAAATCGCGGTCATAGCCAAAATCGCAAAGGAACCAGTTCAGTCGCCACAAAGCCTTTGTGGTGGCGTAGAGTCGACCGGAGATTTTGCGGGAGGCGAAATCCTGGGGTTCGAGTATCGCGAAGCTGAGAACGAAGAACGGCTTCTGCGGATGCCAACGATAGTAAGCGCGATCGACCCGCACGAGGAATACGCCCTGCAGGACTTCATCACCGCGTGATCCTTCTAAATGCAAATCAGGGAAATGCCGTTTCATGAATTCACCTCCTCAGGCTGGTTGTAGCCATTCAATTTGCAAACCAGTGCGGCCCGATCTTTCGAGGCTTCGTCGGCCAATGTCGATACGAAAGTTTCAACCAAATCGCGGCTAGCTTCTTTGAGGGTTGCGGTACCGCAGAAATCTGCGGCGTAGGCTTTCACAAGGGAAGGATCGAGGTTGTGCTGACGAATCAACACGCACAGTTGGTCACGCAATCGCGGCTGGCCGTTGCTTGAGCCGTTCGATCCGGGATGACCATTGGAATGCGGTGTGGCTGCCAGAGGCTTTTGCGGAGCCGAGAACGACCCGAGCTCTTCGACACTGCAAAGCCCGATTCCGTAGGCTTTTCGGAGAGCTCGGTTGACGGCTCGCGTTTCGGCAACACGCATTTCGGCGCCACGGACAAGAGGAGACGTGTTGGAAGGATCGGCATCGCCGTAGCCGACGAAACCCTTCGAAGACGGACTCTTGAAGACCGTTGCCTTGAAGACCCAGCGACCGGTTCCGAAATCCGAAAGGCGTTCTTGAAGGATCGTCTTGATCCCGCGACAACCTTTGCGGGAAGCAAGCTGCAAGAGTCCGGAATGGGTCACATACCATCGACCATCCAAGAACTGCAGATCGCCGGCAGCGACTGAGAGAGAATACCTAGCAGTAAGCTCTCGAAGACCGCGCAGGGCTACACGCGAGGGCTCGCCCCACAATTGACGCGCGAGCTTTGCATTGGCGCGAAAGGTGACAACATTCCTGTTCATGAACCCTCCTTGGTTGCGCGTCCAAAATGAATGCTGTAATGAAAAAGGTTCGAGTCCCGTTTCTTTGATTGCTCTCTGTCGCCCAACCGGGGTAAAAGAGACAAGTTGAGAAACCGGAGCTTTTGAGACAAGTCTAAGCTTACTTTCATACTTCTATATTAGTTGTATATAGCTATGGTGTCAAGGAAGCATTTGAAGCCAAAAGCCTACGCGATCGACTGGATTGCTGTTGGTCGAAGGATAAGGAGCCTGCGAGGATTTGATATGACGCAGGCAGATTTTGCGAGTCGGATTGGTGTGAGCCAGAGTTATTTGTCTGCCGTCGAGCGCGGGCGCAATGAAATTGGTGCTGAAGTCTTGCTTGCTATCGGTCGAGAATTTAATAAGTCGCTGGAATGGCTACTCACTGGCGTGGAATAGGTCCGTTTGACGGCTGTCCTGAATCGAAAGTGTCGGGCAGGGAAGTGCTGATTCACTCGAGTCGAACGCATAGTCTGCCCAGCAACAACTTGTTTCTTGACTTACCTCAAGAAGTCGAAAATTGCAAAACGAACTTAGCTAAGTTTTCCACTTTTAGAAAGTTGGCCTTTTATGAGTGTGTCGTTCTATGGGCTTTTGAACGTTTCGCCGTAGCATAGGCATGACGTGTGTTGTGGCTCAGCGGGCAAGTGAGTTACTGCGCAGGTATTGCGACCGCTCCGATAGCCCAAGAGTCACCGCCAGTATCAGCGCAAGCAAAGGATCTGTGATCTCGGCCACCCTGCCCGGAAGGTGGATTTGGATCCCTTCGATTGCGCCTAATAACAACGCTACGGCGACGGCCGCCCGGGCTAGGCGCCAGCCGGCGGCACGCAGGAGCCAGATCGCCGATCCATACCAAAAACATTTCCGCAGAAATGTCAGCATGCCGAACTCCCGGTCAACGGCGAGAATCCCACTGAATGGTATCCAGGAGAATGGATTGGCGACGCTGGTCCAGTGATAGGGAGCGAGGCCTCGCAGGATCAGCAGGGACACCATCAAGACGGCCACAAGAACTACGCGCCGCGGATATCCGCTTAAGAAGTATAAGCAGATATATGCCAGCAGTGCGCCCGCCAATTCGGACCAGGTTACGGTTCTGCCCGCTATTAGGAGTCTGGCCGGAAGCACCAGAAGCAGGAGCGGGAACAATCGGCGTATCCGCTCCTCGCCCAGCACATTCTCTAGCAGCTGGGCTACGACTAACCACTCAACAAAATACGTGAATGTATCGAGTGGAGAGACCGACACGGCTGCGAAGAGGTCGCGGAATTTCTCGGTCAGTTTGGTCCGGCTCAACGCCGGGAACAGAGGAAATACCTGATATGCAAGCCAGGTGTAGAAGAGCAGCACAGCTCCGGATGGATACAGGAACTTAGCTGTTTCTGCTCGGGCCAAGAAGCGCTTTATCCAGTGCTGATAGAGGGAGCCTAGGGCCACACCGAGTGCAGTGCCGCTGACATTACAAACTACGTCAGAAGCGCTGCATTCGCGCGCATCGTCGAACAATTGGGTCATCTCGATGCTGCTCGACAGTGCGAGCGCAAACAACAACGTCACGGTCACGGCAGACGCGGTGCGAATATTCTGGCGGAGCGCGAGAAAGCTAAACACGCCGACTGGCATGTAAAGCAACAAGTTGACCGCGATATCGCGGAAGAGGAATCGGTCTATGACCGTCGGCCAAGAATGAACAAGCACCCAGAGGGGGCTGCCGGCTAGTTGTGTCGAATGGAAGTCCCATGGATACAGGGATCCGTACACGATTAGCGCAATCACAATTAGGAGAATGCGATACAAGCTGGACCTGACTCCTCCCGCATGCGGACCGGCAACGATTGCTATATTGCTGCGACATCATAGCACCCTGCTGCAGCCCCCTGTTTGGCGATCCTGATTTTACCTAGTCGGTGTCCAGTCTTAGCGGGCCTGCACCACGCACCGTTTCGCGAGTGAACCCTTCCGAGTATAATCAGCCAAGTCGTCTTTTCTGTTAGATGTCCGCGATGTTTCCTTTGGGTTTAGGAGACGGGTTGTCAGTCTCGGCTGAATCCTTTTCGAATACTGGGCACGTTGAGACGCGGTTGTGGAGCCGGCGGCTAGTGGTGTGGTGTGTGATTTTGGCAGGACTGATTTTAATGCTTTACGCTTCAGTGATCAACAGTTTGGTCCTGCAGTGGTGGAATGACCCCGACTATAGTCACGGGTTTTTCGTTCCGCTCGTCTCGGGCTACATTCTATGGCACGAGCGCCAGCGCTGGACGAAAACAGAAATCAAGCCAAGCAACTTTGGATTCGTAGTGATGCTTGGCGCTATTGCTCTTCTTTTGCTTGGCTCTCTGGGGGCCGAACTCTTTATCAGCAGGTTCTCCTTGCTGGTCTTGCTTGCAGGAATGATTCTGTTTTTGGCCGGTTGGAAGATGCTGCGTGCCGTTTCTTTTCCCTTAGGCTACCTAATGTGGATGATTCCCATTCCCGTGATTATTTACAATCAAATCACATTTCCGTTGCAATTAATTGCATCCCGCCTCGCCACCGCCAGCCTGGAGTTAGTTCAAGTTCCAGTCTTGCGAGATGGCAATATTTTGATTCTCTCGAACTATTCTCTGGAGGTAGTGGAGGCTTGCAGCGGAATTAGGTCGCTCATGACTCTAGTGGCCCTGGCTGTCGCCTTCGGCTACCTCGTTTCGACGCGGCGTTGGATCCGCTATGTCCTCGCCGCGCTCATGGTTCCCATAGCAGTCGTCATCAACGCGATCCGAATCATGGGCGCGGGTCTCCTGGCCCGCCATTTTGGCCCCGCGGCAGCGGAGGGATTTTTGCACGGGTTCTCTGGTTGGGCTATTTTCCTCGTTGCACTCCTATTGATGTTCAGTAGCTATTTGATCCTGCGGCACATTGACGAACTTAGAGGAAAAGCGGCGAATGCTTAGAGCCTTCGGATCAATACGATTGTGGGTTACGGCCGCTGTTCTACTCGGTGCGTTTATTCTTTTGCACGGCGTGAGTCACGGCGAGCCAGTTGTTCCGCATCAGCCGCTTCGTAACCTTCCTTACTCGGTCGGAGCATGGTCAGGCCAGGAGCGCCCGTTATCAGAACGAATCGTGCAAGCCGTCAGCGTGAGTGACTATACGAATCGAGTGTATTTTTCCGATGGAGTCGCTCAGATTCAGTTGTATGTGGGTTACTATGGAAGCCAAAAAGCTGGAGACACAATCCACTCGCCGAAAAATTGTTTGCCAGGATCGGGCTGGGATCCCGTCCGTTCTGGGTTCGCCACTATCTCCGTTGCCGGAGGGCGCAAGATTGTCGTAAACGAATATGTGATCCAGCAGGACCAAAATAAGCAGTTAGTTTTCTATTGGTATCAGGGTCGCGGACGAGTTATCGCTAGCGAATATGCGGGCAAGTTCTGGATGGTGGCTGACGCGATCTCTCGGAATCGAACAGATGGCGCTTTAGTTCGTTTGATTACACCGATTAACGATAGTGAAGCCAGCGCCCGGGCTCGGCTTGTCGGTTTTACCCAAAGTATTTTTCCCCAAGTAAATGAAATAATACCGAAGTGAACCTCCTGGGAACGACGGAGCAAAAACATGCAAGGCGACAGAAAGCTGAGAACGACCGTGATAGCAATTTTCGTGACTCTACTACTCGGCGCGTGCGCGCGTGATCCACAGAAAGCGAAGGCGAAATATCTCGCCGAGGGTCAGAAGTACATGAAAAAAGGCCAATACGGCGACGCCAGCGTCGAATTTCGCAACGCTCTCCGGCTCGATCCCCGCTTTGTTGACGCCTATTACCAGCTCGCTCAGGCTGACTTAGCACAGCGCGATTGGCAAGGGGCCTACGCGTCCCTCAAGAAAGCAATTGAGCTTGACCCCGGGCGCCTAGATGCCAGGCTGGATCGCGGTCGCCTTTATCTCGCTGCACGGCAGTTCAATAATGCTGAAGACGAAGCAAATTTTATCCTCAAACAGCAACCCAGTGATGTGGGCGCGTACCAGCTCCTCGGCGCGGCACTGATCGGAGATCAGAAACCCGACGAAGCGCTCGCAGCGTTTGCGAAGGTTACCGAGCTACGCCCGAACGATCCCAGCGCCTACGTAAATATGGCTTTGGTTGAAATCAGTTTGCACCGCTCGGCTGATGCCGAACAGCACTTGAAGAGGGCAGTGGAGGTTGATCCCAAGTCCGTACAAGCCTATACCGATCTGGCGAGTTTCTATCGACTACAGAACCAGCCTTCAAAAGCGCAAGATGCCCTCCAAGACGGAGTAGCAAAGAACCCAACGGCAACCTCGCTATACATCGAATGGGCCACCATGCTGGCGAGCCAAGGCAGAAAAGACGAAGCCGAAGCGCTTCTTGAAAACTTACGCAAACAGCTTCCCAATTCCGCTGAAGCGGCTGTGGCCATCGGCGATTTCTATTTCCAACGGAAACAGACGGATCAGGCCTTGGCAGAGTATCGTCGAGGCCTTTCGGCTTCACCTAACAATTTGGAGATCAAGAAACGAATGCAGGACGTCTACGTGACTACTGGCCAAACGCAATTGGCGATTGTCTTAGATAAAGAGTTAATGAAGAGTGCGCCAAAAGACGTTTTTGTCCGCATCAATCATGGGCGGTTGCTCATGGCGCAGGCCCAACCGCAGGACGCAATTATCTTCCTGCAAAAGGTCACATCGGACGCTGCGGACTCACCGCAGGCTCACTATTATCTGGCAATGGCTTTCTGGCAAAACGGCGATATGGGCCAAGCCCGAAACGCACTGATGGATGCTCTAAGGGTTTCTCAGGGATTTCCCTTCGCCTTGCAGGCTTTAGCGCGTCTAAGCTTAGCGCAGGGGAACGCGTCAGATGCCCAGATTTACGCCCAAGAGTTGGTTCAGCGGTTTCCCGCAAACCCAGATAATCGTCAGCTTCTTGCCGACGCGCTGGCGCGACATGGGAAACTGCGGCCGGCGGAGGAGCAGATCCTTGTGGCAAGACAGTTGGCCCCCAACGACCCGGCGATTCACGTCAACCTGGCGCAAATTTATTCAGCGGAGAAGAAATGGGTAGACGCACAGAAAGAGTTTGAGCTAGCTCTCCAGCTTGATCCGCACAACACAACCGCCTTGGCAGAACTGGCAGACTTCTTGACAGCTCGAAACGAATCCGCTCGAGCGCTGGCCCTCGTGCAGCAATACATTGCTGCCAACCCGAGGGATGCGAATGGCGACGTTATTTTGGGCTCGCTAAACTTTAAATCGAAGAATTATAGTATTTCGCAGGCAGACTTCGAGCGTGCCATTCAAATCGATCCCAATAACATTCAGGCTTACTTGAAACTTGGGCAAGTCTTCGAGAAACAGGGACATAGCGACCTTGCAATTGCGCCGTATCAGAAAGCGCTCGACTTACAGCCGAAACTTGCGCCGGTTGCCGCGATGATCGGGAACATGTATTTGGACAAGGGAGACATGGAGACCGCTCGCAAGTATTATGCTCAGGCTCTTGCCTCTGACTCAAATTTCGCCGTCGCAATGGCCAACACCGCTTGGGTGGATGCACAAGAAGGTAAAGACCTCGATGTCGCGCTGGGCATGGCGGAGAAGGCCAAATCGCTCGAGCCGGACGTGCCGACCATTACCGACACGCTAGCATGGGTGATGTACAAGAAGGAAAATTATTCCGGCGCGATCCCTCTGCTCGAGGAGTGCATCAAGAAGACACCTAATTCTGCCCAATTTCATTACCATCTCGGCCTAGCGCTCATGGCCGCCGGTCAAAAACAACCTGGTAAGGCCCAGCTCCAGGCGGCCCTCCAGCTGAATAAGCTCGACCCCGCCGACAAGGAAAAAGCCCAAGACGTCCTGGGACAGCCCAATTAGCCCTTCTCACGCTAGCACTCGGAGAACACGCTCCCTTAAGAATGGAGTTATTGCTTGCCAACTAACGTTTGCATTTACCAAATTGGAACTTTTTTGTAACATGCCATACAGAACCTCGCGGCGTACTGCTAGTACTGAACCCACTGGTCCCAAGCTTGTGGAAAAAATAAAAATAATTTGCGAAATCGTGTATTAGTTGTTGACTTGTGCGCAAAGCTAGACTATGAAGGTTGTT
>Ga0302325_10002707_pt1 | contig 42656 bp, 37 predicted proteins | sample Palsa_T0_2_FD_201948 | JGI IMG/M metagenome (GOLD analysis project Ga0302325, IMG submission 201948) | Peat permafrost microbial communities from Stordalen Mire near Abisko, Sweden - Palsa_T0_2 | ecosystem: Environmental > Terrestrial > Soil > Palsa > Peat permafrost | place: Sweden: Abisko... | reverse complement strand
TCGAGAGTCCGAGCAGCCGCAGCGAGCGCTGGATCAGCCGGCGCACCGTCTGTGAGCGGTTCAGCGCCATGCCAGGATTCTGAAACACGATCTGCAGCGCCTTGCGCTGTGAGCGCGTGCGCTCGCCAGCCAGGGCGCCCAGCGGCTCGCCATTCAACTCCAGCCTGCTGCCGGCGTCGGGCTTCGACAGCCCGAGCAACACCCGGGCGAGCGAGCTCTTGCCGCTGCCGGACTCGCCGACGAGGCCCAGCGTTTCCCCGGGCCAGAGCTCGAGCGTCACATCGTGCAACGCCTGCAGCGACCGGCCCGCCACGGGATAGGTCTTGGACAGATTTTGCGTGCGCATCAATGGCGCCTGCGTACGCGTGCTGGCGCCGAGCACTGCTGCGACGCGCGCGGGCGCATCCTCGGGGCCATGCGGCAGGCTGGCCGCGCGCTCGGGATAGAAGCACCGGCTAAGGCGCGCGCCCAGGGCAACCGGTGGCGGCGCCTCGTGGCGGCAGTGATCGGTGGCATTGCCGCAGCGCTCGACGAAAACGCACTGGCCGCTGATTGACCCGGGCGTCGGCAGGAAGCCCGGTATCGTTTCGAGCCGGCCGTGATCCTTGCGTCGCCCATGGCGGGGTACGCAGCGCAGCAGGGCGACAGTGTAGGGATGGCGCGGGTCGCCAAAGGTCTCGGCGGTTGTGCCCTCCTCGACCAGTTCACCGGCATACAGCACGCCCACCCGATCGCACATGCGGCCGATCACTGCCAGGCTGTGGCTGATGAACAGAATCGAGGTATGGAGCTCGGCGCGCAGCCGCGCGATCAGCTCGAGCACCTCGGCTTCGACCGTCGCGTCCAGGCCGGTGGTGGGCTCATCGAGAATCAACAGCGCCGGATCGCTCGATAACGCCATGGCGATGATCACACGCTGCTGCATGCCGCCCGACAGCTCGTGCGGATACAGATCCATCACGCGGCGCGGGCTCGAGATCTGCACCCGCGCGAGCATTCCGGCCACGCGCTCCTGCGCCGCGTTGCCCTTGAGCCCCTCGCTCACCTCGAACACTTCGGCCATCTGCCGGCCGATCCGGATCGTGGGGTTCAGCGCCCGCCCGGGGTCCTGATAGACCATGGACACGCTGCGCGAACGCAGTCGGCGCAGCTCGAGCGCCGACAGCCGCATGAGATCGCGCCCATCGACCAGAATGCGGCCATTGCTGATGCGCCCGTTGCGCGCCAGATAGCGGATCGCGGCCAGCGCCACGGTCGACTTGCCGCAGCCGGATTCGCCGACCAGCCCGTAGGATTCGCCGGGACGGATCGCAAGGCTCAGATTTGTCACCACCCGCCGCTCGCGGGCGCCAACGCGGTAGACCACGTCGAGTTGCTCGATGCGCAGCGCGTCGGCAGGGGTGGCGTTCATAGCTCGAACAGGCCCTGAAGTCCGTCGGCCACGAGGTTCACGCCGATGATCAGCGAGGCGGTCGCCGCGGCATCGAACAGCACGGTCCACCAGTAGCTGCCGATCAGGCTGTAATTCTCGGCAATGGCGATGCCCCAGTCGGCCGACGGCGGCTGGATGCCGAAGCCGATGAAGCTCAGCGACGCCACGAAGAAAATGGCATAGCCGAGCCGGACCGTCATCTCCACGAGTGCGACCGGCAGCACGTTGGGCAGGATCTCGATGAACATGATTGCCAGCGCGCCATCGCCGCGCAGCCGCGCCGCCGCGACGTAATCCAGGTCGACCTCGTTGAGCGTGGCGGCGCGGACCGTGCGCGCGATCAGCGGCGTGAACACGAAGCCGATCACCAGCACCACGGTCGCATTCGAGGTACCCACGGCCGCGAGCGCCATGAGCGCCACGATCACCAATGGCAGCGCCTGCAGCGCCTCAATCACGCGGCTGACGATATCGTCGGCCGCCCCGCGCGCGTAGCCGATCAGCAAACCCAGCACGGTGCCCAGCACGCTGCCCAGTGCTGTGGCCAGCGGCGCCACGATCAGGATATCGCGCGCGCCGATGATGACGCGCGAAAGAACATCGCGCCCGAGCTGGTCGGTGCCGAACCAATGAGCCATGGAAGGCGGCGCGAGCGTGGCGAGCAGATCGTCCGCGTACGGATCGAGCGGCGTCATTCTGCTGCCGAGCAGCGCGCAGGCGATCCAGAACAGCAGGATCGCCAGGCCGACCCACAGCGCCGGCGATCTCACGTGCGGCCCGACCTGATGCGCGGATTGAGCGTCGAGCTCAGCAGATCCGCCAGCAGCGAGGCGAGCGCATAGACGGCGCCGACGGTCAGTACGGCCGCCTCGAGCATGGGGAAGTCCTTGGCCTTGGCAGCCGAATAGATGAGACCGCCCATGCCGCGGTAATGAAACAGCGTTTCAACCACGACCAGGCCGCCCACCAGATAGCCGATCAGGCTCGCCGTCACCGTGATGGTCGGCAGTAGCGCATTGCGCAGCACGTGCCGCCGCAGCACCGTCGACCAGGGCAAGCCCTTGAGGATTGCGGTCCGGGTGTAGTCGGCGTTGAGCGCCTCGATGGTCCCGACCCGTGCCACGCGGGCGATATAGCCGAAGAAGATCAGCACCGGCGGCAGCGCCGGCAGGATCAGATAGCGGATCTGGGTCAGTGCTCCGGCCCCTTCGGGCCAATCGGCCGACATCGGCAGCCAGCGCAGCCAGACGCCGAAGATCAGGATCAACACGATCGAGGAGATGAATTCCGGGACGATGCCCAGGGACTGTCCGAGCAGCACCAGGCTGCGATCGCTCCAGCGCCCGGCGCGCAGTGCCGCCCAGACGCCGCCGGCAATGCCGAGCGGCACGACCAACACGAAGGCCAGCGCCGCGAGCTTCAACGAATTGATCAGGGCATCGGCGACAAACGGGGCGACCGGGGCGCGGAAGCTGAACGAGCGGCCCATGTCGCCGGTCACGAAATGACTGATCCAGTCCCAATATTGAATCGGCAGCGCCCGATCGACGCCCATCTGGTGGTTGAAGGCTGCCACCGAGCGGGCGTCGGCCAGCGGGCCGAGCACGGCGCGCCCGACGTCGCCCGGCAGCAACTGTCCGCCCAGGAACACGAAGATCGACAGGATTGCGAGCGTGATGAGGGACAGCAGCGCCCGCTTCATCAGAAATTTCAGCATCACGTTGGTCGCAGTATAGCAATGCGTCCGGCTATCCTAAGCACTGCGGGCACAGGAGCGCGGCGTTTTGTTTCAACCCAGACTCGAAATGCGCCATCTGCGCATGCTGCAGGCCATGGCGCGTACCGGCAGCGTGACGCGCGCCGCGGCGATGCTCGGGCTGACGCAATCGGCGCTGAGCCATCAGATTCGCGAGGCCGAGCGGCGGCTCGGGCTCGATCTGTTCGTGCAGAGCAACCAGCGCATGCAGATGACTCCCGCGGCGCTGAGTCTGAGCGAGGAGGCCGGGCGCATCCTGGCGCAGCTCGAGCGGCTCGAAAAGGAGATCGCGCGCGCCGGCGGCATGATGCGCCACATCGTGCGCATCGGCTGCGGTGCCTACAGCGGTTATCGCTGGCTGCCGCACTTTCTCAAGGGCTTTCAGCAGCACGCCGCCGACATCGATATCGAGGTCGTGGCGGACGCGACGCAACGGCCGCTGCAGGCGCTGCTGGAGCGCGACATCGACGTCGCCGTCACCTCGGCCACGCCGGACAAGGCCTCGACGCGCTCGCTGCGGCTGTTTCGCGACGAGCTGATCCTGATCATGGCGCCCGATCATCCGCTCGCGGGCAAAGGCGTCATCCTGGCGCAGGATCTGTCGGATCAGGTCTATATTTCGTACAGCGCCATTGCCGAGAAGGGGCATGAGTACGAGCGCTTCATCAAGCCCGCACAGGTCTCCTACCGCAGCATGTTGAAGGTGGAGCTGACCGAGGCGATCGTCGAACTCGTGATCGGCGGCTTCGGCATCAGCATCCTGTCGCGCTGGGCGGTGAACCACTACCTGCGTACCGGCGCCCTGGCTTCGGCGCGGGTCACGCGCAAGGGACTGCACGTTAACTGGTACGCCGCCACGCGCAAATCGGAGCCCGACGAGGCGCCCGCCTGGCGCATGGCGCTGGCGCTGAAGCACTGGTGCGACAACGGCCAACACGGCTTCGACGGGCTGCCGCGGGACTGATAGCATCAACCACCATGTTCATCACGGCGCGGCGCAACGCCGAGGAGTTGACCCTCGAGTTGCAGGGCGAATGGCGGGCCACTCAGACCGAGGCCATCGAGGCCGAACTCAAGGCCATTGATTTCACCGGCGCGCGCCGCGCGCTGCTGGCCGCCGGCAGCTCGCACCTGGATCTGTCCGGCGCCTGGTTGTTGCACGATTTCCTGGACCGGGCCCGCAAGGCCGGGCTCGAGCCGCGCTTCGACGGCGCCGCGCCCACGGCCCTGGCCCTGGTCGAGCGCACCTATGCCGGCGAGATGCCCTCGCAGGTCGGCGACAGCGACTGGCTCGACCCGGAGCGGGCCATCGAGGACATCGGCCGGCGCGCGGTGCGCGGCTGGCGCAGCTTCGTCGCCGGCCTGGAATTCGCCGGCCGCCTGTTCGTGGCGCTGCTGCGGGCCTTCGGCAGCATTCACCGGCTGCGGCCGATCGCGGTCGCGCGCCACGTTTACGATACCGGCATCACCGCCATTCCGATCGTGTCGCTGGTCGGCTTCCTGATCAGCGTGATCCTGGCCTACATGGGCGCGCAGGAGCTCGGCAAGTTCGGCGCCAACATCTTCGTGGTCGATCTGGTGACCGTCGGCGTGCTGCGCGAGCTCGGCGTGCTGCTGACCGCGATCATCGTCGCCGGCCGATCGGGCAGCGCCTTCGCCGCCGAGATCGGCGCCATGCAGCTCAACGAGGAGGTCGATGCGCTGCACGCCATCGGCATCGATCCGATCGAGGCGCTGGTGGTGCCGCGAGTGCTGGCCATGCTGATCGCGCTGCCGTTGCTGACCATAGCGGCCGACGTGGTCGGCCTGGTCGGCGGCGGCCTGCTCTGCCACACGCTGCTCGACATGTCGATGCTGCAATATCTCAACCGCGTGCAGAGCGCGATTGCTTCGACCACATTCTGGGCCGGGTTGATCAAGGCACCCGTGTTCGCCTGCCTGATCGCCGGGGCCGGTTGCGCCTGCGGCATGCGCGTGCACGGCTCCTCGCGCGAACTCGGGCGCCTGACCACGCTGGCCGTGGTGGTCTCGATTTTCACCGTGCTCGTGGCCGACGCCCTGTTCGCGGTGCTGTTCATGAAACTCGACATCTGATGGCCGCGCTGCTGGAAGTGCAAGGCATCGTCAACCGCTTCGGCAGCCAGACCGTGCATGCCGGGCTGGATATGCAGGTCGAACAGGGCGAGGTGTTCGGCGTCATCGGCGGTTCCGGCGCCGGCAAGTCGGTGCTTTTGCGCACGATCCTGGGGCTGCGTCGCCCCAATGCCGGCACGGTGCGCTTCCTCGGGCGCGATCTGCAGCAGCTCAATCCGTCACAGCTGCACGCGCTGAAGGCCAGCTATGGTGTGACCTTCCAGGAGGGCGCGCTGTTCAGCGCGCTCAACGTGCAGCAGAACGTGCAGGTGCCGATGCTCGAGCATCTGCAGCTCTCCGGGCGCACGCGCGATGAGCTGGCGCTGCTCAAGGTGCGGCTGGTCGGGCTGCCGCTGGACGCGGCGGTCAAGTACCCGTCGCAGCTGTCCGGTGGCATGATCAAGCGCGCGGCGCTGGCGCGGGCGCTGGCGCTCGATCCGCTGCTGCTGTTTCTCGATGAGCCGACCACCGGATTGGATCCGATCAGCGCCGCGGCGTTCGACCAGCTGTTGATTTACCTGCAGCGCGAGCTGAAGCTCACGGTAGTGATGATCACTCACGACCTGGACACCATTTTTCGCACCTGCAGCAGGGTTGGCGTCATCGTCGATGGCCGCATGATCAGCGATACCCTGGCGGGCATCGTCAACAACCCGCATCCCTGGATACAGGCCTACTTCGGCGGCGAGCGCGCGCGCGAGCGCGTAGGGCGGCAACATGGAGCGTGAAGCGAACTACGTCGCCGTCGGAATATTCGTGGTGCTGATGGCGGTCATGGGCGTGCTGTTCGTCTACTGGTACTCCGACAGCCGCGATCACCGCGACTACGAGCGCTACGAGATCTATTTCGACGGCACGGTCAGCGGCCTGTCGGAGGGCGGTCCGGTGCGCTATCTCGGCGTCGACGTCGGCCGCGTGCAACGCATACGCATCGATCCGCGCGCGGCCAATCGTGTCCAGGTGGTCGCCGACATCGACGCGACCACGCCGATCTCGGATCGGACTCTGGCGCAACTCACGCTGCAGGGCGTGACCGGGCTGCTCTATATCGACCTGGAGCAGCAGCGCGAGGACGATAACCGGCGGCGCATCCTGGCCGCCGTGCCCAGCGAGCGCTACCCGGTCATTCGCTCGGCGCATTCGGACCTCGATCAGTTCCTGAGCAGCCTGCCGACACTGACCGCGCGTTTGAACGATCTGGTCGATCGCGGCTCGCGCATGCTCTCGGACGGCAACATCCAGTCGGTGGCACGTCTGATCGGCAATCTCGACCAGGCGGCCTCGGGATTTCCGCGCCTGGCACGCAGTATCGACACTCTGATCGACACGCTGAACGAGGACTCGGCCGACGCCAAGCGCCTGATCAACGAGCTGCAGGCGACCACTCAGACCGGCGGCGTCGACTTCCTGGCAGCGATGCAGAAACTGCGTGCCACCAGCGACAATCTGGCCAGTGCCAGCGGCACGCTGAACACGTTTGCGAGCGAGAATCGCGACCGGCTCAATGGCTTCGTGAGCGACGGTTTGCCGCAGTTCGAGGCGTTGCTGCGCGACAGTCGCACGGCCGCGCAGCAGATCAGCGAACTCTCGCGCGGCCTGCGCGAGAATCCCTCGAGCCTGATTTATCAGCCGCCCGCCACCGGCGTGACGATACCGCCATGAGGATGCCCATGCGTACGCTGCCGGGGTTGATGCTGCCCGCGTTGATGCCGGCGATGGTGCTGACAGCATGCTTCAGCGGCTTGAACAGTAAGGTGCCGGCGCAGCAGCGCTATGTGCTGCAACCCACGCTGGCAGTGCCGGCGGCAACCGAGGCGACGGCGGGTGCGGTGGCGCCGGCCGCCGGCAGCGTGCTGGTGATGCGGCCCAGCGCCGCGCCGGGCCTCGCGGGTGAAGGCATTGCGGTGCTGCGTCCCGGCGCACGTCTGGACTTCTACAGCAATGCCCGCTGGGCCGCCGATGCGCCCGTGGCGCTGCAGAGCCTGGTCATCGATGCGCTGCGCAGCGCCGGCCGCTTCGCGACCGTTGAGTCCGACAGCGGGCCGTTCGCCGCGCAGTACGTCCTGAGCCTGGATATCGAGCACTTCGAGGCCGACTACCCCGCGCAGGGTCCGCCGACCGTGCGCGTCGCACTGGTCTGCAGCCTGGGCAGGCGCAGCGACCGCGGCGTCATCGTGAGTTTCACGGCGCGCAGCGAAGTCAGGGCAGAGGCTGATCACATGCAGGCCGTGATGGCCGCCTTCGAGCAGGCGACCGGCGAGGCGCTGTCGCAGGTGACCGCCAACATCGTGCCCTAGTCAGTCGGGCGCGGCCGACTCGAAGCGTTCGCGCGCCAGCCGGATCTCGGCCTGGTGATCGCGGATCCAGCGCATGACGGCGTCGAGTTGATCCACCAGGCTCGCGCCGAGCGCGGTCAACGCGTACTCGACGCCGGGTGGATGGCTGGCAGTCACGTGCCGGGCGATCAGACCATCGCGCTCCAGGGCACGCAGCCGCAGTGTCAGCATGCGCTGAGAAATCCGCCGCTCGATCCCCACGGTGCTGACCAGGCGGCGCAGCACCGCGTGCCGGTAGTCTCCGGTGCGCAGCAGATGCAGCAGCAGCATGCTCCACTTGTCGCCGACGCGCGCGAACAGCTCGCGCATCGGGTCCTCGCGCCGGATCCCGTCGTGCGCCATGGTGCGCACCATGGCCTGCAGCCGCTGCAAGGCCTGCGCCGTGTGCGCCGCGGGCGTGCTTGGCCGCAGAATGCTTTCCAGCCTGAGCATCACGGCATCGACGTCGAAGGTCGGCGGCTGGTGCGGGAACACAGTTGTGCCTTCTTTACTCATCTGGTGCGGGTGCTTATGGTGCGCGATCTTAACTCCACAAAATCCGCTTCGGAGCGCTATCGCAATGGCTGATACCTATGATGTCCTGGTCATGGGCGCGGGACACAACGGCCTGGTGGCGGCCGCCTATCTGGCCAAGGCCGGCAAGAAAGTGCTGGTGCTCGAGCGCAAGGCCTGGCCGGGCGGCGGCGTGGTCACACGCGAGCTCAATACCCCGGGCTACTGGCACGATGAGCATTCGAGTGTGCACATCATGATCCAGGGCAATCCGATGATCCGCGACGACGAACTCGGACTGATCGCGAAGTTCGGACTCAAGTACCGGTACGGCACGCCCTACGCGATGATCTTCGCCGATCAGCGCACGCTGATCGCCTACAAGGATCTCGATCGCACCTGCGAGGGCATCGCAAAATTCTCCGCGCGCGACGCCGAGACCTACCGCCAGTTTGCCCTGCGTGCCATCCAGATGCTGCCGATGTTCGGCGCCGGCCTGTACGCGCCACCCATGCCCATGGGCGCCTTCTTCGCCATGATGGATCAGAGCGACGAGGGTCGCGAAGTGCTCGAGGCCATGCAGCGCAGTTCGCTCGAGATCGCCAACCAGAGCTTCGAGAGCGAGCACGTCAAGATCTGGCTGCTGCGCCTGGTCAGCGAAAACCTGCAGGCTCCCGATGAGCTCGGCACCGGCTTCGGGATGTACCTGATGCCCGGACTCATGCACGGGTACGGCGTATCACAGCCGGTCGGCGGCAGCGGCAAACTCAGTGAAGCGCTGGTCCGGTGCATCGAGCATTACGGCGGTGAGGTGCGCTGCAACGCCGAGGTTCGCAAGGTGCTTAGCTCCGGCGGCCGTGCGGTAGGTCTGGAGCTGGTCAGCGGCGAGCAATTCAAAGCCAAGGATGCCGTGATCGGCGCGCTGCATCCGCATGTGCTGCGCCGGTTCGTCGATGGCGTGCCGGAACGGGTGCTGGCGCGCGCGGAGCGCGCGACGCTGGCGGCCTTCAGCCTCATGGTCAGTCACTATGATCTCAAGCAGCCGATCAAGTACTACGCCGGCGAGGAGGTCGCGCAGGCGATCATGCTCGAATTCATGGCCAGCGACCGGCTCAACGACATGCTCGATGACTTCGATGCGCTCAAGCGCGGCCGCATCTCCGAGCGCGTGCTCGGTGCCGGCGGCGACGAAAGCATCAATGATCCCAGCCGCGTTCCCGCCGGGGCCGGCCTGTTCCACGGCATCACTTTTGCGCCGTATGAACTCGAGGAGGGCGGCGCGGCGCGCTGGGACGAGATCCGCGAACAGATGGGGGATCGCAGCCTGCGTCACTATCAGCGCTTCGTGAGCAATCTGACCAGCGACAACATCGTCCACCGCAGCATCGTCACGCCGCTCGATCATGCCCGCAACATGCCCACCAGCATGGTGGGCGGCGATGTGCATGGGGTGGCGCCGTATTTCTATCAGATCGCCGGTCATCGGCCGACACCGGATCTGGCGCAATACACGGTTCCGGGCGTCGAGCGCCTGTACCTGGTCGGCCCGTTCCTGCACCCTGGCGGGGGCGTCTATGGCGCGGGCCGCGGTACCGCCATGCGCATGTTCGACGATCTGAAGCTCAACTTCGAGAAGGTGGCCAGCGCCAAGGTCAAGTGACCTCAGCGCCCAGTGAGCTCAGCGCATCGTCACCAGCTCCTCGGCGCTGGTCGGATGTATCGCCACCGTGTCGTCGAAGTCGCGCTTGCTGGCGCCCATGCGCACGGCCACCGCAAAGCCCTGCAGCATCTCGTCCGCGCCGGTGCCGATCACGTGCAGACCGATGATCTTCTGTTCCTCGCCCAAGGTCACCAGCTTCATGGCCACGCGCGGCTTGCGCGCCGTGAGCACGTGGAACATCGGCACGAAGCTGGTCTGATAGACCTCGACCGCTTCGCCATGGCGCCGGCGCGCCTCCTGCTCGCTCAGGCCCACGGTGCCGATCGGCGGATGGCTGAATACCACCGTGGGAATATTGTCGTAATCAAGTTTTCGCTCGGCCTGGCCGCCGAACAGCCGATCGGACAGGCGCCGGCCGGCGGCGATGGCCACAGGCGTGAGGCCCGCATGCTGCGTGACATCGCCGATGGCGTGCAGATGTTCGAGGCTGGTGCGCTGGAACTCATCGACCAGCACGTGACCGCCGGCATCCAGCGCTACCCCGAGCGTATCCAGTCCCATGCCGAGCGTGGCCGGCGTGCGCCCGACGGCCCAGATGACGCTGTCGAATGGGCCCATCACACGCCCGTCGGCGATGCGTAGCTCGAGCGCCCCGCTGGCGTTGCGCTCGAGCGCCGTCGGCACCGCGTGAGTGGCGATGCCGATGCCGTCATCGCGCATGATCTGCATCAGCGACTCGCCCAGCATGGAGTCGAAATGCCGCACGATGCACTCGTGGCGTAACAGCACCGTGGTGCGCGATCCCAAGGCCGAGAAAATGCCGCTGAGCTCGGCGGCGACGTAGCCGGCACCGACCACGGCCACGCGCTCGGGCCGCTCGCTGAGCTCGAAGAAGCCGTCCGAGGTGATGCCGAGGGTCGCTCCGGGCAGCTGCGGGATCATGGCGCGGCCGCCGGAGGCCAGCACGATCGCCCCGCCCGAAATCGTGCGCTCGCCGACCTGGACCGACTGCGCCGACAGCAGCCGTGCGTGGCCACGCAGCAGATCCACGTGCCGGCGCTCGAGGTTGTGCTGGTAGATGTCATTGAGCCGCAGGATGAAGGCGTCGCGCTCGGCTTTGAGCCGCCCCCAGTCGTGTTGGCCCAGTGTCAGCTCGAAGCCGTAATCGGCAGCATCGTGCAGCGCGTGCCCGAGCTGGCCGGCGTTCCACATGATTTTCTTCGGTACGCAACCGACGTTGACGCAAGTGCCCCCCAGGCGGTGCATCTCGATCAGCAGCGTCCGGGCGCCATATTCGGCGGCCCGCTGCGCGCAGGCCAGGCCACCGCTACCGCCGCCGATCACGATCAGGTCATAGTCAAAGGCCATGCCGGTACCTTGGGGGCCTGCGCCCTGTAACTTTTGACAATGTTACACCCCGCACTCAGGGCTAAAATGAGCGCTCCCGAGACATAGGTGGAACCGATGGCGCCAGGCACGAACGATAACCCGCTACTTCAGGACACGCCGCTGCCGCGCTTCGACGCGATCGCGCCCGAGCAGGTCGAACCCGCCATCTCGCGCCTGATCGCCGAACAGCGCGCGCGCGTGGCCCAGATCGAAGCCGAGCCGGCCCCGAGCTTCAAGAGCGTGGTCGAGCCGCTCGAGGAACTGCAGCACCGGCTGAGCCGCGTCTGGTCGCCGGTCGGGCATCTCAACGCCGTCATGAACTCCGAGCCGCTGCGCGCGGCCTATAACGCCTGCCTGCCGCTGCTGTCGGAGTACCACACGGATCTGGCGCAGAGCGAGCGGCTGTATCGCGCCTATGCGCACGTGGCGCAGAACGAGGCCAAGGCATTGGATGGCGTGCAGCGCGAGGTGATCGAGCACGCGCTCAGGGAATTCCGCCTGGCCGGCGTCGCATTGGACGCCGCTAGCAAGGCGCGCTTCAAGGCCGTCATGATGGAGCTGTCGCGGCTGTCGGCCAAGTTCGAGGAGAACGTGCTCGACGCCACCAATGCCTGGTCATACCCGGTGCGCGACCGTGGCGAGCTCGCGGGCATCAACGAGGGCATTCTCGAGCAGGCGCAGCGTCGGGCCGCCGAGCAAGGCAGCGAGGGCTGGCTGTTCGGACTGGACCAGCCCAGCTATGTCGCCGTCGTCACCGATGCCGAATCCCCCGCGCTGCGACGCGCCTTCTATGAGGCCTGGGCGACCCGCGCCTCGGACCGTGGCCCGAGCGCGGGCAAGTACGACAATACGACGGTCATGGAGGACATTCTGCGGCTGCGGCACGAGGCCGCGCAGCTGCTGCAGTTCAACAACTTTGCCGAGTATGCGCTGGCCAACCGCATGGCGCGCACCGTGCCGGAAGTCACGGACTTCCTGCGCCAGCTGGTGCGCGCGGCCAAGCCGGCCGCCGCCGCCGAACTGGACGAGCTGACCCGGTTCGCGGGCCGCAAGCTCGAGTCCTGGGACATCACTTTCTACTCCGAGCGCCTGCAGCAGAGCCGCTACTCGGTCTCGCAGGAGGAACTGCGCGACTACCTGCCGCTGCCGCGCGTGCTGCAGGGTCTGTTCGAAGTCGCCGAGAAGCTGTTCGACGTGCGCATCCGCGAACGCAGCGGCGTGCCGCTATGGCATGCCGATGCGCGCTATTTCGAGGTGCAGGCGCCCTCCGGCGCACCGCTGGCCAGCTTCTACCTCGATGCCTACGCGCGCCCGCACAAGCGCAGCGGCGCCTGGATGGACGATTGCATCGGTCGCAAGGCGCTCAACGGCCAGACCATCCTGCCGGTGGCCTACCTGGTCTGTAATTCACTGCCGCCCTCGGGCGATCGTCCGGCATTGCTCACGCATGACGACGTGGTCACGCTGTTCCATGAATTCGGCCACGGCCTGCATCACATGCTGACCCGGGTCAACTACCCGAGCCTTGCCGGCATCAACGGCGTGGCCTGGGATGCCGTGGAGCTGCCCAGCCAGTTCATGGAAAACTACGCCTGGCAGCGTGACGTGTTGAACCGCATTTCCTCGCACGTGCGCACCGGCGAGCCGATTCCGGGCGAAAAGCAGCGGCAGCTGATCGCAACGCGCAGCTTCCAGGCCGGACTGCAGACCCTGCGGCAGGTCGAGTTCGCGCTGTTCGACATGCGCATGCACGCCGAATACGACCCTGCGCGTGGCGGCCGCATCTACCAGACCTTGGCCGAGGTGCGCGCGGAGGTCGCCGTGCTGCAGATCCCGGACTGGAATCGCTATCCGCACAACTTCGGCCATATCTTTGCCGGCGGCTACGCCGCCGGTTACTACAGCTACAAATGGGCCGAAGTGCTGGCCGCCGACGCCTTCAGCGCCTTCGTCGAGCGCGGCGCCTTCGATCGCGATACCGCGCGCCGCTTCCTCGACAGCATTCTGGCGCGCGGCGGCAGCCGCGACGCACTCGAGTCGTTCGTCGAGTTTCGCGGCCGCAAGCCCGAGGTCGCCGCATTGCTGCGTCAATACGGCATCGCCGCCTGAGTCATCGCGACTGGTAGCTGATCAGAACCTTGGAGAAGAAGTCGTAGATGCCACTCTGGCCCATGCGCCGGGCGTTGGCCAGCTCGCCGGCCTTGGTGGCGTAGAGCACGTGATCGTCCGGCGCGACCAGCACGGCCGCCGGAATCCCTTTTTGAATCGGATTGCCGTAGTGCCTGGCGAGATCCAGATTCCTGTTGAAATTGCCGACGTCGATCTTAACCACCACGAATCGTGAGTCGATCAGCGCGGCGCTCGACCCGTGCATGGCCTGGTCGAGGTCGCGGCAATCCTCGCACCAGTTGGCGCCGAATATGACCAGCAGGTCTTTGTTCTGGCTCTGCGCCTGACTCAGGCCGCGCTGCAGCGCGGCGTGGGCGTCCGCCGCGTCATCGTATGGCAGTGATGCCGCCAGGGCCGCAAACGACATGCCAAGACCCAGCAGCACCCGAAGCAGTGATTTCATTGCGGACACCTCAAAAGTGGTAGCTCACCATGACCTTGAACAGTACTGCCGGCACCAGCTGCCCTTGAGTACCTTCGATGGCCACGGACGAGGCGGCATTGGCATAGTGATAGACGCGAAACTCGGCATCGCCGTATACCTGCCATCTGCCAAAGCCCGCCTCGAGCCCGGGCGACAGCAGCAGCCGATGGTAGCCGCTGTTGGCTGGATCCGCATTCACGCCGCTGTCGTGCAGCCGATCGGAGCCGATCAGCTGCAGCAATGTCGCCAGCGTTCCGACCTGCCCGAGCGCGATGTTGTCGTACAGGGCTCCCACCGCGGCGTCGATCTCGTTTCCCGGACGATAACCCTCGCGGGTGTTGAATGGCCGGTCCAGCAGCACTTCCGCGAACCACTTCAGATGCGGGCCAGCGCCGATGCTGCCCACATGGTAGCCACCGAGCAGCAGATCCGTGGTGCCGGTACCGATCGATGAATCGCGATCGAAGTTGGGATAGGTCCAGTCGCCCGTGGGCAGCTTCAGGCCGAAGGTCAGCCCGGTCGACAGATCGGATGAGAACCCGCTGTAGCGGGCAGTCAGTCGAGTGTCGCCGATCGCGCTGTGACGGAAGGTGGTCACGTCGGGCAGCGCAGGCGTTCCGACATCGGTGCGGAACAACCGGTCCCAGTAGGGCAGTTCCAGCGTGGCGCCCCAGTCGTTGTTGAACTGATAATCCAGTCCCAGGTCGCCGAAATTAGTCTGCAGCTCCTTGTCGGTGTTGGCCGAGGCAGGCGCAGCATGTGAACCGACCCAGTTCTGGTTCTGATTCATGTAGTCATCCTCGAGATACACGGCACCACCGGGCTGCGAGGGCAGCATGGTGACGGTCCCCACGTCGAACACGCCGCACCCGCAGGCACAGGCGAAGCCTGCGGCCGGCGCCAGCCCAAACAGCAGGGCCAAGGCCCTCGACTCTGCAACAGACATGTGAACTCCCCTTGAACACAATCGGAGGAGCCGTTGCGCCGACGGCTGTCATGCCTGCGGCGGCGGCCGATGCGCGCTCAGTGAGCGCGGCGTACTCAGACTTCGCGGGGCGGGGGCGGCGCGCGCGGGGATTGCGTGCGCGGTGCGGGCTCGAAATGGGCAATCTGCGCTGCCAATGTCAGCGGCGGCGCTGACCGTGGCATCGGCAGGCTCATGCTCGTCAGGGCCGGTAGCGCGGCGAATGCCGGACTGGCCCCATAGGGGCAGCTGCTGTGGTCCCGGGTGTCGCCGTCGGGATGGTGCGGCGCGGGCACGTCCATGGGCACGCCCATGGGCATATCCATGGGCATATCGGCCGACATGGCCGTCGCCGCCGGCACCGGCGCATAGCCCGCGCACAGCACCAGCCGCACGCCGTAGCCCGGGCCAAACATGGGCATGAAGCCGAGCGGAATCAGTGAGCGCAACAGCAAACCGGGCAGCAGGATCGCCAGCCACAGGCGTCGAGCCGTTCGCCGGTTACTGGTCAGCACCGCGTACCTCGAAGGACACCTGCAACGAGCCGCCATCCGCGAAGCGCAGCGTGATGGGCGCGTGATCGCCCGGCTGCAGCGCCCGCTTGGGTTGCATCAGCATGAGATGGTAGCCGCCGGGCGCAAATTGCAGACTGCTGTGTGGCTTGATCAGGAGCGAGTTTACGCTGGCCATCTCGCTGACTCCATTCCTGGTGTCAGTATGATGAACACTGACTGCGCCGAACTCCGGGCTGTCCGCGCCGATCAGCGCCTGCGATGCGGCGCCGGTATTGGTCAGGGTCATGTAGCCGCCGCTGGGCACACCCGCGGGCAGCCAGCGAATCCAGGCCGCCGTGACTTCAATGCTCGGGATGCTTTGCGTGGCCCGCGTGCCCGCGCTGAGCACCACGCTCGCTGCGACCGCCGCGATCAAGCCGATAGGCGCCTTCATTGGACGGCTACCTTAGCGCAGTGCGATACACTCGCGCTCCGATGATCAGCCTCGAAGTTCTGCGTCGCTACGCCGTCGCCCGCTCGCTGTTTGCCGCCACGACGCTGCCGGAGGCCATTGCACGCCTGGGCTTCGTTCAGGCCGATCCCATTCGCGCGCCGGCGCGCGCGCAGGATCTGATCCTGCGTCACCGCGTTCACGACTACCGCGTCGCAGATCTCGAACGGCTTTATCCGCAACTGGCGATCGAAGAGGACTACTTCGTCAATTACGGCTATCTGCCGCAGGCGCATCTGTCCTTCCTGCACCCGCGCACGGCCGCGGTGCGGCGCGGCTCTCCCACCCAGCGGCGCATCGAGGCGCTGCTCGCGTTCGCGCGTGCTCGCGGTGAGGCGCATCCGCGCGAGGCCGCGGCCCACTTTGCGCATGGCAGGGTGACGAATTACTGGGGCGGCGCTTCCAGTGCCTCGACCCAGCTTCTGGATCGGATGCACTACCAGGGACTGCTGCGCGTGGCTCGCCGCGATAACGGCATCCGCGTGTACGCGGCCCGGGAAGCCTCGCCGTGCAGCGCGAACGCGCCCAGCCGCCAGGCGCGGGCCGATGCTCTGCTGCAACTGGTGGTGTCGCTGTACGCGCCGCTGCCCGCCGCCAGTCTGTCGCAGCTCATGAACATGGTGCGTCATGCCGCGCCGCAACTGGCCCGGGAGCTCAAAGTGGCCGCCACCGGGGCCAAGCGAGTGCTGGCGCACGCGAGCGTTGATGGCACGGTGTGGTACTGGCCGGCCGATGAAGTGCCGGGCCAGCAGCCGGCGGACCCGCAGGCCTGTGTGCGGCTGCTGGCGCCGTTCGACCCGGTGGTCTGGGACCGGCGCCGGTTCGAGCGGTTCTGGGGATGGGCCTACCGGTTTGAGGCCTACACCCCGCCCGCAAAGCGGCGGCTCGGCTATTACGCGCTGCCGCTGTTGTGGCGCGATCAGGTGATCGGCTGGGGGAATGTGTCGGTCAAGGCCGGGCGCCTGAGTCCGACGATCGGCTACGTCAATGCACGCGCGCCCAAGGAGCGCATATTCCGTCGCGAACTGGAGGCCGAGCTGGCGCGCGTTGCCGACTTTCTGCGACTGCAATAGCGCACGGTCTGAAGCTGCGGGCCTACATGCCGCTCCAGGACTTGCACCAGCCCGCGGCCTTGACCAGCTTGCCGGGAAACAGCGTGCAGGTTCCCTGCGCGGCGCCGTCGGCTCCGCCGTACACCGAGCAATTCGAACACAAGGCACCCTGCGGTGCGTCCTTGGCGCGCTTGGCGTCGGCCACGTAATCCAAGGCCTTGGCCGCGGGGTCGGATTCGCTCAGCAGCGGCAGATCGGCGGCGGCCGCCAACGGTGCCAACGGTGCCAGAGACAATCCGGTCGCGAGTTTGCGCAGCACCGCGCGACGGGCCGCATTGGTGAGCTCAGCCATGGCCCATAGTCTACCCGATGCCGTCTAGCCGATGCCGAGGCCGGCATAGCCGAGCAGCGTCAGCACGCCGAGCAGGGCGTATACCACGGCCGCCACCAGCCGGATCGATTGCAGCGGCACGATTCGAGTCACGTGCTGGGCCAGCAGCACCGTGGGCACGTTGACCAGCATCATGCCGATCGTGGTGCCGGACACCACCGCGATCAGATCGTGATATTTGGCGGCCAGCGCCAGCGCCACGATCTGCGTCTTGTCGCCCATCTCGGCCATGAAGAACGCGCTGGCGCTGACGACGAAGGCGCCATAGCCGCTGCGAGCCCGGGTTGCGTCCTCGGCCTTCTCCGGCAGCAGGGCCCATGCCGCCAGAGCCAGGAAGGAGATACCGAGCGTCCAACGCAGGATCTGCGGGCTCAACAACGATCCGAGCCATTGGCCGAGCACGGCCGCGAGCAGGTGATTGGCCAGTGTCGCCACCAGGATGCCGAGGATGACGGCCAGAGGGCGCCGCAGCTGTGTGGCCAGAATCAGCGCCAGAAACTGGGTTTTGTCGCCGAGCTCGCCCAGCGCGATCGAGGCGATGCTGATCAGGAATGCTTCCATGATGGATCCTAAGTCGGCTCGTCGCGCTGGGCCAGGCGATAGCCGACGCCGGTCTCGGTCAGCAGCCAGTGCGGCCGAGCCGGGTCGGGCTCGAGCTTGCCGCGCAGTTGCTTCATGTAAACGCGCAGGTAGTGAGTCTGCTCGGTGCTGGCGGGTCCCCAGACCTGCTGCAGCAGCACGCGATGCGTCACCACCAGGCCGATATGCTGCGCCAGCACCTCGAGCAGCCGGTATTCGATCGGTGTCAGGTGCAACTCCTGCCCGGCATCATCGCGCGCCGTGCGCGCCTTCAGATCGATGCGCCAAGGTCCGATCGCCAGCAGGGCACCGGCGGCGCCGGCACTGGCGCTATGGCGCAGCGCGACCTGTACACGCGCGCTGAGCTCGCGCGCTCCGAACGGCTTGCTGATGTAATCATCGGCCCCGGCCTCGAGCGCCGCGACCTTGTCCGCCTCGGCACTGCGAGCCGACAGTACGATGATGGGCACGCGCGACCAGGCGCGCACGCCGGTGATCACCTCCATGCCATCGCGGTCCGGCAAGCCCAGATCCACGATCACCAGATCGGGCTTGTGGGTACGCGCCGCGCTCAATCCCAGTGCCGCCGTGTCGGCTTCGATGATGCGAAACTGCTCGAGCCCGAGCAGAGTGCGCAGCACGCGGCGCAGCTGCGGGTCGTCTTCGACAATCAGGACGGCGCGGCTGGCTACCGTCATGATGCCGGCAGGTCCTCGAGCTCCGGCATGGGCGCGGGCTCGGCGGACTGCGGCACGCTGAAGCGGAACGCGGCGCCATGCGGGGCGCGATTCTCGGCCCAGATGCGGCCCTGGTGCAGTCGCACGATGGTGCGGCAGATCGCCAGTCCCAAGCCGATGCCGCCGGCTGCGCTCTCCGGCGCACCGCGCTGGAACTTCTCGAACAGTATCTCGGGATCGCTGCCCGGCAGCCCCGGCCCGTCGTCCTCGACGCTGATCTCGACCTGCCGCCTGAGCGCGCGCGCACTGATGCGGATCTCGCTGCCCGCGGGCGTGTACTTGCTGGCGTTATCGAGCAGGTTCTCGAGCACCTGCTCGATCAGACGGCCATCGACCTGCAGCCACGGCAGCTCCTCGGGCAACTCGATGCGCACGCGGTGCTGACGCAGCCGCGCCTCGAGCCGGTGCAGCACCGAACCCACGAGCTCACCGAGTTCATATTGCTCGAAGCGCGGCTGGATGGCGCCGGTCTCGAGGCGAACCAGATCGAGCAGCGTCGTGATGCGCTCGCTCATGTGCGAGGCCTCCTCGCTGACCGAGTTGGCAAGCGCCCGCCGGTCCGCGCCGCTCAAGGCATCCAGGTTGCCCGCGAGTGTCGCGGCGCCCCCGGCGATGGTCGCCAGCGGCGTGCGCAGATCGTGAGAAATCGAAGCCAGCAAGGCATTGCGGATCGCTTCGGTCTCGGCCCGCACTTCGGCGGCCTGTGCATGCACGGCGAAATCGGCGCGCTCGAGCGCCAGTCCGATCTGGGAGGCGAAGGTCTCGAGCAGCCGAAACTGCTCGGGCAAGGTCACGCGCCGCGCATTCTGCGGCAGCACCGCCAGCACGCCCAGCACGCGCTCGCCGCCGGCGAGCGGCAGATGCACGCCGGCTGCGCCGCTCAAGGTATCGGTGCCGAGCCCAGCCGGTTTGTTGTGATCCAAAACCCACTGCGCGACTCCGAGGTCAGCGCCGGTGTAGGAGTCCTCGCGCGGCGCGGCGCGTGGATAGAGCATGCGGCCGTGCTCGTCCGGGAACAGAATCACCGAGCGGGCTCCGAACACCTGGCTGACGTGGATGGACGCGACCGCGGCCATCTCATCGCGGCCGCGGATCTGGGCCAGCTGGCGCGTCATGGCGTACAGCAGGGCCGTGCGTCGCTCGCGATATCCCGCCACGCGCGCCTGCAGCCGTACGCTGGCGTTGAGATTGCCGATGATCAGCGCGACGATCAGCATGATCGCGAAGGTGATCAGATACTGCACATTGCTGACCGCGAACGAGTAGCGCGGCGGCACGAACATGAAGTCGAACGCCAGCACGCCGAGCACGGCGCTCAAGCTTGCCGCGCGCCGGCCGCCGTAGACGGCCACCAGGGCGCTGCTGAGCAGATAGATCATGACCAGGTTGGCTTGCGCCAGCTGTGGAAAAAATCGATACAGCAGCGAACACAGTGCCGTCGCAGCCAGTGTCGCGGCCACGGCCAGCGCATAGCGAGGCCAAAGCCGCTGCTCGAAACCCGACGGCGCCACGCTGCTGTCATCGGCGGCCGCCGGCAGCCGGCGTTGTGGCGCATCCTCGCCGCCGATCACCAGCACGTCGACATCGCGCCTCGCCGACAGGACCTGCTCGGTGGTCGATGGCCGCAACAGCCGCCGCCAGCGCGGCCGGTTCGGTGCGCCGATCAGCAGGCGCGTGACGTTGCGCGTGCGCGCGTACTCGAGCAGCTCCGCGGCCGCCGAGGAGCCGCCGAGCGTGATCGCCTCGGCGCCCAGCGACGCCGCCAGGCGCAGTATGGCAATGCGCCGGTTGCGCTCGGCCTGCGACAGACGGATCAGGTCCGGCGTCTCGACGTACACCACCAGCCACTCGGCATCCAACCCGTCCGCCAGGCGCTTGCCGGCGCGGGTCAGGCGCTCGGCCTGAGCGTCCGGACCCACGGCCACCAGCAGCCGCTCGCGCGCCGCCCAGGCGGCACGCACCGACTTCTCGTTGCGGTACTCGCGCATGGCCTGATCGACGCGGTCGGCGGTCTTGCGCAGCGCCAGCTCGCGCAGCGCAATCAGATTGCCCTTGCGAAAGAAGTTGTCGAGCGCGAGCTGCGCCTGATTCGCCACGTAGACGCGACCTTCGCGCAGCCGCTGCAGCAGATCGTCCGGCGGCAGATCGACCAGCTTGACCTCATGGGCGGCGTCGAATATGCGATCGGGCACCGTCTCGAGCTGGCGCACGCCGGTGATCTGCGCGACCACGTCGCTCAGCGATTCCAGATGCTGCACGTTGACCGTGGTATAGACATCGATGCCGGCGTCGAGCAGCTCGTCGATGTCCTGCCAGCGCTTCTCGTGGCGCGGCGGCGGATCCCCGCCGCTGATATTGGTATGCGCGAGCTCATCGACCAGCAGCAGCTGCGGCTTGCGAGCCAGCGCCGCGTCGAGATTGAATTCGCGGCGCACGCCGGTGCCGAATTTCATGACCAGCGGCGGCAGTTGTTCGAGCCCGGCCAGCAGGCGCTCGGTCTCCTCGCGACCGTGCAGCTCGACATAGCCGACCACCACGTCGAGGCCTTCGCGGCGGTGGCGCTGCGCGGCTTCGAGCATCGCATAGCTCTTGCCGACGCCGGCGTTGGCGCCAAAGAAAATAGTCAGCCGGCCGCGCTGCGCACGCACCGCCGAGGCCTGGACCTGCGCCAGCAGTTGATCCGGATCGGGCCGGTTATCGTTCATCTAGGGCGAGATTGAGCTCCAGGACGTTGACGCGAGGCTCGCCGAAAAGACCCCATTGGCGCAAGCGCGTGTGCGCGGCGATCAGGGCGCGTACGCTCGGCACCGCCAGGCCGCGCGCGCGCGCGACGCGCCCGAGCTGGTATTCGGCCGCCGCCGCGGAGATGTCCGGATCCAGGCCGCTGGCCGATGCCGTGACCAGGTCGACCGGAATCGGCAGTGCATTGTCCGGGTCGGCCTGCCGCAGCGCGGCGATGCGCGCCTTCACGGCGTCAAATTGTGCCGGATTGGTCGGTCCGAGATTCGAACCGCCCGAGCCCAGACCGTTATACGGTTGCGGCGTCGTCGCCGATGGCCGCGGCCAGAAATACTGCGGCTGATCAAACGGCTGGGCGAGCAGCTCGGAGCCGACCACCTGATCGCCCCGGCGGATCAGCGAGCCGCCGGCGGCACGTGCGCAGCACATGGCGGCGATGCCGGTGACGGCGAACGGGTAGATCAGCCCGGTCAGAACGGTGAATGCCAGCAGGCTCAGCAGCGATTGCAGCAGCAGTTTTGCCATGATTGCCGCCGTCAGGTCCAGCGCGCCGCCACCAGCACCAGATCGATGAGCTTGATGCCGATGAACGGCACGATCAGCCCGCCGAGGCCGTAGATCAGCAGATTGCGCCGCAGCAGCGCGTCGGCGCCGACCGGCCGATAGCGCACGCCGCGCAGCGCCAGCGGAATCAGCGCGATGATGATCAGGGCATTGAAAATCACCGCCGAGAGAATCGCGCTGTCCGGGCTGGCCAGGTGCATGATGTTGAGCGCATTGAGTGCCGGGTAAGTGCTGGCGAATGCCGCCGGGATGATCGCAAAGTACTTGGCGACGTCGTTGGCGATGCTGAAGGTGGTGAGCGCCCCGCGCGTGATCAGCATCTGCTTGCCGACTTCGACCACCTCGATCAGCTTGGTCGGATTGGAGTCCAGGTCGACCATGTTGCCGGCTTCTTTGGCGGCCTGCGTACCGCTGTTCATGGCGACCGCAACGTCGGCCTGCGCCAGAGCCGGGGCATCGTTGGTGCCATCGCCACACATGGCGACCAGACGGCCCTGCTGCTGCTGCTCGCGGATCAACGCCAGCTTCGCCTCGGGCGTGGCCTCGGCCAGGAAATCATCGACACCCGCCTCGGCGGCGATGGCGGCGGCTGTGAGTTTGTTGTCGCCGGTGATCATGACGGTGCGGATGCCCATGCGGCGCAGCTCCGCGAAGCGCTCGCGAATGCCGCCCTTGACGATGTCCTTGAGCTCGACGACACCGAGGGCACGTGTGCCCTCCGCCACCACCAGCGGTGTCGCGCCCTGGCGCGCGACGGCATCGACCTCGCGCCGCACTTCCGGCGGCAGCGCGCTGCCCTGCTCGGTCAGCCAGCGCTCGACCGCGTCGGCGGCGCCCTTGCGAATGCGACCACCCTCGAAATCGATGCCGCTCATGCGCGTCTGCGCGCTGAAGGCGATGAACTGCGCTCCCAAGGCGTGCAGATCGCGGCCGCGCAGGCCGTGCAGCTGCTTGGCCAGCACGACGATCGAACGTCCCTCCGGCGTCTCGTCCGCCAGTGAGGACAGCTGTGCCGCGTCGGCCAGGTCCTCGGTGCTGACTCCGGGGGCGGGGATGAAGCGCGAAGCCAGGCGGTTGCCGAGCGTGATGGTGCCGGTCTTGTCCAGCAGCAGCACGTCGACGTCGCCCGCGGCCTCGACCGCACGGCCGGAGGTGGCAATCACATTGGCCTGGATCATGCGGTCCATGCCGGCGATGCCGATCGCCGACAGCAGGCCGCCGATCGTGGTGGGGATCAGGCACACCAGCAAAGCCACCAGCACCGTGATCGAGATCGGCGTGCCGTGGCCGGCGGTGGCGACGCTGTACAGAGAGAACGGCAGCAGGGTTGCCGTGGTCTTCAGAAAGATCAGCGTCAGGCCCGCGAGCAGGATCGCCAATGCGATCTCGTTGGGCGTGCGGGCGCGCTTGGCATTCTCGACCATGGCGATCATGCGATCGAGAAACGCTTCGCCCGGATTGGCGCTGATGCGCACGTGCAGCGTATCGGACAGCAGGCGCGTGCCGCCGGTCACGGCCGAGCGGTCCCCTCCGGCCTCGCGGATCACGGGCGCGGACTCACCGGTGATCGCGCTCTCGTCGACCGAGGCGGTGCCCCAGATCACCTCGCCGTCGCCCGGAACAGTATCGCCGGCCTCGACCAGTACCAGATCACCGCGCCGCAGCGCGCTCGATGCGACCGTGGCATAACGCTGGTCGGTGCGGCCGTTCGGGAAACGGCGCGCCATCACATCGCGTTTGCTCGAGCGCAGCGAAGCCGCCTGTGCCTTGCCGCGTCCTTCGGCCAGGCTCTCGGCGAAGTTCGCGAACAGCAGCGTCGCCCACAGCCACAGTGCGATCGCCAGCACGAAGCCCGGGCGACCCTCCTCGGCGAGGCCACCGCCGAGCTGGATCAGCCACAGCGCCGTGATCAGCACGCTGCCGACCAGCACCACGAACATGACCGGATTGCGCCACTGCACCCAGGGCGCGAGCTTGATGAATGAATCCTTGATCGCCTGCTTGACCAGCGGCGGATCAAACAGCGGGCGCGACAGCGCGACGGTGCTCATGGCACGCTTGCGCGCACGTGAAACTGCAGCTCTTCGACGATCGGACCGAGCGCGAGGGCGGGGATGAAGGCCAGTGCGCCGACCACCACCACGGTCGCGGCCAGCAGCACCACGAACAGCGGCGTGTGGGTGGCGAGCGTGCCGGCGCCCGCCGGCACTTTCTTCTTGCTCGCAAGACTGCCGGCGATCGCCAGCACCGGCACCATGAGCCAGAAGCGCGACACCCACATCACCAGCCCCAGCAGCGTGTTGTAGAACGGGGTGTTGGTGGACAGGCCCGCAAAGGCGCTGCCGTTGTTGTTCGAGGCGGAGGAGAAGGCATACAGGATCTCGGAGAATCCGTGCGCACCGGGGTTGGCGACGCCGGCACGGCCGGCGGCGCTGGCCACGGCGATCGCGGTGGCCACCAGAGAGCAGAACGGCGGGATCAGGATGACCAGCGATGCCATCTTCATCTCATAGGATTCGAGCTTCTTGCCCAGATATTCCGGCGTACGCCCGACCATGAGGCCGGCAATGAATACGGCGACGATGGCGAACACCAGCATGCCGTACAGTCCGGAGCCGACGCCGCCGAACACCACCTCGCCGAGCTGAATCAGCCACATCGGGATCAGTCCGCCGAGCGGGGTATAGGAATCGTGCATCGAATTGACCGAGCCGTTCGAGGCAGCGGTCGTGGCCGTGGCCCACAGGGCCGAATCGGCCACGCCAAAGCGCGTCTCCTTGCCCTCCATGTTGCCGCCGGACTGCTGCGCGGAAGAGTGCTGATCGACCACGGGCGGATAGTCGGCATTGCCGCGCGCCTCAGCCCACGCGGCCAGGCCGAGCAACGGCACGAACAGCACCAGCATGGTGGCCAGCAGCGCCAGTCCCTGGCGCCTATCCCCGACCATGAGCCCGAAGCTATAGCACAGGGCGGCCGGGATCAGCAGGATCGCCAGGGTCTCCAGGAAATTGCTCAGCGGCGTGGGATTTTCCAGCGGATGCGCCGAATTGGCGTTGAAGAACCCGCCGCCATTCGTGCCCAGCTGCTTGATCGCGATCTGGCTCGCGGCGGGTCCGAGCGGAATCGCCTGGACATCGATGCGCGTGGCCTGGCTGTGCGTGTTGCCGGCCGCGTCGGTGACTGGCTCGTCGACCGTGATCGGATTGATCAACGCCGCGCTCTGGTAGGGTTGGAAGCTCTGCACCACGCCTTGCCCTGCCAGCACCACGGCCAGAATCAGCGACAGCGGCAACAGCACGTACAAGGTGGAACGCGTGAGATCGACCCAGAAATTGCCGATCTGCTGCGCGCCCTTGAGCGTGAAGCCGCGACAGAACGCGACCAGCACGGCGATGCCGGTCGCGGCGGACAGGAAATTCTGTACCCCGAGCCCCGCCATCTGCGTCAGATAGCTCATGCTCGATTCCCCGCCGTACCCCTGCCAGTTGGTATTGGTCGCAAAGCTCACCGCGGTGTTGAAGGAAGAGTCGGCCGAGATCGCGCTCATGCGTTGCGGATTCCACGGCAACCAGGCCTGCAGGCGCTGCAGCCCATAAAGCACCAGCGTGCCGAGAAAGTTGAACAGCAGCATCGCCAGCGCATATTGCTTCCAGCTCATCGCGACCTGTGGATCGATGCGGCACAGGCGATAAAACCCGCGCTCGAGCGGAGCAAACAGGCGTGCGGCGGCACTGCGGCCATCGAACACCGCGGCCATGTAGGCGCCCAGGGGCTTGATCAGCAGCAACAGCACGATCAGGAACAGCGCCAGTTGCAGCCACCCGACAGCGCTCATGTCAGAACCTTTCCGCCTTGAGCATGGCGTAGACCAGATAGCCGAACAGCCCCAGCGTCAGGATCAGGGCGACCCAATACAGCGCGCTCATGGGCGATCCAGCAGCCGCCCGCACAGCACTATGCCGCCCCAGGTGAGCAGCGCGAGAGCGATGATCAGACCGATAAACCACAGGTCCATGGCGGTGTCTCCGCAGTTACGGCAGAAATGCTGCGGCCGCAGGCATAAAAATGTCATATGGATTTACCACCGCGTGCAGCGCTATGGTGGGCGCATGCGGATCGCGACATGGAACGTCAATTCGCTGCGCGTGCGCCTCGAGCAGCTGCTGGAATGGCTGCGCGAACAGCAACCCGAGATCGTGGCCCTGCAGGAGACCAAGGTCACGGATCAGCAATTCCCGATCGCCCGGATCGAGGCCGCAGGCTATGCCTGCGTGTTCAACGGCCAGAAGAGCTACAACGGTGTCGCCACGCTGGCGCGCCGGCCGTTGAGCGAAGCGGTGATAGAGATTCCGAGCTTCGACGATCATCAGCGTCGCGTGCTGGCGGTCAGTTGCGATGGCGTGCGCATCGTCAACCTGTACGTCCCCAATGGCCAGGCCGTGGCCTCGGACAAATACGAGTACAAGCTGCGCTGGCTCAAGGCACTGCGAATCTGGCTGCGCGAGGAGCTGGCGCGCTACCCGCAGCTGCTGGTGCTGGGTGATTTCAACATCGCCCCGGAGGATCGCGACGTGCACGATCCGCAGGCCTGGGCCGGCTCGGTGCTGGTCAGCGAACCGGAACGCGAAGCGCTGCGCGAGCTGCTGCAGATCGGCTTCAGCGACGTATTTCGCAGATTCGAGCAACCAGCGCAGTCGTTCAGCTGGTGGGACTACCGTGCCGGGGCGTTTCGCCGCAATCAGGGCCTGCGCATCGATCTGGTGCTGGCCTGTGCGGCGCTAGCGGCACGCTGCACCGGTTGCCACATCGATCGCGCGCCGCGAGAACGCGAGCGCGCCTCCGACCATACCCCGGTAGTGGCGAGCTTTGACATATGAGATCCGCCGGCGCGCGGCACGAGTGCCGATTGGAACTGTGCACCGCGTCGTTGGTGGCCCCTGGAAACTTACCCTAGACTCTGATGCGATGACGGCCCCCCCTCCCGAGAAATTCCGGCAGCCGGCAGACGGTGGCGTCGATATGGGCGGCATTCGCCGCAGCGACTTCGATATCACCAACACAGTCCGTGTCAGCTCCCCCCAGGAGGTGCTGCGGGCGACCGAGCAGTTGCTGGTCTCCGCCTGGCCGCAGATCATGCTGGCGCCCGTGGAGCGCGCATTCAGCGATTTCGACGCATTGTTTGCCGGTCGCATGCCCGGCTACGCGGGCGTCGACACCGTCTATCACGACCGCCAGCACACGCTCGATGTCACCCTGGCGATGGCACGCCTGCTGGTCGGTTACGAGCGGCAGGTCGATGCACTCTGGAAGCTGCACTCCGAGCGCGCCGTGGTCGGCGTGATCCTGGCCTTGTTCCACGACGTCGGCTATCTGCGGCGCAGCAGCGATCGTGAACAGGCCAACGGTGCCGAGTTCACACGCAGCCATGTCAGCCGCGGCGCAGAATTCCTGCAGCACTATCTGCCGCAGCTGGGCCTGTCGAACTGGACCGAGGTCACCTCTCAGATCATTCATTTCACCGGCTACGAACGGCCGTTCAGCCAGATCGTGACCACCGATCCGCGCGATACGCGCCTGGGTCATCTGCTCGGTACGGCCGACATGATCGCGCAGCTGGCGGACCGCTGTTACCTGGAGAAGTGTCGCGATCGGCTGTATCCGGAGTTCGTGCTGGGCGGCCTGGCGCTGTCCACCGGCGGCGATGGCCCCGAGGTGCGCTACGCCTCGGGCCTGGATCTGCTGCGTCAAACCCCGGGCTTCGTGGCCAACACCCGCGCCACGCGCCTGGATCGGGACTTCGATCGCGCCTATCGCTATCTGGAGATCCTGTTCGAGGGTCGCAACCCCTACATCGAATCCATCGATCGCAACATGCAGTATCTCGAGCAGGTGTTGCGCAGCGAGAGCTGGCGCATGCTGCGCCGGAATCCACCGCTGCACGCCGCCGATCCGCAGACCCTCGGCCGCGTTCGCAGTTTGATGCTGGGCTATTTCAAGAAGGCCTGGTTGCAGGATTGACTCGCGGCGCGGCCAGCGCCAGCTCGCTGGGGGTTGCCACCGCCTGGACATAACGTGCATGGATCTCGGCCAGTCGCCCCCATACCACGGCAGCGCCGGCCAGATCCGCGCCGCGCAATGCCTCGGCAAGGACCTCGACCGTGAGCGCCGGCAGCGCCGCGCCCGAAATTGGTGCATAGCTCAAATGCCAGGGCTCGGGCTGAACGCCGCCGCGATCCCGGTCATAGGGCCGGAAAAAGCCGTAGTCCTCGGCATGGCGCGACAGCCAGCGCTCGAGCTTGGCAAATACCCCATCGACGGCGTACTCGGCCGGCACCAGTTGCGCCACCTGGCCATCGCTCAGGGCGTTGCGATCGATGACATCGACCTCTGTGCCCCAGTGGTGCCGGCTCGCACCCGGCAATGCCGACCAGTACAGGATGGCGCGCACGATTTCGTCCGGTGTCATAAGCGCCGGATCCAGCTTGCCTCCGTCCTGGTCGAGCAGGGCACGCCGGCCCAGGAATTTGTCGTTCCAAATGGCCAGCTGGCGCTCGAAATCGCGGAAGCTCGAGACCGCGGCAAGTTCCAGGCCATCGGCCGCGGCGGCGGCGCGCAAGGCGAGAAAGGCGCGTGCCGCATCCGGTTGCAGCGTACAGTGCGGCTCCTGGAGCTCGCGTACGTGCTTTCGTGTTCGTCCAGTGAGCTGCTCGGGATCTAGAACCGACATCGCCTGTAGCCGTAGGGCCGCACATACGGCATGATTCCCAACCATAGAATACCCCGGAGGCCGGATGCGCGGCCCGCAGATTAAATATGTAATGCTGGTCCTGTGTGCCGTGTTCCTGGGGATGGCGGCACTGGTGTATTACCTGGTCCGCCGCTACCAGCTGCCGAGCCCGATCCTGCTGTTTTCGGGTGCGAGCGCCGCCGTCGGCGTCATGCTTCCGGGCCTTTGGTTCTACCGCCAGCGCAATCGACTCGATGGTACGGTGCTGGGGCTGATCGGCGCCGCGCAGCAGATCAGTCGCGGCGAATTCCGTCAGGCGCTGGTGAGCACCCGACGCGACAAGCTCGGCGAGCTCGAGCTGGCGTTCGAGAACATGCGCCAGGCCCTGCGTACCACCACCTTCACGCGCAACTACCTGCATAGCGTGCTCAACAGCATGACCGATGCGGTGTTCGTGACCACGCCGGAAGGCATCGTGCGCATCGCCAACGAGGCGGCCTACGGGCTCACCGGCTTCGACGAGAGCGAGCTGATCGGCAAGCATGTCGTGTCGCTGCTCGAGCCCTCGGACAAGGCCGAGGGCGATCCGCTGCAGGTGGCGTGCGAGGCCGGCGAGACCGTGCTGCGCACTCACTCCGGCCAGACCATTCCGGTGTCATTCGTCGGCTCGACCATTGCCACCGATGATCCGCAATTCGAGGGTGAGATCTACGTCGCCCGCGACATCACCGAGCGCAAGCGCGCCGAGCGCCGCATCCGCTACCTGGCGCGCTACGACGCATTGACCAAGATTCCCAACCGCATGCAGTTCCAGCATCTGCTGCAGCAGGCCATTGCGCGCTCGCGCCGCGGCGGCCACGGGGTGGCGATGCTGTATGTCGACATGGACCGATTCAAGGAGGTCAACGACACCTTCGGCCACGCCTCGGGCGACCGCGTGCTGGAAGTGCTGACCGAGCGCCTGACGCGGGTGTTGAACAGCGAGGCGGTGCTGGGCCGTCTGGCGGGCGATGAGTTCGCGTTGTTCGTCGATGGCATCAGCCAGGAGGCCGATGAGGCCAGCGGCCAGGTCGCGCAGCTGGCGCGCACGGTACTGCAAGCGGCCGGCGAAGCGTTCCATATCCGCCAGCAGGAGGTGTTCCTGACCGTCAGCATCGGCGTTGCCCTGTGCCCGCGCGATGCCGAGAACGTCATCGATCTGATCCGTAACGCCGATGCGGCCATGTACTATTCGAAGCAGAACGGCGGCAATACCTACGCCTTCTATTCGCCGGAGATGAACGCCGCGGCGGTCGAGCGGCTCATGCTCAAGAGCAAGCTACGCCGCGCGGTCGAACGCGACGAGTTCGTCGTGCGCTATCAACCCAAGGTGGATCTACGCGACGGCCGCGTGGTCGGTGCCGAGGCGCTGCTGCGCTGGCGCCTGCCGGGCCATGGTGATATTCCGCCCTCGCATTTCATCCCGATCGCCGAGGAGAACAATCTCATCAGCGCCATCGGCGAGTGGGTGCTCGAGCGGGTCTGCATGGACTTTCGCGCGCTGCGCCGCCATATCGCCGATCCGGGCCGGATCTCGCTGAACCTTTCGCTCAAGCAGCTCAAGCAGGCGAGCTTCATTCTCAATTGCCGATCGGTATTCGAACGTCATGCCGTGCCGACCAAGAACTTCGAACTCGAGATTACCGAGACCACGCTGATGGCCGATCCGCGCCGCACCGTGCAGATGCTCAATCAGCTGCACGACATAGGCCTGCATCTGTCGATCGATGACTTCGGTACCGGTTATTCATCGCTGTCAGCACTGCAGCAGTTCCCGATCGGCACGCTCAAGATCGATCAATCCTTCGTCCGCGACTGCGCCGACGACGTGGCCGATGCCGTGCTGGTGCGTACCATCATCGACATGGGGCACAGCCTCGGCATGGAAGTGGTCGCCGAAGGCGTCGAGTCCGTGCGCCAGCTGGAGTTCCTGTGCAACAGCCGCTGCAACATGGCGCAGGGGCAGCTGTTCGGCGAGGCACGCAGCATCGATGAGCTGCTGCAGCTGCTGCTCACGCAGCAGGGCGGACGCGCGGCCTTCGCCAATCTGCTGCCGGCCGCGCCCATGACCCTGCGGCCCGTGTCGGCCTGAAGGAGCCGTTGATCGATCGGCTCGACGCTGCGCCCGCTCGATCCGCGGGCGCGCTGCGCTGGCTGCTGCGCTCGCTGCCGATGGCGTTTGTGCTCGCCTGGTTGCTCGGCGCGCTCTGGCTGTCGCTCAAGCCCCTGCCGCCGGGCCTGCATATCGCCGGTCAATGGCAGGCGCTGCCGGCGCAATCGCCGAGCTTTCTGAGCGATCTGAGCGCAGCCAATGCCAACGGCGCGCCGCTGATCGAACAGCACATCGATGCCGAGCTGTTGGCCATGATCACGCAGGCACGGCAGCTGGTACTGCTCGATACCGGATTGTTCGGCGATCTGGCCGCGGCCGGGCCTCGGGCCGCGCGCCTTCGCACCGCCTTGCCGCTGGCCGCCGGGGTGGTCGATGTGCTGTCGCGCGCCAAGGCACAGCACCCGGAGCTGTCGGTGCTGGTGCTTACCGATCCGTCAACGCTGCGCGTGGATGGCGCGCAGCGCCTGCTCGAACGCCTGGCGACCGCCGGCATTGAAGTGCTGGCCGTCGATGTCAGCCGGTTGCGCGCGCCGGACCCGGCTTTTGCGGCATTCTGGGATCTTTGTTGCGGCTGGTGGAGTCGTGCGGCCTCATCGCCGGACTGGCCCAACCCGCTCGGAGTAGGTCCTGCCAGCGTCTCGCTGCAGCTGTGGGGCGAGATGCGCGGCTATCAGCGCAGCCATCGACAGCTGCTGATCGCCGATGATGGGGCTGGCGGAGTCGACGCGCTGGTGTTCTCGCGGCCGCTGCACGCCGAGGCCGGCATACACTCGGCGAGCGCACTGAAGCTCTCCGGCAGCGCGCTCGAGCCGCTGCTCGAATCGGAGTTCGCGCTGGCGCAGTTTTCCGGCTGGAGCGACGGCGGTGCTATGGAGGCGCGCTCGCAGCGCCTGCTCGAACAGCGCCGCCTCGCCGTGCCCGCCGACGGCGACACGGCGCGTGCGCGCGTCGTGACCGAGGGTGCGATCGCTTCGACACTGGTGGCGCGCATTGATGCCGCCGGCAAGGGCGATCGCATTGCGATCGCGGCGCTGTATCTGTCGCAGCGCGAACTGGTGCGCGCGTTGCTCGACGCCGCGCGACGCGGTGTGGGCGTGCGCTTGCTGCTCGATCCGGGAAAGGACGGCTATGGCTATGAGCGCTCCGGGATTCCGAATCGCGAGGTGGCATCGGAGTTGATTGCCGCCAGTGACGGCGCGGTTCGAGTGCGCTGGTATCGCACGCACGGCGAGCAATTCAGTCCCGGTCTGGTGCTGGTGCACAGCGGCGCGCGCTGCTGGTTGATGGTTGGCACCGCCGAGCTCAGCCGGCGCGATCTGGGTGACTTCAATCTGGCCGCTGCGGCCATCGTCGATGTGCCGGCTGATGCCGCGGCCGGCGCCCAGGCGCTCGGCTGGTTCGATATGCTGTGGTACAACCGCGCTTCCATCGGCACCGAATACACCACTGACGCCGATGTCTATGCCGATGCCTCGCAGCTGCGCTACTGGCAATATAGATTGTTTGAAGCAATGGGTACGTCATTTGACTGAGGTAGCCGGACGCAATCGTGTTACGGTGGCACGCGTCGGACTGCGGGCAATTCCACAATGCCGCATTTTGTGCTCTGATCCGCCTAGCATACGCGGCGCCGATGCGGCGCTGCGATTGGAGAGCGCGTGAAAATCGGAATGATTGGCCTCGGCCGCATGGGCTCGAACATGGTGCGCCGCCTGGCCAAGGCCGGCCATGGCTGCGTGGTATACGACAACAACGCCGCTGCCGCGCGCGCCCTGGCCGAGGTCGGCGCCACGGCCGCCAGCTCGGTCACGGACCTGCTGGCAAAACTTCCGGCGCCGCGGATCGTCTGGATCATGATTCCCGCCGGCGCGGTCGATGCGCTGCTCGAGACGCTGCACCCGACGCTGCGCGCCGGGGATATCGTTATCGACGGCGGCAACTCGCACTATGGCGATGACATCCGGCGCGCGCAGCAGCTCAGCGCCCAGGGCGTGCGCTACCTGGACGTCGGCACCAGCGGCGGGGTGCTGGGGCTGGAGCGCGGCTATTGCCTGATGGTCGGTGGCGACGATGCGGCGGTACAGCTGCTCGATCCGGTGTTCGCCGCGCTGGCCTCGGACCCGGCCGCGGCCAGTGCCACCGGCAGCACTGCGGCGCGCGGTTATCTGCACGTCGGCCCGAGCGGTGCCGGACACTTCGTCAAAATGATTCACAATGGCATCGAGTACGGACTCATGGCCGCTTACGCGGAAGGATTCAATGTGCTGCATCGAATCAGCAGCGCCGCCGACGCGCCGGTCATCGATGCCGAGACCGCGCCGGTGCAGAAGCAGACCCATGGCTTCGATTTCAAGCTCGATCAGATCGCCGAACTCTGGCGTCACGGCAGCGTCGTGAGCTCCTGGCTGCTGGATCTGCTGGCCGGACAGCTGGCTTCGAACCCCGCACTGGAGCAGTTCGCGGGCCATGTCGCCGATTCGGGCGAAGGCCGCTGGACGGTGCAGACGGCCGTGGATGCCGGCGTGCCGGTGCCGGTGCTCGCCACCGCGCTGTTTGCCCGCTTCAGCTCGCGCGGCGAGGCGGAGTTCGCCAACCGGATGCTCTCGGCAATGCGCCTGGGCTTCGGCGGACACCAGGAAAAAGCCCACTCCAGTGGCTGAGCGCGCCGTGGAAGCCCGACTCTCCGACGCGTTCGTGTTCTTCGGTGCCACCGGCGATCTGGCCTACAAGCAGATCTTTCCGGCGCTGCAGGCACTGGTGCGCCGTGGTCATCTGGACGCACCGATCGTCGGCGTGGGCCGCTCCGGCTGGGGAGTCGAAAAGCTCATCGAGCGCGCCCGCGCCTCGATCAAGGAGCACGGTACCTACGACGACAAGGCGTTCGAAAAGCTCGCCTCTCTGATGCGATACGTCGATGGCGACTATCGCGAGCCGGCGACCTTCACGCGCCTGCACGAAGCCTTGGGCGGCGCGAGCTCACCCCTGCACTACCTGGCAATTCCGCCCAGCGTGTTTGCAACCGTGATCGGCGGCCTGGCGGCGGCCGACTGCACCAACAACGCCCGCGTGGTGCTCGAAAAGCCCTTCGGCCGCGACCTCAAATCGGCGCGCGAGCTCAATGCGATCCTGCAACAGCATTTTCCCGAAGAGTCGATCTTCCGCATCGATCACTACCTGGGCAAGGAGCCGGTGCAGAACATCCTCTACACGCGCTTCAGCAATGCCTTCCTCGAGCCGATCTGGAACCGCACCCACATTCGCAGCGTGCAGATCACGATGGCGGAGGATTTCGACGTGCTTGGCCGCGGCGCCTTTTACGAGGAGGCCGGTGCGATTCGCGACGTGATCCAGAATCATCTGCTGCAGGTGCTGAGCAACGTGATCATGGAGGCGCCGCTGCAGAGCGCCTCGACTGCGTTGCGCGACGAGAAATCGCGCGTGCTGCGCGCAATCCGGCCGCTGGATGCGCAGAGCGTGGTGCGCGGGCAGTACCATGGCTACCGAGCCTCCCCCGGCGTCGCCGACAATTCCTCGGTCGAGACCTACGGCGCAGTGCGGCTGTACGTCGACAGCTGGCGCTGGGCCGATGTGCCGTTCTATATCCGCGCCGGCAAATGCATGCCGGTCACCTCGACCGAAGTCGTGGTCGAGTTTCGCCGTCCGCCGCGCGAAGTGTTCGGCGAGCTCGTGCCGAGCCTGTCGAGCCATCTGCGGCTGCGCCTGAGTCCCGACGTCGTGATCGCACTCGGCATGCGGGTCAAGGTTGCCGGCGAACGCATGGCCGGCGAGGACGTCGAACTGATCGTCACGCGCCAGCCGGGCGAGGCCATGACCCCTTACGAGCGGCTGCTCGGCGATGCCTTGCGGGGCGATCTGGGTCTGTTCGGTCGCCAGGATGCGATCGAGGCGCAATGGGCGATCGTCGATCCCATACTCGGCGACAGCACGCCGGTGTACGAATATCCCTGCGGCACCTGGGGACCGCGCGAGGCCGCCCGGCTGGTCGAAGGCGACGACGGCTGGATCGACCCGCGGCACTGAGCCTCAACGTTGTTGCGACGGCTGCTGCGGCGACCCTTGTCATCCTGGCGCGGCAGCGATGAGCGGGCGCTGAATCGGCCTCAGAGCGTCGGCGAATCGTCGTGCAGCAGCGCGCGGCGTACCAGCTTGATCGGCGGAAAGCCCTGCTGCATGAAGGCGTCGTGAAATTGCTCGAGCCTGAAGTCTGCGCCCTCACGCGTCTGCAGATCGGAGCGCAGCTTGAGGATCTGCAGCTTGCCCAGCGTGTAGTACAGGTAAGTGGGGTCCGCGGTGCCGCGCTTGGTCTCGACTTCACCGACTTCGCGCGACTGGAAGCCCTGCTTGACGAAGAAATCCACCGCCTGCTGCATGCTCATCTGGCCGGTGTGCATCCTGATGCCGACGATATAGCGCGCATCGCGCAGCAGCGCATCCTGCAACTGGCCCAGGCGCAGCAGCTTCGCCTGGCGGGCATCCGTGGCGCCGACGCCGGGCTGCCCGTAGCCCTCATCGATCATCATCTGTTCGCAGTAGTGCGCCCAGCCTTCCGAGTTCGAACTGGCGCCGATCAGCTTGCGCACGCGATCGTCGATCCGGTGCATCCACAGGAACTGCACGTAGTGGCCGGGATAGGCCTCGTGCACGACCACATTGCTGATCACCGGAAAGTTGAATTGCGCCATGAAGCCTTCGGTGTGCTGGCGGTCCCAGTCCGGCTCCGGCAGGGTGACGTTGAAATAGGCTTCCTGCGCCACGCTCTCGTACGGCCCCGGTGTGTCCATCGAGGCAAAGCTGGTCGCGCGCATGAACGGCGGCGTTTCCTGCAGGATCGGCCGCACCTGCGACGGGATCGTGATGATGTGCCGCTCATTGATGAAGCTGATCAGGCCGTCAAAGGTGGCGCGAAAGCTGTCGAGCAGCGCCCGCGGCTCGGGATGATCGGCTGCCAGTTCGGCGAGCACCTGCTGCGTGCTCTTGTCGGGATCGAGTTCGTGCGCGACGCGAATGAACTGCGCCTGATTGCGCTTGAGATCGGCCAGCCCGATCTGCATCAGCCGATCCAGCGGCGTGTCGACCATCTCGTCATCCAGCAGCTTGGCGCGAAAGGTCTTGGCGCCGAGTCGAAAATCCCCGTGCGAGCGCGGCAACACCTGCGTCTGCAGCCACTGCTGATAATTCTTCAGTGCCGCGATCACCTGGCCGTTGACGGCAGCGAAGCGCGCCTGCACATCCTGATCATCCGCGGCGGTGAACGCCTGGGGCAGATCGGATTGAAAGAAACTAATGATGCCCGGCAGCTGCTCGATCGCGATCTTGGTGTAGATTTCGGGAGGGTTGCGCAGATTGGCGTGTGCCGCCTCGAGCGCCGCCGGCATGCGCTGTTCGCGCTCGATGAGCAGCCGCAGGCGTTCACTGGGCGGGGCGAAACTGCGCTCCATGATCGTGAAGGCGCTGTTGGAGATGCCGGAGGAATAGGTGTCGGGATTGTTCTGCCATGGCCTGATGACCTCGAGCTCCAGCAGGCTGCCGCGTATGCTCGAGAGCAGCAATTCGCGATCGCCCTGCACGCGTTCGGACAGCCCGGAGGCGGCGAGGTTCTCCAGGCGCTGCTGGTAGGCGTGCAGGGCCGCGATCTGCCGCTCGACGCCGGCTCGGCTGTAATCCTCGAGCTGATCGTCGTAGCGATGGATGCCGGCCGTGGTCGCCGCGGTCGGGTTCTGCGGGAAATAGTATTGATCGAAATAGTCGTCCGCGAGCCGGGCCAGCGCCGCGTCGCCGGCGGCCGGCACATCGGCTGCGACAGGGGTCGCCAGAGCGCATGGCGCGAGCGCCGATTGCAGCCACAGCAACGCGCAGGCCGCGGGCAATGACACGGTGGCGATGCGAAATTTCATCGGCGCTGCCTCGAAGCTTGGAAAACGGTGCGCAACAATAGCGCTAAAGGCCGATGGCGGCGAGCACGCTCGCGGTCTCGGGGCGCACGCCTCGCCAGAGCAGGAACGACTCCGCAGCCTGTTCGACCAGCATGCCGGCGCCGCTGATGCAGCGCGCGATGCCGTGCTCGCGTGCCCACTCCAGAAATCGCGTGGTGCCGTGGGCGTAGCCCAGGTCGTAACAGATTCGCGCCCGCCGCAGCACGCTCACCGGCAGCGGCGGCAGCTCGTCGTGCAGTCCGGCGGCGGTCGCATTGACGATCAGCTCGAAGGGCGCTGAATCCAGCTCGGCGAAACCGGCACCTCGGACCGGGCCCAGTGCGGCGAACAGCTGAGCCAGTTCGAGCGCGCGCGCCGGCGAGCGGTTGGCGATCACCAGTTCGCTCGGCGCGAGCGCCAGCAACGGCGCCAGCAGACCGCGCGCGGCACCGCCGGCACCCAGCAGCAGCACGCGCTGCCCGGCGATGCTCACACCGTGGTTTCGCGCCAGGTCGCGTACGAAACCGACGCCATCGGTGTTGTCGCCGCGCAGCCGGCCGTCGGCTTCGCGCACGATGGTGTTGACCGCGCCGGCAATGCGCGCTCGCTCGCTGAGCTCATCGATGTGCTCGAGCACGGCTTGCTTGTGCGGCACGGTGACGTTGAGACCGCGACCGCCGCGCGCAAAGAACTCGCGCAGCCGCTGCCGCAGCTCGCCGGGCGCGGCATCGATCGCCTCGTAGCGCAGATGCTGTCCGGTCTGCTGCGCAAACTGCGCATGGATCCAGGGCGAGCGGCTGTGCGTGATCGGATGGCCGATCACGGCATAGCGGTCAGGTTCCGGCGTCTTGGACATCGCCCTGACTCGTGAGCCAGTGCACGCTACTGCCGCCGCGCTGAGTCGGGTCGAGAATCTGCCGCAACTCGTCCTGCCAGAGCGCTGCGCGCGCCTGGAACTGATACGGTGGATTCACCAGCAGCAGGCCGGAGCCGTTGAGCCCGACCCGCGAATCGCGCGGGTATATCCACAGCTCCAGGCTCAAGCTCGGCGCCTGCAGCACCCGCTCGACGCGCGCCAGCCATGGCACCAGCGTGCGCTCGTCCTTGATCGGATACCACAGCGCCACCACGGCGTTGGACAGGCGCTCGAGGATCAGCTGGATCACCTGCAGCGAGCGCTCCAGCTCGGCGCCGGGATTTTCGTACGGCGGATCGATCAGCACCAGACAGCGCCGCTCCTGCGGCGGCAGGACCGCGCGCACCTGTTCGTAGCCGTCGAGACATTCCACGCGCATGCGCCGCAGGCCGCCGAGCGAGCGTTCGAGCGCGCGGCATTCGGCGGGCAGCAGCTCGCAGCACAGGCCGCGGTCCTGTACGCGCAACAGCTGCGCCGCCAGCCACGGCGAGCCGGGATAGGCATGAGGACTGTCCAGGCTGGCGCGCAGCGCCTGGATCGCTTCGCAGTAGCGCTGCAACTCCGGGGACTGCAGTGGCGCGGCCGCGGCCATGAGCGCCGTCACCCCGTGTCTGGCTTCGGCGCCGCGATGGGTCTCGGGGCTGTCCAGGTCGTAGCGGCCGGCACCGGCATGCGTGTCGAGATAAAAGAAGCCCTTGTCCTTGCGCTGCAAGGCACGCAGCAGAGCGCACAGCGCCACGTGCTTGTGAACGTCGGCGAAGTTTCCGGCATGAAAGCTGTGGCGATACTTCATCGAGCTGATTCGCCGCGACCGTCGACCCTCGGGCGCTTCAGGCCGCGCCCGCTGCCTTCTTTGTGCCCGGCCGCAGCCGGGCGCCGGCAGCGGCGGCCTTCGGCGAGCCTTTCGCCGCGGGTTTGGCCCGCGACTTCGCGCTCAGCTTGGGTTTGACCGCCGCCGGTTTGCGCGGGCGATGGGCTTTGACCTTCACCGGTGCGGTGAGCTTGGCCGCGAGCGCCGTGGGCGCTTGCGTCGGCGCAGGCGGCGTCGCGGTGCTGGTGGCTGCGGCGGTTTTCTTCGCTCCGAAGCGGCCCCGGCCGCGCATCGCGCGGGTCGGCGCGGCCGCGAGCAGCGCGCGGCATTCATCCAGCGTCAGGGTCTTGGGATCGCGGTCCTTGGGCGCACGCGCGTTCTTCTCGCGGTTGCTGATGTAGGGACCGTAGCGGCCGTTGAGCACCTGAATGTTGTCGACCCCGAAGTCCTGGATGATGCGATTGGCGTCGGCTTCCTGCTTGGCACGAATGCACTCGAGCGCGGTCTCGAGCGTCACCGTGTACGGGTCGTCCTTGAGCGAGACGTACTTGGCGCCGTACTTGATGTAGGGACCGAAGCGGCCGACGCTGGCGACGATCGGCTCGCCATCGGCCGTGGCGCCGAGGGTGCGCGGCAGCTGGAACAGGTACAGCGCCTGCTCGAGCGTGATCGCATCCATCTTCTGTCCCGGACGCAAGCCGGCAAACTTGGGCTTCTCCTCATCGTCCTTGGTGCCGATCTGCACGAACGGGCCGAAGCGACCCATGCGCACGCTGATCGGCTTGCCGCTGAGCGGATCGCGACCGAGATCGCGCGCCTGCGCCACCTGCTCGCGGGTGACATTCTTCTCGACGTCCTCGACCTGCTCGATGAACGGCTTCCAGAACTTCGACAGCGGCGTGGTCCATGGTTCCTCGCCGCGCGAGACCGCATCGAGCTCATCTTCCATCGCCGCGGTGAAACCATAGTCGACGTAGCGGTGAAAGTGATCGGTCAGAAAGCGGCAGACGATCTTGCCGATATCGGTCGCGGTGAAGCGACGGTTCTCGATCTCGGCATATTCGCGATCGCGCAGTGTCGAGATGATCGAAGCATAGGTCGAGGGCCGGCCGATGCCGTACTCCTCCAGTGCCTTGACCAGCGAGGCTTCGGTGAATCGCGGCGGCGGCTCGGTGAAGTGCTGCTGCGGCGTGACTTCGCGCAGTGTGACGGTATCGCCTTCGTTCATCGGCGGCAGCACGTGATCGCTGTCATCGGCGGTGGCGTCGTCGAGATCCTCCTGATAGACGGCGATGTAGCCCGGCGTGAGCAGCGTCGAGCCGTTGGCGCGCAGCAGATGCCGCTCCGGGCCGTCCGGGCCGGCGAGCATGTCCACGGCCACGGTATCGAACACGGCAGGGGCCATCTGGCAGGCGACCGCGCGCTTCCAGATCAACGCGTACAGCTTGAACTGGTCGGCGTCCAGATGCCGTTCGATATCGGCCGGCACGATGGCCGCGGAAGTCGGACGGATCGCCTCGTGCGCTTCCTGCGCGTTCTTCGACTTGGTGCGGTATACGCGCACTTCCTCGGCCACGGCCTGCGCGCCATACAGGCGCGCAATGACCTCGCGTATCTCCTGCACCGCCTCGGCGGCCAGCGAGACCGAATCGGTGCGCATGTAGGTGATCAGACCGACGCTGCCCTCGCCGATGTCGATGCCCTCGTAGAGCTGCTGTGCCAGGCGCATGGTGCGCTGGGCCGAAAATCCGAGCTTGCGCGAGGCCTCCTGCTGCAGGGTCGAGGTCGTGAACGGCGGCGCCGGATTGCGGCGACGTTGCTTGCGCTCGACCGCCAGTACCCGCAACGCCCCGGACTCGCCCACGGCCGCGGTCAGGGCGTGTTGCGCCTCACGCGCGCCGGCCTCATCGGTGAAGGTGAACTGTTCGACCTTGCGACCGCGAAACTCGTTCAGCTTGAGCGGAAAGGTCTGCTCGGAATGTTCCCCGAGGGAATCGATGCTCCAGTATTCCTGCGGTACGAAGGCCGAGATCTCCTCCTCGCGCTCGCAGATCATGCGCAGCGCCGGGCTTTGCACGCGTCCGGCCGACAGGCCGCGCCGGACCTTCTTCCACAGCAGCGGCGAGAGATTGAAGCCGACCAGATAGTCCAGCGCCCGGCGCGCCTGCTGCGCGTTGACCAGGTCGAGCGAGAGCTCGCGCGGCGCGGCGACCGCGGCGCGAATGGCGTTGCGCGTGATCTCGTGAAACACCACGCGATGCACCGGCTTGCGATGCAGCTGGCCGCGTTGCTTGAGAATCTCGAGCAGATGCCAGGCGATCGCCTCGCCCTCGCGATCCGGGTCGGTGGCCAGATACAGCGCCTGGGCCTTCTGCAGCGCCTTGGATATCGCCTCGACGTGGCGCTCGTTGCGCTCTATGGGCCGATAGGTCATGGCGAAGCCGGCGTCCGGGTCGACCGCGCCCTCCTTCGGCACCAGGTCGCGCACATGGCCGTAGGAGGCCAGAACCTCGAAGCCCTTGCCCAGATACTTCTTGATCGTACGGGCTTTGGCGGGTGATTCAACAATAACCAGATTGTCAGCCATGGCGTTACTGCGTGAGGGAGCCAAAAACGAAAAACCGCGGACGAACCGCGGGTGGTTGCCTCGACCTCAGGGCCGACGGCTCAGTGCGGGTCGCGATGCGGGACATCGAATACCAGATCTTCCATGCGCGCATACGCGAGTTCCTGCCCGGGCTGACTCGACAGGACCATCAGTACCACCCATTTCACCTGTTCCAGATCGAGCTCCTCGGTATCGAGTGCCAGCAGCCGGTCGATGACAATTTCCCGCTGGCTCGGCGAGAGAATGCCGCCGGCTTCGAGCGATGCGAGCAGGCCGCGGCACTGCGGGTCCAGGCGCACCAGTTCCTCCGGCGCGTAGACGCGAAAGGCGCCGTTGCCGCGCAGGTCCGGACGCTCGCGCTCTTCGGCCAGATCGGCCAGCCAGTCCAGCGCACGTTCCACATTGGCTTCGCCGAAGCCGGCGCTTTCCAGGTCGCGTGCGAGCGTCTCGCGTTCGGCGCTGGCCGGAAGCTCTTCGAGCATGTAACGGTCGAAGACGTAGATCAGTATGTCGAAAACAGTGTTGTCCATCATTGATTCGGTAAAAGATGCCGCTCGGTATCAGCTGGGGCGCTCGCCGGCAGGCGCACGTAATGGCCGCCAGCCTGCGATCCGACCACGCCCGCGAGCTCAAGAGTCAGCAATATCGACGCGACGGCTTGGCTCGACAGGCCGGTTCGTTCAGTCAGCATATCGACGCTGGCCGATTCAAACCCCAAGGCATCTAACAGGATTTTGTGCCCCTTGTCCAACGCAGCGGCACTGCCCGCGACGCGACGACGGCCTTTGCAATCTGACATATCGTCTTGTTTGTCAAAAGAAAACGCGATCTCTTCAAAAATATCCTGCGTGCTTTCCACCAGCTTGGCGCCCGCTCGGATCAGTGCGTGGCAACCGCGCGTGAGCGGGTTGTGGATCGAGCCCGGAATCGCAAATACCTCGCGCCCCTGCTCGAGCGCGCAGCGTGCGGTGATCAGCGAGCCGCTGTAGCGAGCCGCCTCGACCACGAGTGTTCCGAGGCTCAGGCCGCTGATGAGCCGGTTGCGGCGCGGGAAATTCGCGCGCAGCGGCGCCGTGCCGCGCGGAAACTCGCTGACCAGCGCACCCTGGGCGGCAATGCGCGCGGCCAGCAGGCCGTGCTGCGGCGGATAAATCTGGTCGAAGCCGGAGCCCAGCACGGCGATCGTGCGACCGCCCGCGGCCAGGGCGCCCTCGTGGCCCGCGGCATCGATGCCGAGCGCGAGTCCGCTGGTGATGATGAGCCCGGCGCGAGACAGACACAGTGCAAACTGCGCCGCCGTGCGTCGACCCGGAAGGCTCGGATTGCGCGAGCCGACGATGGCCAGTTGCGGCTGGCTCAGGCTCGCGCAATCGCCGCGAACATACAGCAGCGCCGGAGCGGCGCTGGTCTGCGCAAGCAGCGGCGGGTATTGATCGCCGAGCGCGTCGATGAGCCCGATGCGCTCGCGAACGATCCACTCGCGGTCGGCTTCGAGCAGCGCCAGATCCGGCTTGTGTAACCAGGCACTGGCCGCGGGCGGAACGCCGAGGGCCTGCAGCATGCCCGGACGCTCGCCGATCAGCGCCTGTACTGCCGTGATCCGGGGACGAGGTGTGATCTGCCGGACGGCCGCGAGCAGTTGCTGCGCGCTCAAGCCCTGGCAGCGGCCCAAGGCCAGTTGCAATGC
>Ga0302325_10002706_pt1 | contig 42658 bp, 39 predicted proteins | sample Palsa_T0_2_FD_201948 | JGI IMG/M metagenome (GOLD analysis project Ga0302325, IMG submission 201948) | Peat permafrost microbial communities from Stordalen Mire near Abisko, Sweden - Palsa_T0_2 | ecosystem: Environmental > Terrestrial > Soil > Palsa > Peat permafrost | place: Sweden: Abisko... | reverse complement strand
ACCTGACGTTCGTGGTGCCCAGTCCGCTCCAGAGCGCGGCGCAAGTCGTGATCGGACAGCGCTTGGGCGCCGGCGATCCCGAAGGCGCACGCTCGTTCTTCGAGCGCGCGCTGCGCGTTTCGCTGGTGGTGACGACGATCACCGGGGCCGTCGTCGCGGCTTTGGCCTGGCCGCTTGCATTCATCTTCACGCTCGACGCCTCGATCGCGTCGCTCGCCGCGTGGCCGCTCGCGCTGCACATGGTCACGATGCCGCTCAAGGGTTGGGCGATGCTCTCGCTGGCGCCGATCCGGGCTTCGGGTGATACGCGGTTCTCGATGACGGTCGGCCTCTTCTGCAGCGCGCTCGTGATCCCGCTGGGCTGGATCGGGATCGAGCGGCTTCACTTGGGACTCTATAGCGTCGGCCTGGGTTGGATTGCGGCATGGCTCGTGCGCGCACTGCTCACGCAGTGGAAGCTGCGCGATGGTGCGTGGATGCGGCGGGCTCCGCTTGCGGCCTGAGGAATAGATACGCTGCGATGGCGTTCACCGAGGGCTTCATCTCCGAGCTGGTTGGCCGGCGGGCGACGATCAACGACCTGCCGATCGGCAAGGTCGCGGACTTCGTCGTCGGCAAGCCCGACGCGGTCTTTCCGCAGGTCGACGGGCTCGTCATCAAAACCGCGCAAGGGCTGCGCTTCGCTCCGATCGAGACCGTCGCCGACGTCGATCGAGACGGCAACGTCGCGCTGACGGTCGCGCCCAAAGAGCCGGCCCCGCCGGAGCAAGAGGAGCTCTATCTCGTCGCCGACTTGCTGGATAAGCAAATCGTCGACGTCGACGGCCGCAAGGTCGTGCGCATCAACGATATCGAGGTCGCGAATACGGGCGGACGGCTGCGCGTCGTCGCTGCCGACGTCGGCCTCGCGGGATTGCTGCGCCGTCTCGGCCTGCGCTCGTTCGGAAGGCGTTGGCTGGCGAACGTCGGCAACGTACCGCGCTCGATGATCGCGTGGGATTCCGTCGCGCCGATTCGCGAGATGAATCCGTCGCAAGTACGGCTTTCGGTCAAGCAGAACCGGCTCGCGCGGCTCCATCCGTCGGAGCTCGCGGAGATCATCGGCGATCTCTCGTCGCGCGAGGCGCTCGCCGTCGTCGGCCAACTCGACGACGAGACCGCCGCCGACGCATTCGAGCACCTCGACGCCGAGACGCGCAAGAACCTCATCGAGGAGATGGGCACCGAGCGCGCCGCCGACATCATCGAGGAGATGGATGCCGACGACGCCGCCGATCTGCTCGCCGAGCTTCCCGAAGAGCAGCAGTCGGAGTTGCTCGCGGAAATGAACGCCTATACCGCGGGCGAGCTACGTGAACTGGTCAAGTATCCCGAAGACACGGCCGGCGGCATGATGACGACGGATTACGTGTGGATCTATCCGCACCGCACGACCGAGGCGACGATTCGCAAAATTCGCGAGATCGCTCCGGCGACCGAGTTCATCTACTACTTGTACGTTCTCGATAAGGAAGACCGCCTGCTCGGTGCGGTCTCAATTCGGACGCTGCTCCTGGCGCTGCCGACCGCCTTTATCGACCGCATCATGGAGACCGATCTCGTGACGGTTTCGCCGAGCGAGCCCGCGGTCGACGTCGCCTCCACGATCGCCAAGTACGACTTGCTCGCCGTGCCGGTCATCGACGACGCCGGCAAAATGCTGGGCATCGTCACCGTCGACGACGCCATCGACGCGATCATGCCCGACGACGTCGCGCGCAAGCTGCCGCGCGTGCGGCGCCATCGTCCGCGTCACGCCGCATCGTGAACGCTGAAGCGATCGTCGAGTTCACGGAGACGCTCGCGCGCATCGCCGCATCGGGCGGCGGCCCAAGAGCTCTCGCGGCCCATCTCGCCAAAGCGACCGGCGGCAGCGTGCTGATCGAGGACGCCCAGTGGCGGCATATCGCAGCAGCCGGCAACGGCGCGGCCCCGGCGAGCGCGCGCGGCGTCGTCGAATCGGGCGCGCCCGGCTTGGCGCAGCGCATCGGCGCCGGAACGCTCGCCCTCGGCTGGCTTTCGCTCTTCAATAGCAACGGCGCGGCAAGCCCCGATCTTCTTCTGCGCTTGACCGCAGCGGCGATCGGCGTCGAGATCGCGCGCGACGGCACCGCGCACCGCACGCGTGCGGCCGGATTCTGGGAATCGCTGCTCGCCGATGCCTCCGCCGATGGTGCTGCCGTGCGCGACGAGGCGGCCGCGCGCGGCATCGCGCTCGCGCCGCAATACGTCGTAATCGCGCTGGAAGCCGAGAGCGCCGACGGCCCCGTCGGCGATCTTGCGGAGTTGCGCGCGCTCGCCACCGCGGCGCTGCGCGGCGCCGACGGCGAAACGGGCATCGTCGAACGGGGCACGACGCTCTTTCTTTTCGTTCCCGCCGCGCGCTCGGTGGATGCAAGCAACGCGGCCACGGCGGCAACGCTGCTGCCGAAGACTGCGGCGCGGCGCGCGCCGCACCTGCGCATCTCCGGCGGCGTCGGAAATGCCGCGCCGCCGGGCGCGCTCCACGCCGCCGCGCGCGCCGCGGAAGCGGCGCTCAGCATCGCGCGCAGGGTGTACGGCCCCGGCCGCGTCGGGGTGTACGACGAACTCGGCGCGTACCGCCTGATCTACGAAGGCGCGAGCGTCGAAGGGCTGCGCGCGTTTGCCTCGCACGTGCTTGCGCCGCTGCGCAACTACGACGAAAAGCATCAAACCGAGCTGGAGCGGACGCTGCGGCTCTACTTTAAAGCCGGACAGAACGTGAAGACCGCCGCCGCGGAGCTCAACGTTCACCGGCACACCGTTTTCTATCGTCTACGGCAAATCGGCGAGATCTGCGCTCGTTCGCTCGATACGCCGCACGATCAACTCACACTTCGTTTGGCGGTTGCAATCGATGAACTCCACACCTCGCTTTGAGTGGCGGCGCCCTTCGGGCAAGCGCGACGTCGTACGGCTGGCGCGCGAGCAGAACGTTCGCTTCGTGCGGCTCGTCTTCGCCGATATCTTCGGCGTCAGCAAGAACGTCTCGATTCCGGTCGATGAGCTCGAGAACGCGCTCGAAGGCCGCGTGACCTTCGATGGGGGATCGATCGACGGGTTCGTGCGCGGCGAAGAACTCGACATGCAGCTGCGGCCCGACCCGTCGACGTTTGCGATCTACCCGTGGCGCGCGGCGGGCGATGCGTGCGAGGCCCGTCTGATCTGCGACATCGCGATGCCCGACGGCGCGCCGTTCGAAGGCTGTCCGCGCACCACGCTGCGGCGCGCGATCGAAAGCGCCGCAGCGACGCGTAGTCAGTCGGTCGCGCTCGAGATCGAGTTCTATCTCTTCGAGCGCAACGACGGCCTCCTCACCTCGACGGCGACGTCGGACGTGGGCTCGTACTTCGACTTTTCCGCAAACGATCGCGGCGAAGAAGCGCGCAACGCCATGGTCGCGGCGCTGCGCGCGATGGGTGTGCCGATCGCATCGGCCCATCACGAGCACGGCGCCGGACAGCACGAGATCGACGTCGCGCACGACGATCCTCTGGCCGCCGCCGATCACGCCCTGACGCTGCGCACGATCGTGAAACACATCGCCGCCGACTTCGGCCTCGAGGCTACGTTCATGCCGAAACCGCTCGCGGAATGCGCAGGCAGCGGCTTGCACGCCGACTTCCGTCTCGCCGAATCGAGCGACGACGAAACGGCGCTCTACGCCGTCGGTGGACTGCTGGCGCACGCGCAGGCGACCACGGCGATCTGCAACCCGACGGTCAACTCGTACAAGCGGCTCGTCGCCGCCTGGGACGCGCCGATCTACGCGGTGTGGTCGGAGCGCAGCGCGAATGCCCTCGTGCGCGTTCCGCCCGGCCAGCATCCGCCGCGCGTCGAGATGCGCAGTCCCGATCCGGCGTGCAATCCGTATCTCGCGCTCGCGGTGCTCATCGGCGCCGCCGCCGACGGCGTGTCGAACGCCACGCTTCCGGGTCCCGCCCTCGTCGGGTCGACCTACGATCTCAGCGAGAAAGAGCGCCGCGAGCGCGGCATCCGCACGCTGCCGACCTCGCTGCGCCAAGCCATTGCGGAGCTCGACGCCGACGCCGTCGTGCGCGCATCGCTCGGCGATCATCTCTACCATGCCTTCCGCGACGCCAAGCTGCTGGAATACGAGCGCTACCGGCGCGCCGTGCACCCGTGGGAGCGTGAGCAGTATCTGCGCGCCTACTAGCGTGACGCCGTTCTGAACGGCGTGCGCGGGCGCGCGCTGACGCGCATCCTCATCTCGCTCGCGGCGGCCGCGGCGGTGGGTTTCGCGATGCTCGCCGCACCGTCGTGGCTGAAGCCGATGGTGCGCGTCGTCGCCTGCTACGACGCGGGGGCTATCGTAATGCTGCTCCTGCATTGGAGCGTCGCGTTGCGCACGAGCGCATCGCAGACGCGCGTTTGGGCCGCGTCACAGGATTCGGGTCGCGACGCCGTTTTCATCGTCACGCTTTTGGCCGTTGCGTTCGGATTCGTGGCAGCCTTCGACGTCCTCGGCCCCGGTCCGCACGATCACAAACCCGAGCACGAGGCGGTTGTGTACGGGCTCGCGCTCGGCGCGGTCGCGCTCGGCTGGCTGCTGATCCACACGATGTTTTCGTTCCGGTACGCACACATCTACTATCGCGACCGAGGCCGCCGCAGTGAGAACGACTACGGATTGATCTTCCCGCGCGACGACGAGCCGAACTTTCTCGACTTCGCGTACTTCTCGTTCGTGATCGGCATGACGTTCCAAGTCTCAGACGTGCAGGTGACGTCGAAAGGGATCCGGCGCCTCGTGCTCGCGCACGGGCTGATCTCGTTCGGCTACAACACGGCGATCCTCGCGTTGGTCGTCAACGTCGTGTCGGGGCTGCTGCACTAGGGAGGCTACGGCGCGGTGCTGACGGTCGCCGCGATCGGATACGTGAAGCCCGCGAGCGTCTTGGTCGCCGCGCCGCCGGCCGGATAGTACCAGAAACCGACGACGCCCGGGCTCTGCGCGATCGGACCGATGAGCGTCGAGCCGTCGAGCCAGAACTGTTCGACGTTTGCGCCGCCTTTGAGCGTGACCGTCGATGCGATCGTTCCGGTCTTCGTCGTGCGATAAATCAGCCCGGCGTCCTGATTGCCGACCGCCAGATATTTGCCGTCCCATTGCACGCCGCCGGGATGCGTCACGGTCTTGCCGGGATAGAAGAGTTTGAGCGACGAGCCGCCTTTGGGAAGCTCGGCGACGATGAACTTTCCGTAGCGATCCCAGCCGTCGGCGAAGAGATTCCCACTCGCGTCGTACCCGCAATAGAACGTCGCGTCGATTTTCTTGTTGACGTACGCCTTCGCTTTGCCTTTGGCTTTCGCGTACACCGATACAGCGCCGTCCTCGTACGACGAGAGCTGCGTCACGGCGAGGTTGCCGCTCTGCGGATCGACCGAGCATCCGTACGGCGCCCCCGAGCCGCTCAGCGTACGAATCGGCGTCGTGCCGCCGTGCGCGTAAACGACGACCGGTCCGTCCTCATCCACGACGAACACGTCGCCCGCCTTATCCGTGCAGAGCCCCGCGACCGAGCCGAAGTCGTGCAGCGAGCCCATCGCCTTGAGGGCCGGATACGAGAACACGTCGACCGCATTGGTGCCGAGATCCGAAACGTAGAGCAGGCTTTGCGCTTTCGCCGCCGTGCCGCGCGACGAGGAGACGGCGTCGGCGCCGTTTGGCCGTACCGGCAACGCCGAGCCGCCGCACGATGCGAGGACCGATGCCGCGGTCAACGCAAGAATGTGACCGCCGAAAAGCCGCGCGTTCATCACCGCTATCCTACCACGCCGCCGCCTCCCGCTTCAACAGCGTCCACGCGTGCTCGACGTCCGCGCGCTGCGTCCGGACGTTACCGATCGCGAGCCGGATCGCGTAGCGCCCGTCGATCTTCGTGTGGGACACGAAGACCTCGCCGCTTGCGTTGACCGCGTCCATGATCGCCGCGTTGAGCGCCTCGAGCCGCGCTTCGTCGAGCCCCGGCGGCGCGTAGCGAAAGCAGACCACCGAGAGCGGGTGCGGCGCCAAAACCTCCCAGTGCGGCTCGCGCGCAACCCATGCCGCGAACTCTTGCGCCAGCGCGATATGATCGCGCAACCGTTGCCGGATGCCGGCGGCGCCGAAATGACGCAGAACGAACCACAGTTTGAGCGCGCGAAAACGGCGTCCGAGCTGCAAGCCGTAATCCATATAGTTCACTGCATCGGCCTCGGGCGTCGTGAGATATTCGGGAACGAGCGCGAAGGCTCGGCGCACGATCGCCTCTTCTTTGACGAAGAGCACCGAGAGATCCATCGGCACGAACATCCACTTATGCGGATTGACGACCAGCGAGTCGGCGAGCTCGGCGCCGTCGAGCAGCGATGCGAACTCGGGAACGATCGCCGCGATCCCCGCGTAGGCCGCGTCGACGTGCAGCCACACTCCGTACTCGCGTGAAATCGCGGCGATCTCGCGTACCGGATCGACCGATGTCGTCGAGGTCGTGCCGACCGTTGCGACGACGGCGAGCGGCCGCATCCCGGCGGCGCGATCGGCCTCGACGCACGAGCGCAGCGCGTCGGGACGCATGCGAAACGCATCGTCGCAGGGGACCCGCACGACGTTGCGTTGGCCGATGCCGAGCGCAATCGCGGCCTTCTCGACGTGGGAATGCGTTTCGGAGGTGACGTAGACGCGCAGCGCGGGCAGCGTGCGGCCGGCCATGCCTTCTTCTCGAATTCCCAAGTCGAGCGCTTCGCGCGCCGCCGCCAGCGCCGTGAATCCGGCGATCGACGCCGTGTCGTAGATGATCCCGGTCCACGCGCGCGGCAATCCGAGCAATCGCCCGAGCCAGCGCATCGTCACTTCTTCGAGTTCGGTCGCTGCGGGCGACGTGCGCCACAGCATGGCTTTTACATCGAGCGTCGCCGCCAACGCCTCGGCCGCGATCGCCGCCGGCGCGGCGCTGGTGGCAAAATAGGCGAAAAAACGCGGGTGGTTCCAGTGCGTCGTCGCCGGCACGACGATGCGCTCGAAGTCGTCAAATATCGCATCGAACGGCTCGCCGTGCTCGGGTGCCTCGTCGGGAAGCGCCGCCGCGACGTCGCCTGGACGGACCTGCGGCATGACGCGGTAGGCGTCGGGCCGCTCGAAGTAGCCTTCGATCCACGCAACGACGCGCTGAAAGTCGATCATGCTGGAGTGTTAGGGATGCCGGCGGAGAAGGCCCGCGTATGAAGTACCGCACCTATCCGAAGACCGACGTCACCGTCAGCGACGTAGGCTTCGGGCTCTGGACGACCTCGACCGGTTGGTGGGGCGAGAAGAGCGACGACGACGCCGTCGCGATGCTGCGCGCCGCGCACGATCTCGGAATCACGCTCTTCGACGCCGCCGACACGTACGGCAACGGACGCAGCGAAGAGCAGCTCGCGAAAGCCTTCGCCGATCGTCGCGACCGCGTCGTCTACGCAACCAAGTTTGGCTACGATTTTTCGCAGGCCGGTGAAGCGCGGCGCGGTCAGAGCGAGCTGCCGCAAGACTTTTCGCCGTCGTTCGTACGCGCCGCACTCGAAGCGTCGTTGCACCGCCTGCGGACCGAGTACGTCGACATCTACCAAATGCACAACGCGCGCATGGCGCAGATCGACGACGACGCGCTCTGGGAGCTGCTCGAGTCGTTCAAGCAAGAAGGGAAGATCCGCATGTACGGCGTCGCGCTGGGACCGGCGATCGGTTGGCTCTACGAAGGCGTCGAGGCGGTGAAACGCCGCAACGTCGCGACGCTGCAGATAATCTGGAACATGCTCGAGCAGTATCCGGGCGACGAACAAATTCGCGCCGCCGTCGAAACGTCGGCCGATACGGGGTACATGATCCGCGTTCCGCACTCCAGCGGCATGCTCGAGGGGCACTACACCACGGAGACGACCTTTCCGAAGAACGATCATCGTCGTCACCGGCCGCGCGAATGGCTCATCAACGGCATCCAAAAGGTCGAGCAGCTGCGCTTTCTCGAACGGCCCGGCCGCACGCTCGGCCAAGCCGCGATCGGCTGGCTTCTCGCCGAGCCGCGCGTGATGACGGTGCTGCCGAACATCTACGACGGCGAGCAGCTCGCCGAGTTCGCCGCCGCCTCCGACGCGCCGGCACTCACGCCCGACGAGCTCGCGCGGATCGACGCGCTCTACCGCGGGAACTTCGGCATCGAGGAGCCCCCGATGGCGTTCAAGGGAACGATGAGCCGCGACGAGGCGCAGCCCGCGCTGAGCGGTGTCGAAGGATGAAGATCGAGCACGTCGCGACGCCGCACGCGCCGCAGCCGATCGGACCGTATAGCCAGGCGGTGCAGTTCGGCACCGAGCTGTATTGCAGCGGGCAGATCCCGCTCGATCCGCAGACCGGCGAGGTGGTCGGCGAGGATGCCGGTGCGCAAGCCGAACGCGCGCTCGAGAATCTCGGCGCGGTACTCTGCGCGGCCGGCTATCACTATGCGGACGTCGTGAAGACGACCGTCTTCCTGATCGACATGCGGGATTTTCCCGCGGTCAACGGCGTCTACGAACGGTACTTCGGGATGACGAAACCGGCCCGCTCGACCGTTGCGGTCGCCGCGCTTCCGCGCGGCGTCCGCGTCGAAATCGACTGCATCGCTCGAAGCTGAACGAGGGCGAGCCTACTGCGGCGCCTGTTCGGCGCTCTGAACGAGGCGCTCCGATTCTTCTTTGGCGATCTGCGCGACGCCCGGATCGAGCGACGTTTCGGCCGCACGCAGCTGCGTGAGCGCGAGCGCCTTCTGCCCCTGTGCGGCGTACGCGCGCGCGAGCAGGTAGCGAACGCGGCCGTCGTATGGGGCCGCGGCGACGCCTTTGAGCAGCGCCGATTGCGCGAGCGCGTACAAGCCGTTGTGCTCGTAGTCAATCCCGAGATTCACGTACGACTCCGGCACGTACGGATTGACGGAGATTGCCTGCACGTAATAGGCGACGGCGCGCTTCCAATCGCCGCGCTGATCGGCGAGATATCCGAAGTTGACGAGCGCCTCGGGACGCTCGGGCTCGAGCCGGTGCGCCTTCTTCAGCGTCGCGAGCGCTTCGTCGTAGAGCCCGCTTTGAATCTTGGCGACGCCGAGGTTATCGAGGCAGGCGTAGTTCAGGGGGTCGACGTTGAGGCAATCGCCGAGGTAGCGCGTTGCCGTGGCGGCGTCGTGCAGATCGAGATACGCCATGCCCAGCCCGTTGAGGGCGGCGATGGAGCGTCCGTCGCTATCGAGCGCGCGGTGAAAGTAGACGATCGCTTCGGCCGGTTGGTGCAGCGTATCGAAGATCTCACCGACTTCTTCCTGGATATCGCCGTCGGTCGGATTGGTGTCGGCGAGCCGCACCATCTCGGATTGATACTGCGGGAGATCGCCCTTGCGCAAATGGAGCAGCACGAGATCCCGCACCGAGTCGGTTCCAGGAAGCGCGTCTTGGAACTCGACGATCGCGACATCCACGCGATCTTCGGTCGCGTAGACGACGCCGAGCCGGTTATGCGTCTCCTTGTCGTGCGGATTGCGCGCGAGCAGTTGGCGATAGACCGCTTCGGCACGGTCGAAACGCCCTTGACGATAGTAGAGATCCCCGAGGAAGCGCGCGGCCTCGGTGCCGTCGGGATGCGACGCGACGAACTGCGAGAGCGCCGTAATGGCGCCGTCCATATCGCCCGCGGCGATCAGTTCGCGCGCGTATGCGATCGCCGCGAGTTGGTCGGCGAGCTTGTGTGCGTCGGCGGAAAGGATGACGTTTTCGTTCGCTCCGAGCGCAAGGGCGGGCGGGGCCAGCAGCAGTGCCGGCGCCAGCGCCATGGCCAGCATCAAGAGGGTACGTCGGATCATTGGCAAGTACCTCAACCCTACTATAGCGCACCGGCCAAGCGCCGCGTGACGGGGGCCTTCGAGGCTACCGAACCAGCGGCAAGACGTTGCTCGGCGTCAGGGGATAGAACGCCATCGCGATCACGAAGACCGCGCAGAGAGCGGCACTAGCCCAAGCGAGCGGCACGAACGGGCGCGCCTCGCGAACCTCGCCCTCCTGCGGCGCATACATCGCCCTAATCACCTTGGCGTAGGCGTAGAGGGAGATCGCGGTTCCCGCGATCAGCAGCGCGGCCAGCCACAGATATCCGTTCGACACGCTGCTCGACAAGATTAGAATCTTTCCGAGAAAACCGGCGGTCGGCGGCAGTCCGGCAAGCGCGAGCAAGAACACGGTCATCGCCGCCGCCAGCCACGGACGCCGCCGGCCCAAGCCGCTGTAGTTGGCCAAATCCGCGCCTTCTTCGTTCTCGCCCGAGATCGCGGCCGCTACGGCGAACGCGCCGAGATTCATGAGCGCGTACGCCGCCAGATAATAGAGGGCGTATCGCAAACCCAGCGGCGTTCCGCCGGCGAGCGCGACGAGAATGTATCCCACCTGTGCGACGCCCGAATATCCCAGCAAGCGCTTGAGATCGTGCTGCGCGAGCATACCGACGTTGCCGGCGATCATCGATATTCCCGCCACGATCCAGACCGGCAACAAGAGCCGGTCGCTCACGCCTGCCGGCAGCGCGGCATAAATGAAGCGCGCGAAGACCGCCAGCGTTCCGGCTTTCGTTACGACGCTCATGAACGCAGTCACCGGGAGCGGCGCGCCTTGGAAGACGTCGGGCGTCCACGTGTGGAACGGCACGAGGCTCAGCTTAAAGACCAGCCCGATGAGAAACATGCCCGCTCCGATCCAGAAGAGCGGATTGGACGCCAATCCAGGATTGACGAAATCGGCGAGCCGGATGCTGCCCGTCGCGCCGAAAAGCAGCGCGAATCCGAAGATCAAGAATCCCGATGCGGTCGAGCTGAGGATCAAGTACTTCATTGCCGATTCGCGCGCCGTCTTTCGGTCGGCCGAGCCGCAGAGCGCGTAAAGCCCGAGCGACAAGAGTTCGAGTCCGAGGAAGATCATCATCAGATTCGCGGCGCCCGCCATGAACATCGCGCCGCACGCGCTCCACAGCATGATCGCCGTCATGCCGGCAACGCGCTGCGGCGACCCGAGCGCTCCGTAGAGCACCACCGATCCTGCCGTCGCGATCAAGACGATCTCTTGGAAAACCGTTGCGAAGCCGCCGACGATGAAACCGCCGAAGAAGGCGTCGTAGCTCTTGCCGTATTGATGCGCGGCGAGAAACGCGGCTGCGCCGACGCCGAGCAGCGCGATCGCGATCGCGAGATAGCGCTGCGGTCGCGAGCCCACCAAATCGGCGATCAGCACCACGAGTGCGGCCGCCGCGAGCACGGTCGCCGGCATCACGGCATTCCAATCGGCGTGCGTGAACGGAATCGTCATAGGCGCAGCAGCGGTGCCGGGTCAACGCCCAGCGCGACGAGTGCGGCGAGGAGCGGAGCGACGGCGATGCCCTCGATCCACGTGAGGTCCGGCCGAACCGGCGCGTCGGCTACCTGCGGTCCGTTCATGAGATTCTGGTAGAGCCGAATCATATATGCCGCGGCCAGCACGACCGCAACGAGCGCCACAATGACGGGCCACGTAAAGCCGGCTTGATAGACGCCTATGAGAATCACCAACTCGCCGACGAATCCGGCCAGGCCGGGCAAGCCGAGCGCCGCCAGTGCCGCGACGCAGAGCGCGCCCGCCAGGCGCGGGTTCTTCCAACCCAAGCCCCCGAGCCGCACCAGGGAGCGCGTCTCCTCGCGCTCCTCGACGTAGCCGAGCGTGAGGAAGAGCGCGGCCGAAAACAATCCGTGCGCGACGATATAAACGACGGCACCCGCGATCGCCAAGTGATTGCCCGACGCGATCGCGATGACGATCAATCCGAGGTGCGAGAGCGACGAGTAGGCGACGATGCGCTTAGCGTCGGTTTGCACCAGCGCGATCGCCGCGCCGTAGAGCAGCGATATCGCGCCCAAGATCATCAGCGGCGTCGCGTACGCGCGCACGTAGTCCGGCATCATCGCGAGGCCGATCGAGAGGAAGCCGTACAAGCCGGCTTTCGATTGCACCGCCGAGACGACGGCGACCATCGGCGACGGCAGCGCGGCGTAGGTCGGCGGCATCCAGGTGTGAAGCGGCCAGATCGGCGTTTTCACCAGAAAGGCGAACGCAAACCCGGCGTAAATCCACGGCGCCCACGCGCCGATCAGATGGGTCTCCGGCCGGCCGATGACGTCGGTGGTTCCGTAGATCACGCCGAACGCCGCCGTCGCGAGCAAGAGCGTCAAACCGCCGGCAAAGTTGTAGATGAAATAACGCCACGCGGTCGCCGGATGCTCGCCCCATGCGAGCAAGCCGAAGAAGACCGGCAGCAGCATGAGATCCCAGAAGAGCGCGAAGAGCAGCAGATCTCGCGCGAGGAAGAGCCCCAACATCGAGCCCTCGAGCATCAGCAGCAGCGCGACGAAATCGCGCGCGCGCGGAATCCGGGTCGCTGCGATCGCGCACGCCGTGCAGAGCGCGAGCAAGAGCGACAGCCAGAGCGAGAGCGGCGACGAGCCGAAGTGGAATACCGCGACGAACGGCCGCGAAAGCCAGCGATGGCTCCACTCGCCGTGGCCGGCGGCAATCACGAGCGCAAACGTCGCGATGGCGACGCCGACGCCGACGACGCGGCAGAGCACGCGATCGTTGCGCGGAAGCGCGAAGAGCAGCGCGCCCGCAACGAACGGCAGCAGGATGGCGGCGAGTATCATCGTCATCAGCGGCCGACTCCCGATGCGAACGCATAGTAGACGATGAAACAGGCCGCGCCGAAGGCTAAGATCAGCGCGTACGCGCGGACCAATCCGGTTTGGAACGAACGGACCACCGCGCCAAGCCACCGCGCCCAAAAGACCACGTCGCGCACCGCGCCGTCGATGATATGCGGATCGAGTACGCGTCCGAAGAACTCACCGAGGCGCTGCATCGGCTTGACGAAGACGAGCTCGATGAGATCGTCCATGTAATAGGCATGCGTCAGGATCGCCGGCATCGCCCGCGTCTCGCCCGCGAGCCGCTCGACCGCGTCGCGCTGTGCGTCGGCCCGGCCGTAGCGCCACCACGCGATCAGGAAGCCGACGATCACGAGTCCGAAGACGAGCGCCGAGGTCGTCATTTCGGAGATCGGCAACTTCGCTAGCACCGACGCGGGCGGCGTCTCCCAGTCAAAGAGCGGCGCGAAGTAGCGCGCCCATTGCGAGTTCTCCCCGCTCATGAGCGCGCCGCCGACGGCGACCGTGGGAATGACGAGAATCGCGACCGGTACGTTCATGATCCAGCCCGGCATATGGAGGTGGCTCGTGTCGAGCTCGCCGCGGTACTCACCGAAGAACGCGACGAAGAGCAGCCGGAACATATAGTACGCGGTGATGCCCGCGGTGAGCACGCCGACGGCATACAGCCACGGATGGCCGTGCTCGAGCGCACCGTAAATGATCTGGTCTTTTGAGAAGAATCCGCTGAAGCCCGGCACCCCGCAGATCGACAGCACGCCGGTGAGCATCGCCCAGAACGCAAACGGCATCTTCTTCCACAGGCCGCCCATCTTGCGAACGTCTTGCTCGTTGGCCAGCGCGTGGATCACGAGTCCCGCCGTGAGGAAAAGCTGCGCCTTGAAAAACGCATGCGTGAAGAAGTGCGCGATGCCGCCCTCGTAGGCGCCGATGCCGACGCCCATGATCATGTAGCCGATCTGGGACATCGTCGAATAGGCCAAGATGCGCTTGATGTCCCATTGCGCGGTGCCGAGGATCGCGCCCGCCAGCGCCGTCACGCCGCCGATGGTTCCGACCAGCAGCTGCGCCTGCGGGCTCCCACTCCAGAGCGGCGCGCAGCGGGCCACGAGATAGACGCCGGCAGTGACCATCGTCGCGGCGTGAATGAGCGCCGAGACCGGGGTCGGGCCTTCCATTGCGTCGGGAAGCCAGGTATGCAGCGGAACCTGCGCCGATTTCGCCGCCGCGGCGATGAAGAGCGTCGCGCAGATCCAGAAGAGCAGCGGCGTCGTGCCGAGCGTGCCCGCCGAGGCAAAGGCGTCGCCGAAGCCGATCGAGCGCACGTTGGTCACGATGAGGAAGATCGCGAACATCAAGCCCGCGTCGCCGACGACGTTGATCACGAACGCCTTGCGCGCCGCCGCGACGGCCGTTGGACGCTCGAACCAGAAGCCGATCAAGAAGTACGAAGCGAGACCGACCAGTCCCCAGCCGATCAGCAGCCCGACGAAGTTGTCGGAGAGCACCAGCGTGAGCATCGCGAAGACGAAGAAGCTCATGTAGGCGAAGAATCGCGCGTACGCGCGATCGCCTTCCATATAGCCGACCGAATAGAAAACGATCAAGAAGCCGACGCCGGTGATGATCAGCGTCCAGAGCAGCGAGAGCGGATCGAGCAGCAAGCCGAAATCGAAGCCCGGGAGCCACGAAACCAGCGCCTGGTTCGCGCCGACCGTCGTGCCGGCCACCGATGTCGCAACGCCCCACGACATCACGGCGAGCACGAACGACGCGCCTATCAGTCCCGACGCGAGCCATCCAGCCAGGGTGCGCAGTTGCGGACCGAAAGTCCAACACAGCACCGCACCCGCGAGCGGCAGCAGCCACAGTGTGACGATCAGCGGATACGATCCGCTTGCCCCGAGCAGGTGATGAATCATCCGCTCACAACCGGCCCATGGCTAACCCGGCGGCGTTGGATTCCGTGAGCGAGGCATGTTCGTTGGCCCGAAAAAGCGCGCGAGCAGGAGCGGCACACGGAGGTGACGCGACGAGCGTCCGAGCGACGGAATCCAACGCCGCCGGGTTAGCCATGGAGCGCTCTCACGTCGTCGACGTCGACGTATTTCTCGGGACGGAACGTAGCGACGATGATCGCTAGGCCAATCGCGGCTTCGGCGGCCGCGACGGTGATCACGAGGAAGGCGAAGACCTGGCCCGCGTTCGCAAGCCACGCGCGGGCGAATGCGATGAAGAGCAGGTTCGCGGCGTTGAACATGAGCTCGATGCTCATCAGCATCACGAGCGGATTGCGGCGCACGATCACGCCGGTCACGCCGATGAAGAACAACACCGACGCAAGCCCGATATAGTGGCCCAGCGGAACCGGCATCATCCCTTGCCCTCCCGCAGGATCGCCTCGCGCATCGAGCGATCGGCCTTCGCCTCGGCGCGCCGGCTCGGGGCATCGTTCATCTGCTCGCCGCCGAGCGTGATGACGCCGATCACGGCTACCATCAAGACGAGCGCCGTGACTTCGAAGGGCAGCAGCTGCACGGTGAAAAGGGCCTTGCCGAAGTCGCCGACGCTGCCGAAGACGTTCGCCGCGCCGACCGGACCGTTCGTGGGACGCACCGCGAGCACCGGCGCCTGCGATACCGCATAGACGAGCGCGCCGAACGCGACGAGCACGACGATCGCGCCCGGGAACCAGATCTTCGGCAGACGATTCGGTCCGGTAGCAAAAGGCGCGACGCCGCTGCCGAGCAGCGCGATGACGAAGACGAAGAGCACCAAGATCGCGCCCGAGTAGACGATGATCTGGATCACGGCCAAGAATTCGGCGGAGAGCGTGACGTACGTGATCGCGAGCGCCGCGAAGTTCAGCAGGAGCGCGACGACGCTATAGACCGGCTTCGCGGCCGAGATCGTCCAGACGGCGCTGCCGATCAGCACCACGGCTAAGGCCCAAAACGCGATCACGAATCGGCCTCGCGCTTGACGAGCGTCAAACCCTGGCGCTGCTTGGTCAGGATTTCACCGCGCCAGGTCGCGCTGTAACCGCGCTCGATGTCGGTCGTCGATTTGAGCTCGGCGACGCGACCGAGATCGCCCGGGATTCCGCCGGGCCGGTCGTCGGGCGGCGTGCCGACGCCCGCTTCGGGCGGAACGAGCAGCCGATCCTTGCCGTAGATGAACGAGCCGCGACGATAATCGGACATCTCGAATCGCGGCGTCAGGACGATCGCGTCGGTCGGACACGCTTCCTCGCACATGCCGCAGAAGATGCAGCGCAGCTCGTCGATCTCGTACCGCGCCGCAAACCGCTCGCCGGGCGAGCGACGGTCTTCGGGCGAGTTCTCCGCGCCGATCACCGTGATCGCGTTGGCGGGGCAGACGCTCGAGCAGAGCTCGCAGCCGATGCATCGCTCTTTGCCGTCGTCGTAGCGGCGCAGCTCGTGCAGGCCGTGAAACCGCGGCGCGTGCTGCTTCTTGACCGACGGGTACGCAATCGTCGGCCGCCGGCGGAACATAAAGCCGAACGTGATCGACAGGCCTCGCAGGATCGCGCCGACGTTGAACAGGTTTTTGCGTGTAGCCATGTTGCCTATCCTCTGTACGCTACGACGACGGCGGTGACGATCAAGTTGAGCATCGCGAACGGCAGCAGCACCTTCCACCCGAACGCCATCAGCCGGTCGTAGCGCAGCCGCGGCAGCGTCGCGCGCAGCCACATATAGAAGAACATGAAGCACGCGACCTTGATCACGAACCAGGCAACGCCGGGGATCGCGGTCAACCCGAACGGCGCGTTCCATCCGCCGAAGAAGAGCAGCGCCGCGAGGCACGAGACCGTCAGCATGTTAACGTACTCGGCGATGAAGAACAAGCCGAAGCGCAGGCCCGAATACTCGGTGTGGAAGCCGGCGACGAGCTCCGTCTCGGCCTCGACGAGATCGAACGGCGCGCGGTTGGTTTCGGCGACGGCGGTGATCACGTAGATGATGCACCCCGCAAATTGCGGGATGAAGAACCACCAGCGCAGCTGCGCGTGGACGATGCCGTCGAGCGATGTGGTACCCGCCAAGATCAGCACGCCGACGAGCGAGAGCGACATCGCGAGCTCGTAGCTGATCATCTGCGCGGTCGAGCGCACGCTGCCGAGCAGCGGATACTTCGAGCCCGATGCCCAGCCGCCCAGGCAGATCCCGTAGACGCCGAGCGACGTGATGGCCAGAATCACGAGGATACCGGCGTTGACGTTGCCGATCACCCACGTGGAACCCGACGACGACGCGCCGAACGGGATCACCGCGTAGACGGAAAACGCCGTGAGCAGCGAGATGAACGGCGCGAGTTTATAGAGGAGCGGATCGGCCGTCTCCGGCGTCAGGTCTTCCTTGAGAATCAGCTTTGCGGCGTCGGCGGCGGGTTGCAGCATTCCCCACGGTCCGACGCGATTCGGTCCCGGCCGCAGCTGCATCCAGCCTAAAATCTTGCGCTCGAGGAGCATCGCGTACGCAAACGACGTGACGACGACGAAGAGCAAGATCACCGATTTGATGAGAACGACGGCCCATGCCGGCATCGCGCTAGGCCCTCATTTCCGCGAGCCGCGCATCGTGCTGCCACGTTCCGCCGCCTGAAAGAATCGTGCGCTTGGGCGAAACCGAAACGCCGCGACCCTCATCGGCAAAGGCGAAGCGCGCGTCGCCGAGCGTGACGTCCGGCACGGCTGCGACGTGGCGCACGACCTCACGATGCACCTCGTTTGCGTCCGGCACGTCGATCGAGAGTTGATCGGCGAGACCGAGCAGCATCTCGAGATCCGAGCGCACGAACTCCGGCGACTCGAGCGACGCGTTGACGGGCAGCAACTCGCCGCCGAGTCCGAGCGTCGTGCCGTGCTTCTCGAACGGACCGCGCGCCGGCAGGACCAACGTTGCGTGCTGCGTGCTCTCGGTCGCAAAAAGCTCGCTCACCACCAAAAACGGCACGCGCGCGAGCGCCTGCGCAACGGCGCCCGGATCGCCGGCGTTGCGTGCGGGGTTGACGCCGAGGAGCGAGAGCACCGCGAGATTTCCGCCGCGCGCGGCATCGAACATTGCGCTGCCGTCGAGCCCCTTGCCCGCGGAAGTAAAGCCGGGACCGCTGCCGGGGAGCATGCCCATCGCTTCCGCACCGCGTGCGTTGGCTTGTTCGCTGGCGATGTAGGCGCAGAGACCGGCAACGCCGGCAAAAGCCTGCGCGTACCTCCGTCCGACTTCGAGATCGACGCCATCCCAAATCAGCGCGACCGGCGCCGCGTCGCCCGCGGCCGCGCGGGCCTCGTGCGCGGTCGGCGCCTCGATGAGCTTGGCACCGCGACGGACGGCTTTGAGCACGCGCAGCCAGAGCACCGGCGCGCGCTCGGCCGGCGACGCGCCCGCCACGACCACGGCTCCCACGCCGTCGAGCCGCTCGATCGCCGCGCCGGCGGCGCCCGGCGTGGCTTGGCGCTGCGTCCCCGCGCGCCAGTCGAGATTCGAAACACCGGCGGCACGAAAGACGTACTGGAGCAAATAGGCTTCTTCGTTCGTCAAGCGGCCGCCGCCGATCGCACCGACGCTGGATGGGCCGTGCGCGGCGATCGCTTCGCGAATCGCCTTCGCCCAGATGATGCCGGCGTCGTCCCAGCCGATCTGCACGAGTTTACCGTTCTTGCGATAGAGCGGCTGCACGAGGCGCTCCGGCGCATCGTAAAAGCCGATATTATACCGGCCGCGGTCGCAGAGCCAGCCGTCGGAGATCGCGTCGTCTTCTTCCACCGACATCGTCCGCAGCAGCGTGCCGTACCGAACGTCGGCCTGGAGCTGACAGCCGACCGCGCACTGCGTGCAGGTCGTCTGCGTGCGATTGAGATCCCACGGGCGCGACTTAAACCGATAGCTTTTCGACGTGAGCGCGCCGACCGGGCAGAGTTCGGTCACGTTGCCGGTAAAGTTGTGACGATACGGCGTGCCCGTCGCGGTTGCGATGATGTCGCGCGCGCCGCGATCCTTGACGACCAGTTGACGCTCGTCGGCAATGATATCGTCGAAGCGCACGCAGCGCTGACAGACGATGCAGCGCTCCTCGTCGAGCACGATCGTCGGGCCGAGATCGACCGCCTTGGGCTTGGGAAGCTTCGGATCGGCGACGTCCGACGTCGGACGCGCGTACGCCATCGAGTAATCCTGCAGCTCGCACTCGCCGCCCTTGTCGCAAATCGGACAATCGAGCGGATGATTGACGAGGAAGAGCTCTAAGACCATCGCGCGCGCCGCCTCGACGCGCTCGCCCTGCGTCCGCACGACCATTCCGTCGGTCGCGGTCGTGTTGCAGGCGATCTGCAGCTTCGGCATCCCTTCGATCTCGACCATGCAGATGCGGCAAAGGCCGGCCGGCCCCAACTTCGTGTGGTAGCAGTAGATCGGAATCTGCTGCTTGACGAGTTTCGCGGCTTCGACCAGCAGCGTTCCTTTGGGAACGGTGACCGGAACGCCGTCGAACGTGACCGTCACCATCTCGGTGGCGGCCGTCAGCAACGGTGTGCTCATGCGGGTGCGGCCGCCTGCGCGGCGATGCGCGATGCGAACTGCTCGGGAAAGCGCAGCATCACCGATTTGAGAAACGGCTCGATCGAGTCGCCGAGCGCGCAAAGATTCAAGCCGGTGATCGTGCCCGCGACGCGCGAGAGCATCTCGAGATCGCCGGAGACGCCGCGATGGTGCACGAGGCGTTCCAGCACGCGCTCCATCCAACTGCTGCCCTCGCGGCACGGCGTGCACTGACCGCACGATTCGTGCGCGAAGAATCGCACCAAATTGTACGCCGCTTTCACGAAATCGGTCGTGTCGTCGAAGACGACGAAGGCGCCGGAGCCGAGCATCGAGCCGGCCTTGGTCATGCTCTCGTAATCGTACGGCCAATCGAGATGCTCTTCGAAGATGCACGCCGAGGAGCCGCCGCCGGGCTGCACCGCCATCAGCGCCCGCCCTTCGCGTAAGCCGCCGGCAAGCTCGACGATCTCGCGCACGGTGGTTCCGAGCGGAATCTCGTAGTTCCCCGGGTTGCGCACGTGCCCCGAGACCGAGACGATCTTATAGCCTTTGCTTCGCTCGGTGCCGACGGCGGCGAACCATTCCGCGCCGTGCTCCAAAATCGGCACGAGATAGGCCAGCGTTTCGACGTTGTTCACGACGGTCGGCATGCCGTACAGGCCTTCGATCGCCGGGAAGGGCGGTTTGAGGCGCGGCTCGCCGCGCTTGCCTTCCAGCGAGTTGAGCAGCCCGGTCTCTTCGCCGCAGATGTAGGCGCCGGCACCGCGGTGCACCGTCACTTCGAGATCGTAGCCCGTGCCGAACAGATTCTTGCCGACGTAACCGGCCGCGCGCGCTTCCTCGAGCGCGGCCGAGAATATCTCGTAGCCGCGCTTGAACTCGCCTCGAATGTAGATAAACGCGTGGTGCGACGCAATGGCGTACGAGCCGATCAACATGCCCTCGAGGATGAGATGCGGCACGTTCTCCAGCAGCATGTGATCCTTGAACGTCCCCGGTTCCGCTTCGTCGCAGTTGCACACGAGATAGCGCACGGATTTGTCCTTTGGAAGGAACGACCACTTGCGGCCGGTTGGAAAGCCGGCGCCGCCGCGGCCGCGTAAGCCCGACTTTTCGGCCAGGTCGAGCACGGCGGTCGGCTGCATCTCGCGCACGGCGCGCTCCCACTGCCTATAGCCGCCGCGCTCCCGGTAAACCTCGATGCCGCGCATATCGACGTCGCCGATATCTTGCGTGAGGATCTTAGTGACCGGCACGGGCTACCTCGTCGTCGACGGTCTCGACCAGCGCGCGCGAATCGACGACCGCGCGTTCGGTGGTGTCGGAAAAGCGATAGACGCTCCGGTTGATGATGTTGTCGAGCATGATGATTCCGCTCGCATCGCCGATCCCGCCGGCGTTGTTTGGGCGCGGCACGCCGTCGGCGCCGGGCGACTTGGTGCCGCGCGCGATCTGGGCGTCTTGTGCGATCGCCCACGTTTCGCCGGGAGCGTCGGTCTGCGCAATCGGTGCGACCGCATATGTTCCGGCGCGGATCGCCGCCAGCAGCTCGTCGACCTTCGCCGGCGTCAGATCGTAGACGAACTCGAGGTTCACCTGCATGCACGTCGCGCGATCGCACGCGGCGAGACACTCCACCTCTTCGTACGAAAAGAGCCCGTCCGCGGTCGTCTGCAGATGATTGATGCCCAGCTTCTCGCGGAAGTACGCCATAATGTCTTCCGCGCCGTTGATGCTGCACGCGAGACCTCGGCAGACCTGCAGCACGTACTTTCCGACCGGACGACGGTAGAGCAGCGTATAGAACGAAACGGTTCCCTCGACTTCCGCTTCGGTAGCGCCGAGCATCGCCGCGGCGGCCGCCATTGCCTGCGGGCTCACGAAGCCCTCGTGCTGCTGGAACAGATGCATGATCGGCAAGAGCGCCGACCGCCGCTGCTCGTACTGCGCGATAAGCTCATCGCACTGCGGCCTCAAGCTTGCCAACAGCGCAGGAAAATTCTTCTCTCGTTCCGTCATGCGGAGGCCCTCGGCGTGATGCTGAGGAGGCTCGGACCGACGAGCGGAGCCAAGGATGGCGAGAGCGAGGAGGCCGCGCAGCAGGAGCGCAGCCCGGAGGGCGGAGCGACGAGCGGCTCCGAAGCGTCATGCCGAGCGCGCAACGCGTGACGGAACGCCATCATCGGTCGACCTCGCCGAAGACGGGGTCGAGCGAACCGATCATCACCACGAGATCGGCGATGAGATTCCCTGGAGCGATGCCCTTGAGCGCTTGCAAGTTATACATGCTCGGCGGGCGCGTGCGAATCCGATACGGACGGTTCTCGCCGTTGCTCACGATATAGTACGCGAGCTCGCCGCGCGGGCTCTCGACCGACTGGTAGACGTCGCCGGGCGGCACGCGAAAGCCCTCGCTGATCAATTTAAAATGATGGATCAGCGCCTCCATCGAGAGCGCGATCGTTTCCTTCGGCGGCAGCGCGACCTTCGGGTCGTCGATCATCACCGGTCCTGGCGTGTCGAGGCGCCGGCGCACCTGCTCGACGATGCGCATCGACTGCTCCATCTCGTCGAGGCGCACCAGGAAGCGCGCGTAGGCGTCGCCTTCGTCGCGCGTCGGCACTTCAAAATCGTACGTCTCGTAGCCGCAGTACGGAAATGCTTTTCGCACGTCGTAGGCGATGCCGCTGCCGCGCAGGCTCGGCCCGGTGACGTTCCATTGGATCGCGTCCTCGCGCGAGAGGATGCCTATGTCGATCGTGCGGTCCTGGAAGATCGGATTGGCTTGGAGGAGTCCGCGCAGCTCGCGCATTCGGCCCGGAAACTTTTCGATGAGCGCGTCGAGCTTCTCGAGATAGCCGCTGGGCAGATCGCCGTTGAGGCCGCCGACGCGAATGTAGTTGGGGTGCATGCGCGCGCCGCCCGAGGCCTCCTGAAGATCGAGGATGTTCTCCCGCAGATCGAAGCAGTAAAAGAAGATTGAGATCGCGCCGAGGTCGATGCCGTGCGTTCCCAGCCAGACGCAGTGCGACGCGATCCGCGTCAGCTCGCCGGTGAGCACGCGCACGGCCTGCGCGCGCGGCGGAATCCGATCGGTAATGCCGAGCAGCTTCTCGACGCCTAATGCGTAGCAGAGTGCGTTGGACGACGGCGCGAGGTAATCCATGCGCTCGATGACGGTCTGGGCCTGCGTCCAAAAGAGGCCCTCGGCCGTTTTCTCGATGCCGGTGTGCAGATACCCGATTTCGGGTTCCGCCTTGACGACGTTTTCGCTGTCGATCTCGAGCACGATCTGCAGAACGCCGTGCGTCGACGGGTGCTGCGGCCCCATCGAGAGCACCATCGTGTTATCGCTGCGGCTTACGACGTCGGCGGAGAGCGGTAGAACGGAGCTCACGACTCGCGCGCCCGCCGGACTTCTTCTTGCAGTGCCTCGAGCGTACGTCCCGACGGCGGCGTGCCTGCGACGACGTTGCTCTTGTTTGCGAAGCTCGGACGCGGCGAGCGCTCGCGCGCCGGACCGCGCATCGGATAATCCTTGCGCAGCGGATGGCCTTCCCAATCGTACGGCATCTGGATGCGGCGCAGGTCGGCGTGGCCCTCGAAAACGAGGCCGAAGAGATCGAAGATTTCGCGTTCCGCCCAGTCGGCCGACTTCCAGAGATCCATCACCGACGGGAGCGCGGTGCCGTCGTCGACGCCGCAGAGCACGCGTACCCGCGCGGGCGTCCCAACGTCGGCCACGCCCGCGGCCCTCGGCGGAAGCTTGAGCAAGTGATAGACCACGTCGAATCGCGGCGAGCGCGTCAAATAGTCGACCGCGCCGAGGTCGAGCAGCATCGCGTAGCCGTCACTCTTGAGCGCCTCGAGGCGCGCGCGCAGCTCCGACCGCGACACGCGCTCGATCGCGGCATCGTCGATCGGCGGACGCAGGCTCGTCGGGTCGATCGCTGCGCCGGCGATCGGCGGAGTTTGCGTGCTAGGCACGGTGCAACCTCGGAGTCGAGAAGTTAGGCTCGGGCCAAAATGCCACCGCGGCCACCCTCTCGGATCTGCTGTTGAATGAGGTTTACCGCGTAGAGCAGACCGTCGGGCGTCGGCGGACAACCGGGAACGTAGACGTCGACCGGGATGATCGTATCGACGCCCTGGATGATTGCGTAGTTGTCGAAAATTCCTCCGGAGCTCGCGCAGGCTCCCATCGAGATCACCCACTTGGGATCGGCCATCTGGTCGTAGAGGCGCTTCACGACCGGTCCCATCTTTTGGGCGACGCGTCCGGAAACGATCATGAGGTCGGCTTGGCGCGGCGAGCTGCGAAAGACTTCCGAGCCGAGACGAGCGATATCGTACTCAGGCGCGGTGACGCTCATCATCTCGATCGCGCAGCACGCGAGACCCATCGTGAGCGGCCAAACCGACGAACTCTGCGCCCAGCGCGCGACGTCGTCGACGCGCGCGAGCATGAACTGTCCCGGCCCGAGGCTCACGGCGCTACCGCCATACGAAGCCGCCCTTCTTCCACACGTACGCATAGCCGATTGCCAGCACGACGATGAAGACGATCATCTCGAGCAGACCGAAGACGCGCAGCGCGTGCATCTGCACCGCCCACGGATAGAACGACGCCGCTTCGACGTCGAAGACGACGAAGAGCATGGCGATGAGGTAGAAGCGGACCGGGAAACGCCCCGCGACCGGCGACGTCGGTTCGACGCCGCACTCGTAGGCCTCGCGCTTGTGCGCGTTCGGCCGGGCGCGCCCGAGGAGTCCGGGCAACACGCTGAAAAGCAGGGCGGCCGCAAACGCGACGCAGAGGTAGATTGCGACCGGGCCGTACGGATTCATCGGTTCTTCACTTTTTCACACACCTCGAGTCATACCTGTCCGGGGGAAGCGGCACCGCCGGGCCCGTAGATTTCAGATATGCGTTACGCCGTTCTTGGAATGCTCTTGCTGCTTGCCCTCGGCGATTCGTGTTCGGCGCCGCCGAACATCGTCGGCGTCCAGGATTATGGAAAAGTCGCAGGACGCGTACTCGACGCGATGACCAACCGGCCGATCCCCAACGCGCTGCTCTCGGTGGGCTCGCTCTACACGACGCGCGCCGACATCAACGGCGGATTCATCTTGCGCGCCGTCGCCGGCGACCAAACCGTCACCGCGCGCGCCGCGGGCTACGGCACCGCAACGGCCGACACGACGATACCAAAAGACGGTACCGTCTCGATCGGCTACATTCGTCTGGCACCGCTCGCCGCGCCGGCGGGCCAGCCGACGCTGCAGCCGCCGGCAACCCCGACGCCTCGCGCGGCGAGCCCGTCACCGGCAACGCCGGGCCCGGCGGCATCGAGCGCACCCGCGGCGTCGAGCGCGCCCGGCTCGTCGACGGCACCCACGGCCGGAGCCTCCCCACCGCCGGCGCCCGCGCCGGTCACGCCCAGCCCGCAGGCATCCCCGACCTAAGTCAAGCGCAGCGACGCGAGGTCGAGGTCGTACTCGATCGAGCGATAGATCTCGTCCGGTATCTCGCCGCCTCGGCGCATCTCCGCGATCACCCGGCGTTCGGCGGCAAGTGCTTCTTTTTGAAGGGTGCGGTCGATGCGGCTCTCGCGGGCCTCGTCGCTCTCGTCCACCTCGGCCGTTCCCCGTAGGACGTTGATCCGCTGACGGTACTCCTCGAGAATCCGGTCGGCGACTTCGCGCTCGAGCGGCGTCTTGCGCCGGGCCTCCTCCTCGCGCAGCAGGGCGATGCCGGCCTGCAGTGCGCGGATGCGCAGGCTCGCCTCGCGCTTCGCGCGGCGGCTCGTCTCCGTCACGCCGAGCCGCTCGATCAGCGGGCCGAGCGTCAGACCCTGCAAAACGAGCGTCACGAAAACGACGCAGAAGGTAAAAAATATCAGCACGTTGCGCTGCGGGAACGGGGCGTCGTCGAGCGTGTACGGAAGCGCGAGCGCGATCGCGAGCGAGATGATGCCGCGCATTCCCGCCCAGCCGAGCACCATCGTCTGCTGCCACGGCGGCGCCGGATCGGTCCTGCGCATCCGCGCGCTAAACAGCCGCGGAAGATAGGTTGCCGGAAAGACCCACGCGATCCGCACCACGATCACCGTGACGCTCAGCAGCAGCCCGTAGAGCGCGTAATCGCGCGCGTGCGGCTCGAGCGCTTCCGCAATTAGCGGCAGCTGCAACCCGATCATCAGAAACGCAAACGCGTTGAGCACGAAGATCAGCAGCTTCCAGACCGATGACGCTTGCACGCGCGCTTCGGAATCGATAAAGCTCGTCGAGCGCCGGCTGAGCAAGATGCCGGCGGCGACCGCCGCCAGCACGCCCGAAACGTGAAGCGACTCGGCCGGAAGGTACGCGACGAACGGCGCCAACAAAAAGATGACGCTCACGATCATCGCATCGGAGAAACCGCGCCGCACGATGTACCGCAGAATCGCTTCGAGCAAGAGCGCCGTTGCGATGCCGATCGCGGTGCCGCCGACCGCCACGACCACGAACGCAATGCCGGCTTTCGCAAACGAGAACGTGCCCGTAATCGCCGCGGCGAGCGCGAACCGGTAGAGCACGAGCGCCGTCGCGTCGTTCACGAGACATTCGCCGGTGACGATCGCCGCAACGCGATGCGGTATCGCCAATCGTTCGAAGATCGCTTCGGCGGCCACGGCGTCGGGTGGCGACACGATCGCGCCCAGCGTAAAGGCGAGCGGCCAGCCGAACTCGGGAACCGCGACGTGCACGACGACGGCCACGGCGGCCATCGTCGCGATCACCAAACCGAGCGCGAGCAGCGAGATCTGAAGGCGGTTGCGTTTGAGGTCGAACCAATCCGTCGACCACGCCGCCCCATAGAGTAACGGCGGAATGACGAGCAGCATGATGACGTCGGGGTCGACGTGCGGCCGCGGGAGGTGGCGCGCAAATGCGAGCGCGACGCCGCCGACGACGAACGCGATCGGATACGGAACCCGCAAGCGTTTCGCCGCGAGGCTAAGCAGCACGATTACGGTGAGGAACGTGACGAGGACGAGCGCTTCAGACATCGTCGGATAAGGCGATCGGCTCGCCGAGCGCGCGCAAGTCGAGCGCGTACCCGGCGACGACCAGATAGACGCGGTCGGCGAGCCTCGCGAGCCGCTGCGCCATCCGTCCCATCGCGTCGCGAAAGAGCCGCGCCGATGCCGCGACCGGAACCACGTCCCAGCCGAACTGCTCGCTCACCGCGATCACGAACGCCGGCGATGCGACCATCGCGTCGACGAACTGCGCGGCATCGTCGTCGAGCTGCGATTCGACCACCGAATAGTCGATCTCGAGCAGGTCGATTCGCGCATCGATGCGGGCCGCAAGCCACGTACCGAGCGCGTCGACGATCATGCACGTGCCGGCTTGCGCGTCGCGAAAAAGCGCGAGCTGCGCGGCGTGCGTCATGCCCGCAGTCTCGACCGTCCGCCACGACGAAGGGCGGTCCCGAACGTGGCGCGTGAGCCGCGCGCGCCACTCGATGTCTTCCGGAGCACCCGCCGCGGTGGCGACGTAGGTGACGGCGCATTCGCGCTCCAGCGCCAGGCGTACCCCGAACGCGCTTTTCCCCGAGCACACGGGGCCGGTGATGAAGACGACCGCCATCGCCGCGGGCATTCGACCCCGAGCGGCTTGTCGCCCCGCCGCGCCGAAGCTCTCGCCGCAATGATCGGCAACCTCGCAAGCATCGTACTCGGAGCGATCGTGATCTTGCTCGCCCTTAACGACGTCTTTCAGTCGGTCGTGATGCCGCGCGCAACCGGGCGCCGCTACCGGATCAGCTTCTACTTCTGGCGCACGATCTGGAAGCTCTGGCCGCGCGCCGCCTGGAAACTCTTTCCGACCGATGACGATCGGCGGGAAGACTTTCTTGCGATTTTCGCGCCCTTCATGCTGGTGATGCTGATCGCGGTCTGGATCGTGTTGCTCATCATCGGCTTCGCGTTCGTGCTCTGGGGAATGCGCGGCGGGATCGCGCCCTCGCACATCTCGTTTCTCACGGTGCTCTACTTTGCCGGGACGTCGCTGCTGACGATCGGATTCGGCGACGTCGTCGGGCGCGCGACGCTTCCGCGGCTCGTTTCGATCGCCGCGGCGCTCGCCGGACTCTCGTTCCTATCGATTACGACGGCCTATCTCTTCGCCGTCTTCGGCTCGTTTCAGCAGCGCGAGACCTTCGTCGTAATGACGGCCGCGCGCGGCGGAACGCCGCCCAGCGGCGTCAACCTGCTCGCGATCGCCGGCTACGCGCACACGAGAACGGATTTCCCGGCGATGATGCTCGAGGCGCAACGCTGGGCGGCCGGTCTTATGGAGAGCCATCTCGCCTATCCCGTGCTCGCCTTCTTCCGCTCGAGCCACGAAGAACAATCGTGGGTCGGCACGCTCGGCGCGCTGCTCGACGCCGCGACGCTCGTCGCCACCACACTCGACGACGCGCCCGACGGTCAAGCACGCATCTTTTATAGCGTCGGGCGTCACGCAGCCCGCGATCTCTCCAACTACTTCCGGGTCGGCGCACCCGACGAAGGCGCCGGCATCGAGCGCGCGGAGTTCGATCACGCGTGCGACCGTCTGGTCGCAGCGGGGTACGCGCTACGCGATCGCGACGACGCGTGGTCGCGCTTTTCGAATCTGCGCTCGGGATACGCCGCGCGTCTCAACGGTCTCGCGCGGTTCTTCGAGATTCCGCCGCTCCAGTGGGTCGGCGACCGTTCGGCGATTCACATCGCGCCGCACGGCGAGTTCAAAATCCGTGATCTCGATCGTACCGATGGAGAAACTTCTTGACGTCGTCGACGGGGAGCGCGAAACCGATGCTGCGTTCCTCGTCGAAGCGTGACTCGGCCACCCCTACGACCTCGCCCGTATCGGCGATAAAGACCGGCGCACCGCTCTCGCCGGGAACGATCGAGAGCGTGACTTCGAGCGCGTCCTTGCGAATCGACGACAGTCGCCCGGTATCCAGCGAGGTCGCTAAGCCGAGCCCTTCGTCGTCGAAATCGTCGGGAACGGGATATCCCAGGAGTCCGACCTCGCGCCCGAGCTGGTTTTGCAGATGCGCCGACGATCCCAGCGCGATCGTCGGCAGGTTGCGGCGCGGCGTTCGAAGCAGCGCGACGTCGAGATCTTCGTTCGCGGCGACGACTCGCGCGGGAGCGCGAGCGCGATTGCCGATCGTCAGGTGCAGATCCCAGGCGCCGTCGATGGCGTGCTGCACCGTCAGAATGTCGCTCCCCCACTCCCCCGAGGCAACCACGAAACCGGTAGCGTAGGCGTCGTCGTAGCGATCCCTCTTGTGCTCCGGCGGCACGCGCATCGAGAGCATCACGACCGACGGACGCAGATGCTGGACGGAGGCTACGAACGCATCGTCGGCGTCGCGCGTGCAAGCCGCCGCGACGAGGAGCGCCAGCGGTGCGATGCATGGAAAAACCCGGGCGTTCATCGTGAAAGGCACTCGCTTAGGCGGGCGCGCAGCGCATCGAGGCCTGCTCCCGTTGTCGCGCTGACGTAGAGGGCGTCTGCCTCGGGCGGATCGGGAGACGCGAGGTCGCACTTGTTGAAGACGAGCAGGCGCGGTGCGCCGTCGAGCTCGAGCTCGTGCAGAATTGCGTCGACCGCATCGCGCTGGCGCGCCCACTGCGGATTGTTTGCGTCGAGCACGTGCAGCAAGAGATCCGCGTCGCGCAGCTCCTCGAGCGTCGCGCGAAACGCGTTGACGAGATCCTGCGGCAAATTGGTGATGAAGCCAACCGTGTCGGCGATCCGCGCGTAGCGGCCGGGTTCGAGGTACGCGCGGCGTACCGTCGGATCGAGCGTCGCGAAGGGTCGATCGGCGACGTAGGCATCGGTGCGCGCGAGCGCGTTGAGGAGTGACGACTTCCCGACGTTCGTGTACCCGACGAGCGCGACGAGCGGATCGCGCCGCGAGCCCGAGCGCCGCAAGGCGCGTTGCCGGCGAACGTCGGCGAGCAACCGATTGAGCGACGCGATGCGCTCGCCGATCCGCCGCCGATCGACCTCCAGCTTCGTCTCACCGGGTCCACGCGTTCCGATGCCGCCGCCTAAACGTGAGAGATCCGCTCCAACGCCGATGAGATTCGATTGACGGAATCGCAACTGCGCCAGTTCGACTTGCAGCTTGCCCTCACGGCTGCGCGCGTGTCGCGCAAAGACGTCGAGGATCAGCATTGTCCGGTCGACGATCGGAAGCGGAACGACCTTCTCCAAATTCTTACGCTGGCGGGGACGCAGATCGTTGAGTACGAGCACCAGCGTCGCTTGAAGGTCGCTCGCGCGCTGCGCGATCTCTTGGGCCTTTCCGCTTCCGACGAGCGTCGCCGGATCGACGCGATCGCGTCGCTGCACGATGCGATCGACAATCGTTGCGCCGGCAGCCCCGGCGAGCGCCTCGAACTCGCCCAGTTCTGCCTCGAGCGAGGGTGCCAGCTCGGGCGTTTCGACGGCGACGACGAGCGCGCGATCGCTCACGGCGTCCCCACCGCGATCGGCGATAGGCGTTCGATCAACCAGCGAATGCCGTCGTTGTAGGTGGGACCCGGGCGCTCGATCAGATCGGGGTTGACGTCGTAGACGCGATCGCGGTGGACGGCGCTCAGCCCGCGCCAGGGCTCGCGGTCGAGCGTCGCGCCGAGATGAATCGCCGCATCGGCGACGAGCACGTCGGGCTGACGTCGCAGCAACGCCTCGCCACTATACTGACCGTAGGCGGCGTGCAGATCGGCGGCCGCGTTGACGCCGCCCGCAAGCGCGATCAGCGTCGAGATGTACGATGCATCGCCGGCCGTCCAAATCGGTCCGCTTCCGAGCACGACGAAGACGCTCGGGTGCCGGCGATACGTTTTCGTTTGCGAACGCAGCGCCGCAGTCTCCCGCGCCAGCCGTTCGATCGCCGCGCGGGCCTCGCGCGCGTGACCGGTGAGCGCTCCGATCGTCGCGAGGTTTTGGAAGATGGACGCGTAGGTGTCGTCGGCGAGCAGGACGACGCGGACGTGCGCGCGGCGCAGCGGCTCGGTCAGACGCGCCTGCGCCGGGATTCCGATCACGAGGTCGGGCCGCAGCGCGACGATCGCCTCGGCATCCACGCTGCTCGCGTCGGCCACGCGCGCGAGCCCGCCGGTGCCCGGCGCGTCGGTGAACGCGGAAACGCCTACGAGTGCGTCGCCGGCACCGATGGCGCGCGCGTCGTCGGCGAACGACGGCACGAGCGTAACGACGCGGCGTGCCGGCGGCGCCGATGCGTCGCTCGTCGCAGCGTGCGCGCACGCAAGCGGCAACAAGGTCACTGCGAGCAGAAATGCCATCCGCGCGATTCTACGCATGCTCCGCGAGTACGCAAGAAGGAGGGCGCCGACCTTTGCGCAATGCGGAGGACACGTTTTGCGCGGGAAGCCGGTGGGATGCCGGCACGGTCGCGCCACTGTATGCGGGGAGCCGCCCGAACCACTGTCCGTTTGGATGGGAAGGCAGGGCACCGGCAACGATCCGCGAGTCAGGATACCGTCGCAAACGCCGTTCCTCGATCCGCCTCGCGCCAAGGAAAGGATTGCGATGTTCCCATCAATCGTTGCGGCGGTTGTGGCCGCCGTTCCCTCGCCCTCACCGACACCGTCGACTCCACCGCAGATCGTGCGCGTCGTAACGAGCGATCGCGGTCTCGAATCGGTTGCGCGCACCGCGCGTACCACCTACGTGGTCACCGCCGCGGAGATCGCGCGCGACGGCGACCGTACCGTCGCCGATGCCATCGAGAACGTCCCCGGCGTCAACGTCGTTCGCTACGGCGCCTTCGGTGCCGCCGCGACCGTCGGCATTCGCGGCAGCTCGTCGTCGCAGATTCTCGTGCTCGTCGACGGAGAGCCGATCGCGGGCGGGCAAATCGACTCTCTCAACCTCGAACAATACTCCGCCTCCGGGGTCGACCGAATCGAAATCGTGGAGGGCGGCGGTTCGACCCTCTACGGTTCGGGATCGATCGGCGGCGTGATCAACATCATCACGGCCGCGCCGCCGCCGCAGAGCACCGCGACGCTCAGCACCGGCTCGTTCGACGAGCAAAACTATCTCTTCTCGACGCCGTATCTCACCTTCGCGCGAACGTACGCCGCGAACGACTATCCCGTGGTCAACGGACCGAATCGCCAAAACGCGCAGGCGGGCCTGACGTCGTTGACGGCGCGCTACGGCCACTCGCTGGGTGCGATCGATCTCACGCTGAGCGGCGACATCGCCGATGCGTACGCCGGCGTCCCCGGCGAGCTCGGCTACTATTCGCCGACCAGCGAACAAAGCAACGTCAGTCGCAACCTGCGCCTCAATGCGGAGCATCGCGGCGCGCGCTCGACCACCTCGCTGACGCTCGGCGACTCCTCGCAAGATCTTTCGTACACCTGCAATACCCCGGTCGACTCAAACTGCCCCAACTCGTATTACCCGACGCCCGCACCGGGCATGCCGTCGAATCCGCCGTACGCGCAGATGCTCTACGATCAGCATTGGATGGCGAGCTTGCGGAACGTCGTCGGCGATGCGCGCGAGCGTCTCGTCTACGGCATCGATGCCATGCGCGGCATCGCGCGGATCGATCAAGGTACCGGCGGCGGCTCGCCGCTGGCGGCCGACGATGCGCCGATCTTCGATGCGTACGCGCAAACGGCCGGATACGTCCAGTCGCAGTGGTTTGGGCCGCGCGGCCAGCAGATCTACGCCGGTCTGCGCGGCGAACGCGACGGCGGCGTCGGCGGCGCGTACTCGCCGTCGCTCGGCGGCGTGCTTCCGCTTGGCGGCGACGTACGGCTCAAGCTCAACGCCGCGACGGCATTTCGCGCGCCGACCGCGGAGGAGCTCTACTATCCCGGCTACTCCAATCCGAATCTCGCACCCGAACGCACGCGCGTCGGCGACGTCACGCTCGATGCTCCGGCGCTCTTGGGCGGCGTTTCGCTGGGCTGGTTTGGAATCGCCGGCTCGAATCTCATCGTCTCGCCGCCGCCGGCGTACGTGCCGGAAAACGTCGGTCACGCGTCGATTGCCGGGCTTGACTTCGAAGCCGCAACGCCGCCGTATCGCGGGTTCTCAACCACGCTCGGCGTGATGAATCTCTATCGCGCTGCGGATCTCGATACCGGCACGCGGCTTCCGGGGCGCGGCCCGGTCTTTGCCGTGAGCCTCGCCTTGCGGTACGCCGCGCCGCCGTCGAGCCGATTCGACGGTTTCAAGATCGCCGCGCAAACGCAAGGGCCGCAGGAGGCGCCCGATCCCTATCTCTCCCCGATCTACGCCGTCTATCAGCCGTCGTCGTTCACCACCGTGAACGCCGACGTCGGATATCGCATCGGCTCGCGCCTGCTCGTCGTTCTGCGGGGCTACAATCTCGGCGACGACCGGTACGCCGTCTACGCAGGCTATCCGATGCCGGGACGCTCCGTGACGGTGGAAATGCGAAGCCGGTGAAAGTACGGGTGGCCGTCGCCCTGCTGCTCGCCGTTGTAGCTGCGGGCGCGGCGAGCATGCTCGTCGGCGGCACGCCGCTATCGCTGCCGCAGATCGCGGATGCGCTCGCGCATCCGCATCGCACCGGCGTCGTCGAGACGATCGTGTGGCAGCTGCGCCTTCCCCGCGTCTGCATCGCCGCGACCGTCGGCGCGTCGCTCGCGCTCTGTGGTGCGCTGCTTCAAGGGATGCTGCGCAATCCGCTTGCCGATCCGTATCTCACCGGCGTGAGCGCGGCCGCGGCGGCCGCGATCGCAATCGCCGTGCTCGCGGGCGTCGCGACCGGCGCAACGCCGCTCGTGGGTTTCGTCGCGGGACTGGCGGCCGCGCTGCTCGTCGCGGCGCTCGCGCGCCGCGGCAGCGGCATCGACGCAAACCGTTTGATTCTCGCCGGCGTCTCGCTCTCGACGTTCTTCGCTGCGATCGTCACGCTCGCGGTCATTCGCGCACGCTCGAGCGATTATGCCGGCACGATCTTGGCGTGGCTGGCGGGTTCGATGGCCGGACGCGGCTGGCACGACCTCGCGGTCGTCTCGCCGTACGCAGCGCTCGGCACGCTGCTCGCATCGATCTCGATCGCACCGCTCAACGCGCTGCGCGTTGGCGACCTGCGCGCCCGTTCGGTCGGCCTCGACGTAGAGCGCGCGCAATGGGTGATCCTCGCGGCGTCATCGCTGCTGGCGGCGAGCAGCGTCGTGCTCGCCGGTCTCGTCGGTTTCATCGGATTGATCGTTCCGCACCTCGCGCGCCGCCTGGTCGGCTCCGACGCTCGCGCGATCCTTCCCGCGTGTATCGCGCTCGGGGCGACGCTCTGCATGCTCGCCGATGCGATCTGCCGGCGCATCGTCGCGCCGGCGGAGCTTCCCATCGGCGTACTGTTGGCGTTTATCGGCGTGCCGGCGTTTCTCTATCTCTATCTTCGGCCGGCGCGCGCGCCGAGCGGGAGCCCGAGCCCGTGATCGCGCTGCGCGACGTGACGCTCGAGGTCGGCGGACGTCCGCTTCTCGAACGGATCGATGCGAACGTCGCGCGCGGCGAGTTTCTCGCAGTGCTGGGACGCAACGGCGCCGGCAAGACGACATTGCTGCGCGCGATCGCGGGGCTGCACCCGGTCGCGGGCGGAACGATCGCGCTCGACGCAACGCCGAGCGCATCCTTGACGCCGCGCGAGCGAGCGCGGCGGGCCGCCTTCGTGACCGGCGACGAGATCATGCTCGACGCGCTCGCGGTGCGCGACGTGGTTGCGATCGGCCGGTTTCCGCACCATCGCTGGTGGGAGTGGCAATCGCGCGACGCCGACGACGCAGCCGTCGAGCGCGCGCTCGCCGCGGTGCGGATGGAGGCGTTCGCGCAACGCTCCTTCTCGACGCTGAGCGCGGGCGAACGCCAACGGGTATGGATCGCGCTTGGACTCGCGCAAGAGACGCCGATCCTGCTGCTCGACGAACCGACGAGCCACCTCGACGTGCGCGTCGCGCACGACATTCTCGAGTTGCTGCGTGTGCTCGCCGGCGAAGGCAAGAGCGTCGTCTGCGCGCTCCACGATCTCAACGAAGCCGCGGCCTACGCCGACCGCATCGCGCTGCTCGCCGAAGGGCGCATGCTCGCGGTAGGGCCGCCGCCGGCACTCTTGAACGATGCGCTGCTCGAACGCGTGTACGGCATCGGGATGGAGCGGATCGAGCTGCCCGGCGGCAGCGTGCGCGTCTTCGCGCGCGCCTCGCGCTAGCGCCCGGAGTCAGTGGTGGAGGTACGCCTTGGTGCGCACGTCGGTACCGAGCACCCAGCGAATGAGGCCGTGCTGCGGTCCGTTGGTGATCTGCACGCCGACGGCGTCGTCGGGCTGCGCGAAGATCGGCGACTCGACGAAACCGGGAACGCAGAGGAATACCGTCGCGTGCGTGCCCGGCGCGATCAGGATCGCGTGCGGCAGCATCGCTTGGGCTTCGTCGAACGACGCCGCGTGGTATTCGCGCAAGCGCGTTTTTGAATCCCACGCGAGGACCGAAGGGTCGTCGGTCGTGCTGTACAGCACGACGCGGTCGCCGCGATGCACTTTGCAGTCGGCCGACGCCGACGCCGTCGCCGCAAGCCATACGACGAAAAGCAACGCGGCGATCCTACGCACGGGAAGGCCCCGTGTCGATCATGCGAATCGCCAGAATCGCCAAGTCGTCGCGCAGCCGGCTGCCGCTGCGCGCGCGCACCAGCGTCACGAGCTCGTCGGCGAGCTGTTGCGCGTGCGGATTCGCGCGCTCGATCAGCTCCATCGCGCCGACGCCCAGCAGCGGCTGTCCGTCCCTGTTGCGCACCTCGGTGAGTCCGTCCGTCGCGAGCACGAGAATGTCGCCCGGGTTGAGGGCGACGGTCTTGGAGTAAAACGGCTCCTCCATCACGCCCAAGACGGGGCCGGTGACCGCGAGCTGCTCCACGTGGCCGCGCCGGCGCAGATACGCACAATCGTGGCCCGCGCTTCCGTACTCCAATCGAAACGTCGTCGTATCGAGCACGCCGACGAACATCGAGACGAAGAGATACGGATTGCCGACGGCCTTGGAAAACGCGCCGTTGAACTCCGAGAGAATTGCGGCCGGCTCGCTCTGGCGCAAGGCGATCGCGCGAATCATGAACTTGATGAACGCGGTGAGCACGGCGGCGTCGACGCCCTTGCCGCTCACGTCGGCGATCAGCACCAGGGCGCGATCGGGCGAGAGGCGGAAGACGTCGAACACGTCGCCGCCGACCGCTAGGTGGCTCGTCGCCGAAAGATAGGCGCTGCCGACTTCGCAGTGCGGCAGCGGTACCGATTCGCTGCGGAACGCGCGCTGCAGAATATCCGTGATCGTCCGCTCCTGCTCGAGCTCCCGGTTCAGCCGCGACCGGTAGGCATTGAACAGGATCGCGAGCAGGCCGAACGCGAGGACCCAGAGGGCGCGGATGTACGACGAGCGATCGAGCTGGAGCTGCGTGCTGCGCGCGAGCGCGCCGCCCGTGCCGGCCAGCGCTTCACGAATCGCGGCGGCGGTTCGAGTTTCGTAATCCGAGAAGAGCTTGTTACGTTTGTCGAGCTCGACGAGCCGTTGCTCCGGATGGCTCAGCAGCGGCGCCGCAATTTCGTCGCGCCATCGCGACTGCAGCTGACCGTACGTCGCGAGCAGTTGCTGCGGACCGGTCAAATCCTGCTCGTGCAGAATCTGCGCAATCGTCCCTTCGGTTGCATCGTAGCCGGCCGCGGCTTGATGGTACTGCGCGACGTAGAACGGATCGCGCGTCAACGAGTATCCGCGCAACGAGTTTTCTTCGTCGATCTGCAACCGCAAGAGCTCTTCGAGCTCGAGCTGCGCTTGCTGGATCTGCGCTTGGCGATCGAAGGTGTTGGCGATCTGAGTCCGCGTTTCGAACGTGCCCTCGATCGCAAAAAGGAGCGTGACGAGAAGGAACGCCGTCATCAAGAGCGTCCCGGTGAGGTTTGCCAGCGGCTCCTTCGTCACAAAGGCGTCACGGACGCTCGGTCGAAGAACCGCTGGCTGTGCAGGGTCGGGCCGATCCCACGATATTCAAATCCTACGACGTCCGCGGAGTTTATCCGTCCGAGCTGAGCGACGATGTCGCCTATGGCATCGGCCGCGCGTTCATCGCGCTGCTCGATTCCGAGAAGACGGACCGCGGCGGACGAACGACGGTCGCCGTCGGCCGCGATATGCGCCCGTCGGGTGTGCGGCTCTGCGAGGCCTTCGCACGCGGGGCGTCCGAAGCCGGAGCCGAGGTCGTCGACATCGGGATGGTTTCGACCGACGCGCTCTACTTTGCGGTTGGAAAGTTTGAGTTCGACGGCGGCGTCATGATCACGGCTTCGCATAATCCGGCACAATATAACGGCATGAAGTTTACCCGCGCGCAAGCCCAACCGATCTCGCTCGAGACCGGCCTGGCAACGATACGAGACCGGCTCCTCTCAGGAGACCTGCTGCCTCCCAAGAGCGCCGTCGCGGGAACCATCTCCCATCGTAACGTGCTGGACGATTTTGCGCAACACTGCCTCTCCTTCATCGACCCATCGAAGGTCTTGCCGCTGCGTATCGCGATCGACGCCGGCAACGGGATGGCCGGCGAGACCGTGCCGCACGTCTTCAAGAGCCTGCCGTGCGAGATCGTGCCGCTCTATTTCGAGCTCGACGGCAGCTTTCCGAACCATCCGGCGAGTCCGATCGAGCCGGAGAACATGATCGACTTGCAAGCCGCGGTCCGCAAGCACGGCTGCGATCTCGGCGTCGCTTTCGACGGCGATGCGGATCGCATGTTCATCGTCGACGAAAAGGGCGGCTTGATCGACGGCAGCGCCGTGACGGCGCTCGTCGCGCTCAACACGCTCAAAAAGCATCCCGGCGGAAAACTTCTCTACAACTTGATCTGCAGCCGCAGCGTGCCGGAGCTGATTCTCAAGGCCGGCGGCGTCCCGATTCGCTCGAAGGTGGGGCACTCCATCATCAAAGCGGTGATGCGCGAACAAGATATCGTGTTCGGCGGCGAGCACAGCGGCCATTTCTACTTTCGCGACAACTGGTACGCGGACTCGGGCATGATCGCATTTCTCGCGTGCTTGGAGCTGTTCGGCGAAGCGAAGAAGCCGGTGAGCGAAGTCATCGCACCGATCGACACGCGCTTTCGCTCGGGCGAGATCAACACGCACGTCGACGACGTCGCCGGCAAACTGCGCGCGATCGAAGCGCACTACGCCGACGCCCAAGTCGATCGTCTCGACGGCGTAACGATCTCGTATCCGGATTGGTGGATGAACGTGCGCCCCTCGAACACCGAGCCGTTGCTGCGGCTCAACGTGGAAGGCGACACCGAAACGCTGATGACGCGGCATCGCGACGAAGCCTTGTCGCTGATACGGAGCTGAGCGGAAGATCGTGAACGCCACGCTGCTCGGGCCTGCTTTCATCGCGGTCGGCGACGGCACGTCGACCTTCGGCCGGCTCGCCATCGAAAACGGCAGAATCGACAGCGTCCTCTCCGCCGACGGTCCGTCCGACCATCCGCTGCCGCCGGGGAGCAGCATCGCGCCGGGACTCATCGACGTCCACACCAACGGCGCGGGTGAGTATCTCTTCAATCGCGATCAAGGCAATGCGGTCGGCATCGCCGGCGCCACGTATGCCGCGAGCGGCGCGACCGGATTCGTCGCCAGCGTGATGACGGCGCCCTGGGAATCTATGCTGCATGCCGCCTCCGAACTCGTCGAAGCAGCCAACCAGCTCGAAGAGGACGAGCCGGTGGGCGCACGCTGCCTCGGCATCCATTTCGAAGGCCCGTTCCTTAACCCGAAGTTTCGCCGAATACACCGCCACGAATGGCTGCTGCCGGCGAGCGCGTTCCGCGCCCAAGAAATGGTCGACGCCTGCAAGGGCGCCTGCCTCTTGGTGACGATGGCGCCGGAAATCGATGGAGCGGCCGATGCGATGCGCGTCTTCTTGGAGAACGGGGTCGTCTGTTCGGCCGGACACACCGGCGCGCGTTACCGCGAAGGGATGCTGGCGATCGGCCTGGGCTTCCGCTCGCTTACGCATGCGTTCAACGGGATGCCGCCGCTCGACCATCGCGATCCGTCCATTCTCGCCGCGTTCATTCAAGATCGCCGTACGCTGGTGCAGGTAATTTGCGACGGCTTTCACGTCTCGCCCGTGATGATCGACATCCTGCATCGCACCCTCGGCGACCGCGTCGTTTTGGCCACCGACAACATGCCCGCCGCCGATGCCGGCTATCATATCGAGGGCGGCGTCATGCGCTCCGCCGACGGCACGATCGCCGGCAGCGCGCTGCGCATCGATGAAGCGCTGCGCAACTATATGTCGTACGCGCAGATTCCGTTCGCGCAGGCGATCGTGGCGGCGACCCACGCCCCGGCGCGCCTCATCCGACACGACGGCGACATGGGGCGGATCGTCCGCGGCGCGCGCGCCGATCTTTCGCTTTGGGATAAAGAGTATCGCGTCATCGCAACGATGGTCGGCGGACGCTTCGTCTACAATACGCTCGAGGTCGCGGTTTAAGCCCTACTCCGTATCGACCGGCGCGTTCGACGGAGGCTGCCGCTCGAAAAACCGGCGCGCGTATTGAGTCGAGATGGGTTGGAAAGCGCGCGGCTTGGCTTTGAAATCGAAGCAGTCGCCGATGCTCCTCGCGCGCGCGTCGGTCGTGCCGAGCCGCCCGAGCCCGAACGTATCTTCGGCAAAGCGAAGGATGCTGCCGAACTCGTACTGCGTGTGCGAGACGTATCCGCCTTCCGACAACGTCCCCCGCCGCGCGTACGGCGAGACGACGAGCATCGGCACGCGGAATCCGAGACCGCCCGCATTATCGAAAAACGGCGGCGGGACGTGGTCGTAAAAGCCGCCCCAATCGTCCCACACCACGATGATTGCCGTCGTGGGCCAGTAGGCGCTCTCGCCGATGGCATTCACGAGCCCGGCCACCCAGGAGGGGCCGGTGTCGGCGTGATTCCCCGGATGGTCCGAGTTTGCGTTGTCGGGCACGATCCACGTGAACGACGCAAGCGTGCCCCGATCGATATCGCGGAAGATCGCCGACGGCGGCGTGACGACGTTCGTCTGCCACTCGCTTCCATACCGCACCGCTTTGATCGCATCGAACGCGTTCCAGATCGCGCCGGTGCTGCCGAACACTTTCGGCGAGTAGTACTTCCACGAGACCGACTGCGCGTCGAGCACGTCGCGCAGCGTTCCATACTTCAAGCACGGATACGGCCCGCCGTTGTACAGATACTTGAGCTGCTGCGGCGAGCGCACGATGATGCCCGGCCCTCGCAGCAGCGACGTCACCGTATGCGCCGGCGCGTCGCACCCCCACGGCGAGTGGGACGGAAAATCGACCAGGCTCTCAAGCGGATCGATCGCCGTGCCGCCGGCGATGAGGTCTTGATGTCCGGTGAAGCTCCCGCTGCCTTGCGTCTGGAACATCTTGTCGGCCACGACGTACTGCGCCGCCATCTGCCAATACGGCGCGATCTGTGCCGGATTCACGTATTGGTACGCGCGCAATCCCGCAGCGCCGCTGCATGCCGTGCCCGCGCCTTCCAAGTTGAACCCGTTCATCTTTCCGCCCGCGTAATCGCGGAGAAATCCTTGACGCGAGTGACCGAAATCGCACGGCTCCGCGAGCGAGGCTTCATGCAGCCGCACGGTTTTGCCATCGGACGTTCTGCCGGTCGACGTGCCGTCCACGCCGGGGAAATCGGCGAAAAAATCGTCGAAGCTGCGATTCTCTTGAATCACGAGCACGATGTGCTCGATCTTCGCGCTTCCGCGCACCGGAGGAAGGTTATCGCCCAGCGCGGAGCCCGGCGCGCCGGCCGTCGAACTGCCGGCGCACGCCGACAATGCGACGAGCGCCGCGAGCGGCACCGACGACGCGCGCACGCTCACGTCACGGGATCGCGCCGAGCGGCTCCTCGGATTGCGGTCCGGCGGTTCGGTGCGTTGCGGAGCGCAGCATGACGATTGCCGCGTAGAGCACGACGATCACGACCAGCCATCGGATCCAGATCATCGGCAGGCGGTTCGTCACCAGATACGCCGCGATGAGCACGCCCGGAATGCCGCCGATCGTCAAACCGAGCGCGGCCCGCATCGAGAAGGCGTCGAACTTGATGAATCGCAAGCTCGCGACCGGCATCAAGAAGGCGCACGAGCCCATCATGATGGGAAACGCCGCGATCGGGTTCATTCCGAGCAAACTCACCATGATCATGCACGGCGCGTAGAGCCCGATCCCGATCGTCATGAGCGCGCCGAGACAAAAGCTCACCGCAATGCCGATCGCGAGCTTCGTCCCCGCGAGCCCGAGCGCGTTCCCCGTCAATCCGAACTGGCTTCCTTTGAGGTTCGTCATCGTGAAGAGCACGGCGGCCGCAAGCAGGGCGCTGCCCATGCCGATTTGCACGTACCGGCGCGGCAGCCGCGCGACCCAGCCCGCACCGAGCCACGCACCGACGATGGACGCCAGAATCAGCAACAGCAGCGTCGGCGGCGAGACCGCGACGATGACGATAAAGATCGCGGCTTCGACGATCGTGGGAAGCGCGTGCCCGACGTTGAGCGTTCCGGGGATGCGCTCGTCGGGCACGAAGCGCAGAAACTTATAGAGCGACGTCGTCGTCGCAAACGAGCCGATCCCCAGCGTATCGAAGAAATTCGTGACGAACCCAATCGCGATGGCGATCGCGGCGGCGACCGGCTCGGGCATAACGGGGCGATGGCGGGGAATCGCTCGCGCGAGCGCGACGACAAGCATCACCGCGACGACCGCCAGCCCGAGGTAGAGAATCGTGCGCAGGCTCACCCTGCGGAGGTACGCCTACGAGGCGGCGAGCTCCCTCGTTGCGGCGGCGTTGAAGTAGGCCGCGCGCGGATGATGGAGGACGATGGCCGCCGTCGATTGCTCCGGCACGATCTGGAAGGCCTCCGTGAGCGTGACGCCGATCGCGCCGGTCGCATCGAGCAGGCGGAAAACGACGGCATGCTGCTCGAGATCTGGACACGCGCCGTATCCCCAGGAGTAGCGCTTTCCGCGTCCATCGTCGATGCGCAGCTCGCGGCGAATCCGCCGGTGGGTATGCTCGGCGAGTGCCTCGGCCGACTGCACGGAGAATCCGTGCAGAAAGTACGACTCGCTGTAATCGCCGGCCGCATGCAGCGCGTCGATCCGCCGGCTCGCAACGCTGCCGACGGTGACGATCTGCAGCGCCGCCACGTCGCTCGCGGCGCCGTCGCGCGGCTCCCGCAGATAGTCGGCAAGACAGAGATGCTCGCCGCCCGGCTGACGCGGAAACGTAAGACGCGCGAGTTCCTTTCGCCGGTCGGCCGCATCGTAGAGAACGACCTCGTCGCCGATTCCCGCAGCCGGGAAATACCCGTAGACGACCCGCGGCTCCAACAGGCCGCCGCGCAGCGCCTCATCTTGGTAGCGGCGCAGCCGCGGCTCGAACTCCTCGCTCACGAGTTGTTCGAACGCGTGCCCTTTGCTGTTCGCGCCGCCCCATGAGAGACGGTAGAGGCTGCGAAGATCGAAACACTCCCAGAGCTGCGCGAGGTCAACGCGCCGATCGGGTTCGGCGCGATCGGGACCGAGTTCGCGCGCGCCCCAAAACGGCGGTGATGGAACCTCGGCTAGGTCGTCCTTGACGTTGGAGCGCACGGTGCCCGAACGCGCGGGGGGCGCGGCGCGCCTCGGCGTGCGTTCGAGCGCTTCGCGTCTCGTGCGTTCGAGCAGCTCCTCGCGGCGGCGCGGCTCGCCGGTGAGAACGTCGACCACTTCGAGGCCTTCGAACGCATCGCGCGCGTAGAATAACCCCGGCTCGAAGAAGCGGGTGCCGTCGTCGAGGAGCGCGATGCGGCGGCCGAAATCGCGATTGATCGCGGCGCCGCCGACGATCACCGGAAAACGCAGGCCGCGAGCGTCTTGCTCCTCCAGGCAGATCGGCATCTGTTTGCTCGTCGAGACGAGCAGCGCCGAGAGACCTATCGCATCCGCGCCGACCTCGACGGCCTTTTCCAAAATCGTGTTGACCGGAACTTGCTTGCCGAGGTCGTGGACGGTATAGCCGTTGTTCTCCAGGATCGTATGGACGAGATTCTTGCCGATGTCGTGCACGTCGCCGAACACCGTCGCAAGCACGACCGTCCCTTTTGTGTCGCCGTCCCGTCGCTCGAGAAACTG
>Ga0302325_10002705_pt1 | contig 42659 bp, 45 predicted proteins | sample Palsa_T0_2_FD_201948 | JGI IMG/M metagenome (GOLD analysis project Ga0302325, IMG submission 201948) | Peat permafrost microbial communities from Stordalen Mire near Abisko, Sweden - Palsa_T0_2 | ecosystem: Environmental > Terrestrial > Soil > Palsa > Peat permafrost | place: Sweden: Abisko... | reverse complement strand
CCAATTCCAGGTGATGTGTGGCCGGGCTTCGCGCTCTTCGCCACACGTGACAAGGCGAAGGTTAGAGCGAAGGAGCCCCAATGGCTGTGAGTCATCTTCAGTGCAAGGAGTGCAGGACCGAGTATCCGCTGGAGGCGCTGTACGTGTGCGAGCGGTGCTTCGGGCCGCTCGAGGTCGCCTACGACCACAGCGGCTGGATCACCACCAGCGCTGGCGGTACCCGCGATGTCGGCGAGCTGCGCCGCCGTATTCAGGGCGGCCCGCAGAACATCTGGCGCTACGCCGACTTCCTGCCGCTCGCGGGCGGCCCTCCCGGCCCGTCCGGCAGGCTCGCGTCGCGCGTGGGGCTGCCGGCGGGCTGCACGCCGCTGATCCGCGCCGACCGGCTCGCCGCGCAGCTCGGGCTGCGCGAGGTGTGGGTCAAGAACGACGCCGCCAACCCGACGCACTCGTTCAAGGACCGTGTCGTGTCGGTCGCCGTCGCGCGAGCACGCGAGCTCGGCTTCCAGACGATCGCGTGCGCGTCCACCGGCAACCTCGCCAACTCGGTCGCCGCCCACGGGGCGGCCTTGGGGATGGACTCCTACGTCTTCATTCCCGCCGACCTTGAGGAGCAGAAGGTACTCGCGACTGGCGTGTACGGAACGAAGCTCGTGGGCGTGAAGGGCAGCTACGACGACGTCAACCGTCTGTGCACCGAGCTGTGCGCCGAACGCGACTGGGCGTTCGTGAACATCAACCTGCGCCCGTACTACGCCGAGGGCTCGAAGACGCTCGCGTTCGAGATCGCCGAGCAGCTCGGCTGGGAGCTCCCCGACCGCTGCGTCGTGCCGATCGCGTCGGGTTCGCTGTTCACAAAAATCGCCGCCGGCTTTCGTGAGTGGACCGAGCTCGGCCTGATAGAGAACCCCTCCCGCCCGCTGCCGCGCATGAACGGCGCCCAGGCCGAGGGCTGCTCCCCGGTGGCCAGCGCGTTCGCTGAAGGCCACGACGTCTGCAGGCCGGTCAAGCCCGACACGATCGCCAAGTCCCTCGCCATCGGAAACCCCGCCGACGGCCCCTACGCGCTGGAGCTGGCGCGGGACACCGGCGGCTCGATCGACGCCGTCAGCGACGAGGAAATCCGCGCCGGCATCGCGCTGCTCGCGCGCACGACGGGGATCTTCACCGAGACCGCCGGCGGCGTCACCACGGCCGTGCTCGCCAAGCTCGCGGCACGTGGCGACATCGACCCGGACGAGCGCGTCGTGCTGGTGATCACCGGCGAGGGCCTGAAGACGCTCGACGCCGTGCGCGGCAGCTTCGAGACTTCCACCATCGAGCCCACGCTCGCGGCGTTCGAGTCCGAGGTCGCGGACACGGTCAACGTCTGATGACGGTCGTCGTGAAGATCCCCACGCAGCTGCGGGCGGCTGCGGGCGGCGAGGCCGAGACGCAGATCGACGGCGCGGCGACCGTGCGCGAGGTGCTGGACGGCCTGTTCGATCGCCACGCCGAGCTGCGCGTACGCATCGCCGACGACGACGGGGCGCTGCGCCGGTTCGTGAACGTCTATCTCGCCGGCGAAGACATCCGCTTCCTCGACGGTCTCGCGACACCCGTCGCCGACGGCGCGGAGTTGACGATCCTTCCCGCCGTCGCCGGAGGCTGCTAGCGCCGGTAGGCGCGCGACGCCGACGCCGACGCCGTGGTGCGGTTGGTGTGGGCGCCCGGCGGCGTCGAACCGCTGAAGCCGATCGTCGAGACCAAGCCCGCGGCGCACATCGCGGCGATCGTCAGCGAGCGCATCCGCCGCGGCGTCAGCCAGCCGAAGCTATGGGTCTGCAGCCACGTCCGGAATCCCGTCGCGGCCGAGGCCGCCGCCATCGCACACCCGGCGCACATTGCGCAAGCCTAGCCGCTAGGTCGGCTCGCGCGCGCCGGAGGGCGTCTCCACACGCTCACTGACGGCCGGGGCGCTCACGTGCTCATGGACCGCCAAATGCCCCTCCAGGCGCTTGCGAAGTTCCGCGCCGCGGCCGGCAGCGACCGCGCGCGCAGCGCGAGCCTCGGTCAGCTCAAGGCCATGAGTCCTGGCATAGTCGAGCAGCGCTTGGCGCTCCTCGCCCTCGCGCGCCGCGCGCAGGAACAGCCAGCAGAACAAACACAGCGTGAGGATCGACTCCTCCACCATCATCACCGCGCCGGCGATGCTCTGGTCGGCGAGCGGGGAGATGTGGTAATGCGCGTCGCCGGTGAGGTAGTACGGGTAGAAAACCGTGCCCGACCACAGAAAGATGTTGCCCAGCACGGTGCCCGCCAGGCGCACTGCGACGATGTAGATGAGCTTGGCGAGATTGCCGAACCAGCTGGGTGTCGGCAGCGGGCCGAACAGGCACATCCACATGTTGATCCCGAAGCCCAAGAACATCGCGTGCTCGAGCGCGTGTACGCCCGAGTGGCGCAGCGCCGCTTCGTAGAGCACAGGCACGTGCCACCCGAACAGGTCGACCATCCACAGCGGGAAGGCCACCGCGGGATGCGAAAGTGTGCGCAGGCGATCGAACAACCGAATGCGCAGTACGGGCACGAGCAGCGGACCGGTGAGGCCGAGCACGATCAGCAACGCCGCGATGTCGCCGAGCAGCAGGTGCTCGATCATGTGCACGAACAGGAGGTCCTGGCTGATACGACCGAGCGAGGTCAGCGCCACCCCGATCACGACGAAGCCGCCGTAGAAGCAGGCCTGGCGCCAGCCCGGAACCGGGTGCTCGCCTTCGGCGAGCGTGCGTACACGCCGCGCATACAGCAGGCCGAGGATCGCCAGCGGCCCCAGCTGCAAGGCGGCGGAGGTGTCGGTCGATACGGCGAGAGGCGCGACGAGCATCCCGCGTCAGGGTACGCGAGCGCGACGCGATCGGGGAGGCCAGCGTATTTGCTCGCATAGACTGGCGCTGGCATGAAAGCCCCGTCCCGCCGCGCGCTGCCACTCCTGCTCGCTGGCCTGGCGATCGTGGCGCTCGCGCTCCCGGCGAACGCCCTCGCGCACGGAATCGTCGGCAGGGCCGACCTGCCGATCCCCGTATGGCTGTTCAGCTGGACGGCGGCGATCGTGCTCGTCGTCTCGTTCGTCGCGCTGTCGACGATGTGGACGCGACCGCAGTTGCAGGATCCGCGGCTGCGCAGGCTGTTCGTGCTGGCACGCCCGCTCGAATGGCTGGCGAGCGTGTTCGGCGTGGGCGTGTTCGCGCTGGTCCTCTACAGCGGCTTCGCCGGCGCGCAGGTCACCCAGGCGAACTTCGCGGTTACGTTCATCTACGTCCTCTTCTGGGTCGGCACACCCGTCGCTAGCGTCCTCTTCGGCGACGTCTTCCACGCGCTCAGCCCCTGGCGGACGTGCGGGCGCGCGCTCGCCCTGCTCATGCGCCTGCTGCGCCGCGGCCGACCGGGCGGACCGCCGCTCCGCTACCCCGCGCGGCTCGGGATGTGGCCGGCCGTAGCCGGCATCGTCGGCTTCGCGTGGCTGGAGCTGATCTACGTCGAACGCGATCGACCCGCGACGTTGGCCGCGCTGTCGCTGGGCTACTTCCTCGTGATGCTCGCCGGCATGGCGCTGTTCGGCGTGGAGGAGTGGTGCAGCCAGGCCGACGGCTTCGGGATCTACTTCAACCTGCTGTCCAAGCTCTCGGCGATCGTGCGCCGCGAGGACGGCGCGGTGTATCTCAGGCGCCCGCTCAGCGGCGTCACCGGTCTACAGCTGCGTGCGGGCACTGTCGCCTTCATCTGCACGCAGATCGGCACCACCACCTTCGATGGCTTCAGCAACGGCGGCATCTGGCGCAACAACGAGCCGAGCCTGCAGAACGTCTTCGAATCTCTCGGCTTCAACCCCACGCCCGCGCAGGAGCTCACCTACTCGGTGGGCCTCATCTTCTGCATCCTGGTGATCGCCACCGTCTACCGCGTGGGGATCATGGGCGTGCACAAAGTCAGCGGCCGCTACGACATCGACACGCTCAGGCGCACTTTCGTGCACACGCTCGTTCCGATCGCCTTCGCGTACGTGCTCGCGCACTACTTCTCGCTGCTTCTGTGGCAGAGCCAGGCGATGGTCTATCTGGCCTCCGACCCGCTCGGTAACGGCTCGAACCTGTTTGGGACCAGCAGCTTCCAGATCGACTACCACATCATCTCCTACGCCGGCATCTGGTACGTGCAGGTTGCCGCGCTCGTCAGCGGCCACGTCGGCGGCCTCGCGCTCGCGCACGACCGCGCGCTCGTGCTCTACAAGGACCCCGAAGAGGCGGTGCGCAGCCAGTACTGGATGCTGGCGGTGATGGTCGCGTTCACGAGCTTCGGGCTGTGGCTGCTGTCGGCCGTGGGCACATGAGACCGGGCAGCCGCGCGCGAGGCCTGCGCTACGGTTCGCCGAGCATGAGCCGCCGGCTGATACTCGTCCTGCTGAGCGCTCTCCTGCTCGCGCTCACCGGCGCCGCGAGCGCGACGGCAGTCACCTCCTCGACCCCGGCGACGTCCACGGTGCCGACCTCGACCGAGGCGAACAACCCGATCAACGACCAGGGCTCGAGCTACGACTACCGCTCGAACATCACCGCCATCACCCCGCACGTGCCGGGGCTGAGCGTGGAAGTGCTCGAGTTCGCCGACCGCCTGCTGCTGAGAAACCACACCGGCAAGACGGTCACGATCTACGGGTACGAAGGAGAACCGTATGCCCGCGTGCTCGCCAACGGCACCACCGAGCAGAACGTGCTCGCGCCGGCGACTTACCTGAACACGAACTTCTATGCCGACGTCACCGTCCCGTCCTTCGCCAGCTCGAGCGCGGCGCCGAAGTGGAAGGTGATCGATCGCACGGGCGAGCTCGAATGGCACGACCACCGCATCCACTGGATGTCGCCGGTGCCGCCCGCATCCGTCAAGAACAAGAAGACGCGCGCGCTGATCTTCGACTGGAAGGTCCCGATCGCTGTCGGCACCAGCAAGGGTGCGATCGACGGGCAGCTGTTCTGGACGCCCGAGAGCTCCAGCGCGCCACTGGCGGTGATCATCCTCGGCGTGGTGATCGTGCTCGCGGGGATCGCGTTCGTGCTGTTTGTGCGACGCCGGCGCGCGCATACCGGCGTCGCGGCCGCCGGCGCGGGCGGCCAGGCGCGGGAGGAGGCGTGGTGAGGCGCGCGCGCATGACGTGGGATCGGCGTGCTAGATTCTGCGGTCATGGTGCTGGCGTGCCTGATGCACTGGTACATCTCGATGATGTACGTCGTTCCGGTGGTGGCGGTCGGTGGCTGGGGCTGGTGGAGCTCAAAGCGCATGGCGCGGCGCAAAGGCGCCGGGGGAGCGGGCGGAGTCGGCCCCGCTTCTTAGTAGATAGGCGACGCTGCATAGCCTCAGCGTGGTCCGCGAGCCCATAGTGACCGACTGGTCGAATCGGACCATTAGTTCCCGCTGTTTGCGACGTTTCGTAATTTCTTCACGAGCCTTGAGGTCCGCGTGAGTAGCATGCGATTTGCTTCTCGCATGAGCGCACAGACCCTGATCCGCACACCCGCCGATGGGATCACCGAGAGGTTCGACCCGATCGCGTGCCTGGGCGAGCGCGTTCGCCATCGGGCCAGGCCCCTCGGCCCAGTCGAGCCGGGCCGCTACATCGAGATCCAGGGGCCGCAGCAGACGCTCTTGATCCCGCTCGCCGGCGAGGCGATGCGCATCGGGCGCGGCCTGTCCGCCGAGCTGCACCTCGACGACAGCTCGGTCTCGCGGCGGCACGCGATCCTCGTCCCGCGGCCCTCCGGTGTGCGCATACTCGACGATCGCAGCTCCAACGGCACGTTCGTCAACGGCCGGCGCGTCCAGCAGGCCGACCTGCAGGCCGGCGACGTGATCCTGCTCGGTCGCGTGCTGCTGCGCTATCTCGAGCTGTAGCGCGCCGTCAAGCTGCGCCGCCGCGCGAGCCGCGGTGGACGCCGACCGGCGAGCGGGTGCGCTCTAGCGCGGGTCCGCGCGATCGAGGTTCCAGTGGCGCGCGGTCGCGCACACGAACAGCCACGGCTCCTGATCCTCGTCGGCGTGCGTCCGTGGCGTGATCGAGAAGCGCGTGATCGTGCGCTGCCCGCCCTCGTGGTCGCCGTACAGGAGGTCGATGCCGATCCTCACACGTGCCCGGATGGCCTGCGCCAGCGGCGCGTACAACGGGTCCTCGCGGTCGCGCACCGCCGCCTGCCAGAAGCTGATGTCGCCCGCGGGGACGTACAGGTCGCGGTTCAGTCGGCGGAAGTCGTCGACCGCCGGCGGTGCCTGTGGAGCCGCCGGCGCGTCCGTCTCCGCCGTCAATAGATGCCATCCGTGCAGGACAGCCATCCCCGAAGCGACGTTGCGTAGTGGCATCGCCAGGTAGATGTTGCCGTCGTGCTCCTGCGCGGCGGCCAGCCCGTCGTGCAGTTTGATCCAGTGGCCGTCGATGAAGCCGACCTTCTGCGGCGGGTCCTGCGCGCGTGCGTTGAACAGCAGTGGGCGCAGCCCGATGTTGAGCGCCTGCTCGGACACGCGCGCCGCGCGGTTTGCCGAGCGCGTCGAGGAGAACGTCGCCACCGCCAGGATCAGGGTTCCACCGGCTGTGGCGAGCGAGGCGAGCGTGCTGATGTCGGCCATCGCCGCGCAGGCTACCGGCGCGCGGGCCGCTCGCGCTGTATTCGCGCGAACCACGCCAGACCCGCCAGGCACAGGATGCTCGCGACGTACAGGTTCAGCCTCAGCCCGAGGATGTGCTTGGCGGGGTCCACGCGCAGCAGCTCCTCGCCGATACGCGCGAATGAGTATCCAGCCACGTACAGAGCGAACAGGCCCGGCGGCCTGATCTTGCGGTGGTGGCCGAGCCACACCAGCGCGCACGCCAGCAGCAGGTTCCAGATGATCTCGTACAGGAACGTCGGCTGGAAGGTCGCGTACTGGGCGTAGGCCGCCGGACGGTGGGCCGGCGAGATTTCAAGCGCCCACGGCAGTTTGCTCGGCAGGCCGAACAGCTCCTGGTTGAAGTAGTTACCGACGCGCCCGATTGCCTGTGCGACCAGCAGCGCCGGCGCGGCGGCGTCCATGAACAGCCGCACGTCCGCGCCTCGCCGGCGCAACACCCAGATCCCGACCAGGGTGCCGAGAGCAATACCGCCCCAGATCCCCAACCCCCCCTTCCAGATCGCGAACGGCCCCCACCAGTGCGGTGGCACTTCGCTCCAGCTGGTCGCTAGGAAGTAAAGGCGCCCACCGACCACCCCCGCGGGGAACGCCCACAGCGCGACGTCGTACACGAGCTGGCGTTCCTCGCCGACGGCGTGCCAGCGCCGGCCGGTGACGATCACCGCGGCGCTCACCGCGAACACGTACGCGAGCCCGTAGAAGTGCACGAACAGCGGCCCCAGGTAGAAGCCGTTTTTCGACGGGCTCGGCAGGAATGCGGCGGACAGGTGGATCATCGTCGGTGGGTCGGCTCGTCGGGCGTCTCGCGCGCGTGTCTCAGCGCAGGCGCGTGCAGCGTCGCACGTTCACGCGCCACGGCAGCAGCACATCCGTGCGCCCGCGCAGCTCGGGCTCTTGCTGCCAGAGCCGGTCGAGCTTCGCGAGCACCGCCTGCCGCTCGGCCTCGGGCATGATCGCCAGGCTGCTGCGCGAGCTGGCGAGATCGCGCAGCCCCGCCGGATCGATGCGTTGCTCGTGGGGGAACTCGCGATCCTCGACGTCCGCGAAGCACCTGCCGAGATCCTCCATCGAGGGCCAATGGCCGGGCCGCTCGAGTGCCGGCGGCCCCAGGATCTCACGCACGCGCGCGACCCACGGACGCGAGACGTCGAAGCCGTTGCCGAGCAGACCCAGCACGCCCGGCGGGCGCAGCACGCGGGCTATCTCCACGAGCGCCGCCCGATGGTCGAACCAGTGAAACGCCGCGCCCACCGCGACCGCGTCCACGCTGGCGTCCTGTAGCGGCAGCGCCTCCGCCGATCCCGCAAGCGCCCGGGCGGCGGGCAGCGCGGCGGCAAGGATCGCGCGCATCTGCGCCAGCGGCTCGACGGCGATCACGCGATGGCCGGCATCGAGCAGCGCGCCCGTCAGCTTGCCCGTGCCCGCGCCCACATCGAGAACCTCCAGTGGCTCCTCGCCGAGCAGCCACTGGATCGCCTCGCGCGGATAGCTCGGGCGGCCGCGATCGTACTCGCGCGCCACCTGTGCGAACGAGCTCGCTCGCTGCGCCTTGCTCGCCGCGGTCCTCTGCGCCTGCGCGTCGTCGCTCATGCCGGTAGATCAGTAGCAGCATCGCGCCGGGCGACGCGGCGGTGGCGGCGGTGGCGCCACTCGCGACATGGGGATGCAGCATGGCGCTGTGCGGGTAGACTCGCCCTAGGATGGCCGACTCCGACGACGACCTCTTCGGCGCCGAGCATGTGCGCGTCTACCGCGAGACCGACGGCGAGCGCGGCTACCACTGGCGTGGAACGACGATCCTGCTGCTGAGCACGCGCGGACACACGTCCGGCGAGGAGAGGACCACGCCGCTGATCCACCGCACCGACGGCGATCGTTGGGTCGTCGTCGCCTCCAAGGGCGGCGCCCCAGCGAACCCCGCCTGGTTCGAGAACCTGCGTGCCGACCCCGACGCGAGGATCCAGGTGCTCGACGAGACGGCGGCGGTGCACGCGGAGACCGCCACGGGCGAGGAGCGCGCCCGACTGTGGTCACTGATGGCCGAGGTGTGGCCGGCCTACGACGAGTATCAGACCAAGACCGAGCGCGAGATCCCGGTCGTGGTGCTCACCCGGCGCGGCGCCGACTGAACGCGCAGGGGCGCGGTGCCGGACCTCAGCACTCAACTCCACACAAAAATGCTCGACAGCTCCGGCCGCTGGCGCTCGAGACGGTCGCTGCCACGCCGCATCTACCGCGCCGTCCGTCGCGAGTTGGCCAGCAGCGACGTCTACGGCATGGACTGGGGGGATCCGGAGACGGTGGCGCCGCTCAAGTTCGTGCGGGATCGGTGGGTGCTTCCTTACGTGCGCGACGATCACGTTGCGGTCGAGATCGGGCCCGGCGGCGGCCGCTGGACCCGATACCTGCTTGGCTTCAAGCAGCTCTACGCCGTCGACTTCTATCCCGAGCTCCTGGCCGAGCTGAAGAAGGGCTTCGCGAAGCCCAACGTGACCCTCGTACAGAACACGGGCGCGGACTTTCCCGGCGTCCCCGCCGGCCAGGTCGACTACGTCTTCAGCTTCGGCTGCTTCGTTCACCTCGACAGCCCGATCATCGAGGCCTATCTGGCGAACATCACAGGGATCCTAAAGCCCGGCGCCAACGTCGTCATTCAATACTCCGACACCAACAAGATCATGGCGCGAGAACTGCTTCCCGGCTTTGCCGAGAACACGCCGGAGAAGATGCGGGCGATGGTCGCCGCGGCGGGTTTCACCATTCTGGAGGAGGACCTGACCACGCTGTGGCACAGCTCCCTCATCCGTTTCACGCTTTGAGCTGAAGCTCGCCGCCGCGTGGGGCCGATACCGGCGTGTAGGCCTCGTGTAGGTTCTTGCGCAGCCGCGGACTGGCCGGGTTGGCGCCAAGCGGGTCTTCAGCCCCACGGAGTGGGTTCGACTCCCACCAGGTCCACTTTTCGGACGTTGCGCAAACCCTACGCCGTCACACCATGACGACGGAGAGCGCAGAGTGAGCTTGCGCAATCTGGTTGTAGTCGTTGTCTTGTGTGATGACCGGTAGTCCGTGCTCGACTGCTGTGGCGGCGATCAGTGCGTCAGTGAGCTTGACTGTCCGCTGGATGCCGGCTGTGCGGCAGTCTGTGACGAGCCTGGCCCATGTGGTCATCACGGCCTCACTGATTGGGATTGGGTCTGCGGCGCGGGCGAGAGCGAGCGTGTCGGCACGTCTAGCTCTGGATCCGGCGTCTACGGCGGCGAGCACGCCGAGTTGTAGCTCGCCAATGCTCACAACGGACACAGCGAGTTCGCCCGGGAGGTCGCCAAGCGGTCGTCCACTCTCACGGGCGATGAATACAGAGGTGTCGAGCAGCCCGCGTGCGGTGCTCACAGCTCGTCCAGTGTGTGGCCGGCGAGTTCGCCCAGCTCTCGCGTGAGATCGGAGTCTGCGGCGCGGGTTTGCAGCTCGCGCTGGAGATTGGGTCCCGACAGCCAGCGTGTGCGTTGCTGGTGCGGAATGATGTCCGCGATCGGTTCGCCATGAACGGTCAGCGTCACCTGCTCGCCCGCTCGTACGGCGTCGATCACCTGACTCGTCTGGTTGCGCAGCTCACGGACCCCGATGTTCATGTGCGACAGCGTAGCACATTGAAGATCGAGAGCACCGATGGGAACCCAAATGCTTTCCCACGTCTGCCTGCTGCCGTGAAGCGGGCGCCGGTGACGGTGAATCGAGGCTAGGCGCGTGCCCTCACGGGCCGGGCGCGAGGACTCGCGCAGTCGGGTTGGTGCGGGTGGCAACCCAGGTAGTCGTGCTCGTTCCCGGGCAATTGCGGCTAGTCGATGCTTGGTGCTCGACCGCGAGGACCTGCTGGCGGTTCGCGGACCAGTGCAGCCGGTATGCGTCAAAGCTTGCGGCGGTGTTCGCATCTTCTCCTGGATAGTGAGCGCACGGGACGGTGACGGGTGGGAATGCGGCGATGAAGGAACCATCGCGAGCCACGAGCGCGGTTTCGCTCGGACCGTAGAGCGTCTGCCGGAGGAACACGATGTGACATGAGATGTCGCAGACCTTGGTGAAGGTCCAAGGTCGCACGAGCAAGGTGCCTGCCGGCTCATCGGCGCTGTTGACGGCTCGGCGCACCGTTCCTCTTGCCGTCCATTGGCCGGGAGGGAGTCGGACATCGGGCATCGGGACGCTTCCGGGGGTGATGGGCGGCCGTGTGGCCGTGGTTACGGTGACGCCACATCCTGTGGTTCCAGTCGCGAGAAGGGCGACCGCTCCAAAAAGAGCTACCCGATTGACGGACACCTGGTTAGATCGGCGCCCCGCCGTTCGCACTGAAGGCCCCGGCCTCCCAACCTCGCGCGAAGACTAACAAGGCCACGGGACCGGCGGCTAGTTGCGGCGAGCCAACGCATGACTGCCGTCGCCGTGCGACGTGTTCGCTCCCGGCGCCACGGCCCGCAGCGTGCAGGTCGCGCCGTGGAGCCCGTTCTCACCGCCACGGCCGCCGGCGCGGTCCATCGGCAATCCGAAAGTGCGCCCGGGCCGATTCGAACGGCCGACCTCTCGCTCCGGAGGTACGGCGCGCAGGAAGCGAAAGAGGCGCAGAAATGGCTCTGGCAAGCCAGATGCGCGGCCGGCTGGCGACGGCTGATACCCGCGGATATGGGTCGATTTGGGCGGGTTTGGGCCACTGAGGGGCGGCGGTGGCCCAAACGATTGGGTCCACGCTGCGACATCTTGATCCTCCGGCATGGAGGCCGGATCGCGCGGTATCCTGACTCAGCGATGGCTACGCGCAAGATCAACCTGATGCTCGATGAGGATCTGATTCGCCTTGCGCGCCGGCAGGACATCGGCGCGGCTGGAAAGAGCGACGTTCAGGTTGTCGAGGATGCGCTCGCCGTTTTCCTTGGTCTGCGCGCTCTTGACGAGGCGCGAGCGCAGGGTACGCTGGCGGCCGAGGATGCCGACCGGCTCGCTGTGCAGGAGGTCCGCGCAGTGCGCAGGGCACGCAGCCGGGCTTGATTCGCGCTGTCGTAGACCCAAGCGTGTTGGTGTCCGCGTTCATCGGCGACCGCGAGGCCGGGCCAGCCCGGCTGGTTGAAGCGTGGCGCGATCGCCGGTTTGTGCTTGTTGTCTCTCCGTTGCTGCTCGTCGAGCTCGGCGACGTGTTGTCGCGGCCCAAGTTCGCCCGCTGGGCGGGGGAAGGGAGGGGAGCGGCCTATGTCGCGGGGTTTGGTGCTCGCAGTGAGCATCAACCAGACCCGGACGGATCATCGTCCTCGGGGGTGCGCGATCCTGATGACGACTATCTCGTCGCGCTGATGCACGCGACGCAGGCTGATGTCCTGGTGTCGCTCGACCGAGACTTGCTCGACGCTCAGCTTGGCGACATAACAGTCATCGATCCTGCCGTCTTCCTCGGCGGCTTGGAGCACGCAGCGCAGACAGATTAGTTGATCTCGGATTCTGCCTCACAGCCGATAGGTCAGCGGCTCGCTCTCGTTCGGTGATATGGAATAGCATGCGCACGATGCACCAAGATCACGAAGCATTCATCTCGGGAATCGGAGATTGCACGAAGGTCGTCTTGACCTTCGTCAGCAAGGAAGACGAGGGCCTGCGGCTCACTCGCACCTGTGCGCCAATGGACTACGGCCCAGGCAGCAGGACCAAGGACCAGTCAGACCGATACCACTTCTGGGACTACGACAGCGATAGTCCAACCGGGCGGCACACTCTCAGCCTTCTCCCTGGGCAGATCATCTCAATCGTCCCGACTGAGGAGTCCTTTGCGCCGGCCGAGTTCGTAGCCTGGGAGACCGCTTGGCACTATCCCCGTGACTGGGGCTCGTTCAGCTGAGGGCAAAGGACAAGGGACCTAAGCTGGTCGTCGTGTGGCGCGGATGAGGATCTCCAAGGTTCGCGTGCAGGGGTACCGATGTATCGATGACGTCACCATCGACTTTGACGATCTCACTGCGCTGATTGGCGTCGGTGGGGTGGGCAAGTCGGCATTCCATCGAGCCATCGAGTGGTTCTTTGATGACACGACGCTCGATGAGGAGGATCTACACCTACCTCAAGGTGATGATCCAGTTCACGCCGATCGGCTCATCGTCACCGTTAGCTTTGCTTCCCTCAGCGCTGGCGATCGAGCTGGTCTAGGCCGCTACGGGGGAGGCAAGATTACGACGTTTACTCGGATCGGGCGATCCGGTGAGTCTTCGATGCTCTCGGGAACTGCGCTGGTTTGTCGCGACTTCGATGCGATTCGCGCGGAGACCGACGGCCGGAAACGCCGGGCCCGTTTTGCGGACCTTGTCGAGGCGCGGGGCGAGGAGTTTGGATTCACGAAGCCGGCACCTTCGCGTGTGGCCGAGGCTGATATCGCTATGGAAGAGTTCGAGCGCGCTAACCCGACGCGCTGCGAGGTGGAAGAGCAAGATGCCAGCCACTTGTTTGGATGGGGAGGAGGTCCAAAGCTGCGTGATCGCTTCGATTACGTACTCGTCGGGGCGACTCTAGAGGCTTCTGACGCGATGGGCGGCGCTCGGAATTCAGCGCTTTCTCGACTGCTCTCGGGGGTTGGAGACCTTGACGAGCAGACCGAGCAAGCCGTCGTCAAGCTGCAGGCCGAAGCAGAGGCCAAGATGGAGAGCCTGATCTCCTCAGCCCGCAAGCCGGACCTGATCAGAATCGGCGAGAGCATCACCGAACGGGTGCGGGCTTATGTGCCTGGCGCAAGCGTCGAATTGGACGATGTCATCGCTAGCCCAGGTCGCCCGCAGCCGAGGGTTGTTGCCCGAGTACGGGAGGGTGCGGGCCACCCCGCCGACGTGGAGCGTCAGGGTCATGGCTTGCAGCGAGCCCTCATCATCGCTGTGCTTCAGGCGCTCGCAGATACCGAGGCGGGTCTTCAGCTCCAGGAAGGCGAAACCTCGGACCCGAGGAGTCTCATGCTGGCAATCGAGGAGCCTGAGCTGTATCAGCATCCCCTACAGGCTCGGGCACTCGCTGCCTCTCTCCGTTCTCTGGCGAACGTTCCGAGCCAGGAAAAGCCACGTTCGTTGCAAATCTCCTATAGCACCCACTCGCCTCACTTTGTACATCCTGCCCTATTCGAGAACTTGCGCATTCTTCGGCGTGGCTCGGACTTGGCAACCTCCCAGGTTTCTGCCGATTCCCGAGAGGTCGCACGGATCGTCGCTGACGTCGGATTCGATGGAGATCCGTCCGACAAGATGCGGAAGACTCTGGCAGCGAGTCTTGGCGAGGCAGTCTTCGCGCGGGCAGTGCTCCTATGCGAGGGTCCGACGGATGCGGCCTTGATTGAAGCGGTGGCCGGGCTTGGCGGGGGCTTCGATCGTGTTGGAATTGCCGTTGCTCGCTGTTGGGGAAAGGAAGTCATACCGCTGGCGTTTGCGATCTTGCGCCAGCTCAAGATTCCGACGTACATCCTCTTCGACGGCGATGCGGGCATCGACGCTCGCCTGACGGCAAAAGATCGGGTTTCAGGCGCTGACCGCGAGGCCCAAGTCAAGGCAACCGCCGAGAAGAACGTGCGGCTACTCCGCCTGTGCGGAGATCCGGAGGAGCAATGGCCCGAGCGAGCCGTCCGTCAAGGCAGCGCGAACTTCCGCGATCGCCTTGAGGAGGATCTTGACGAGTTGTGGCCGGATTTCGTCCAGGCTCGTGACGCGGTCAGCAGGGAGCTAGGAATTCCGGCGAAGTCGGATGAGGCCTATCGTCAGGCCGTCGCCGTAGCGTCCGATCCGCCCGAGTTTCTCACTCAAATAGTCGAGAAGGTCAAGGATCTTCTCTAGATGAGTTGTTCGTTTGGGTGTTCGTCTATAAGCCGAACACCCAAACGAACAGGCTGCTGCCCGCTCGCTCCCGAAGTTTGGCTCGGTACCTGGCACAAGGAAGGGGGTCCCCGCCTCTCCGCTTCGCTCCAACCCGGGGACCCCCTTCCTCGACCCAACACATCACAGATGTTCAGGGCAAGGCCAGGTGCAGAGCGGGAGCGGGAGCGAGCGGGCAGCAGCAAGCGAGGGACGAGGAACCAAGGAATAGAGCAGTACGAAGGAACGAAGAAGACGGCAGGGGCGGGGCGTTGGATGACGAAACGGGGGCGCTGAGAGCTGGCGACGTAGGCCGGCTGTATCGATGGCCGGAGCCAGCGTGACGCGAGTCGCTGGACGGAAGGAGCGATTCTCGCGCGCCTATCGGGATCTTGTGTAGGCTCGCTGCCGTGGCTACAGGGGCAGTATCGGTTCCAATTGGCGCTGAGCCCGAGGGCTGGCGACACGCGCGGCTGATACCGACGTACGGGACGCGCACCCAGCAGGAGCAAGAGAAGCGCGCGACCTCTTGTCTGCTCGCGGTCATGCACGGCGTACCGGAGTTCGGGCACGCCGTCCTGAAAGAGCTTGGCGCGCCGAAGTCGCCGACGATTGAGACGTTCGCCGAGGTGCGGTTCAAGGACTGCGACGGTAAGACGGTGATCCCGGACGGGGCGATCATCTGTCGCCGGGGCAAGAAGTCCTGGACGTGCCTGGTTGAGGTCAAGACCGGCTCGGCGCGGCTCAAAGACGAGCAGGTCGCGAGCTACCTGGACGTGGCGCGGGAACACGGCTTCGACGGCGTCCTTACGATCTCCACCGAGATCACCGCGACATCTGATGAATCACCTGTAGCGGTGGACGGGCGCAAGCTGCGCGCGACCGGTCTTTGGCACTTCTCGTGGTGGAGGGTGCTCACGGAGGCGGTGGTGCAGCAGCGCTACCACGGCATCTCCGACCCCGATCAAGAGTGGGTGCTGCGGGAGCTGATCCACTACCTCAGCAGCGAGGCGTCGGGCGCAGTCGGATTTGAGGATATGGGCGAGAACTGGGTGCCGGTCAGGAGGTCCGCCCACGAAGGCACGCTACGCACCGGGAACCCCGCTGCACGCGATGTCGCAGAACGGTGGGAGCAGTTCACGAACTACCTCGCGCTGAGCCTCTCCCAGGAGCTGGGTGCATCTGTGACTGCTCACCGGCCACGCACCCAGAGCATGGCGTCTCGCCTCGATGAAACGGTCAGGTCGCTGGTCGAGTCGGGCGTGATGCGCTCGACGCTCCGAATCCCCGATGCTGTCGGGTCGCTTGAGATCCGCACCGATCTGCGATCTCGGCAGACCACGACGAGCGTCGCGATCGACGCCCCCCGCGAAGGCAGGCTGAAGGCGCGGTTCAACTGGCTGATGAAACAGCTCGCTGATGCTCCCGATGACGTTCGCATCGAAGCGGCGTTTCCCAACGCACGAGACACCACGGCTGCCGCGCTTGGAAGCGTCCGGGAAGACCCAACCGTCCTCGCCTACCCTCCGGACCCCAAGCGTGGCCCGCGTGGCTTCGTGGTTGCTCGTTCTCGCCCCATGGGCCAAAAGCGAGGGCGCGCGGAAGGCTCGTTCGTGCGCGAGACAAGCGCCCAAGCGGTCGAGTTTTACCGCGACCTCGTGCAGAACTTGAAGCCATGGCACGCACCGGCGCCGAAACTGCGCACCGAGGCCGATAGAACTGAGGCCAAGAGCACGGACGTGGCCATCGTCCCGGCCTGGGTCGGCGAGCCTGCCGCTGTCGCGCAACCAGACGGCACGAGCCCGGTGCCATCCGACGGCGATCTCGCGCAGGGTCTTGCGCGGTAGAAGGCCGGGGATCGCCCTAGCGTCTGTGGCCGCGAATCGCCTCGGCCCGAGCGAGGACCTCCGATGCCGGAACGCCGAGCGCGTCGGCAATCTTGGTGATGTTGGTGAGCGAGACGTTGCGGACGCCTCGCTCTACGCCGCTGTAGTAGCCGCGATTCAGGCCGGCCTCAAGCGCGACGGCTTCCTGGGATACGCCGCGCTCGCCGCGTAGCTCGCGGAGGGCGTCCCCGAACGCGGCGTGGACGTGAGAGATCGCGGACACGGGGCAAGACTTCCTGCTTGACTACTATGAGTCCATACACTATAAGTCGCATCAACTACAAATTGGCCCCCGCGCAGCGGTGAACTGCCGGGGGCCGCGGCACGGAAAGGCGGAACCTTCCCATGCAAGGCCAGCGTACATTGACCCCGGCCGAGGAAGACGGCAAGATCGACTCGGCAATCCTCGGATACTTGCGAGACAGCGATGAGCAGCGGCCGTGGTCGATCGATGAGATCACCCGAGAAATCGGGAGCGACACGACGGACAGCCTCAACCGGCTCTACGGAGTCGGGCTCATTCATCGCCTCGACGGCTTCGTGTGGGCCACACGAGCCGCCATCGCGGCCGACTACCTCACGATCTAGCCGACGGGGGAGTGCGCCACGTCGCAAGGCTGGGCGTGGTGCTCCCCCCAGGCTCAGGCGAGCCCTGACCCCACCGGAGGACCACAGCGACCATGACCTCACACGCTTGGCAGACCAACCCGCTTGCTCGGAGGGGACGGTGCTCGGCTTACACGCAGAGAGTCCATGGCACATCTCCGAGCCGCAACGTCAACCCGACATGTCGCCAGAAGCGGACGCGGCGACGGGCGCACTTGTGGTGGCGTGTGCTCATGAGGCTCGACCCTGCCGACATCGAGCAGATCGCGCGGCAGGTGGCCGACTTGATCGCAGCAACGCAGGCCCGGCCCTCGGGGCAGTTCGTAGATGCCGCCGAACTCGCGGAGCTGCTCGGCGTCGAGCGCGATTGGGTCTACGCGCACGCCAACGCGCTCGGCGCCATCCGGCTCGGAGGTCCACGCGGCCGTTTGCGGTTCGATCTTCGGCGTGTGCAGGACGCCTGGCCGGCGCCAACAGCAACGACGGGAGCGCGCCAGGGCACGGGACGGTCGCGCAAGAAGCGCGCACGAGCGACGGGGGCAGGGTTGATCCCGTATGAGTCCGACCGGCTCGGGATCATGTCGCCTTCAAGTCCAGAAGGGACGGCCTGATGCCACGCCCGGCAAGCGGCAACATCGAAACGGTCACGCTGGCGGACGGCACGGTCAGTGTCCGCGCCCGGTTCAGGCACAAGGGAGAGCGGTGCCGCGTCGTGCTTGGCCGCGACGTTGACGGTTGGACAGAGACCAGGGGACGCCGCGAGCTACAGATGATCCTCGCGCAGTTGGCCGCCGGCATCGCCATCGAGCAGGTGCTCGCCCGCTACGAGCCCGAGCTGGCCCGTGGCGAGGACGAGTACGCGTCCGGGGTCACGATGCACGAGTACGCCTCCGACTGGTTGGAGCGCAGGTGCGTCGGCGAGATCGGCGAGGGACCGTTGGCCGATACGACCTACGAGGACTACCTCTGGAGGCTCAAGAAGTACATCCTGCCGTCCTTCGGGAGGACGCCGGTGGCGAGGATCAGCGACGTGGACTGCCGGCGCTTTCGCGGCAAGCTGTTCAAGGACAGCGAAGCGCTGAGGAAGATCGCGGCGGCAGGTGGGCGAGCTGAGGACGAGAACGGGCGGCGGCGCAGGCCGCTCTCGCCGCGCTCGATCCAGATGATGATGCGCCTGCTCGGCCAGATCCTCGCCCAGGCCGTCAAGGACAAGCTGCGCGAGGACAATCCCGCCCGCGACCCCGAGTTGAAGATTAGGGTCCCCAAGCCCGCCCGGACCTTCCTTGAGATTGACCAGCTCGTGATGCTGCTGGACGCAGCGCACCACCTACAGACGGCGCCGAGGTCGAGCAAGCGCGCCAAGCTGACGCGCGAGCAGGCAGCGGAGATCCGGGCTCGCCTGGCGCAGCGCGAGACGCAGTACGCCCTTCGCCTTGAGTATGGGCTGAGCGCCGGGTCGATGTCGATGCTCGCGCAGGGCAAGACCTACACCGCGACCAATGACCGCATCGGATGGCGCACGCTGTGCGCGATGCTTGGCTACGCCGGCCCGCGGATCGCTGAAACCCTCGACATCCTGGAGCGCGATGTACGCCTGCACGATCCCGACGGCGCGCGCCTGTGGATCGCCGACAGCAAGACGCCGACGGGCGTCCGTCACGTCGAGATCACGCCCAGCCTGCGCGACGAGCTGCTCGCCTACCGCGCCGACAAGGTGCGCCACGGCTACCCCACAGCACCCGACACGCCGTTCTTCTGCACCCGCAGCGGCAAGCGCTGGGATGCCGGCAACGTCCGCGAACGCATCCTGGAGGCGGCCGTCAGCCTCGCCAACGAGCGCCTGACCGAGCGCGGGCTGCCGCCGCTGCCGCACGTCACGCCTCACACGCTGCGCCGAACCTACGTCTCGATCATGCTCCTGGCGACCAACTTCGATGTGACCTATGTGCAGCATCAGGTCGGCCACGCCGAAAGCAGGATGACGCTCGACGTGTACGCGCAGCTCTTGGACCGCCGCAAGCGCGACCACGGCGTGGCCTTCGACGCGCTGCTCGCGGATGCCCGCAGCACCCTCTACGGGCCACAACAGGAGGGCTTTGGGCCACCGTTTGGGCCACCAAGCCCAGGCGCACACGATCCCGTCCAGGAGCCCGCCGAGCGAACCAGCCGATTTGCAGGCACTTCCTCCACGCGCCCGGGTGGATTCGAACCACCGACCTCTCGCTCCGGAGGCGAGCGCTCTATCCACTGAGCTACGGGCGCTGGTGCCTGCTTTCCAGGTGCGCGCTGAGCATAGACCGTCCTCAGATGCGCCACACGCCGGCGCCACCCCCTCGCCGCCGCTCGCCGGAGGCGCCCCCAGCCGCATGCTGCCCGGCCGCCCACAACGCACACCACCCGCCCCCCGCCGCTACCGTAGCCACCATGGACCTCTCCGTCTTCCTGGTGGGCACCGCCGGCTCGGTCCCCAGCGCCCGCCGCGGCCTGCCCGCCATCCTCGTGCGCCGCGGCGGCGACCGCCTGCTGTTCGACTGCGGCGAAGGCACGCAGCGCCAGCTGCTGCGCACGGTCGGGCTGCTCGACCTGGACGCAGTGTTCATCACCCACTTCCACGCCGACCACTGGCTGGGCCTGCCCGGCATGCTGAAGTCGTTTGCCCTGCGCGAACGCGGCGAGCCGCTGACCGTGTACGGGCCCAAAGGCCTGCGCGAGCTGATGAGCGTGATGCGGATCGTCTACGGGCGCCTTTCGTACGACCTGCGGATCGTCGAGCTAGAGCCGGCGGAGACGGTCCGGCGCGAGGACTACATCGTGGCGGCCGTTCCCGTCCCGCACAAGGGCGATTCGTCGTTCGGCTACGCGCTCGTCGAGGACCCCCGGCCCGGCCACCTCGACCCGCAGCTTGCGGAGCGGATGGGGGTCACACCGGGCCCGGACTTCGGGCGCCTGCAGCGCGGCGAGACGGTCGCCGGCGTCAGGCCCGAGCAGGTGATGGGTCCGATCAGGGAGGGGCGCAAGGTCGTCCTCTCCGGCGACAGCGCGCCGTGTGAGGCGCTCGCGATCGCCGCCCACCAGGCCGACGTGCTCGTGCACGAGGCGACGTTCCTGCACGAGGAGGCCGAGCGGGCGCGCCAGACGCTGCACAGCACCGCCCGCCAGGCGGCCGAGCTGGCGCGCGACGCGGACGTGCGGCTGCTCGTCCTCACCCACGTGTCCAGCCGCTACGCCGGCGGCGAGCTGCGCGACGAGGCTCGTTCGGTGTTCGCCGCCACCGAGGCCGGCCGCGACTTCGACACGATCGACGTGCCATTCCCCGAGCGCGGTCGCGCCACGCTCGAGCGCTGGTCGGAGCGCCGCGAGCGTGAACGCGAGCCCGTACGCGAGCCCGTCGCCCCTCCCGGTGAGCCCGTCGCTTCCCCCTGATACATTCCATTTGCTCCTTTAACCCGGTCCTGAGAGGCCAGGAAGGAAAACGATGACGGCTGACCAGAAGGTGGTCCTCCACGAGGAGGAAGTAGGGCGAGCGCTGACGCGCATCGCGCACGAGATCCTCGAGCGAAACCCCGGCGAGCCCGCTCCGGCGCTGGTCGGGATCCACCGTCGCGGCGCCTTCCTCGCCGATCGGCTGCACGGTCTGCTGGAGGACATGCTGGACGCTCACGTCCCGCTCGGCGACCTCGACATCGGCTTCTACCGCGACGACGTGGCAACGCGCCCGGACGCGCCGGTGCTGCACGCCTCGCACATCGATTTCGACGTCGCCGGCCGCACGGTGGTGATCGTGGACGACGTGCTCTACACCGGACGCACCGTGCGCGCGGCGATCGACGCGCTGTTCGACTACGGGCGCCCGCAGCGCGTGCAGCTGGCGGTGCTCGTCGACCGTGGCCACCGCGAGCTGCCGATCCGCCCCGACTACGTCGGCAAGAACCTGCCCACGTCGGACGCAGAGCGCGTGTACGTGCGCGTGCGCGAGCTCGACGGCGTGGACCAGGTAGCCATAGCCGTGCCCGCCGCTGTGGAGGCCGCGTGAACCATCTGCTCTCGATCGCGGACCTCGAGCGCGCGGACATCGAGCGCATCGTCGCGCAGGCCGAACGCTTCGCCGAGGTGTCCGACCGCGACATCAAGAAGGTGCCTGCGCTGCGCGGGCGGATGGTGCTGAACCTGTTCTACGAGGCGTCCACGCGCACGCGCAGCTCCTTCGAGCTGGCCGCCAAGCGCCTGTCCGCGGACGTCGTCAACTTCGCCGCGAGCGGGTCGAGCGTGGAGAAGGGCGAGTCGCTGAAGGACACGGTGCTGACGCTCAGCGCGCACAAGCCCGACGCGATCGTGCTGCGCACACCGTGGGCGGGCGCCGCCGAGCTGGTCTCGCGCTGGTGCGCCGCCGCGATCGTCAACGCCGGCGACGGCAAGCACGAGCATCCGACGCAGGCGCTGCTCGACGTTTACACGCTGCGCCGGCGCGTCGGTGAGATCGACGGCGCGTCGATCTGGATCGTCGGCGACGTGCTGCACTCGCGCGTCGCGCGCTCGAACGTGCTCGCCTTCCAGCGCATGGGCGCCAGGGTCACCGTCGCCGGCCCGCCGACGCTGATCCCGCGCGGCATCGAGCAGCTCGGCTGCGAGGTGCGCTACACGCTCGACGAGCTGCCCAGCGCGGACGTCGTGTACGCGCTGCGGATGCAGCACGAGCGCATGAGCGAGACGTGGGTGCCGTCGATGCGCGAGTACGCCTCCTGGTATCAGATCAACGGCGCGCGGCTGAGCTCGCGCCAGATCCTGATGCACCCCGGCCCGGTCAACCGCGGCGTCGAGCTTTCCGGCGAGGTGGTCGACTCGCCGCAGGCGGTCATCACCGCGCAGGTCGAAGCGGGCGTGGTCGTGCGCATGGCCGTCCTGTACGAGCTGCTCGCCGGAAGAGAGGCCCGCCCGCCCGCGCCGAGAACGCAGTCGCCCGGCGAGCCATTGGTGGGGAGCCGCCCGGCATGAGCGCCCCCGATCGGCTCGTCGGCGGGCTGCACGCGCCCGCTGATCTACTGCTGCGCGACGTACACGCGCTCGACCCGCGCGCCGGCGTCGACGCCCGCCACGACGTGCGCGTGCGCGGCGGTGTGATCGCCGAGCTGGCAGAGCCCGGCTCGCTCGAGCTCGAGGGCGAGCAGGAGATCGTCGAGGGCGACGGGCGCCTGCTGCTCGCCCCGGCGTTCTTCGACCCGCACGTGCATCTGCGCACCCCCGGCCAGGAGCACAAGGAGGACCTCGGCACGGGCACGCGCGCGGCCGCCGCCGGCGGCTTCGGCGCGGTGATCGCGATGCCGAACACCGAGCCCGTGCTCGATTCCGCGCCGCTGTTGCGCTCGCTGCGCGACGCCGCCGCGCGCGAGGCGCGCGTGCCCGTCGGCTTCCTGCCCGCGATCACGCGCGGCCTGGCGGGCGAGCAGCTGACGGAGATGGCCGAGCTGCGCGAGCAGGGCGCGCTCGGCTTCACCGACGACGGCAAGCCGGTGCGCAGCGCCGGCATGCTGCGCAAGGCGTTGCAGTACCAGCGCCTGTGCGGCGGCGTGCTGTCGCTGCACGAGGAGGACCCGACGCTCTCGCGCGGCGGCGCGATGCACGAGGGCGCGGTCAGCGCGGCGTTGGGGATCGCGGGCATCCCGAGCGTGGCCGAGTCGACGATGCTCGCGCGCGACGCCGCGCTCGCGGGATACGAGGACGCGCGCGTGCACTTCCAGCACATCTCGTGCGCCGGCTCCGTCGACGCTCTCGCCGGCGCCAAGGCGCGCGGCTTTCGCGTCAGCGGCGAGGTCTGCCCCCACCACCTGCTGCTCACCGACGAGGACGTGCGCGGGCTAGACACGCGCATGAAGATGTACCCGCCGCTCGCCGGACGGGATGACCGCGCGGCGCTCGTCGAGGGCCTGCGCGCTGGCACGATCGACTGCGTCGCCACCGACCACGCGCCGCACGCGCGCGAGGAGAAGGAGGTCCCGTTCGAGCAGGCGCCGATGGGGACGACGGGCCTTGAGACCGCGTTCGCGGCGCTGCACACCGAGCTCGTGCTCACCGGCGTCGTCGGCCTTGCCGTGCTGGTGGAGCGCATGAGCGCCGGCGCGGCGCTGTTCGGCCTGCCGCTGCCATCGATCGCGCCCGCCCAGCCGGCCAACCTGACGCTCGTGGATCTCGACGCCGCGTGGGTGGCGGGCGAGCACGGCTGGGAGAGCCGCTCGGAGAACTGCTGCTTCGCCGGCCGGCGCCTGCAGGGGCGCGTGCTGCTGACGATCGCCGCCGGCTCGATCGCGCATCGCGACCGCACGCTGGCGATGGTGGGCACACCATGAGCCCGCTCGGGACGGAGCGCCGTCGGTGAGCCTGCTCTCCCGCGACCGCGCGGCGCTGGTCGTCGTCGACGTGCAGGAGGGCTTTCGCTCATACGCCTGCTTCGCGGAGGTCGCCGGCGCATGCGCGAAGCTCGTGCAGGCCGCGCGCATCCTCGCGATACCCACGCTCGTCAGCGAGCAGTACCCGAAAGGGCTCGGCCACAGCGTGCCCGAGCTCGGGCTGCAGGACGAGCCGCGGATCGAGAAGACCGTCTTCTCCGCCGCCCGCGCCGAGGGCTTTGACCTGAACGGCGCGGGCACCGGGGCACACAGCCGGGACGGCTGGGTCGGAGGGGTTGGTCAGGCGATCGTGTGCGGGATCGAGACGCACGTGTGCGTCAGCCAGACCGTGCACGACCTGCTCGCCGACGGGATCGAGGTGCACGTGCCCGCCGACGCCGTCGGCTCGCGCCATCAGCTCGACTACGAGCGCGGCCTCGAGCGCCTGGAGCGCGCCGGCGCCGTCGTCAGCACCGTCGAGGCCGCCCTGTTCGAGCTGCTCGAGCGTGCCGGCACGCCGGAGTTCAAGGCCGTCCAGAAGTTGATCCTTTGATGTTTATCTTGGGGGGCGTGCGTTGAGCGATACGACCGCGTACGTGCTGCTAGAGGACGGCGCGCGCTTCGACGGCGAGGCGTGCGGGGCGGACGGACACGCCGTGGGGGAGGTGGTGTTCACGACCGGGATGTCCGGCTACCAGGAGTCGCTGACCGACCCGTCGTTCGCCGGACAGCTGATCGCCTACACCTACCCGCACGTCGGCAACTACGGCGCGAGCTCGCAGGCGATGGAGTCACAGCGCGCGTGGGCGCGCGCCGCGATCATGCGCGAGGCGTGCAACCGCGAGGACGCGCCGAGCGCCGAGCGCGGCTGGCTGGACTGGCTCAAGGACTGCGGCGTGCAGGCGATCAGCGGCGTCGACACGCGCACGCTCGTCCAGCACATCCGCGAGGCCGGCGCGATGCGCGGGGGAGTGTTCCCCGCCTCGATGCCCGAGTCCCGCGCGCGCGAGCTGATCAACGCCGAGCCGCCGATGGCCGGCCAGGACCTCGCCAGGCTGGTCACGCCCGAGCAAGTCAGCCGCCACGGCGACGGCGACGGGCCGCGCATCGCCGTCATCGACACCGGCATCAAGGGCTCGATGGTGCGCGAGCTGGTCGCACGCGGCGCGCGCGTCTCGCTGCATCCGTGCACGAGCACCGCCGAGGAGCTGCTGGCGGAGGACCCCGACGCGGTCTTCCTGTCCAACGGCCCTGGCGACCCCGCCGCCCTCTCCTACATCGTCGACACCGTCCGCGCGATCGTCGGGCGAAAGCCCGTGTGGGGCATCTGCCTCGGCCACCAGCTGCTGTGCCGCGCGGTCGGCCTGGAGACGTTCAAGCTGCCGTTCGGCCACCACGGCGCCAACCATCCCGTGCGCGACCTGCACACCGGGCGCGTGGAGATCACCTCCCAGAACCACGGCTTCGCCGCGCTCGGCCCGGGCGGCGCGCGCACGATCGACAGCGACGAGCCCGTGCGCTGGGACACCGACTTCGGCGCCGCCGCGCTGTCGCACGTCAACCTCTACGACCGCACCGTCGAGGGCCTCGAGCTGCTCGAGGTCCCCGGCGGCACCGTCCAGTACCACCCCGAGGCCGGCCCCGGCCCGCACGACAGCCTGTACCTGTTCGACCGCTTCCTGGCGCGGATCGAAGGAGCCCCCGCATAGTGCGCCGGCGCGGCGAGATCCAGCTCGACCGCCGGCCGGCTCGGATCGGAGCGCTCGCGTAATGCCGCGCCGCGACGACCTCCACAAGATCCTGATCCTCGGCTCCGGGCCGATCGTGATCGGGCAGGCCGCCGAGTTCGACTACTCCGGCGTGCAGGCCTGCAAGGTGCTGCGCGAGGAGGGCTATGAGGTCGTGCTCGTCAACTCCAACCCCGCGACGATCATGACCGACCCCGAGTTCGCCGACGCGACCTACGTCGAGCCGCTGCTGCCCGGTCCGGTCGCGCAGGTGATCGAGCGCGAGCGCCCCGACGCGCTGCTCGGCACGCTCGGCGGCCAGACCGCTCTCAACTTGTCCAAGGCGCTGCACGACGACGGCACGCTCGAGCGCTTCGGCGTGGAGCTGATCGGCGCTAACTACGACGCGATCGCGTGCGCCGAGGACCGCGACCTGTTCCGCGAGGCGATGGCCGGCGCGGGCCTGCGCATGCCCAACAGCGCGATCGCTACAACCCCGCTCGAAGCCCGCGCCGCCCTGCCGGACATCGGCCTGCCGTGCATCGTACGCCCCGCGTACACGCTCGGCGGGCGCGGCGGCGGGATCGCGCGCAGCGAGGAGGAGTTCGAGCGGATCGTCGCGCGCGGGCTGGAAGCGTCGCCGATCGGGCAGGTGCTGCTCGACGAGTCGGTGCTCGGCTGGGGCGAGTTCGAGCTGGAGGTGATGCGCGACGGCGCCGACAACGTCGTGATCGTGTGCTCGATCGAGAACGTCGACCCGATGGGCGTGCACACCGGCGACTCCGTCACCGTGGCGCCGCAGCAGACGCTCACCGACCGGCTCTACCAGCAGCTGCGCGACCAGGCGATCAAGGTCATTCGCGCGGTCGGCGTCGAGACCGGCGGCTCCAACGTGCAGTTCGCGGTCAACCCCGACACCGAGGAGATCCTCGTGATCGAGATGAACCCGCGCGTGTCGCGTTCCTCCGCGCTCGCCTCCAAGGCCACCGGCTTCCCGATCGCCAAGATCGCCGCGCGCCTGGCCGTCGGCTACCGGCTGGACGAGATCGACAACGACATCACCGGCGTCACGCCCGCGTGCTTCGAGCCGACAATCGACTACGTCGTCGTGAAGTGGCCGCGCTTCGCCTTCGAGAAGTTCCCCGACAGCGAGCCCACGCTGTCGACGCACATGAAGTCCGTCGGCGAGGCGATGGCGATCGGACGCACCTTCCAGCAGGCGTTCGCCAAGGCGCTGCGCTCGCGCGAGCTCGACAAGCGCGTCACGCTGCACGACGCCGACGAACAGACACTGCTCGCCAGCCTGCCCGCGCCCGCCGCCGACCGCTTCGAGACGATCCTCGAGCTGCTCGCGCGCGGCACCGGCATCGAGGCGGTGCACGAGCGCACGCGCATCGACCCGTGGTTCCTGCGCGAGATGCGCGAGCTCGCGTTGCACCCCGACGCGCCGTTCGCCGGCGAGCGCTCGTTTCGCTCGGTCGATACCTGCGCCGCCGAGTTCCCCGCGCGCACGCCTTACTACTACTCGGGCTGGGAGCGCACTGCCGCGAACGAGGTGCGCCGCGCATCCGGCGCCGACGAGCGCGAGTCGGTCGTGATCCTCGGCTCCGGCCCCAACCGCATCGGGCAGGGGATCGAGTTCGACTACTGCTGCGTGCACGCCGCCATGACCGTGCGCGACTCCGGCCGCGACGCGGTGATGGTCAACTGCAACCCCGAGACCGTCTCCACCGACTACGACACCTCCGACCGCCTGTACTTCGAGCCGCTGACGCTCGAAGACGTGCTCGCCGTCGTCGACGTCGAGAAGCAGGGGGGGCTGAAGGGCGTGATCGTGCAGTTCGGCGGGCAGACGCCGCTGAAGCTCGCCGCCGGCCTCGCCGCCGCGGGCGTGTCGCTGCTGGGCACGAGCGTCGAGGCGATCGACCTGGCCGAGGACCGCGCGCGCTTCGGCGCGCTGCTCAAGGACCTCGGCTACCGGGCGCCGCCGTACGCGACCGCGCGCTCGCTGCAGGAGGCGCTGAGGTGCGCCGACCTCGTCGGCTTCCCGCTGATCGTGCGCCCCTCCTACGTGCTCGGCGGGCGCGCCATGGAGATCGTCTACGCCCACGACGATCTCGCCGACTACCTGCGCCGCGAGCTCGGCGGCGCAGGCGGCGACTCCCGCGCCGCCGGAGCTCGCCACGCGGGGGACGCCAACGACGCGACCCATCCCTCTCCATCCATATTCCTCGACCGGTTTCTCGAGAACGCCACGGAGGTCGACGTCGACGCGCTGTGCGACGGCGAGGAGGTGTGGATCGGCGGGATCATGCAGCACGTCGAGGAGGCGGGCATCCACTCGGGCGACAGCGCGTGCGTGCTGCCGCCGCACTCGCTCGGCGAGGACATGCTCGAGCAGGTGCGCGCCGCCACGCGTGAGATCGCGCTGGCGATCGGCGTCGTCGGGCTGATCAACGTGCAGTACGCGGTGCACGCCGGCGAGCTGTACGTGATCGAGGCCAACCCGCGCGCCTCGCGCACCGTGCCGTTCGTGTCCAAGGCCGTCGGCGTGCCGCTCGCCAAGCTCGCCTGCCGGATCATGCTCGGCGAGCGCATCGCCGATCTCGAGCTGCCGCCCGGACGCCAGGGGGTCGGCTACGGCGAGCACATCTCCGTCAAGGAGGCCGTGCTGCCGTTCGACCGCTTCGAAGGCGTCGACGCGCTGCTCGGGCCCGAGATGCGCTCCACCGGCGAGGTGATGGGCATCGCGCGCGACTTCCCCACCGCGTTCGCCAAGGCGCAGTCCGCCGCCGGCGTGCCGCTGCCCCACGGCGGCACCGTGTTCATCACCGTCACCGACGCTGACAAGGACGGCGCCGGCGCGATCGCGCTAACGCTCGGCGACCTCGGCTTTCGGATCGTCGCCACCGGCGGCACCGCCGAGGCGATCGCGCGCATGGGCGTGCCTGTGCAGCGCCTGAACAAGATCGGCGAGGGCTCGCCGCACGTGCTCGACTGGATCGAGCGCGGCGACGTCGACCTCGTCGTCAACACCCCCACCGGCGTCGGCGCGCGCACCGACGGGCGCGAGATCCGCCGCGCGGCCGTCGCCCACGGCATCCCCTGCCTGACCACGCTCGCCGCCGGCGTCTCCGCCGCCCGCGCGATCGCGCGCGCCCGCCGCGACGGCGAGCCGGAGGTCCTGTGCCTGCAGGAGCTGCACGGCAGCGCGCGCAACGGGGCCGGCGTGGCGTGAGCAGCGCGCCGTTCGCCCGCCGCCAGCTCACCGTCACCGCCGTCGAGCAGTTCGGCGCCTACACCGTCGTGCGCGTCGATGACTCCGACGGGCCGCAGCCCGATCCCGGCCAGTTCGCGATGCTCGCCGCCGTCGAGCGCTGGGGCGGGGGGGAGGACGAGCGACCGTACCTGCCGCGCGCGTTCTCCTACGCCCGCCGCGCGGACGGCCAGTCGCACTTCCTGCTGGAGGACGTCGGGCCGGGCACGCGGCGCCTGTGCGAGCTTCGTCCCGGCGAGGCGCTGTGGACGCTCGGGCCGCTCGGACGCGGCTTCACCGCGCCAGGCGAAGGACGCCGTGCGCTGCTCGTCGGCGGCGGCGTCGGCATCGCGCCGCTCGCGATCCTGCAGGACACGCTTGCCGGTCAGCCCGCCACGGCCGGCGCAGCGGCGGGCGCTCACGAGGTCACCGTGCTGCTGGGGTTCCGAGACGGCGCTCGCGCGCACGGCGCCGCGCTGCTGCGCGACGCGCGGGTGGCCAGCGACGACGGCTCGGTCGGCCACCACGGCCTCGTCACCGAGCTGCTCGCCGCGGAGATCGAGCGCGACCCCCACGCGGTCGTGTACGCGTGCGGACCCGCCGGCATGCTCGAGGGCGTCAGAGCGCTGTGCGTGCCCGCCGGCGTGCCCGCCCAGCTCGCGCTCGAGGCCGGCATGGCGTGCGGCTTCGGCGCGTGCTTCGGCTGCGTCGTGCCGCGCCGCGGCGGCGGCTACCTGCGCGTGTGCGTCGACGGCCCGGTGATCGACGCCGCCGAGCTCGAGTACGTGGATGAGCATGCGGGGGCACCGGCGTGAGCACGCAAGGCGCCGGCGCAGCGGCGGGCGTCGAGTTTTGCGGGATGACACTCGCGCATCCGGTGATCAACGGCTCGGGCACGTTCGACGCGCTCGCCGCGCGGCGAGCCTTCGGCGAGCGGCTGATCGAGGACTTCCCGTTCTCCGCGTACGTCTCCAAGACGATCACGCTGCGCCCGCGCGCCGGCAACCCGCCGCCGCGGCTGTGGGAGGCGCCGGCCGGCCTGATCAACTCGATCGGCCTGCCCAACAAGGGCCTCGACGGCTACCTCGACGAGGATCTGCCGCAGCTCGCCGCGCTGACCGCCGCCGCGCGACCCGCGGTGGGCGCCATCGATGGCGCGGGCGAGCGGGCGCCGGTCCCACTGATCACCAACGTGATGGGCGCAACCGCCGAGGAGCTGTGCCGCCTGGTCGAGGCGTGCGAGCAGCGCGCGGAGATCGCGGCGGTCGAGCTCAACGTGTCGTGCCCGAACGTTCAGACCGGCCTCGACATCGGCGCCGACCCGCGCATGCTGGAGGAGGTCGTGCGCGCGGTGCGCGCGCGGACGGCCAAGCCGCTGATCGTCAAGCTCACGCCAAACACCGCCGACGTCGCCGTCTGCGCGCAGGCCGCCGAGCACGCCGGGGCGGACTCGGTGTCGCTGATCAACACGCTGCGCGCGACCGCGCTCACGCCGCGGGCGCCCGCCCGCGCGGGGCTCGGCGCCCGCTCGGGTGAAGCCGATGCACGCCGGCCGTGGCTGGGCGGCGGCAGCGGCGGCCTGTCGGGCCCGGCGATCCGCACCGTCGCGCTCGCGCAGGTCGCGGCCGTCAGCGCGAGCGTCGCCATTCCGGTTATCGGAATGGGCGGGGTGCAGAGTGCCGAGCACGCACGCCAGCTGATTGACGTGGGGGCGACGCTTGTCGCGGTCGGCACCGAGAGCTTTCGCGATCCGGCCGTCGGCGCCAGGATCGCACGGGGTTTGTGCGGCTTGTGAGCGATTGCCACATGCTCGAACGCGGCGTTCGGTCGCGCCGGTCGCGCGCGATCCTCATCCCGATGGCTCGCATGCCGATGCGCCATAAAATCCCTGCAAACCTGCCGCGATACCGTCCACCAGCCTCGATGTGTCTATACCTCAGCCTGAGGTACAGGTGAATTCCGCGATTTTTGTTGATCGCCGGCCGCTGGTGTGTAGACTCGCCGCCCATGGCGCCGGTCACCGGAACGACGTCCGCAAACACCTCCATCGCTCCCGAGCGTTCCCTGAACCAAAGGATGGACGCGCTTGCCAGGGCCAACCAGATCCGCATCCAGCGGGCGCAATTGAAGCGCGATCTCAAGTCCGGTCGCCGCTCGATCCACTCGCTCCTGCTCGACCCCCCCGAGTACGTCGAGACGGCCAAGGTCTTCGACATGCTGCTCGCCGTTCCCAAGTACGGGCGCGTGAAGGTCAACAAGATCCTCGCGCACTGCCGCATCGCGCCCAGCAAGACGATCGGCGGGCTCTCCGAGCGCCAGCGAAGCGAGCTGATCTCGCTTCTCCATCACTGACCCGTTCGCCGTCACCGAGCCGGCCGCGGGTTCCCACCGAGGCCGCCACTAAGGTCACGGCGGTGGCGCGCGTGTTCGTCATAACGGGCCCCTCGGGGGTAGGCAAGGGGACGCTCATCAGGGGGCTGATGGAGCGCCTGGGTGGGCGGGCTCAACTCCAGCTGTCGGTGTCGGCGACCACGCGCGCGGCGCGGCCAGGTGAGCGCGACGGCGTCGAGTACCACTTCCTCAGCCGCGAGGAGTTCGACCGCAGGGTCTCCTGCGGGGACTTCGTCGAGCATGCCGACTACGCCGGGCGCAGCTACGGGACGCTGCGTTCCGAGCTCGAGGATCGCGTGCGCGCGGGCGTGCCGGTGGTGCTGGAGATCGAGGTCCAGGGCGCCCGCCAGGTACGCGCGGCGATGCCCGAGGCGGTGCAGGTGTTCATCGCGCCGCCGTCGCTCGACGCGCTGCGCGCGCGCCTGATCGGACGCGGCACCGACGACCAGCAGGAGGTCGAGCGGCGGCTGCGCGTCGCCGAGCAGGAGCTCGCCGCACAGCCGGAGTTCGCGCACGTGGTCGTCAACGACCGGCTCGAGGACGCGCTCGCGCAGCTAGTGCAGATCATCGAGACCACCCTCGACTGACTCCCCCGGACCTGAGCCCGCTCGGGCGCCCACTACACTGAAGGCCAACAAGGAAAGGGAATGCAACCGTGATCTCGCCCCGCATCGACCGCCTGCTAGAGCAGGTCGACTCCAACTACGCCGGCGTAATCGTCGCCGCCAAGCGCGCCCGCCAGATCAACAGCTACTACCACAACCTCGGCGAGGGCACCTTCGATGAGTTCCCGCCGCCGATGGTCGAAACCGCCTCCAAAAACTACCTCACGATTGCCCTCGAGGAGGTAGCAGCAGGCAAGATGAAGTACCACTACCGCTAGGACGACCGATAGGCGGCGCGATGCGGCGTCCTCGGTCGCTCGCGTACGTAGTACGCCACGCTCCCTGCGTCCTTGCCTCGCTTGCCTCTCGGCCGTCCTAGGAGCGCAATGCCCCCGCCAGGGCTTGCCAGGTCTGTCGGCTCGCTCTACAACCTAAGGTCATGTCCCGCATTTTGCTCGGCGTCAGCGGCGGAATCGCCGCATACAAGGCGCTCGAGCTCGTGCGCCTGGCGACCGCCGCCGGCCACAGCGTGCGTGCAGTGCAGACGCCGAACAGCCGCCGCTTCGTCGGGGTGGACTCGTTCGCCGCGCTCACCGGCGCGCCCGTGCTGGTGAGCGAGTTCGAGCGCGACCCCGCGCGCGGCGCGTTCCCCGGCCAGTCACCGCCCGCGCACGACCCGCTCAGCCACCTGCAGTTGGTGGCCAACGCCGAGGTGTACGTGATCGCGCCCGCGTCGGCGAACACGCTCGCCAAGCTCGCCGCCGGTCTCGCCGACAACCTGCTGACGAGCTGTGCGCTAGCGGCCGACTGCCCGCTCGTGCTCGCGCCCGCGATGAACAACCGCATGTACGAGCATCCCGCCACGCGAGCGAACCTCGCCACCCTGCGCGAGCGCGGGGCGATCGTGATCGAGCCGGAGGTCGGACGGCTGGCGTCGAAGGGTGAGGAGGGGGTCGGGCGCCTGGCCGAGCCCGCACGCCTGTTGGCGGCGTGCGAGGAGGCGCTCGACGGGCGGATCGCCGGCGAGGACGCGGGGCCGCCGCGCCGTCCGCGGGACGCGAGCCTGAGCGGCCTGCGTGTGTTGGTCACCGCCGGCGGCACGCGCGAGCCGATCGACAGCGTCAGGTTTCTCGGCAACAGCTCGTCCGGGCGCATGGGCGTGGCGCTCGCGCGGGCGGCGCGCGAACGCGGCGCCGAGGTGACGCTGGTGGCGGCCAACGTCGCGCTCGAGACGCCCGACGGCGTCGCTCGCGTGGAGGTGGGCAGCGCCGCCGATCTGAAGGACGCGTGCGAGCGGGAGTTCCCGGGCTGCGACGTGCTGCTGATGGCCGCCGCGGTCGCCGACTTCACCCCCGCGCAGACCGCCAACGGCAAGCTCAAGAAGTCCGAGCGCGATCGCCTGGAGCTCGTGCTCGAGCCCACCGCCGACATCCTCGCCGGGCTGGCCGCGCACCGGCGCGACGGCCAGACGCTCTTCGGCTTCGCCGCCGAGCACGGCGAGGGCGGGCTGGAGCACGCGCGCGCCAAGCTCGCCGAGAAGCGGCTCGACGCGATCGTCTATAACGACATCTCGCGCTCGGACATTGGCTTCGACGTCGACGCCAACGAGGTCACGATCATCAGCGGCGCGGGTGCCAGAATCGAGGAGCGCCACGTCGCGCGCACCGCCAAGACGCAGGTCGCCGAGGCGATCCTCGACGCGGTCGAGCGCGTGCGGGCGGGCGCTTAGCGAGCGGTTAAGCTGGTCGCGATGGAGAGTGTGTACGACCTCTATCGGCGCGGGTGCGACCTGCTCGACCACGGCGACCACCAGGCCGCGATCGTGCCGCTGAGCAAGGCGCGCGACCTCGAGCCCGACAAGTCCTCGATCCGCGAGGCGCTCGGGCGCGCGCTGTTTCACGCGCAGCACTACGAAGGCGCCGCCGCCGAGTTCGACGCCGTGGCCTCGAGATCGCCGACCAACGACTACGCGCTGTTCTGCCTCGGTCGCGCGATGCAGCAGCTCGGACGCCACCGCGAGGCGTGCAAGCCGCTGGCGCTGGCGTGCTCGCTGGCTCCCGAGCGCGCCGACTACCGGCTGTACCGCGACCGCGCGCGACGCGACGCCGAGCGCGCCTGAGTGCGTTATGCGCAGCCGCGCCGCTGCTATCCTCGGACGACAGCTTTCGTGCCGGTATGCAGGTGCCGGTAGCAGTGCCGAGAGTGGGCGCCCGCCCGCTTTTTTTGCGTAAGGAGCAGGATCGACCACCACGATGACCATGCTGCAGACCGAGATAGAACAGCGCCTCGCGGACACCGAGCCCGAGATCGAGGTGCTGCTCGCAGAGGTGCTCGGCGGTCGCTGCCTGCGCGTTTTTATCGACCATCCACAGGGCGTCACGCTGGCGATGTGCGAGCGGGTGACGCTGCTGCTGAACGACCTGCGCGAGCGCTACTCGCTGGAGGTCTCCTCGCCCGGCAGCGAGCGCCCACTGACCAAGCCGGCCCACTTTCGCCGCTTCGTGGGAAGCCGCGCGCGCGTGCGTACGCGTCACCCGCGCCCCGCCGCGGGCGCGGACGCGGCGGGTGGCGAGCAAGGTCGCCGGCACGCGGGCGCGCGGCCTGAGGCGCAGCCGTCGCCGCAGATGGTTGCGAGCTTCACCGGCGAGCTGGTGGGAGCCTCCGACGAGGAGGTCACGCTGGCCGCCGACGGGGGCGTCATCGCGATCCCCTACTCGGAGATCCGTCGTTCCAACCTGATCGGGGAGTGAGCAAGCCATGTCACGCGAAATCCTTGAGGCAATGCACGCGCTCGCGCGCGAGAAGGGGATCGAGCCCGAGAAGCTGATGGTCGCGCTCGAGGACGCGCTGCTGTCCGCATACAAGAAGCAGCCCGGCTCGGCCAAGTACGCGCGCGTGGAAATGGACCGCGAGACCGCCGACTTCCGCGTCATCGAACTGATCATCCCCGAGCGCCTGGAGGCGCACCTGATCGTCGAGACGATCGACGAGGAAACCACGATCGATCCCGAGACCGGGGAGATGCGCGAACCCGAGGAACCGGAAATCGACCCCAAGAAGTTCGCCGAATACCGCGACCAGATCGACGAGCGCGACGTCACGCCCGACGACTTCGGGCGGATCGCAGCGCAGACCGCCAAGCAGGTGATCCTGCAGCGCATCCGCGAGGCCGAGCGCGACATGATGTACGAGGAGTACCGCGACCGTGTCGGCGAGCTGATCACCGGCATCGTGCAGCAGTCGGACTCGCGCTACACGCTTGTGCAGCTGCGCGAACGCGTCGAGGCGTTGCTGCCCAAGTCCGAGCAGGTCGAGGGCGAGCGCTACGACCACTCGCAGCGGATCAAGGCCGTCATCAAGGAGGTCTCGCCGTCGACCAAGGGGCCCGCGATCATCGTCTCCCGGCGTGACCCCGAGCTGATCAAGAAGCTGTTCGAGCTGGAGGTCCCGGAGATCGCCGACGGACTCGTCGAAATCGCCAACGTCGCGCGCGAGCCCGGCTACCGCTCGAAGATCGCCGTCATCTCCCACACCGATGGCGTCGACCCGGTCGGCGCGTGCGTCGGCCCGCGCGGCTCGCGCGTGCGCATGGTTGTCTCCGAGCTGCGCGGCGAGAAGATCGACATCATCCCCTTCAACGATGAGCCCGCGCGCTTCGTCGCCAAGGCGCTCTCGCCCGCGCGCGTGCGGGAGGTGCTCGTCGACGACGACGCCAAGCAGGCGACCGTGATCGTCCCCGACGACCAGCTGTCGCTGGCGATCGGGCGCGAGGGCCAGAACGCGCGACTGGCCGCGCGGCTGACCGGCTGGCGCGTGGACATCCGCTCGGAGACGGAGTTCGCCGCCGAGGAGGCCGAGCACGGCTACGAGGAGGAGGAGGTCACCGGCCGCTGCGCCGCGATCCTCTCCAACGGCCGGCGCTGCCCCAACGCGTCGCTGCCGGGCTCGCGCTACTGCGGGCTGGAAACCCATCAGGCGCTTGCCAACATCGCCAGCGACAACATCGGCGATCTCGCCTCGGAGGGCGGCGCGGGCGAGCACGGCGCCGATGTCAACGGCGCGGCCGACGCCGGCGTTGCCAGCGAGGCCGTGACGCAGACGGCGGAGCCGGACGCCACGGCCGACGCCAACGGCGTGCCCGACGCGGCGGTCGGCGAGGCGCTCCAGCAGGAGCCTCGAGCCGCCGCCGAGGAGCAGTCGACATAGGCGCGCAGGCCGGCGCCACGCCTCGCGCCACCCCGCTGCGCCGCTGCGTCGGCTGCGGACGGATCGCCCCCAAGTCGGAGCTGATGCGCATCGCGCTCGCACGCCCGCGACCGGGGGGCGGCGGCGCCGAGCGCGCCCGCGCGGTTCACGATCGCCACGGCACGATGCCCGGCCGCGGAGCCTACCTCTGCCTCGGCGGGCGCCCCGACACGCCGGCGGCCGAGTGCCTGCGCACGGCGATGCGTCGCGGCGGCTTCGCTCGCGCGTTGCGTGCGGCGGTGACGCTTGACCCCAAGCTCGTAGAATCGGGAAAAGAGCCCGCCCGCCCGCGAAGCCGGGCGCAGACCGGCAGGTCGAACCCCTCTACTTTTCAATGACACCATGAGTAAGAAGCGAGTACACGAAATCGCCAAGGAGCACGGCCTCTCGAGCAAGGAGTTGCTCGAGAAGCTGAAGGCCGCCGGAATCGAGGCCAAGGCGGCCGCCTCCTCGGTCGAGGAGACGGCCGCGCTCAGCGTGCTCGGTACGGCCGCGCCCTCCGCACAGGCGAGCTCCAACGGCGGAGGGGGTGGGCTCAGCTCATCCTCTGCGCCCGCGCCGGCTCAGGCCGCGCCCGCCAAGCCAGCGAGTACACAGCCCGCGCCGGCGCCCGCGCAGACGGCATCGCCGCTCGCGGCCTCGGCGGCCCAGCCCGGATCCCCGTCCGCAGCCGCATCGGCCGCCCAAGCGGCAGCGGCGCCATCGGCCCCCGGCGTTAGCGCGACCACCGCGCCTGCGCCGCCTTCGACGGCCGCGGGGGCGCCCGCGGCGTCGGCCGCAGTGGCCGCCGCGGCGGCGGCGGCCGAGCGTGTGCGGCCCACGCGCGACTCGCGCACCGGCGAGCGCACCCCGGGTGACATCGGGCCGGGAGGACGCCGGCGCGTGGTGATCGACTCGCAGGCCTCGCGCCGTCAGCAGAGCGGTCCCTCCAACCAGCCGCAGCGGCGTCCGCGCCGCGGCCGGCGCCGGCGCGGCACCTACGACGAGACGATCGCGCCGATCGACACCTCGGCGATGGAGGCGACCGACCTGATCCGCGTGAACTCCGGCTCGACCGTGAAGGACATCGCCGAGTACCTCGGCGTGCCGGTGCCGGAGGTGATCAAGAAGCTGATGTCGCTCGGCGAGATGGCGACGCTCACGCAGACGCTCTCAGACGACGCGATACAGGTGCTCGCCGACGAGTTCGACAAGCGGATCGAGATCGTGCACGCCGCCGACGACGTCGAGGTCGAGCCAGTCTTCGAGGACGCCGAGGAGGACCTGATCGAACGCCCGCCGGTGGTCACGATCATGGGCCACGTCGACCACGGCAAGACCTCGCTGCTGGACGCCATCCGCGAGACGGAGGTGGTCGCGGGCGAGGCCGGCGGCATCACCCAGCACATCGGCGCTTACCAGGTCCACCACGCGGGCAAGGAGATCACGTTCCTCGACACCCCCGGCCACGAGGCGTTCACCGCGATGCGCGCGCGCGGCGCGAAAGTGACCGACCTCGCGGTGATCGTGGTAGCGGCCGACGACGGCGTCAAGCCCCAGACCGAGGAGGCGATCGACCACGCCAAGGCGGCCGAGGTGCCGATCATCGTCGCGGTCAACAAGATCGACAAGGAGGGCGCCCAGCCCGAGCGCGTGCGCACCGAGATGACCCAGCACGGCCTGCAGCCCTCGGAGTGGGGCGGGGACACCGAGTTCGTCGACGTCAGCGCCAAGACGCACGACGGCCTGGACACGCTGCTGGACACGATCCAGGTGGTCACCGACCTGGAGGAGCTGAAGGCCAACCGCGAGGCCGACGCCTCGGGGACGGTGATCGAGTCCAAGCTCGACCCCGGACGCGGCCCGGTGGTGACGATCCTGATCCAGCGCGGCACGCTGCGGGTCGGCGACGCGCTGGTCGCGGGCGCCCACTTCGGTCGCGTGCGCGCGATGCACGACTTCATCGGCGAGAAACTGAAACGTGCGCTGCCCGGCCAGCCCGTCGAGGTGCTCGGCTTCGACGGCGTGCCCGAGGCGGGCGAGCCCGTGCGCGTGGTCGAGAACGAGCGCCGCGCGCGCCAGCTCGCCGGCGAACGCGCCAACCGCCTGAAGACCGAGGCGCTGGCTCGCCGCTCGGGTCGCAAGGTCTCGCTCGAGGACGTCTTCAAGCTCGCGCAGGAGGGCGCCGTCAAGGAGCTCGGCCTGGTCGTCAAGGCCGACGTCGCCGGGTCGCTGGAGGCGATCGAGGACGAGATCGCGAAGCTGCCCCAGCAGGAGGTGAAGGTCAACATCATCCACCGCGGCGTCGGCGGCATCAACGAGTCCGACGTGATGCTCGCGTCCGCCTCCGACGGGGTGATCCTGGCGTTCAACGTGCGCCCCGTCGGCGACGCCCGCCAGATCGCCGACCGCGAGGGCGTGGAGATCCGCTCCTACGCGGTGATCTACCGCGCGATCGAGGAGCTGCGCGCGGCGATGCAGGGAATGCTCGAGCCCGCCGAGGTGGAGACGTCGCTGGGCCAGGCCGAGGTGCGCCAGCTGTTCAAAGCGTCGCGCATCGGCACCATCGCCGGCTCGTTCGTCACCGAGGGCAAGGTTACGCGCGGCGCGCGCGTGCGCGTCGTGCGCGAGGGGACCGTCATCTACGACACCACCATCGACAGCCTGCGCCGCTTCAACGAGGACGTGCGTGAGGTCTCAAGCGGCTTCGAGTGCGGGATCGTGCTCGCCAACTTCCAGGATCTGCACGAGGGCGACGTGCTCGAGACATACGAGACACGACAGGTGGAGCGCGAGCTCAGTTCTTGAACCTCGAAGCTGCCCGGCAGGGACGACGCGGGCGGCGGGGAATTGGACGAGTAGGATGAGCACAGGACGGATGCGTCGGGTCGATGAGGCGATTCGGCAGGTGATCGGCGACGCCGTCGCAGGCGACCTGAAGGACCCGCGAGTGGGATTCGTAACCGTGACCGACGTCAGAACCAGCCCAGACCTGAGCCATGCGCGCGTGTACGTGAGCGTGCTCGGCGGCGACGGCGGACCGTCGCTGCCGGACGAGCGCGAAACGACGCTCGAGGGCCTGCGCAGCGCCCACGGCTTCCTGCAGGCGCGGATCGCCGGCGAGCTGCACCTCAAGCGCACGCCCACGCTCGAGTTCTCCTACGACGAGACGACCGACCGCGCGATGCGCGTCGAGGAGCTCATCGACGAGATCGAGGGCCCGTGAGCGCCGGTCCCACCCAGTCGCTGACCGACATCGCGCCCGCGCACGACACACGCGCGCTGGTGCTCGAACGCCTGCGCCAGGACGAGCGCTTCGTGCTCGCCGCGCACGAGAACCCGGACGGCGACGCGCTGGGCTCGCTGGTCGCGATGCAGGGTCTGCTGAGCGCGCTCGGCAAGGACTCGACGATGTTCATCTCGCCCAACGACCTGCCGCTGCCGCGCGAGTATCGCCTGTTCGCGCTCGACGGCCTGATCCGCGAGCCGCCGCCGGACATCGCACGGCGCACCGTCGTGTTCCTCGACTGCGGCAACATCGACCGCAACTCCGCGAGTGTGCTGCGCGACGGCGCGCACCTGCTGAACCTCGACCATCACCACGACAACACGCACTTCGGCACGCTCAACCACATCGTCCCCGAGGCCTCGTGCACGGCGGAGATCGTGTGGGACCTGATGCACGGACTGGAGGTGCGACCGACGCCGAGCGTGGCCGAGGCGCTGTACATCGGCCTGATCACCGACACCGGGCGCTTCATGTACGAGAACACCGGGCCGCGCGCGCACCTGATGGCGGCGGAGCTGATCGAAGCGGGCGTCGACGTGCCCGGCGTCTACCGGCGGCTGTACGAGGACGTCCCGCCGGGGAAGCTCGCGCTGCTCGGCCTCGCGCTCGGCCACATCCAGCGCTTCGACGGCGGCGAGCTGGCGCTGGCGGCGCTGAGCGCCACGGACTTCGAGCGCGCCGACGCCGAGGAGAGCGACTCCGAGGGGATCATCGACCAACTGCGAGCGCTGGATGGGACGAAGGTGGCGGTGCTCGTGCGCGAGCTATCCAGCGGAGAGCGCAAGGGCCAGCACAAAGTCTCGCTGCGCGCGACCGACGACGACGTCGACGTGTCGGTGATCGCGCGTGCCCAGGGCGGCGGCGGCCACCGTCGCGCCGCCGGCTTCACGACCACGATGGAGGCGGACGAGCTGATCGCCTTCCTGCGCGGGGCGATCGCCGCACAGCTGCATCCGTCCTCCGACGGACACGCCGCCGCCACGCTCGCCTGAGCCGGGGCGCGACGCGATGGACCCGGTGCGGTGAGCGCAGGTGGATGGCGTTTTGCTGATAGACAAGCCGGCGGGCATCAGCTCCCACGACGTCGTCGCGCGCGTGCGCCGCAGCCTCGGCGGAGCTCGCACGGGGCACGCCGGCACGCTCGACCCCTTCGCCACCGGCCTGCTGCTGGTGCTCGTCGGACGGGCGACCAAGGCCCAGAGCGCGCTGATGGCGCTACCCAAGCGCTATCAGACGGTCGCGCAGCTCGGCGAGGTCTCGAGCACCGGCGACACCGAGGGGGCGATCACCCGCACCGGGCGCCTGCCGCCGGACCCGCCCGAGCTCCCGACCGGCGAGCTGCGCCAGCGTCCACCGGCGTACTCCGCGGTGAAGATAGGCGGGGAGCGCGCGTACAAGCGCGCGCGCCGCGGCGAGCAGTTCGAGATGCCCGAGCGGATCGTCACCGTCTACCGCTTCGAGCAGCTCTGGCGCGAGCCAGGGCGCGCGGGCTTCCTGATCGAGTGCGGCTCGGGCACCTACGTCCGCTCGCTGATCGCCGACCTGCACGACGCTTACTGCCTGGAGCTCAGGCGCACGGCGATCGGACCGTTCGAGGTTCGCGACGCCTGCGCACCGCCGCCGGCGGGAAGCACCTGGCGGGACCCGCCGCTGATCGCGCTCGAGCGTGCGCTGGAGATCGCCGGGCGCCACGCCGCCGCCGGGCGCCCGCAATAGGCTGTGCAGCCGTGAAGATCACCCAACTGCCGGACGTCGAGCGCACGCGCGAGCGCAACGTGGCGGTGGGCACCTTCGACGGAGTGCACCTCGGTCACCGCGAGGTGATCGCCGACGCCGACAGCGTGCTCACGTTCGATCCGCACCCGGTGTCGGTGGTCGCCCCCCAGCACACGCCCAAGCTGCTGACCACGCTGGCGCGCAAGGCCGAGCTGGTCGCCTCGCTCGGCGTGCAGGAGCTGATCGTGATCCCCTTCGACGCGGACTTCGCCAAGCGCACGGCAGGCGAGTTCGTCGAGCAGGTGCTGGTCGGCAAGCTCGCCGCGCGGCGCGTTTCGATCGGCGAGAACTTCCGCTTCGGCCACAAGGCGCAGGGCGACGCGGCGCTGCTGTCGGCCGACGGTCGCTTCGTCACCGACGTGCACCCACTGCTGGAAATCGACGGTGAGATCGTCTCCTCCAGCCACATCCGCGGCCTCGTGCTCGCCGGCGAGGTGGCCGAGGCCTCGCGCCTTCTGGGTGCGAGCTTCCAGCTGAGCGGCGAGGTCGCGCACGGCGACGAGCGCGGGCGCGAGCTCGGCTTTCCAACCGCCAACCTGGTACCCGATGAGTCGCTGGTATGCCCCGGGCACGGCGTGTACGCGTGCGTGGCGTACGCCACCCCGGCCGGCGCTTCGCCCGTGCGCCGGCCGGCCGCCGTCAGCATCGGCGTGCGCCCGACGTTCAAGACCGGACGGGGCGAGCTGATCGAGGCGTACATCCTCGACTTCGACGGTGACCTGTACGGGAGTGAGCTGCGCCTGGAGTTCCTCACGCGGCTTCGCGGCGAGCGACGCTTCGAGGATGCGGACTCGCTGATCGAGCAGATGCGCCGCGACGTCGAGCACGCGCGGGAGATCGCCGACGCCCATTGACGCCGGCGGGCGTCTGCTACCGTGCCCTGGCTAATGGCCGCAATCACCACCGAGCGCAAGCGCGAGATCGCCGTGCAGTTCGGCTCAGGCGAGCAGGACACCGGCAACACCAAGGTTCAGATCGCGCTGCTGACCGAGCGCATCAACCACCTGACCGAGCACCTGCGCGCGCAGGGCAAAGACCACAGCTCGCGCCGAGGCCTGTTGATGCTCGTCGGGCGCCGCCGGCGCTTCCTCGACTACCTGCAGCGCCACGACCTCGAGGGCTACCGCGCGCTCATAAAAGAGCTCGGCCTTCGCAAGTAGGGCATCGTGTCGGTGATCGCCGTAGGGACCCCGGCGCCGAGCTTTACGCTCGCCCGCGCCGACGGCGAGAGCTTCACCGAGCAGGACCTGCAGGGGCGCACGAGCGTGCTCGTGTTCTACCCGTTCGCCTTCAGCCCCGTGTGCACCGACCAGCTGCAGTTGTATGACGAGCTGCGCGGCGAGCTGGCCGCGCGCGGTGACGCGCTGTACGGGGTCTCGTGCGACTCCACGTGGGCGCAGAGCGCGTTCAAGGACAAGCTCGGCGTCGGCAGCGAGCAGCTTTCGGACTTCGAGCCCAAGGGAGCGGCGTGCGCGGCGCTCGGCGTGCTGCACCCTGGCGGCTTTCCCGAGCGTGCGCTCGTCATCAGCGGCCCCGACGGGGTCGTGCGCTGGAGCTTCCAGGCGCCCTCGCCGGGCGATCTGCCGGGTGTTGAGCTGCTGCGCGAGGGTCTCGCCGCCGCCGGCGACTAGCCGTTTTCCCCAGCAGATTGCGCGTTCACGTGCCCGCCGCGCCCGCGTACTCCGCTAAGCTCCGTCCGTTCGGGAAAAGAGAAAAAAGAAACGGACCGCCGACCGACGGGCGGAACAGGAAGGCAGTGAATATGAGTAGTGATGCCGTTACGCGGGTCTCCGTGGAGATTTCGGGCGACGAGATCTCGTTTGAGACCGGCAGGATGGCCAAGCAGGCCTCCGGTGCAGTGGTCGTCCGCCAGGGCGACACGATGGTGCTCGCGACAGCCGTCGCCGGCTCCCTGCGCGACGTCGACTTCCTCCCGCTGACGGTGGACGTCGAGGAGCGCATGTACGCCGCCG
>Ga0302325_10002704_pt1 | contig 42671 bp, 35 predicted proteins | sample Palsa_T0_2_FD_201948 | JGI IMG/M metagenome (GOLD analysis project Ga0302325, IMG submission 201948) | Peat permafrost microbial communities from Stordalen Mire near Abisko, Sweden - Palsa_T0_2 | ecosystem: Environmental > Terrestrial > Soil > Palsa > Peat permafrost | place: Sweden: Abisko... | reverse complement strand
AGTTGTACTGCTTGACGACCAGCGTCACCTGGGGCTGAACGAGGATCTTCTTCTCGACCAGCTGACTTTTGATGAGCTCCTCGATCTGCTGCGGTTCCAGGCCGCCCACCAGCAGCCGGTCGACGTACGGGAAATCGACCGTCCCGTCCGGCTGGATGCGGAACTCCTTCGGCAGGTCTTTCTCGCCGAGCACGGAGACCTCGAACACGTCCCCCGGACCTACCGTCGTGCTCGGCGTGGGCGCGGGGAGGTTCGGCGGCCCAGAGTGTGCGCGGCTACAGGCGACGACCAGAAACGAGATAACGAGCAGGTGCCGGGACAAGGAGCACATGATTCGTTGCGCGGCGGGCGTCGCGCATCCGAAGCGCGCCGGCCAATCGCCTTACAGGAACCATCGCAAGCCGAGGAAGGCCTCGAAGCGATTCCAGGCCATGTCGTAGGACGCCGCCGGGGAGGTGTCCGCCGGCACGACGTCGAACTGCGGCACGCTGTTGTTACTGAAGTTCTGCGTGTAGCGCACGGTCGCGTTCAGTCCGAAGGAATCGGTGAATCGGTATTCCCCGAACAAGGTGGCGTCGGCGCGCACATCGGTGAAGGCCGCATGGCGGGGGTCGCCGGTCGCCGCCCACGTCATGTTGGGATACTCCACCGCCGCAGCGCCGCCTTCCAGGGTGACCAGCGTACGGCCCGAGAAGAAATAGCTGAAACGAAGATAGCCGCGGTCCTGGCCGTAGTAGTTGCCGAGGTAGCTGTTGGCGAAGTCGCGGGTGTAGCCGATGGCGATCGACGAAAGGGCCAGGCCAAGGTCGGTCGACTGCGCAATGCCCGGGCTGGCGGAGAGAAACCACTTGAGCTCGGCCTGGCCGATGACGCTGTCGTATTGCGGCTGGTTGGGAGCGGTATTGTCGTAAAAGCTCGCGCCCCAGCCAACGAGCGCGACCAGCGAAAACCGATCGGTGACCAGGCCGTTCAGGCCGATCCGCGCCCGGATCGGGGTCGAGTTGACCAGGCCCGCGTTCAGGGCCTCGGCCTGATTCGTGTAGCTGATGAAGCCGAAGCTCGCGTCGTAGATGAGCGAGGTGCGGGGCCGGAATCGCCAGCGGCCGCGCGTGTAGAGCTGGTTCGTGGTGTTGTCGTAAGGGACGCCCTCGGACTGCTCGAAGAGCGTGTCGTGAAACTGATAGCCGAAATGCCAGTCGAGCGTGCCGCTGCCCGGCTGGACGACCAGCTCCCCGCCCGCTCCCACGTCGTCCCGATTGAACGAGAGGTTCGGATCGGCGGTGCCGGCGTTCGGCAGGATGGTGCGCGCGAAGTTCGCGAAGAGGGCCGCGCCGAAGGGTCGTTCCGGCGCGATTTCCAGACGCGCGTCGGCGCTTCCTCCGATGTTCCGCTGCTTCGAAATGTCGTTCTGCGGCTGCGAAGCGACCGGATCGTTGGAGACGCCGATGAACTCTCGGTAGGTGGCGTTCACCCCCGCCCTGAACCGGATGCTCGGGGGCTGGGCGGCGACATCGCCCTCACGCCGCTGGGGCCCCAGCGTCGACAGATAGAGCGAAGGGGTGACGCGGAAGACGAGCGCCGGAATTGGCGGCGTGTTGGGGCCGCTGTTCACGAACCCGCTGTTGCTGCTCGAGCGCAGAAACCAGTTCGAGTCGTAACCCACCTCGCCGGCGATGCCGGGGTGGAGCTCCAAATCGCCCTCGCGAACACCGGCACCTTCGTTGTAGCGGCGATCCTTCAGCCACTGAGGACTATCGCCCTGGGCGACGTATTGTGCCTGGGCGTAGGCTGCGCTCGGCAAGAGCGATGCGAACAATGCGGCGGTCGCTGCGAGTCCATTCTTGATCATCGGGACAGGTCGCGAAGGTACACGATGTGCGGATGAACTGCGGAAAAAGACCAGGCGGGCGCGACTGCAAAGCCCGAACGAGACCGCCACGCAGCCTCGTCAGTGCGTGGGCGAAACGGGAATCGGCGTGTACGAAATCACCGTCGGATCGGTGTATTCGACGTCATTCTCGCCCGGAAGTATCTCGTTGATCTCCGTCGTCACTTGCGTCTGACCGACGAATGCGACTTCTTCACCGATGCACTGATTCGCCTCGGCGCTGACCTGCTCGGCATGCTGCCGGTGCGCCGTGAGGATGCTGAAGTGGTGATTCGCGCTTTCCACGTCGTTGCGCTCGACGGCGGACTGCAGCGCCGCCAGTCTGTCGCGCGCGGACCGCGTGGTGACGTCGATCTGGGAGAGTTTGTCGTTCAGGCACAGGGTCTTCACGACATCCCGCGCAGCGCGCGCCTGCTCCAGCTGACGGCGGACCGTGCCGGAGGCTTGATCCATCCGAGCGATCGCGGTGTTGGCCTCGGCGAGCTCGTCCTGCGGGGACAGCTGGACTCGGCGCTGGAACCCCACCTGGGCATCAGCCGCCGGGGCGCCGTTCGCAGGCTGGGCTGTGGCCGAGCCGGCAGCCGCCAGGACGAAGGTCGTGATTCCAATCCACCTGAAAGTCGCGCTAGGAGTCAAGGCTGGCCTCCTGCCCGGAGTGCGGACAACTTAGTGCGTGGCGGTAGAGGTGTCAACGAGACGCCCCGCGCCCGGCACGACGACCGCGCGTACTCGCACCGGCAGCGGGCCCAAGCGTGGCTGGAGATCGCCGTCGTCACGTCCTTTTCCGGTGCTCTCGCTTCCGCGGGCATTCACGTCGCGAGGCTTCCGCGCCCGTCCGGACCGCTCCTCACCCGCCCTGCTTGACGAAGTTGAAGGGGACGCTGATGGTCGACCCGCTCGCGCCGGGCGGGTCGAATTTCGCGCGGCGCGCCGTCCCGGTGATGCACGTTGCGACGGCCGGGGAGATGCCGCTGTTGCTCGCGACGCTGGCCGAGTCCACTTCCCCGCTCGGGGAGACCTTGATGAGGATGACGATGCGCCCCGACTGCGTGGGATCCGACTCCAGCCCCTTCTGGTAACAGCGCTTGGCACCCGGGTGGATCTGGCTGCGGATGACGGCCTCGGCGTTGGAGACCGGGACGCTCATGGAGGAGCCGCCGTACTGGACCTCACCGACCGGAACGACCTTGGTCGCCGTTCCTGCGTTCGTGGCGGCACCGCCGGTGTCGCCGCCGTGCAGGGATTGCAGCCCTCCGGGTCCTTGCCCGGGCTTGATCGGGCCCCCGGCGCCGCCCGGAAGATTCAGGCCGCCCGTGCTGTTGCTGATCCCGCCTTGCCGGTTCGCCAGGCCGTTCAAGTCGACCGGCGCCCCGTTGTCGTCTTTCATCGCGCCGTTGATGTTGGGACCGCCGTTGAGTGAGGCCAGGATGGCGATCCTCGCCTGATCGGCCTCGTTCAGAAGGCCGGCGACGACCTTGGCGTCGGGCGCCTGCTGCGGCCCGGCCGGCTTGGCGGGGGCAACCTTGGGCGCTGCCGTGGGCGCGGGGGCCGTGCTGGTGGAGGCGGCGCTGGCCGATGCTTCGTCGGCGGTTTCCACCGGCGGAGGTACGGTCTTTTGAACCATGTCGAGGAGACCGGCGGTGAGATCGTCGTTCACCACCGGATCCATCCAGTCGCTGTACATCGCCCCGACCAGCCCGAAGTGGAGCAGGAAGCTGAACGCGGCGATGATGGTGAGGTTCCAGTCAATCTGGCTCCCCAGGCCGCCCTTGACGGACAGCGGGAGCTGCGGTCGCGGCTGCACCGGCGGCGGCGCGACGAACTGGAAGAGGAACGTGGTCTCTCCGATGACGACCTTGCCGCGGGCCTCGTCGGTGAGGCGAATCTGGTAGGCGGGGCCGACGCGCTTGGCCTGCCCCTTGAGCGCGACCAGATCGGTGATGCCGCTGGCGAGGGCAACCCGGCCGGTCATGCCGTCGAGCAGGTTCAAATAGTAGTCGGTGCCGATCAGCTCGAAGAGCTTGTACTGCGGGGGCACGTTCGCCTGGACGACGAACATCGACTTCTCGCTGGGGCCGACGGTGACGCTGGTCCGCTGCTTGACGATGCGCTCTTCGAGGATTCGGCCCGAGGCCACCAGCCCGATCCGCAACACCTTCGGGCCGGTCGCCTGCTGCATGGCCCGCATGACGGCGGTCATCTGACCCGGGCGGCTCGACGTCCCGCGGCCTTGCGATCCCAAGCCGGGCCCCTGGTTCATCTGCGACATGCGGGAGGCGCCTTTCTTCGAAGGTCGTTCGTGCGTTAGACGTGCCGCCCGACGCGAAGTTCCCGGGCCTCTCCGGGGGGCACGCCTTCAGCGTACACGAGGGCCACGCTTTTGGGGGGGCCCTTCGCCACGGGTGCGGCGCGGGGAAAGCGGGCGCGAGGCTAGGGCTCGTGCGACTCGGCCGCCAGGGCCAGCAATCGGCCGACCAGACGCTCGTCGCAGGCGAGCCGTTCCCGCACGGCCCGTCGGGCGCGGAGATGCGCCGCGACGCAAAACGAAGTCCCGGCGATCCCGACCGCCAGGGCATCGAGTGCGGAGAGCAGGACCGCGCCGTCGGTCGGGCTGACGCCATCCTCCCGGGGCACGTCCATCCCACGCAGGAGCGCAATCGCGCCGAAGAGAAAGCCCGCGCTCGTGGCGATGCTGGCGCAGACACGCGGCACGCGCGACCAGCGCTGCGCTACCCAGTCGAGCTCGAGCAGCTGCTCGACGACCTGTGCCTCCCGGGAACGGGGGTCGTCGTCGCCCAGCGCCAGGAAGAGGTCACGCTCCCAGGTCCGCCCGGGCGCCGAGATCACCGCACATCGCAGCGCCTCCCAGCGCGACTTCCCTCCATCGCCTTGCAGGGCACCCCAGAGGAGCCCCGCGTCCAGCGCGGTCGGCGCGACGGCCCACGCGAGGCGACGAGCACTGGCGAGGACGCAACCAAGGGCGACGACTGCGGACAGCAGCGCGAGCATGGGCGGGCCCAACTCGCTCTCAGAACGGATCCTTCCGCACGGCCTCCTCGATGCGATCGAGAAACGGCTGCCGAAGCTCGGCCAGCGTGAGCTTGGCCTGGATCTTTGCGACATCGACGGCGGCGATGGGCTTCTGCACGCGCCCCACGATGGTGATCTCGCCCACTTGCAAGACGCCTTGCTGCGACTTGCCGGTTTTTTCCTGAGCCTTGTCCTGAGCCCGAGCGGCGCCCGCGCCGGAGAGCGCGACGGCAAGAGCGACGGCGAGAATGGCGACGCGTTTCATCGGGCGCTCCAGTCAGTTTGATTCATTTCGGTGGGCCGTGCACGGCGCCGGACGGGGCAGTGCTCGAAGGCGGGGGCGAACCGGGCGTGGAGGCGCTGCCGGCGGGAGCGGAGGGGGGAGGGGCCACCGCCGCCTGATTTTTCAACTGAAGCTCGCTCTGCTTGCGCTTGGCCGTGCTGAGGAGCTCGTCCACGTCGTCGCCGGGGCCTTTGACCGACCTTGCGTTGCGCATGGAGCGGTAGGTCTCGAGCTCCTGAATGGCCTTCGAGAGCTGGTCATCCTGCCCGGTCACGCCCGGCACGTTGGGCGAGAAGAGATAGAGCAGGCCGAGATCGTAATGCACCCCTGCGAGCGTCGAATCGATGCTGGTGGCCCTGTCGAGCTCCTTTTTCGCGTCCCCGGGTCGACCCAGCAGGCGATAACAGTCGCCCAGATCGAGGTGCGCGAGCGGCTCGTTGGGCGCGTAGCGAACGGCCCTCTCCAGCGGAGCCTGCGCTTCCGTGGCATTGCCGGCCTCGAGCTTCATTTCCCCGAGGTTGATGTAGGCCTCGAAGAGATCGGGACGCCGTGTCGCGGCTTGCTCGAAATCGACCAGCGCATGCTTGCGGTCTCCCGACTCGCGCTCGATGAGCCCACGGAGAAGGAGCCCGTCGGCATTTCCCTTGTCGCGCGCCGGGATGGATCCATCGTCCGGACCGTCGAGGATCGCCTGGAGCGCGTACTTGGCGAGGTCCCAGCGGTGGCCCCGGTAGTAGTCCCGCGCGATGACCACCATCGCGTCGCGGAAGTCGGGCTGCTTGGCCAGCGCCTGCTGGGCCAGCTGCTGGCAGCCGGGGCTGTCCCCCTCGATCGACTTGACCTCGGCGAGGTAGACGAGAAGCGTGACCGAGTCCGGGTTCTGCGACTGTTTGCCGGCAAGAAACTGCTCGGCGTCCGTTCCCCGCCCCGAGCGCGCGAGCAGCAAGGCGTAGGCGCCCATCGCCACCTCGTACTTGGAGCTCGCGCTGTACGACGCCCGGTACGCGTCGAGCGCCCCTTGGGTGTCCCCCAGTCTCTCCAGGACGCAGCCGAGCGAGTACTTCGGGCCCCCTGCCCCGGGCGCGCGGCTCGCGGCGTCGGCGAAGGCCGTCTTGGCCGTCTGCAGGTCCCCCATCGTCCAGGCCTGGAAGCCGCGGTCGTACGCGGCCTTGGCGTCGCCCGAGAGTTCCGAGTCAGCCGTGGGGCCGGAGGCCGCGGACACGGTCTGGCCCGCGTTGACCGCCGGCGGGGGGCTGGCGACCTGCGACGCCGCGAGCTGAGGGGGTGGGGCGCTTGCGCCGCAGGCGGCGGACCCCCCCGCCAGCGCCATCGCCGCGAAAGCCCGAGCGGCCCGAACGGATGCTTGTCGCATGATCATCACTCGGGTCACGGCGCCGCCGGGAGGGGCGAGGGCGCTCCGCTGGCGGGAGGCGTTGCGACCACTCCGGAGCGCCACTGGAGAAATTCGCCGCTCACGTAGACCAGCTTGCTGCTGGGGCTGAGCGGGTCCGGCGTATTTTCCACGTAGCCCTTCATCTTGTCGTCGCCCAGGTAGTCGGTGAAGAAAGCCAGGCGCGACACGGCGTTCTGCACGGACGCATCCTTCACGTTGTACTTCCGTGCGATGAGCGCGGCCGTCACGTATTTCCCCACCAGCTTCTGATTGCACACTTCGAGGTACTGGTCCTTGGTCGACCGCCACTTGCTGCGAACCGCGTCCTTGGTATCGTCGATGGCCTGCTGGACCTTGTCAGCCTGGTCGCTCTGGTTGGCTGCGTTGAGCTGGTCGGCGATCTTCTGCAGCTTGTCGAGCTTGGCCTGCTGGTCGGCGGTGAAGTACTTGGGCGCGACCAGGTCGAGCCCCGTTCGGACCGAGTCATAGAGGGTGCCGATGCGCGCGGTCGCCGCCGCCGCCCACTGGAAAGAGCCATACCTCGTGGCGACCGTTTCGAGCTGCGGGCGCCAGGTCTTCTCCGCTTCGCCCAGGTCTCTGTCGACCTCCTTGATCACCTCGCCCACCGTTCCCGTGTAGTGGTGGTGACCGGTCGCGTAGTCGAAGGTCGATCGCACCTGCTCGTCGACCAGCGTGAAGTCCGCCTCGCCGCCATAGTCGGCGTACGGCGCATCGGTGGCCTGGATCTGACCCTGTTTCCCGTCGGGCGTGGTGAGGTTGAAGGGGCGTGAGCGGAACGCTTGCCAGTCGGCGATGGTGGTCTTGAACCAGGTCCGGTAGGCGGGATCGTTGGCAGACTGCATCATCTTCGCGATGCGGTAGGCCGCCTCGAGAACGAAGCGCGACGACTCGGGCTTGTTCTTGTTGGCAGTGTGAAACTGCGTGAGCGTGGTGATGGCCTGCGTCCGCGCGCCCGAGTTTCCCGTCGACTCCGAGCCGGTGGGGTTCCACTGCCCGTAGTCGAAGCTGGCCTTCAGGTACTCCGCCTCCGAGCGCTTGTCGGTGGTGAGGCGCATCTTGGGGTCGACCAGGACGTCGTACATCCGGGCCATGTTGGGCCGGTCTCCCAGGTTCGAATAGAGGACCATCCCGATGCGCGCGGCGTTCGACCGGCGCTCGTCGTCGAAGCGCGTGTTGTTCGCGATGCGGCCGAACGATTCGGCTGCCCGCTGGTAGGCGAAGAAGCCGTAGTACGTCGTGGAAAGGGCGTCGTACGCCATCCCCAGGTACTTGATGCGCTCCTTGTACTGGTCGAGGTCGGGTCCCGCCGTCCGCTTGGTCTGCGGGTCGACGCCTCCTTTTTCCAGGCGGTCGAGGATGTCCTCGCTCCCGTAGTTGCTGATGAAGAGCTGATAGAGGTCGATGGCCTTGTTGAACTCGCCGACCTGCTTGTAACAAAACGCCGAGTTGATCGCCGCGGCTGGCGAGTCCTTGTGCGACGGCGCCGCTCGGAGCGCGTCTTCGTACATCTTGCCGGCCTTGCGCCACAGAGCGTCCTTCTCCGGTCCGGCCTTGGCCGCCTTGGCTTGCTCGAAGACCTTGTTGGCGTCCTCGAACGCTGCGTTCTGGAGGACGAGATCGGTGAGCACCCCCTTTCGCTCTTCGTCGACCTGGCCTTCGGTCTTCGCGCACGAGCTCTTCTTCTCCGCCTCGGCCAGCTCCCGCGAGCGGGCGGCGTCCTTCTGCAGGTTGCTCATCACGATGAGCCGCTTCCAGGCCTCGTACCCCAGAGCATCCTTGCCGCAGCGCTGCTGGTAGATGCCCTGGAACCGCACCTCGGCTTCCTTGAAGTGACCGTAGAGGTACTGCTGCTCGGCCGCATAGAACGAATAGTCCGCGGCGCGATTCTGCTTGTCCCGCTCGGGAGGTACCCGCTGCACGTACTCGTCGCGGGCGAGGATCGATTTCTGGATCACGTCCGGGATGGGGTCCACGATGACCTTCTTGTCCCCCTCCGGGCCTTCGAGCTTCGGCTCCTTGCGCGGCTCGACCCCCTGGGTGCCTCCGGAGTCTTGCCAGCGCTGAAAGGCGAGATCGCGGTCGACGTCGGCCAGGTCCACCGCAAAGAGGCCCGCGTTGTCGATGAACTGGTCGTCCTCGTCGGAGTCCCGCACGCTGACCGACGCCTGGATGGCCGTAGCGATTTCTTGCGACGACGGCTCGGGGTATTGCCGAGGGTCGAACTTGTGAAGCACCACCTCGAGGCGCACCTCGTTGTGGAGAGCGTCGGCGTAGAAGTAGCGGCTCTTGTAGGCGTCTCCGGCGTTCTCGTCCTGCTTCAAGTATCCGAGCCAACCCAGCGCGGCCAGCCGGTACTCCTGCAGCGCGTAGTTGGTCAGGCGCACTTGTTCCTTGGGGTCACTGGTCTGATCCGCTTGCTCGACGGCGGCTTGCCCGTTGCGCGTATGGGTGATGGCCGCGCCCTTGAGACCCGTGCGCACCAGCTCCTCGGCGCGCTGGAGGGCCGCCGGGTTGTCCTTGTTGGCGTCGACCCAGGGGGTATCGCCGATGTACTTTGCCAGGGCGGTGCGTGCCTCCAGGACCTTGCGCTCGTACTCGTGACGTTCGTCGCCGACCTTGGTCTGGCGGACGAGGAGGTCGTACACCTCCGCGATCGCGTTCTGCGTGTCGGGGGCCGAGGGATCCATCGGCCACCGGTCGAGCGTCATCTGGTAGACGGCGAGCGCGTTCTTGTACTGGTTTATGGCGCGGAATTCGAGCGCGAGCGCCTTGTAGATCTCGATCGTCCAGGGCTTGTCTTGCGGGACGAGCTGCGGGTTCTGCACGCGGTCGATCGCCACGCGCAGCTTGGTCTCCCCTTCCGCCGGGCTTTTCGCCGTGTCGAGCACGTCCGGGCGGGCGATGTACGGCTCGTCCGGCCCGGGGCCGGTGAAATCGAAGTACACCAGCGAGCCGGCGATGTAGGTGAAGGCCTCCTGGCGAAAGTCGGCGCCGGGATCCCCGGTCAGCTTCTGCTGCTCGTCGGTGTAATTGAGGAGATGCACGAACTCGTGCACCGCCGCTTCGTAGCGCTGCTGCTTGAACAGCGTCCACGCGTACTTGTAGAGGGCCACGCCGAAGAGCGGGGGCTTTCGGTACTGCATGGCGCGGCTGTACGCGCTCGCCGCCCGGTTGTAGTCCCAGACGGCAAAAGGCTCGAAGTCCAGCACCCCGCCGGCGATGTCGGTCTGGTCGAACTCCCAGTCACCGATGCGCCACCAGACCTCGGCGACGTACTTCGGCTCCTGGCCCGGAAGGATGCTCGGCTGCGGGATGGCCGCGCAGTCCATGGGATACGGGTCGTCGAAGGTGGCTTCGTCCCGAGGTCCCTTCTTCAACGACTCGGGCGTGGGGTACTTGCTGCGCCAGGTCTTCCAGTAGGCCTCGTCGTGGTCCTGGGGCATCGGCGAGAGCTCGTCGATGTCCGGCGACTTGGCGTCGGTGGCGACCGGGTAGGCGTAGTGGTTGTGGCAGACGAGCGAGCGCCACACCTGCTCCGCCTCGCTCACGCGGCGCGAGTCGTTCAGCGCGTGCCCGAGAAAGTAGTAGATGCCGGCGAGCTCTCCGTACTTGGGAAATTCGCGAATGACCCGCTTGTAGAGGGCAACGGCCGGCCTCAGCGTGATCGCCAGGTCGGAGTTCGGATCGTCGTCTCCGCGCGCGCGCTCCTCGTAGAGCGCGGCGAGGCGGTACATGGCGTCGGGGGTGGCCTCGGGTTGCGCGTTGGTCCCGCTGTACTTGGCGACGAACTCCTCCAGTCGCTTGATAGCGACCTCACGCGCCTTCCTCAGCTCCTCCTTTTCGATGCCCACCTCGCGGTCGAGCCCGCCGAGGATCGACCGCTTCTTCTCCTCGTAGTGGAGGGTGACGATGGTGGTGATGGTGTCCTTGTAGTCGCGCGCGCCTTTCGCGTAAGCCTCCGCCTCGAGGCGCATGGCATCGTAGGCCGCGAGCTGCTCGGGGGTGGGCGGGGGGAGGAGCGGAGCGTGCGGCGCGAAGGTCGGAACCGGAGCGGTAGACACCATGGAAGCCGTATCGGCAGGACCGGCCGCGGCATCGCCCGAGGAGGCGAGCGTCGTCGTGGACGATGCGGCGTCCGTCGTGGCGGCGCCCGCATCGGCAGATTGGGTCTGCGCGCTGACGGAGAGGGCGTAGGCCAGCGACAAAGCGACCAGCGCCCCTCCGACAGCGCGCGGCCACCGGAGCCATTTCGAGGCACCCATCGTCATTCCTCGGTCGTTTCTGGCGATCACTTGCCGGTCTGCCCTGGTTCGACGCCGTCGTCCCTGACTTCCTTGAGCTCCTCGTCGAGGAGCTGCTCTTGGCGCGCGCGCTCCGTCTGCAGGCTGCGCACCCGATCCAGCTCCTCTTCGCGGACCTCCCACGCTTGCTCGGTCACGCCGACGTCGGCACGGAGGACGATATTTCGCAGCTTGTCTCTGACCAGACCGAAGTTCCGCTGCGCCACGTGACCGACCAGGTCGCGCGCCTCGTTGTCCAGCTTGTCGAGCTCGAACTGATACTTCCCGATGCTCGCGCGCTCGACGACGACTTTCCGCTCCAGCTCCCCCGAGCGCTCGGCCACGTGCGCCTCGAGCTGCTCGAGAACGGCGATGAGCCGGGACTCGTACTGGTGCGCTTCCGACAGCACGGCGCCCGCCGGGCCCGCAAAGCGCTGCGCGTTGCCACCTCCCGAGCCACCGGAGGAGAGCTGGATCTCGCGGTCGAGGAGCTCGCGAAACTGGTCGCGCGCCAGCGCGTCGCTCTGATACCGCGCGTCACCGATGCCGATCTGCGCGCGCCCCATCTCGATCTGGCGCCGTATTTCTACGATTTCTTCGTGGTAGTGCTTGAGGTCGTGCTCGTTCGCGTCGAGCTCCGCCTGGAACCGCTGGAGGCTCGCCGGATCCCGAGCCACGCCCTGCGCGGGACCGTCGCTGATCATGCGACGTAGGCCGTTGACGCCGGCGTGCAGCGAGTCGACCTCCATGCCCCGCCGCGTGAGCTCTTGCGACAGCAAGTTCCACTCCGTGCGACCCTCCTGCTCTCGCTTGCCGAAGTCTTCCTGGGCTACTGGCAGGCCCTCGATCGCCGCCATGAACGCCCGGCGCTGCTGCCGGACCTGGCCGATCTCGCCGCCCAGCTCGCTCGACTCCTCGCGATCGAGCTGGTGAGCGACGGTCAAGCGGGCGCGAGAGACCCGGTTCAGGAGCGAGAGAGCCACGGTCTCGCCGGCTTCGAGCTCGGGGAAAGCACGCACGCGATTGGAGGCGCCCATCAAGGACATCAGCTTGTCCACGAGCAGGTTGGACTCCCGGATCAAGGCTTTGCACTCGTTGACATCGTCGATGACGGCAAAGGCCAGCGGCCCGTCCTCCGCTTCGCGCGCCCACCGGATGGCGATGGGAGGAAGCTGGTCGTTCTGGTCGAGCAGATCGAGCTGCTGCTGCGCGAGCTTGTCGTAATAGGCGCTGACGTTCTGCGTCGAATCGAGGAAGGATTCGACCTTCGCGCGCATCGGGTCGTACTGAAGGAGCACGCCCTGATAGAGCTGCAAGGCGCGGTCGAACGCGCCGGCGCGCAAGAGGAGATCGGCGCGCAGCAAGGTGCCGTCGCCGATGTACTGGCTGTTGGGATCGCTGACCATCAGCACCTCCAGAGCGCGATCGGCCCGCTGCACGTCGCCGAGCCGCACGTACACCCACGCCAGCTCGTAAAGCATGGTGTCGAACTCGGGGCCGTCCCGGCTCACGCGGGCGTACGCCTCGCTCGCCTGTTGATACTGCTCCATCTCGTAGAAGAGGCGTCCGATGGCCATCCACCCGAGGTCGATGACCTGCCGGTGCTCGGGCGAGTCCGGCGGCAGCTCGGTCACGACGCGAAACGTCTCGATGGCCTGCTTGTAGTTCGCGCTGGTGGGTCCCTTGACGGTGGGGTCGCTCACCGCGCCTGCCCGCGCCGTCTTGAGCGCCACGAGCCCCTGGAAGTAGCGAGCCTGATGGGTGTAATAGCTCCCGTTGGGGACCTGGGCGAAGGCCGCGGTGGCGTCGTTGTACGAGCCCTGGTGAAAGTAAGCTTTCCCCTTGGCGTATAGCAGGCCGGCGTCGACCTGGGCGGGGGGCACCTGGTTGAATTTCTCGAAGATGGGCGCCAGCGTCTCGGGGGGGTCGTTCAGGCGCAGGGCGACGTCGACCAGGCGTGCCAGCGCCCGGCCGAAGTAGGCCTGAAAGCGAGCCTCGTTCCCTCGGTCGACGAGCGCCTTGTAGTCGCGGCGCGCCGCCAGATAATCGTGGGCGGCGTAGTAGGTCTCGCCGCGAAGCCAGAGCGCGTCGGGGTAGCTCGGAGTGTCCGGGAACGCCTCGAGGATCTCGCTGAGAACCACGATCGCTCGACCGTAGTCGTTCATGCGATAGAGAACCTCGCCGTTGGCCAGCTTCTGCTCCGGCGTCTGCTGCTCGGTCCGGGCTCTCTCCACGACCGACTGAACGCCAGCCATGTCGCGGCCCACCGAGACGAGTTCGCTCTGCGCAGTACCCAGTGCGTCGTCGGCGCGGGCATCTCGCGCGAGCGCCCCGGCGAGGGCGACGCACGCCGCAGCCGCACCGAGGCGCGCGAGCTTCACTTCTGACCTCCGACGGGGCTCCCCGAGCCTTGTGCGGGGGGCGTCCCCAGCATGGCGCCTCCTGCGAGGGGCTGCAGCTTCTCCTGCCACTCGATGGTGGGGCGTTGTTCGAGCGGGGTGGTGACGCCTCCCTTCTCGAAGGACGTTGCTCGGATGGTGATGGTCTTGCCCTCTGCGGCGGTGAAGGCGTGGCTGGACTTCACCTCGAATTTGTAGCCCCGCAGGTACGAGAAGACGCCATAGCCGTTCCCCTGGAACGTGAGCGCGACCTGGATGGTGTGGTCCCCGGGCGGCACGGAGCCGCTATAGATGGGGATCTCCTTCTGGTCGGCGAGAGCACCGCCGTCGTCGCTGCGGTTGTACTGGACCTGCCCGTCGATGACGAAGAGCGCGCGCGTCAGCTGGAAGGCGCTCGACATCTCGTTCCTGAACTCGACCTCGGAGCGCGAGCCAGCGGCGCCGCCGCCGATGATGGTGTCGCTGAGCAGCGCCAGCCGGGTGTGGCTTCGCCTGATCTGGTCCTTCAGCTCGTCGACACGCTGCTCCAGATCGCGCAGCCGCACGGCGTAGGTCGCCCCGGTGACCGCCTGCTCGGCGGGGGGCTTGGCGCTCATGTCGACCGTGGTCGCCGGCGCGGGCGTCCCGGCGCTGGAAGGAGCCGCGGACGCCGAGACCGAAGCCGAGGCGGCAGGGATCGCCACGGGCGGAGGCGCCGACACTGCAGCGGAGGCCGCGCCCTTCGCGGCCGGCTGCGCTGTGGCCATCACCGAATGTGCGGCGACCGGAAGGACCAGGGCAAAGAGCATCGTCAGTCGACGTCGCATTTCAAAAAATCCTTCCATGGAAACCGGGGCTTTCTCACGCCGGAGCCCCAGCAGTCATACGTCTTTCGGCGTCGGCTCAGCAAGGAGGGCGGCCTGAGTGTAGTTTCCCGAGCGCGGGCTTTGCAACAGCGCCCGCTGGTTGGAAAGACCCCGCATTTCCGCGCAGCTGGCTCAACAATGGCGTACTTTATCAACGCCCTCATCCGTACGCCGCAAGGCCGTCGGCCGCGCGACCACTGGAAATGACTGCCGCGGATGAGCGAAGATCGAACTTCGAGCTCGCGCGTCGGATCCACCCAAGGATTTCGGAGGAGGACCCATGGCCCCCACGCACGGCCCCGTCTGTAAGGCCACGACGTCGACACGAGTTGGGAGAGCGGGTGTCACCCTCACGGACCGAAACGACCGACGAAGCGCTCATGATCCGGTTCCAAGGCGGGGATCGGTCGGCCTTCACCCTGCTCGTGCGAAAGCACCAGGGCCCCCTCTTCAATTTCGCGCTGCGGCACCTGCGGAGCCAGCCGTCGGCCGAGGAAGTGGTTCAGGACGCGTTCGTGCGGGTCGTCCAGAACGCGGCCGACTTCAAGCACGAAGCGCGCTTCTCGACCTGGCTTTACACCATCGCGCGCAACCTGTGCATCGACCAGCTCCGCAAACACGCCCTGCGCCGGCACCCTTCGCTCGACGAGCCGAAACAGTCGGGGGAGCGTGAGGGACCGAGCCTCGGGGAGCAGACGGCGGACACCCGCGCGAACGTCGAGCGGACCGCGGTGGGCGGCGAGATCCGCGAGCGTCTGGTCGCGGCCGTGGCGGAGCTGCCCGAAGAGCAGCGAGAGGTCTTCTTGATGCGTGAGGTCTCCAGTCTGCCGTTCAAGGAAATCGCCGCCATCGTCGGCGTGCCGGAGAATACGGTGAAGAGTCGAATGAGATACGCCCTCGAGCGCCTCCAGGCGGCGCTGAGCGACTTCGAGGAGTACGCGCGCGCGCTGCGCTAGACGCACATGGATTGCGAGAAGTTCGAATCGGCGATGATGGACGAGCTCTACGGCGAGCTCGACGAGCTGACCAGCGCCGCTGCGAAACGTCACGTCGCGGGCTGCCTGCGCTGCACGGCCCTCCTGGCGGGGCTCCGGGCGACACGACGCGTGGCCCTGATACCCCTGGTCGATCCGCCGGCGGATCTCGAGGCTCGCATCCTGTCGGCGGTGCGGGAGGCGCAGAAGGCCGCCCCCTCGCGGGGCCGTATGGCGCGCGCGGTGTCCCTAGCCGGAAGTTGGGCCATGCGCCCGCAGACCGCGATGGCCGCGCTGTTTCTCGTGATGATCGGTACCAGCGTCCTGCTGCTTCGTGGCAGGTCTTCGCGCGCACCGCCGAGCGAGGATGTGACGGTCACCGAGCAAGGCGCGCCCGCCTCCGAGCCGCTCCCGGTGGCCGCGGGGTCGATGGCGCTGGATTCGCGGACCGCGCCCTCGCTCTCGGGGGCGGGGGGGGCCGCGGTGCTCGCGCGGCCTCTCGAGGCGAGGGGGGGGGCCGCTGCCACGCCCGGTGACGTCGGCGACGACCTCCACGCGGCGCACATGAAGGCGGGATTCGCCCGAGGGAAGGACGACGACGGCCCCGCCGGCGCGATGAACGCGTCCGCCGCCGCACCACCGGCGAACGCCCCCACGCCGGGCGATTCGCCCGCCGCGCCGGGCTTGTTCGGGCAGCCTACGGCGGCCGACCGCAGAGGCGACCTTTCGTCGTTCGACGGGGCGCTGGAGGCCTATCGCGCGGGTCGTTTCGACGAGGCCGCGCGCTCGTTCGACGGTCTGGCCGCGGGGGATCCCAACGCCGACCTCTGGGCGGCACGCTCCGTCCGGGAAAGCAGGGGCTGCCGCAACGCGGTAGCTCGCTTCGACAAGGTGGCGCGACGTGCCAGCGGCACGCCCCCGGGCTGGGACGCGCTCCTCGAAGGGGCACTCTGCTATCGCGCGATCGGAGACTTCGGCAAGGCGCGCGTCTATTGGACCGCCCTCCTGACGGTCGACTCGCACAAGGATCGCGCCCGCGCCGAGCTCGATCGCATCAATCAGCTCCAGCAGCCGCAAGCGACGATCGCGCCCGCGGCCGCGGCGGCGCGACCTGTCCCGAAGCGCGCCGCGTCCCCCAACACCGCGGCGGAGCCCGACGCGGTCGAGCAGCAGAGAAAATGAGCACCCTGGAACGCGACGCCCTCCTCGCCGCCTGGTCGGTCAAGGACCGCGACCGCGCCGTGCTCCCGGCGGACCGCGCCATCGTCGATGCTTCCTCCAACGTGCGCGCCCTCATCGTCGACCTCGCCCTGGCCGGCGGCCCGGAGGACGAGCTCTACGACGCCTGCGCGGTCCTCGGGCGGCTCATCGCGCAGCGAGCTGGTTCCCCCACCCTGGCCTCGGCGACCCTCGAGAACGCGGCGGAGGTGCTCGACGCGCGCTCCGCCCCCTGGGTCGTACCGGCACGGGCGGCGGTGGTGGAAGGCTTCGTGGCGACGGTGGTGGAGAACGCGCAGCTCGAGGCGGTGCGTTCCTGGGAGTTCCCCCGCTGCGCGGTCCCCCTCGGCTACGCGGGGTTCGCCATCGCCGCGGGTCACCCCTCGGACGACGAGGAGGTCCTGGCGACCTGGGCGGCGCGCGTCGCTCAGAGCGCGGCACGCGCCGGTGCGCGCCGGGCCGTCGTCTCCGGGGGCGAGCTCGCCGTGGCGGCGCTGGTCGACGCGCTCAGCCTGGTGGGCATCGAAGTGAATGTCGCGCCCGTGCCGAGGTAGCCGCCGGCGAGCCGCGGCCACGCGCGCGTCCGGAGCTGGCTACGAGGGATCCCGCACGTAGGCGATCGTGCGGATCACCTCGACCAGGCGCTCGCGTTCTTCGGGGCGCAGGTTGATGAAGCGGACCCCCATGCCGGGGTTCGGGTTGTCGCCGTCCGGGCGCAGCGGGTTGATCCAGGCCACCTCGCCTTCCAGCTTGAACGGTTCATACCCGGGCGGCTCGAACGAGAGGACCAAAGTGGTGCCCAGGGCCAGAGGATCGATGGTCTTCACGAAGATGCCCATGGCGCTGATGTTGGCAATCGACGCGTAGAGGAAGGTGTCGTCGGCGACGCAGTCCACCGCCCACTCGACGTCGAAGCGGTGGTGGCTGCGCCGATCGTCCCGCTTCGGCATGGGATCCGGTTCGAGAACCGACACCGCGGCATTTGCCTTGGGGTTCTTGTTGGTCACCATCGTTACCCTCCCAGTTCCGGCAAGCGCTCATCGCGCTGTACGCGCTCACGCCGCCGCTACTACTGCACGCGCAGCGGGCCACCTTTGATCCGATTGTCGCCGTCGTTCGGCCCGCTCTTGACCTTGAGGCGCGTATCGCCCGCGAACAAGCCGAAGTAAATCGAGTACGTACCCGGCGTGAAGTTCGGCTCGAGCTTGAACTCGTGATCGTCGACCACGAAGTCGCCCGGCAGCCACAGAGCCATCGGGTACTTGCCGTTGGTGGGCTTGTGATCGCCGTTGTGGCGCCGGTTGTACCCATCGATGTGAATGAAGGCCTCCCACTCGGTGGTGACCGGCGCAAGCACTTTGTAATAGGTCTTGAGGTGATACGTCCTCCCGGGGGCAATCTGGTCGGTGAGTTTCCCGTGCTCGTCGAGGAGATCCACGCCGAGGACCTCGAGCTTGTCGTCCATGTTCGCGTCGATGACGCGCTGAGGATGCGGCGGCGCCGAGAGAAGGACCATGGACAGAGGGTTGTCGTTCCTGTCGGAGTCTCCCAGCGAGGACGAGGCCATGAGGATCTGGCTCGAACGCGCATCGACCACGGGCAGGTTGGAACGAGACCCGGGCGGGGAGTGCTCGCGCCACAGCTGGTTCAGCTTGGGCAGCTCCTCCGCCTTCATGGCCAGGCAGCGGCGCTGTCCCGGTCCCCCGGCCACCAGCCAGTTGTACGCGCTGGTGGGATCGCCCAGCGTCTGGGGCTGGCCCCCGGAGTAGTAGGCCGCCGTTCGCCCACCGACACCGAGCAACGCCAGCGGCGCGTTGGGGCAAACCTGGCGGTAGCTCTCGAAGACCTCCTTCGGAGAAAGCTGGTTGGCCAGCGCCGGATAGTAGAAGAGGCAGAGGACCAGGCCGACCACGGCGCCCCCCAGAGCAAGCCCGGGCGCCCTGTGGCGCAGGAGATCGCCGACCAACCCCATCACCAGGAAAAAAACTACGCCGGACGGAACGGAGAGGAGCGCCGCGACGTACGGCTTGCACCCGATCCCGTACCAGCCGGCGAAAGCGATGGCAGGGATGGCCAGCAGCATGAAAAACCCGAGCACGACCAGCGCTACCCACCATTCGAAGCGCTCGAGCCGCGCCTCCCCCTCGGCGGGCCGCAGGCGCGCGAGGAGCTCTTCGAACGGGTCGAAGCCGCGCGTCAGCGACTCCTTCGACAGGGCCCGCGAGCGACCGAACGCCCAGAGCCAGACGTCGCACGCGAACAGCAGCCCGAGGATGAACAGGACCGGTACGAACGCCACCAGCCACCACGCGTTGAGGACCACGTCGCGGATGCTGGACGACATCTGCGGCATCCAGTGCGCGTGGGTCCTCATTCCCACGAAGACGAAAAGACCCGCCAGCGAGGCCCCAGCCACTGTCGCGAAGTACACCAGGGCAAGCATGCCGTCGTACGACTCGCGAAGCGTGCGGAGAACTCGGGCGTACGTCGAGGCTGCGAACGGGGTGCGCTTGGGATCGCGCTCGACCCAGGTGAGGAACGCGCAAAGAGCGAAGCCGCCGAGGACCACCCACCACAGGTCGAGCGCCTGATCCTTGAAGCTCTCCGGGAAGGTCGCCCCGCTGATCCCGAAGGCCATGTAGGCCTTCTCCGGGAGCTCGTGGAAGTCGTGGTGAAGGACGGCGGCGAGAAGCAGCGTACCCAGGCCCACGGCGATAGAGGCGTGCGCGCCGCGCTCGAAGTCGCGAATGGCGACCGCGCAAGCCACGGCACAAAGCGCCGGGCCGCTGAAGGACACCATGTCGGTCCGCGCGACCAGGTATCCGTGGGCCACCAGGGCCACCGAGGCGCCGACCAGGATTGCGGTGCGGGCCAGGCTTTCGCGCTCTCCTTCGGGGCCGATTCGGCCCGGCGGCACGAGAAAGAGACGGCCGAAGGCGAACGGCAGAAAGGCGCTCCATGGCGCCAGCGCGTGACCGATCGCGCCCACGTAGAACTCGAACGTCGGGTACTTGGACGGGACGTGGAGCGCCGTTCCGATCCAGAGATTCAGCTCCTTGCTGTCTCCGGGTGCGGCGATGGCTCGGACCGCCATCATCGACGCTCCGACCCCGGCCAGGAGCGCGACGGCCCCCACCACGTCTCCTACGAGGTCCAGCCGGGTTCGGGTGGACACCCGTGCGGCGCCCCAGCCCAGGCCGACCCCGAGGAGCGGAACGCCGAGGCCGAGCAGACCGCCTCGGCTCTCGAAGCCGACGAACAGCCCAGCCGCAGCCATTCCCAGCCAGGGCAGCCGCACGACGAGACGGGTGGGCCCCTTCTCGTCACGGTCGAACGCGGCGACCGCCAGTCCGCCGAACGCCATGGCCAGACCCGCCATGGTGCAGACGTCACCCAGCATGGTCCTCGCTTGCACGAAGTAGAGCGGCATGGTCGACAGCACCACCGCTGCATAAGCCCCCGTCCGCCGGTCAAAGAGGCGCGCCACGAAGGCGTAGGTCGACAGGACGCCGAGGAGACCCCAGATCGCCAGGGGCAAGCGCCCCGCCCACTCCGTCAGGCCGAACAGCTTGAAGCCCAGGGCGATGGAGGAGAAAGGCAACTGCGGTCGCCCCAGGTCGTTGAGATGCGGAAGGGTGTTGTCAGCGCCTTCGAGCGCCAGATGGGACGCGTGGTAGAGATTGAGCGCGATGCGCCGCGACAGGTCCGCGACGTTGAGCTCGTAGGGATCCCAGAGACCGCTCCGGGTGAGGGGTGGGAGCACGAAGAAGAGGAGGACCGGCACCACGGTCGCGACCGCCAGCGGGGCCCACCGCCGCCACGGCGCGGGCACCTCTTCCGTCGTGGCGGCGTCGTCGTTGTCGAGGGGAGCGTCGTCGGGCATGGGTGATATGACTCTGTCGAACGGACGCCCCGAGCGCGGCATACCGGAGCGCAAAGCAAACAGACACTACTTCCATCCTCCGGGGCTAGGCAACCGCCGCATGCCAGCGCGGATTATTCGGGCCAGGCGACTGTCGGTCAAAGCCCCGACGGACTCCGTCGTGACGTTCCAGGACGCCCATGTCTCCTGCGGTCGTGAGCAATCTGGGCTAGAAGCCCGCTCCCGTATGAGCGATCCTCCCCCGACTCTCCTCACGCGCTCCGGCCGCGTCGCCCTTCTGGGCCGGCCGAACGTCGGGAAGAGCACGCTGCTCAACGCGCTGCTCGGGGAGCCCATCGCCATCATCAGCGCGTATCCGCAGACGACGCGCGACGTCGTCCGGGGCGTTCTCACCCGGGATGACACGCAGTACGTCTTCCTCGACACGCCTGGGGTTCATGCCGCCAAGACCAAGCTGGGCACGTGGATGAACCAGGCCGCTCGGGAACAGGCGCGGGAGGCCGACGCGCTCGTTCTAGTCGTGGAGCCGGACCGCGGGGCGGAAGTGAACCCCGCCGACCTGGCGCTGGCGCGCGAGCTGGAGGGCACGCGGACGGTGCTGGCCATAAACAAGATCGATCGCGTGAAGGAGAAAGCTCGCCTCCTTCCCCTGCTTGCGGCGTTCGGCGAAGCGCATGCCTTTGCCGCCACCGTTCCCCTGAGCGCCAAGCGCGGCGACGGTCTGGACCGTCTGCTGAAAGAGCTGCGCGAACTCCTCCCTGAGCAGCCCTTCCTCTACGAGCCGGACACCCTGTCCGATCAGCCGGTGCGCTTTTTCGTCGCCGAGTTCGTGCGCGAGCAGATCCTCCAGCACACGCGCCAGGAGGTGCCTCACGGCGTGGCGGTGGTGGTGGAGCGCTTCGACGAGAGCACCGACGTACCGCACATCGAGATCGCCATCCACGTGGCGCGGGCCGGGCACAAGGGAATCCTGGTCGGCGCGAAGGGGGCGATGATGAAGCGCATCGGCATGGCCGCGCGCGTCCGGGTTGAGAAGATGATGGGGCGGAGGGTGCACCTCAAGCTGTGGGTTCGCGCGACCCCGGACTGGATGAACGACGCCGCCAAGCTGCGTGAGCTAGGTTACGGGGCGAACGTCGCCTCGGACCCGGGACCCGAGCGATGACCAAGCACCACCCGTCCCGCGTGCGCGGGTCGCTCCCCGGAGGCGTGGGCAGCATGCCCATCGTGGCCATCGTCGGAAGGCCGAACGTCGGCAAGTCCACGCTGTTCAACCGCCTCGCGCGGGCTCGCCTGGCCATCGTGCACGACGAGCCGGGGGTCACGCGCGACCGCAAGTACGCGGACACCACCGCCTATGGCCGCTCGTACACCGTCGTCGACACGGGTGGCTTCGACCCCGAGGACGAGGACCCGATGAAGGCCGGCATCGCCGTCCACGTGCGCGCCGCGGTCGCCGAGGCCGACGTCATCGTCTTCGTGACCGATGCGACGTCGGGGCCCAACGACGCCGATCGGGCCGCCATCAAGCTTCTTCGCCGGAGCGGCAAACCGGTGTTCTACGCCGCGAACAAGGCCGACTCGCCGCGCGCCGACCCGGAGGCGTTCGAGCTCTATCGCCTGGGCGTGGACAAGGTGTATCCGGTGAGTGCGCTGCACGGACGCGGCCTGGGCGACCTGGAGGCCGCGGTGGTCGAGGCGCTCCCTGCGGAACAGCCGGCCGTGCTGGCCGACGAGACGGCGCCGCCGCGCATCGCACTCATCGGGCGCCCCAACGCCGGCAAGAGCAGCCTGCTCAATCGCATTCTCGGCGAGGACCGCGTGCTGGTCGACTCGCGACCGGGGACGACGCGCGACGCCATCGACGCGCTGGTGGAGCGGGACGGGCACAGGTACGTCTTCATCGATACCGCGGGGATCCGCCGAAAATCCAAGGTTACCAAGGAGGGCAGCGAGGTCGAGTCGATGAGCGTCGTCTCCAGCATCCGCGGTATCGAGCGCGCGCACGTCGTGGTGATGCTGTGCGATGCCGAGGAAGGCGTGGCCGAGCAGGATGCGAAGATCCTGGGCCTGGCCGAGGAGCGCGGCAGGGCCATGGTGGTGGCGCTCAACAAGAGCGATCTGCTCGACAAGGCGGCGTTCGCCAAGGCCGAGGAGAACGCCCGCGAAAAGCTCAGCTTCGCTCCGTACGTCCCGGTCGTGCGAATCAGCGCGAAGACGGGGCGAGGCGTGGGGGAGCTCTTCGCGACCATCGACAAGGTGCGGGACGCCTTTTACCGCCGGGTGGGGACGGGGGAGCTGAACCGCTTCTTCGAGACCGTCCTCGACACCAAGCCGCCTCCCACCATGGGTGGGCGAGCGCCGCGCCTCTATTACGTGACGCAGGCCGAGGTGGCGCCCCCCACGTTCGTCGCCATGACCAACGCGCCAGATGCGATCCACTTCTCGTATCGGCGCTTCGTCCTCAACCAGCTACGCAAGCACTTCGGCTTCGAGGGCGTCCCGGTCCGGGTGCACTACAAGGCGAGGCGGCGCCGAGGCGAAGCGAAAGAAGCGTGAGCAGGAGTCGTGAGGGTGCTCAATCCGACGCGACGACGTCAGAAAGCCCCTCCGCTCATCAGGGTCTCGGCCACCTCGCCGAGGTTCTCGAGGTCGTGGACGTCGCTCGCCAGCTCGGACACGCGCACGATGGGAACCTCGCCGCGCGCGCGAGCGTCGAGGCCCTTCACGTTCGACGCGTCCAGGGCGGCGAGCCTCACCGCGTCGGCGTGCGCGTGGACCAGGCGTGCCGGCGCCTCGTCGTCCAGCTTCAGAGCGTGCCGCGCGATGGCCTCGGCCGCGTCGGCGGGGGACGGCGGAGCGTCGGCCCCAGGCGGTGGCATGCGGAACCGGTTCACCACGAAGGCGCCTCGCGGCATCTTCGACTCCTCGAGCCGCTCGCTGAAGAAGAGTACCTCTTGGATGCTCATCGGCGCCGGGCTGGTGACCAGGACGAACGAAACCTCCGGCGAGCGCAGCGCCGCCTCGACCATGCCGGCGCGCTGCTTGAAGCCGCCGAAGAGATCGTTCAGCTCGGTTATGAACTCCGACATGGACTCGAGGAAGTCCCCCCCCGTGATCTTCGCCAGGCCACGCAGCACAAGGGCCGCGGACCGCGCCAGAAGGTTGAACGACAGCTTGCCCGTCGACTCGAAGGCTTGCACGAACCAGCGCATGGCGGCGGAGTCGATGGCGTCCGCCATGCGCGCGGGCGCGTCCAGAAAGTCGAGGGCGTTGGCGGTGGGAGGCGTGTCGAGGATGATCAGGTCGAAACGCGGATCGCGCTGCACTTCCACGAGCTTCTCCATCGCCATGTACTCCTGCGTCCCGGCCAGCGTGGTGGAGACGTATTTGTAGAGGCGGTTGCCGAGGAGCTTGGTCGCTCGCTCGGGCGACGAAGAGTACTTGACGACGAGATCGTCGAAAGTCTGCTTGGTATCGAGCATCATGGCGGTGAGCGAGCCCGCCAGCGGAATCCGGGCGCGCGCAAAGAGCTCCGGAGCGATGGTCTGCTCCTCCGAGGACACGCGCTCCAGGCCCAGCGCCTCGGCGAGACGCCGCGCCGGGTCGATGGTGAGGCACAGGACGCGCTTGCCCCGTCGCGCCGCCGCGACGCCAAGCGCCGCCGCCATCGTCGTCTTGCCGACCCCTCCGGCTCCCACGGTGATGAGCACGCGCCGGGACATCACCAGCTGCTCGAGGGTCTCCAACACCCCTTCGCCTCTTAGCATACGCCCGACGGGCGGCGACTGCCGTCCCACCCCCGACGGGTCACGACCGCTCGAGCTCGTCGTGCTCGCCCTCCGCCAGGTTGTCGAAGCGCGTGTACTGCGCGTCGAAACGGACCTTCACCGTCTCGGTCGGGCCATTTCGCTGCTTGGCGACGATGAGCTCGGCCACGTTCCGGTCGGCCGTCTCCTTGTTGTAGTAGTCGTCGCGATAGATAAAGCAGATGTTGTCGGCGTCCTGCTCGATGGCACCCGATTCGCGCAGGTCCGAGAGCTGAGGACGTTTGCTCTTCTCGCCGCGCGTCTCCACCGCGCGATTGAGCTGGCTGAGGGCGATGACCGGTAGGTTCAGCTCCTTGGCGAGCTGCTTCAGACCACGCGAGATCTCGCTGATCTCCTGCTCGCGCGAGGCGGCGTTCTCGCGACCGCGCATCAGCTGCAGGTAATCGACCATCACCAGGCCGATGCGCTGTTTCTTCTCGCCGCTGGCCTCGTCGAACCGATCGTACTCGGCTTGCAGGCGCCGCACCTTGGACCGCAGTTCGAGGAGCCCGAGGGCCGGGGTGTCGTCCACCCAGATGCCCAGGCTTCCCAGATGGGACGCCGCTTGCGTCAGCTTGCTCCAGTCGCTCGGCGTCAGCATGCCGGTGCGGACGCGGCTCACGTCGACCTTGGCCTCGGAGCAGAGCATGCGGTTGACGATCTGCTCTCTTGGCATCTCCAGGGAAAAAACCACCACGCCGTAGCCCGGCTCTTCCCAGCGCTCGTTGGGATCGTGCGCGCTCTCGAGCTGCTGCGGGCTGGCCACGTTTGCCGCCATGTTCAGCACCAGGCTGGTCTTTCCCATGCCCGGGCGCGCGGCGACGATGGTGAGCTCGCCGTCGTGCAGCCCGCTGGTCACGCGGTCGTAGCGGTCGAACCCCGTGGCGATGCCGGTGATGCGCCGGCCGCGCGCGTTGGCCTTCTCGATCTTCTTGAACGTCTCGCGCATCACATCGCGCAGCATGTAGACGTTGCTCGATTCGCGCGTGCGGGCGATGTCGTAGACGGACTGCTCGGCGCCGTCGATGAAGGTCTGGGCCTCCCCGTAGCCGGCGTAGCCCTGCGCGGTGACCCGCTGGCAGGTGAGAATGAGCTGCCGGACGCGCCACTTCTCGTGGATGGTCTTGCCGTAGGCGGTGACGTTGGCCACCGCCGGCGCGGTATTGAGCACCTCGGTCAGGTAGGCCATGCCCCCCACCTGGGCGAGGCGCTCGCGGTCGCGCAGCCACGTCGCCACCTGCACCACGTCGACCGGACGCCCGGCCGACGCGAGGTCCACGCAGGCTTCGAAGATGCGGCGGTGCGCCTCGGAGTAGAAGTGCTCGGGCTTGAGGAACTCGTTCACTTTGTCGAGGGCCGCGGGATCGACCATGACCGCCGAGATGACCGCCCCCTCGGCGTCGAGGTCGTGAGGCGGCACCCGCGCCTCGACCGCCGAGATGCCCTCTGCTTGCCCCCCGATGACTCGCAGTTTCTCCACAGCGCGCACCCCGAAATGAGCCGCGCCCCGGACGCGTGGGCGGCCGAGGCGCGAGGAACGAACACTTCTATACGCTCACTTCGCGACGACTTCCACCTTCAGCGTGGCGACGACGTCGGACACGAGCTTCACCGGGATGGTGTAGGAGCCGAGGCTCTTGATGGGCTCCGGCAAGTGCATCTTTTTGCGGTCGAGGGCGATGCCCTGCGCCTTCGCCGCGTTCTCGATGTCCTTGGTGGTGACCGACCCGAAGAGGCGACCATCGTCCCCGGCCTTGAGCTTGAGGGTGATGGTGATGGCCTCGATCTGCGCGCCGATGCCTTGCGCCTCTTTCTTGGCCTTCTCGGCCCTGGACTGCGCGACCGTCTTCTCGTGCTCGATGCGGCGGACGGCGGCGTGGGTGGCCGCCACCGCCAGCTGGCGGGGAAGGAGGTAGTTGCGCGCGAAGCCGGGGCGCACGCGCACGAGCTCCCCGCTCTTGCCGAGCTTGTTCACGTTCTGCTGGAGGACGACCTGGATGTTGGCAGGCATGAATGGCGCTCCCTTCAGTGCGTCACGGTGAAGGGCAGGAGGGCGATGTTGCGTGCCCGCTTGACTGCCAGCTGCACCTTGCGCTGGTGTCGCGCGCAGTTGCCGCTGATGCGGCGCGGAACGATCTTTCCGCGCTCGGTGATAAAATACTTGAGCGCTTGCGCGTCCTTGTAGTCGATGACCAGCGTCTTGTCGGTGCAGTACTTGCAGACGCGCTTCTTCCCGCGGCGACGACCAATCTCCGCGTTGAGGTCCGGGCCTCGGTTGATGTCCTTGTCGTCGTCCATCATCGCCATGGCTAGCTCCCCTCCCCGCTCTCGGTCTTGGGTTTGTCCGCCGCCGCTTCGGTCGCCTCGGGACGCTCGCCGCGGTCGTTGCGGTCACGCTCGCCGCCTTCGTCGTCGGCGAACTCCTCGTCGACCGGGCGCATGCCGCGAGGCGCGTCGGGCCCGGGATCGATGAGACCCAGCTGCTTCTCGCGCGACTCCTCGGGCTCCGGCTCCGCCGGCAGCTCCAGCTTGCCGAGCTTGGTCTCCTCCGGATCGATCTGCAGGGCGGCGAGATCGACCTCGTCGTTGGTCTGCACCGTCATGTACTTCATGACCGTCTCCTGGAGCTTCAAGTTGCGCTCGACCTCGGCGACGAGGCCACCGCGGCCCACGTACTTGACGTAGACGTAGACGCCCTTGCGCTGCTTGCCGACCGGGTACGCCAGCTTGCGCCGGCCCCAGGCCTCGACCTTGACGAGCTTTCCCTGCTCGCGTTGGACAGCCTCGGCCACACGCGCCTGGACACGCTCGGCGCTGTCGCCGTCGACGTCCGAGCGAAGAATGTAGATGGTTTCGTATTCTCGGGTGCGACCGAGCGGCCGTGCGGCCGATGCCGGCGTGGGAACGTTCATGCTCTTCCTTCCTCCCGGGCTCGTCCTTTGGGGACGCGGGCCCGTGGGACGTGCTGCCCACGAGCAAGGGAGGGCGCGTCCTTAGCACGCGATTCTCGTGATGACCAGAGCGCCGCCGCGGCCCGGGTTGCCCAGGCCGACGACGAGGATCATCGAGCCTACTTCTTCTTCTTGTCTTCCTTGCCCTTGGCGGGTGCCGCGTCGGCAGCCGGAGCCGCGCCCGCCGCACCCGGGGCCGCCGCACCCGCCGCCCCTGGAACAGCCGCAACCGCCGCGCCCGGAACCGCCGCCGCCTCCTCGACTTCCTTCTCGGGAGCGACCACCGCGACCAGCGTCTGCTCGGGGGGGAGTCGCACGCTGACACCCTCCGGCAGCTTCAGCTCCTGCGTCGACACGTGCATCCCGAGCTCCAGGTGCGTCACGTCCGCTTCCAGCTTGAGCGGGATGCGGTCCGGCAGGCAGCGCACCGGCACCGTCCGATAGACGATGCGGAGGACGCCGCCGGCGGTCACACCCACCGGCTTGCCCGTCGTGAAGAGGGGGACGTTGACGTCCACCGGCTTGTCGAGCTTCACCTCGATGAAGTCGATGTGCTCGAGGCTGCGCTTGACCGGATGCAGCACGAAGTCGCGAATCATCGCCAGGATCTTCTTGTCCTCGAGCTCGAGCTCGACGACCGTGTTCTGTCCGCGCTCGCTCTTGAGGATGACGGCCACGTCCTTGGGCGGGACGGCGATGCTGGTCGAGGGGAGCCCCTTTCCGTACGCGACGGCCGGAACGAGGCCGGTGCGGCGCAATCGTCGCGCCTCGGCCTTGCCGGCGGCGACGCGGTTCTGGGCCTTCACGGTGGGCATCTGGACGGCGGTCATGGTGCTCTCCATCCCCTGTCCGCCCGCGCTTGTCGGCGCCGGGCATGCGGGGTTCGATGTGGAGCGCCTCTCTAGCAGAGGGCGACGATCACGCAAACAGCGAGCTGACGCTGTCCGAGCTGTGGATCCGCTTGATGGCCTCCCCGAGGAGACGCGCGATCGACAGCTGCTTGATCTTCGGACACGCCCGCGCTTCGTCCGACAGCGGGATGGAGTCGCTCACCACCACCTCGGTCAGCGGAGAATCGGCGATGCGCTGCACCGCCGGTCCGGACAGCACACCGTGCGTCGCGCAGGCCACGACGCGCTTCGCCCCTTTGTCGGCCAGCGCCTGCGCGGCGCCGACCAGCGTCCCCGCCGTGTCGATGATGTCGTCGATGATGATGCAGTCCTTACCCTTGACCTCGCCGATGAGGTTCACCACCTCGCTGACGTTGGCGCGCTCGCGACGCTTGTCGATGATGGCCAGCGAGGCGGCCAACCGCTTGGAGTATGCGCGCGTCCGTTCGACGCCGCCGGCGTCGGGGGAGACGAAGACGGCCGATGCGTCGAAACGCTTCTTGAGGTAGTCCTCGAGAAAGACCGGCATCGCGTAGAGGTGATCGAAGGGGATGTTGAAGAACCCCTGGATCTGCCCGGCGTGGAGATCGACCGAGACCACACGGTTGACGCCCGCGGTCTGAATGAGATCCGCCACGAGCTTGCTGGTGATGGGCGTGCGCGGCGCCACCTTGCGGTCCTGCCGCCCGTACCCGTAGTACGGCATCACCGCGGTGATCGAGCCGGCCGAGGCTCGGCGGAGCGCGTCCACCATGATGAGGAGCTCCATCACGTTGTCGTTCGTGGGCGTGCTGGTGGGCTGGATGACGAAGGCGTCGACCCCGCGCACGTTCTCGCCGATCTCGACGAAGCTCTCCCCGTCGCTGAAGCGCGTGATCTTGCATTTCCCGAGCGGCGTCTCGAGATACTGGCCGATGGCGGCGGCGAGCTCCGGATTGGCGTTGCCGGAGAAGAGGCACACCTTCTTGAACACTCACACCTCCTACGGCCGAGCGGGTGGCCGTCTCGTAGCCGGCTCGTCACACTGTGTCAACGCAAGGGTCGCGCTAGTGAGGCATCGCGGCGCACTCGTCCTTCGGGCCTCGTTTTCCTTGCTCCAAACAGGCGCGGTAGGATCGGCGCGCGTTCTTCATGTCGCCTTTTTCCTGATAGGCCGCGCCCAGGATGAGCCAGGCCTCGCCGTCAGTCGCGTCCAGGGCGACCGACCTCTCGCCCGCCTCGATGGCGTCGGCCACTTTTCCCCGCTCCAGAGCTGCCCGGCAATCGTTCTTCTCCTTTGCGGCCGCCTTGGGATCGGGCTCGGCGTGCCTCGCTGACGGGCCCGGCAGACCGGTGTCCGAAGAAGGCGCGGCGGACGGGGTCGCCGCTCCGGCCAGGTCGGCGGAGGAAGCCGCCACCGCGGCGGGGGGCGCTGCCGGCGCGGGCAGCGCGGGCAAGGCGCTCTGCGCCGGCCGGGAGATCGCCGCCACATGCTCCTTGGGCCCCGGAGCCCCGTCGTCGCCGGCGCTGCGCGTCACCGCGACCTTGACCAGCGCCGCCAGGCAAAGCGCCGACGCCGCCCCCACCGCGAGCTTCACGTATTTCTGCAAGGCCGCGCGTCGCTGGGCCACCGCCGGCGTCCGCTTGAGGGCCATCCGCGGATCGCCGTCCTCCACGTCGAAAAGAGGCTCCGGCCCGCGGAGCTGCCCGGGCGCATCGAAGAAGTGCGTGTCCAGGTCCACGGGGGGATAGCTGCTGTCGTGGGCGTCGACAGCGGTGCGCGCGGGCTGCTCGTCCTGCGGCGCCCCCGGCTCCACCGGCTCAGCGTCGGGCTCCGACGCCGGAACGACCGGCTCCTCGCCCGTCGCCACCGGCGCGTTACGGGCACCCCCCTTGTTCGACCGACCTCCACGCCCCTTCCTACTCATCGTTTCTTGCGTCTCCGTCCCAGCGGTTGGGTGTCTTGCCCGAAGCGAGTCCAGCGGTCGGGCATGGTCCTCGAGCCGAGCAAATGGCGTGCTCGCGAAGGCGACAAGCTTAGCATCGCGACACCGAGCGCGCGGCGCGAGCGAACGCAGGACACGCTGCCTCCCGAGTCGATGCATCCACGTCCTACCGTGGGCGCAGGTTGGCACAAGGGATCAGCCGTACCGCCGATCGTGCGGCGCCGGAGCGCACGAGACGCGCTTGAGGCAAAGCGTGCCGGCGGGTACACCGGAAAGTGCAGCCGATGCGCGCCGTCCTCGAGATCGCCCTCCGGCCCGGAGGGGTTGCCGACCGGCTCACACACGGGCACCCCTGGGTGTGGCGGGAGGCCATCGCGCGCGGCCTGGAGAAGTCGCAGGCCGGCCAGGAAGTGCAGGTGATCGCGGCCGACGGCACGCCGGTCGGGCGGGGGTTGGCCGATCCCAGCTCCCCCATCGCGGTGCGCCTCTGGACACGCGGCAACACGCCCATCGACGAGCCGCTGTGGCGCGCACGCATCGGCCGCGCGGTCGCGCTCCGCAAGGAGCTCGTCGCTGGACCGGACACGACCGCATACCGCGTGCTTCACGGCGAGGGCGACCGCATGCCGGGGTTCGTCGTCGACCGCTATGGCCCGGTTGGCGTCGTGCGTACCGACGGCGAGGGCGCAGCCGCGCGCCTGGGCGATCTCGTGGACGTGCTGGGACCCACCCTCGAGACCTGGGGGGTGTCCACGCTAGTCCATCGCCTGGGGAGCAAGGGCGAGAGGCCGCGCCTCGACCTGCTGCGCGGTGAGCCGCCGCCAGACACGGTGACCGTGCAGGAACATGGCCTCTCCTTCGTGGTCGATCTGAAGCACGGGCAGAAGACCGGCGCGTTCCTCGACCAGCGCGAGAACCGCCGTCGCGTGGGCCAGCTCGCGTCGGGGCGGCGCGTCCTGAACCTCTTCTCCTACGCCGGGGGGTTCTCTCTCTTCGCGGCCGCGGGCGGCGCCACGCAGGTGACCAGCGTCGACGTGGCGGCGGGGGCGCACGCGACGGCGCAGGCGAGCTTTCGTGCGTCCGGCCTGGGCTCTGCTCCCCACGCGTTCGTGACCGCCGACGTGCTCTCGTTCCTCGAGCAAGCCCGGAAGCGGCACGAAACGTGGGACCTGGTGGTGAGTGATCCCCCCAGCTTCGCACCCAGCGAGAAGGCGGTGCCGCGCGCCCTCTCGGCCTACCGAGCCCTCCATCGCGCGTGCGCCGAGGTCCTCGCGCGCCGCGGGGTCCTTTGCGCCGCGTCGTGCTCCAGCCACGTGGACATGGCGGCGTTTCTGACGACCCTGGACGACGCCGCGCTGGGCCGGGACGACCTGCGCGTCGTCGAGCTCCGCGGTGCAGGAATCGACCACCCGACGCTCGCTGCCTTTCCCGAAGGCCGCTACTTGAAGCTGGTGGTCTCGGCGTGAACCATGGGGCGGCGGACGCCGCCCGCGCATTCTCACGCGCGCTCCAGTTCGTAGAAGACCTGATCGCCGCCCTTCACATGGTGAAGACCGCACCCCAGCCGCTCGAAGTGCGGCGCCAGCGCACGCCGGTAGAAGGTCGCCGGACGCGCGCGCACGCTGATATCCGTGCGCGATCGATCCACCACTTCGCGGAGGTCACGGGCGGTGACCGCCTCCAGGTAGAGAAACCCGCGGCACATCGCGGCCATGTTGGCGATGCCCTGCTCGCATGCCGCGTCGTCGAGGTAAGGGAGCACTCCCTGGCACACCACCAGATCGAACCTCGTTCGCGCCCGCCAGCGCGAGATGTCGCGGCGCTCGTGTCCGTAGGTGGCGCAGGCGTAGGCGCTCACGTCCACCGAGCGGTAGCGCACCTCCGGCAGGTTCTCGTGAAACCAGTCCTTCCATAGGCCCGTCCCCGCGCCCACGTCGAGCACCGTCTCGAGGGTCCCGCCGAACCAGCGCACGAACCCGGTGACCCCACGCGCCAGCTCGGCGATCTGCTCGCGGCCGTAGACACGCGAGCGCCGCGACTCGTAGTAGCGGCGGAAGTACCGAGCGTCGAAGGGGTGAGACGACATGGTGAGCAAGGCGTCTCTATCACGCTACCTCGCGCACGAAAGCCGGCGGGAGCCCCGCGGTCGTTGTTCTCAGGCCCGCCATAGCCTCGACTGGTCGAGGAGCTTCGCCACCAGCGCTGTCCAGCCGGTCTGTGCGCGCGCTCCGAGTCCCTCGCCGGTGTCGCCGTGGAAATATTCGAAGAAGGCGAGGTGATCGCGAAAGTGTACGTCGCCTTGCAGCGGGTGACGCGCACCGTTCGTCGCCCGCTTCCCGTCGGCGCCGGCGGTGAAGAGCCGGATGAGCCGCCCCGACAGCTCCGCCGCGACCTCCCACAGGGTCATGTGCTGGCCCGACCCCGCCGGGCACTCGACCTTCAGCGAGTCCCCGTAATAGTGCGCCAGGCGCTGCAGCGCCTCGATGACCAGGTAGTTTACCGGCATCCACACCGGGCCGCGCCAGTTCGAGTTTCCGCCGAAGAGACCGGAGCGGCTTTCGGCCGGCTCGTAGTCTACGCGGAAGCGCTGGTCGTCGACGGTGAGCTCGTAGGGGTTCCGGGCGTAGGCCCGCGACAGCGAGCGGACCCCGTGGGGCGAGAGGAACTCTTCCTCGTTCAGCATGCGTGAAAGGACGCGCACCAGCTTGGGCTTGTCGACCAGGGACAGCAGCCTTCGCTGCCTCCGGCCCGGCACCTCCATGAGGGGGCAGTGCTGGGCCAGCTCCGGACGGTTCTGCAGAAACCACCGCGCGCGACGCCAGAAGGCCGGGAAGCGTGCCACCGTATCCGGCTCGAGCGTCGAGACCGCGAAGAGCGGCGTCAAACCCACCATCGAGCGAACGCGCACGGGAAAGCTCTCCCCCGAAGAGCGGCGCATGACGTCGTAGTAAAAGCCGTCGGCCTCGTCCCAGAGGCTGGTGTGCTGGCCGATATGGTTCATGGCGTGGGCAATCAGGAGAAAGTGCTCGAAGAACTTGTTCGCCACGTCCTGATAGCTGTCGTTCTCGCGGCCGAGCTCGAGGGCGATGTCGAGCATGTTGAGGCAGTACATGCCCATCCAGCTCGTCGCGTCGGCCTGCTCGAGGACGCCGCCTCCCGGGAGCGGCCGCGAGCGGTCGAAGAGGCCGATGTTGTCGAGGCCCAGGAACCCCCCCTCGAAGACGTTTCTCCCCGAGGTGTCCTTGCGGTTCACCCACCAGGTGAAGTTCAACATCAGCTTGAGGAAGATGGACTCCAGAAAAGCGCGGTCACCGCGACCGGCCACTCTGCGCTCGATCTGATAGACGCGAAGGGCCGCGAAGGCGTGGACCGGCGGGTTCACATCCCCCATTTGCCACTCGTAGGCGGGCATCTGCCCGTTGGGGTGCATGTACCACTCGCGCGCCAGGAGCGTCAGCTGCTGCTTGGCAAACTCCGGATCGACCAGCGCCAAGGGGATGCAGTGAAACGCCAGATCCCACGCCGCGTACCAGGGGTACTCCCACTTGTCTGGCATGGAGAGGACCTCGGAGTTGTAGAGGTGGCGCCACTCGTGGTTTCTCCCCTTCCAGCGCGTCTCCGGGGGCGGCGGGTAAGTCGGGTCGCCGCGCAGCCAGCGCTCCACTTCGTACGAGTAGTACTGCTTGGTCCAGTGCAGGCCGGCGATGGCGGCGCGAAAGACGTGCCGCTCGTCCCCCGAGAGGGCACGCGGCGCGATGGCCGCGAAGAACTCGTCCGCCTCGCGCGCCCGCCGCTCGAGGATGGCTTCGAAGTCCGCCAGGGGCGCCGTCCGCGCACGGTTCGTGTACCTCAGACGAAGGGTCGTGGCTTGGCCCGGCTCGAGCCGCAGCGCGTAGCGCGCCGCCACCTTCGTTCCCTCCTGCGCCGGGTTGAGCGCCTCCCGACGCCCATGGACGATGGCCTCGTGGAAGGCGTCTTTCACGTACGGCGCGCGATTGGGGCTCCCCCAGAGGGCGCTCGCATTCGACTCGTTCTCGGTGAAGAGAAGCTCCTCCGCCCCGCCGGCGTAGAGCCAGTAACGCCCCAGGTGCTCCTCCTCCGTCTCCACCACCAGCACACCGTCCAGCGGATCGCGCGCCACCATCCGGGGTCGCCTGGCGCCGGCGGACCAGCTCCACGTGTTCCTGAACCAGAGCTGCGGCAAGACGACGAGAGGCGCCGCCTCCGGGCCTTGATTCTTGACGGTCACGCGCACGAGCACGTCGTCGCAATCGTCCTTGGCGTATTCCACCTGGACGTCGAAGTAGCGGCTTTCGTCGAACACCCCCGTGTCGAGGATCTCCGGCTCCGGGTCGAGCTTGCTCGCCGCCCTCGCGCGCGCGCGAAGCTCGTCGTACGGAAAGGCGCGCTGCGGATACTTGTAGAGCGCTCGCGCGTAGGAGCCGGTGGGCGTCGCGTCCTCGTACCAGTAGAGCTCTTTCACGTCCTCGCCGTGGTTTCCCTCCTTGCCGCTCAGGCCAAAGAGACGCTCCTTGAGGATGCGATCCGCGCCGTTCCAGAGCGCGATCGAGAAGCACACCAGGCCCCGGTTGTCGCAGAGGCCGAGCAGGCCGTCGTCTCCCCATCGATACGCGCGCAGGTGCGCGTGGTCGAAGGGCAGGTAGCCCCAGGCATCGCCGTCGGCGGAGTAGTCCTCACGGACGGTGCCCCACTGCCGCTCGGACAGATAGGTCCCCCAGCGGCGCCACTTCTTGCCCGAGGTGCGCGCCTCTGCGAGGCGCTGATGCTCGGCGGTGGAGTGGTTGGGCATCGGCGGAGACTACCCCAGGAGCGATTCTCCACATGGAGGCGAGAACCTCGCTCGCTCCCACGGCACGGAACCTGGCCCATGGTCCAGCCGCTTCCTTCTCGTCTCGTCGATGATTCCAGCGGGTGTACCATCCCCCGCCTCGTGCCCGGCACCCTCGTCCCACCCGATGGACTTCCCCCGTCCGTCCCGGAGAGCCCGTCGCCCCCCTCGACGCTCCCTGGCCTCACCCAGCGAATGCCTCCGGTCGCGCCGGGACCACCCCCGGTGCCGGGGCCCGATGCGGCGGCGACGTACCCGGCCCCGCCGCTCTCGGTGCAGTTCCCCCAGGTCGGGACGGTCCTCGGCGGGTCGCGAGGCGAGTACCTGGTTCAGTGCATCCTCGGCGCCGGAGAGTTCGGAGCCGTCTACGAGTCGGTTGGGCCGTTCGACCAGATCTATGCGATGAAGATGGTGCGCCCGGCGAACCGCCCCTACGCCGAGGTGCACGGCGAATGGGCGCGGGAGGTGCTGCGGCTCCTGTCGTTACGGCACCCCAACGTGGTCTACATCTTCGACGCCTTCGAGCAAAATAACCTCTTTTACCTGGCCCTCGAGAAGTGCGATCACGCGCTCGAAGCCATGCTGGGGATCCCCATGCAGGAGGGTCTGGTCATCGAGCTGGCGCGCCAGCTCCTCGCCGCGGTGCAGTTTCTCCACGACAACGACGTGGTGCACGACGACCTCCACCCCGGAAACGTCCTCATCTCGCACGGGAACGACCGCCCCATCGTCAAGATCAGCGACTTCGGCATCAGCACGGAGCTAAGGGGGATGCCGGCCATCCGACCCGACGTGGTCCATCACGCCATCATGGCGCCGGAGATCATCGCCACGGGGTACACCGGCAAGCAATCGGACATCTACCAGATTGGCCTTCTCCTTTACTGGATGCTGACCGGCGAGAGCGCGGTTCCCCGCGACGTGCCCTATCCGGAGCTCGTGCGCTGCGTGGCGGACGGGGTGCCGCGCCGCCGGGCGGAAGAGATAGGGACCCCCATCGGGATGCTGGTGGCCAAGATGCTTCGTCGCCGTGAGCAGTTCCGGTACGGCTCGGCGCGCGAAGTGTGGGCCGAGCTGCGCACTCTTCCCGCCTGGCAAGGGCGCCAGCTGTTTCCGACTCGCTGACGCGTTGTTATGATGGTGCGCATGGCGGGGGAGAGGGTCACGCGCGCGCTCGAGCTGCGCCGGTTGCTGGGTCCGTTCTTCGAGCGTTGCCTGGCGCCGACCATCGTCCTGGAACACGGCGGAGGCTTCGCGACCGCCAACGACGCCGCGCTGGCGCAGTACGGCTACAGCCTGGACGAGCTGGTCGCGATGCGCATCCACGACATCATGGCCCTCCCCCGCCCGGAGCTCTCGGCGGACCTGGAGAAGGCCTTCCAGGGTCAACGACCGGGGTTCGAACGCCGCCCGCACCGCCGCAAGGACGGAAGCGTGATCTGGGTCGTCCCGGTGGCCGGACCCATGTCCGTTGACGGTCAGACGGTGATCGTCTCGGTGCTGCAAGACGTGACCGCGCTGGTGAGCGCCGAAGAGCAAGCGCACTTCGAGCACGGGCGGGTCGAGGTGCTGTGGGAGGGAGCCATCGAGCGCAACGGCGGCTCGTTCGCGTTGCTCGACGCCGAACGGCGCCTGGTCCGCGTCAACCGCACCCTGTGCGAGTGGATGGGCCGGCGCGAAGACGAGCTGCTCGGCAAGCGCTGCGACGAGGTTTTCCTCACGCGATGCACCCGGCAGCCGTGCGCGCACGCCATCGCCCTCGCCGAGCGCCGCCGCGTGGTCGCGCAAGTGCCCAGCCGCCTCGGCAAGCCGCTCGAGGTGCAGGTGCTCCTCGCGCCGCCGAACGATTCCGGCGTCGCGCTCATCCACACGGGGCGCGACCTCAGCGAAGAGCGCGCGGTGCGCTCGCGCCTGGTGGTGGCCGATCGCCTGGCCACCCTCGATCGACTCGCAGCGGGTGTAGCGCACGAGGTGAACAACGCCACGGCGTTCGTGACCCTCGCCCTGCCGCTGGCCAAGGATCGCATCGCTCAGGGCCGCTCGGAAGAGGCGGTCGCCCTCCTCGACGAAGCGGTGGCCGCGACAGGGCAGATCGCCGAGGTGATGCGCGACCTCGGCGGCGTGGCGCGCGACCGCCCGCGCGCGCTGGTCGACCTGGCGGCGCTGGCCATGGCGTCGATCCGCATGGCGTCCTACGAGGCCGAGACGCGCGCCTCGGTCGAGTGCGTGCTGGAGGACGGCGTGGGGGCCGAGGTGCGCGGAACGCGGGTGTCGCAGGTGCTCCTGAACCTCATCCTCAACGCGGCGCAGGCGATCCCCGCGGGAGACGCGGCGCACCATCGCATCGAAGTGCGCCTGCGGCGCTCGGGCGAGTGCGCGCTGCTCGAGGTCAGCGACACCGGACCCGGGGTCCCCGACGCCATCGGCGATCGCATCTTCGAGCCGTTCTTCACGACGCGCGGGTCGCTCGGGGGCACCGGCCTGGGCTTGTGGCTCTCGCGGAACATCGTCGAAGAGGAGGGCGGCACGCTCACCTGGCGCAACCGGGCCGAGGGAGGCGCGGTGTTCACGGTCTCCTTGCCGCTCCACCGGGCGGCGATCACCCCCGCGCGCGCCTCGGCGGGTTGAGCTGCGAGACGGTTTCTGCGACGCGCGCTGAATGGGCCGTCCCACCGAGCGCTCGCCTCCGGTCCGGGTCGATGGGAGAGGAGGAAAGGCAACCGCGACCGGGGAAGTCGTGCGGTCCCTTCGTTCGAGCGCTCAGCGGGCGGCCATGGGACTCAAGCACGCGGTCCGGAGACCGACATCCCCGCTCGTCGGCGCGCGAGCACGGTTCGTCGGAAACGCGACGCCGCCGCTTCGTGCGCGAGGAGCCAGGCCTTGCGATGGACCCCTCCGGCGTAGCCGGTCAGCGACCCGCTCTGCCCGATCACGCGATGGCAAGGAACGACGATCGACACGGGATTCGCCCCGTTCGCCGCGCCGACCGCGCGTGCCGATCGCGCCGCGCCGATCGCGCGCGCCACGTCCGCGTAGGAGCAGGTCGTTCCCGGCGGGATGGCCCGGAGAGCGGTCCACACGCGGCGCTGGAAGTCGGTGCCGCGAGAAGCGACACGCAGAGCCCGGAAAGCGCCGAGATCACCGGCGAGATAGCTCTCGAGAGCGTCGCCCACGGGGTCGGCCGCGCTCGACGGAAGGAGCGAGAGCCCGCCGGGACGGTGCGCCAGGCGCCGGACCAGCGCTTCCCATGGCTCGTCGAAGGCCAGCGCCACCACCGCTCCGTCGTCCTGCACCGCGAACCGCACGACGCCCACCGGGGTGCGTCGCCATCCTGTTGCGAGATCGTTCTTCATGGCTCCGCTCCTCGAGACGGCGAAAGCCGTCCTCGCTCCTGGGAAATCGCGCTCCAGAGGTGCATCGCGGCATAGGCACGCCACGGGCGCCACCGCTCGGACAGCGCCTGCACGTCGCGTTCGGACGGGAGAGCTACGCCCTCGGCGCCGAGGGCGCGGCGCAGCGCGAGGTCGCCGGCGGGGAAGGCGTCGGGATCGCGTCCGCTGCGCATGGCCACGTAGGCTTCGGTCCACGGGCCGACCCCGGCGACGGCGATTCGCCCGTCCAGTCTCTCCAGCGGGCGGTCACCCGAGGCGACGGCGCGCGCCAGACCGACAATCGCCTCCGCGCGCCCACGAGGCAGACCGATGACCGCCACGTCCGCGTCGGCCAGGTCGCGCGGCGTGGGGAAGAGGTGCGTGAGACCTCCCTGCCCGCCCTCCACGCGCCGTCCGAAGCGCTCGATCAGCCGCCCCGAGAGCGTCGTCGCCCCCGCGACGCTCACCTGCTGGCCGAGGATGGCGCGAACGGCGATCTCGAAGGTGTCCCACGCGCCCGGCACGCGCAGTCCGGGACGCGCGAGGACGGAGGCTGCGAGGCGACGGTCGCCCGCCAGGTGGGAGTCGATGCGCTGCGGATCCGCGTCGAGGTCGAAGAGCCTCCGGACGCGGGTGACCATGGAGTAGAGGTCGCCGCCGGCGACGTCCCAGGCCGAAAGCAAGAGCGACCCGTCGACCGCTCCGCGCCGCACCTCGAGCCGCGCAGCGCGACCGTCGATCGCGAAGGTTCTCGTGTAGGTCTCGGCGTCGACGCGTTCCACCCCGGGAATGGCGCGGCGCGCGAGGAAGGCGAGGAGCTCGGCATACGCCAGCGGCGCGCGATAAGGGAGCTTCAGCACCAGCGGCGCGTGCCCTCGGTCGGCGGGGTGCCGACCGAGCCGGCCGCGAAGGTCGCTCGGCGTCGCGTGGAACGCGGCGCGTAAGGCGTCGTTGAAACGGCGCACGCTGGCGAAGCCCGAGGCGTGCGCCACCTCGGTCATGGGAAGCGTCGTCTCCTCCAGGAGCTTGCGCGCGAAGTGAGCGCGCTTGGTGAGCGCCACGGCGACCGGCGACGCCCCGAGGTGCTGGACGAAGAGACGCCGCAGGTGCCTGGCGGTGACGCCGAGCCGGTCCGCCAAAGCGTCGATCCCGGCCTGGTCGAGAGCCCCTTCGTCGATGAGGCGCAGCGCGCGCGTCACCGTGGCCGGCGTGCCGAGGGCCGCCGGCGTCCCCGGGGAGGCGTCCGGACGGCAGCGCATGCAGGGCCGCAGCCCGTGCGCCTGCGCGGCGGCCGCGGAGTGAAAGAAGCGCACGTTGCGGCGCTGGGGCGTGGGCGCGGGGCAGCCCGGGCGGCAGTAGATGCCGGTGCTGATCACCCCGACCACGAAGTGCCCCTCGAACCGTCGGTCGCGGCTGAGCATCGCGCTGTACATGCCGTCGGCGTCGAGTGTCACCTGCATGCGATATCTCCTCGCCGCGCGGTGCGCTCGCCGCTTTCGGACCTGGACGCTCGGGCTCTCAGTGCTGGAGGTCGACCCGCAGCGGGTACACGAGGGTGGCTTTCTCCGCCCCGCAGGCGTCCGCGTGCGAGCGGGCGAACGCCGTCTTCACCGTCCCGACGCAGGCCATGAAGGGCGTTGCCAGGTCGGCGTCGAGCTCGTCGTCCAGCTCCCCCGGCGCCACGCTGGCGCGCCCTTCGTCGGGCCAGCTGGTCACCACCAGGTCCACGAAGGCGGGGACGGTCAGGCGCGAGGCGCAGGCGCAGACGCGCTCGCGCGCCGGCTCGAGCGCCGGATCGATGGCCCGGGTCATGGCGCCGGGCTCCACGTCCTGGCGGCGAACGTCGCTGCCGCAAACGACGACCACCCGCCCCGCGCCTCCCTCCACGTTCCCCAGGGTCCACGGCTGCGCGCAGGCGGTGAGGCTGGACGGGCCTCGCGGCACGGGGACCGGGGTCGCGGCCACGTTCGACGGCGTCGACGGCGCGCTCACCATGGGACCCGGCGCCGCGCAGGCCGCCAGGGCGAGCAGGACCAGTGCCTGCGCACGAAGGAGGAAGGATGGCACGGCCCGTGAGACTATCGCGGGATGGCCGCAAGGCGAGACGACGCTGTCTCCGACGCGCTGGACCGACTCTATGCCGCGCCGCTCGACGCCTTCATGGCGCTCCGCCGGGAGCTGGTCGCCTCGGTCCGGGTGAAGGGCGATCCCCAGGCCTCCAAGGCCGCGCGCGAGCTGGCGGCCGCGCCAAAGCCGACCCGCACGGCGTGGGCGCTGAACCAGGTCGCGCACCGGCAGCCGGAGCTCGTGCGGGCCATGCTGGAGGCGCGCGACGCGGCGGCAGCGACGCAGAAACGCGGGGAGGGCGACGCCATCCGGGCGGCGGTGCGCGACTACCGGGCGCACATGACCGAGGTCGCACATGCGGCGCGGGACGCTCTGGCCGTCGCCGGATTCGGGGTGACCGCATCGCAGCTTCGCCGGATGAGCGAGACCCTGGCAACGGCGAGCGTCGAGGGGTCGGACGCGCGGACTCGTCTGGCAGCCGGACGGTTGACCGAGGACATCGACCTGGAAGATCCCTTTGCGGGCATCGAGGCGGGTCCGCGGGGCGCGCGGAAGCTGGAGCACGAAGCACCTGCATCCCGCGAGGATGCCCGGGCCGCGGCGACGAGGGCGAACGCGAGTGCGGTCGCCGAAGAAAAGGCCCGCGCGGCCGCCGCCCAGGCAGCCCGTGAGAAGGCCAAGCACGAGGCCGCCAGGAAGCTTGCGAAGGAGCGCCTGGACGCGCTGGAGGACGAGGCGCGGACGGCGCGAGCGGAGGCGAGACGCCGCGAAACAGCGGCGTTGCGCGCCCAGGACGAAGCGGACCGGGCACGACGCGCTCTGGAAGAGGTCGAGGCGCGCCTGGGAACGGCGCGCGAGGAGCTCCGTGCGATCACCGCTTGAACTCCCGCGCCGTCGAGCGACCATGCGAGAATGAAAAGCGTTCGTCTGCTGGTCGCCGCCGCCATCGCCGCCGCTGCGACTGCCTCTTCGGTTTCTCGTGACGCGCACGCCCTTGGTCCCGTCGATCTCGAGCTCGGCGCGAAAGCGGGCATCGGTACCAACCCCTCGAATGGCTCCTTGAACCCGCTGGGCGTCGGCATCGGCGGACGCGGGGGCATCTCCTTCTTCGGTCTCTATGGGGGGGTCGACCTCATGTACTACTTTGGCGGGAGCGAGAACGTCCCGGGAGGGTCCATCTCCGAGCACACGCTCATGTACGGCCTCGATCTGGGCTATAACTTCAAGATCGCGATTCTCACCCTCCGCCCGCTGCTCGGGATCGGGAACTTCACGGTGAGCCACAGCGGGGAGGACGGCAGCGGCAGCGCGAGCAACCTCTATCTGGAGCCGGGCCTCACCGCGCTCCTGTCGCTCGGCATCCTCTACGTCGGCGCCGACGCGAACATCCTGGTGCTCCCGGGCATCTCGCAGGCGCACGGTAACACGACGGAGACCGCTTTCACCCTGCACGGCCAGGTCGGCGTGGTGTTCTAGCCCATCGGGCAACGCACGACGGCCTAGACCGGCGTCCCACCCGACGGCGTGGTCGACGGCGGGCCGTGGGCCTCGTCGTCGGAGAGGTCGCCGAGGACGCCGAGCAGCCAGCGCCGGCGCGCGTCCTCGGCGATCGCGGTCGGCGACGGACGCTTCATGACCTCCGTCGTCGACTCGTCGTCGTCGTGCGAGCCCATGAAGACTGAGACGGCACGTTGCGACCCGCGGCTAAGCCTGGATCGTCGGCACGCCGGTCGCTCGTGGGAGCGTTCGGCACACCCGGGCCCGAGGTCCCGCCGCTCCCGACAACGGGCGCGTCGCTGGAGATCACGCGCATCGTTCACGGGGCCATGGACGCGACGCTCCGGGGCGAGGCCAGGATGGTCCGGATCGAGGTTCCGTCGTTCCGGGGATCGCTTGCACGGGGCCGGTCTCGTCTCTCGGGGACCCGGTCGCGTCGCTCGGGCGAGAGATCGCGAAGCGGGGCGGCGCGGCTTTCTCGCCGACTGTCGCGGTCCTGTCGCTCCGAGTCGCGGGCTTGCGGGTCGGGGGCGACGTCCCGTCACTCGAGGCCGGGGTGGCGAGGCTCCTCGTGGTGGTCCTGTCGCTCGCGATCGCGACCTCCTCTCTCGGGAGCGCCGTCGCGTCGCTCGGGGACCTGTCCGGCGCGGGCCACACGCGCGGCGTCCTCAAAACTCCCCCGAAGCGATTCGGAAAGCGACGATCCAGCGTAAAACAGGGGGATCGAGGGTGGGCGCAACAGGGATTGAACCTGTGACTTCGTCCGTGTGAAGGACGCACTCTACCGCTGAGTTATGCGCCCGGATCCTTCGCGACCGAACGAATTACTCCACCTCTCCGCATCCTGCAAGCGCGGTCCCGCCCCGCGCTCCTTCTCTTTCCTCCGAGCTACCTCGTCTAGGAGCCCGTCGGGCAAAAGCCCCGACGGACTCCGTCGTGACGATCCAAGACGCGGACGGCATTCGCCGCCGCTAGGAGCCCGTCGGGCAAAAGCCCCGACGGACTCCGTCGTGACGATCCAAGACGCGGACGGCATTCGCCGCCGCTAGGAGCCCGTCGGGCAAAAGCCCCGACGGACTCCGTCGTGACGATCCAAGA